>OBLR010000139.1_pt1 | contig 14156 bp, 17 predicted proteins | sample 1519891 | NCBI WGS metagenome assembly OBLR01 (sample SAMEA3113583, study PRJEB22503) | soil metagenome | reverse complement strand
CGGCCCTGTCCACCACGGCGGCCTGGCCTGGCCCGCCGTACCAGTGGACGGCGATGGCGCAGCTCCGGGTGGCGTAGAAGGGAGAGGCGTGCCATTTGTCATGCCAGCCGCCGTCGGCGCGCTGACGCTCGCCGAGCCAGGCGGCGATGCGGGCCGCGGCCGCGGCGCCGCGCGCCGCGGCGGGCCCGCCGCGGGCGGCATGCTCGCCCAGTGCCATCAAGATATGTGCGTTCGCGCTGGTGGAAGGCTCGTTCTCTGGATGCACCGTGACGAAATGCGGGCCCGTGTCGTACTCCCACAGGTGGTCGGGCGAGCGGGTCACGCCGAGTCGTGCCAGAGCGTACAAGGTGACCGCGGTCGTATCTGAGTCGGCGGGCAGGCCCGGTCCGCCCGGCAGTCCGCCGGCGGGTTCGAGCGCGGCGGCCAGCGTGTCCCGCAGGGGGGCCAGCACGGCGGCGTCGACCCCGGCCATGGCCAGATGGGCCAGGCTCCACGCCTGAGCGACGTAGACCTGGGAGGTGAAGGTCGGCAGCGGGCCGCCGTGGCGGGCCTGCAACTCGGTGAGCATGCGGACGGACGGGGCGGCGCTCGGGCCGGGACGGCGTGGCCCGAGCCAGGCGGCGGTGGCGGCGGCTGAGCCGCCCACCGCGCCGTCCACGGGCCGAGCCTCCGCGGCGCCGGCCGCCCCGGGGACCAGTTCGAGATAGTGCGTCAGCAGCGGGATCCGCCAGGCGCCGCCGCGCAGGCGCGCGAGCTGCGCGGCGCCGACGCCGGTGCGGACGGCGGGGCCGGTGACGGCGCCGGGTGCCGGGCCGCCGGCGTGTTCGTTGACGGCTTCGGTGAGGGCAGCGATGATCATCGCCGCGCCCGCCGTCGGCGGCGGGCCCGTGGCGGCCACATCGGTGAGCAGGGCCGCCGCCGCCCGTAGCCCGCGTTCGGCCGCCGCCCGCAACGTGGCCGCGTGCCGCGGGCCACGCGCGACGGCGTCGCCGCGCGCGAGCACGGTCATGATGGCCTCGACCGCGCTCAGCGTCGGCACGGCGGCATAACCATCGGGCCCGCCCCAGCCACCGTCCGCTCGTTGCTCGTCGAGCAGGAAACCGATCCGCTGTTCGTGTCCGTCCAGCCATGGCGCCAGCGTGACCAGGCGGCCCGTCTCATAGACCGATGGGACCGCGATCGCGATCCGGTCGGCGACGAGGTGCGCGACGAGCGCGCGGATTTCCGCGGTGAGATCGAGTCCTTGGAGCGTGTTCATTTGACGGCGTGCCAATAACCGACCAGGAACATTCCGGCCCGGGCCGCGCGGACCACCGAGTCGACGGCCTCCCGCATGAGCCGGACGGCCGGCGGCTGTTCTTGCCGGTCGGCCAGCGACCGGCTCTTGGCCTCGAACAGCTCCCAGTTGGGAGTCATGTCCCCGCGTTCCGCCACGTCGCCGAGCTCCGAGACGTGGAAGCCCGCGTGCGCGAGGTGCTCGGCCAGCTGAGACAGGCTGATGAGATGGGGCAACGCCCAGCTGCGGCAGATCGGCTCGATGTACTCGGCGTACTCGGCCCGCGTGATGCGGTCACGGCACAGCCAGTCGTTTCCCAGGAACACGCCGCGCGGCCGCACGACGCGCGCGATCTCTCGATAGGCCGCGCGCTTGTCCGGAGCGTGGCACATGGACTGGATGACGTACGCCGCGTCGAACGAACCGGGCTGGAACGGCATCCGCAGGGCATCACCCGCGACGAACCGTACCAAGTCGGACAGACCGCGTCGCGCGGCCAGCCCCCGGGCGATCGGAAGCTGATCCGGTGAGATGTTGACGCCGGCCACCGCGGCGCCGGAGTGAGCGGCGATGGTGAGTGCCGGCCGCCCCACCCCGCAGCCGACGTCGAGCACCCGCCAGCCGGGCCGGAAACCGCCTTCGTCGGCGATGGAACGTTCCTGCGCGGCGGTGGCGTCCTCCAAGCTCTCCGTCACGCCGAAGGGCGGAAAATTGAATGAGTCGCCCCACCCTTCGCGGTAGAGCGGTGTCACCATTTTGTAGTACTCATGAATCATGCCGACATAATTTTCCACGCGGGCGCTGGAATCATTAGTCGTGCTCCGGAAGTCGGTGAAATCCATGGCACCCTTTCCTTGAAATTCGGGCACGGGATACCTGCGCTGCGCGCGGTCCGGCTCATGAGTGCGGAAGGTCCACGGTGACCTGATAGGCCAATGATCCCATGCGTCAACATCGAGTCTTCATCGGATTGCGGGCTATCGGCCGTACATTGGAAGTATCCGAAGTCGCGGCCGAGCCCCGGCGGCGACGACGCCAAAGGAGTCTCAATGTCCGTACAGCTCAACCACACGATCGTGGCGGCCAGGGACAAGCGCGAATCGGCGGCGTTCCTGGCCGACCTGCTCGGCCTGTCCACGCCAACCGAGTTCGGCCCGTTCCTGGTCGTGCAGGTCGACAACGACGTGTCGCTCGACTTCGCCGACAGTTCCGACCCCGTTCGGCCGCAGCACTATGCGTTTCTCGTCAGCGAGCCTGAATTCGACGAAATATTCGGGCGCATTCGCGCTCGCGGCCTGCCGTACTGGGCCGACCCGATGAAACGGCGGCCCGGTGAGTACAACACCAACGATGGCGGTCGCGGGGTGTATTGGGAGGACCCCAATGGTCACATTCTAGAGATCATCACCCGTCCGTACGGCAGTGGCTGACAGCCGATTCCACATCGGCGCGGAGGAGGCGAAAAAAGGTTCGGACGTCGCGCACGAATAGATCCGGCTCCTCCATCGCGGCAAAGTGACCGCCACGGTCGTACTCCGCCCAGTGCGCGATGTTGATGTCGCGCTCGGCGAGCCGGCGCACGGGGCGGGCATGATCGCGGGCGAAGACCGCGACCCCGGTGGGGATCGCCGCCGCCCGCTCCGGCGGCGGCACGATGGAGGCCGGCGGCGGAACGGGGTGGAAGGTGTCCCAGTACAGGCGGGCCGAGGACGCGGCGGTCCGGGTGAGCCAGTACAGCATCACGTTGGTCAGCAACCGATCTCTGGGCACCGCGTCCTCCGGCACCCGCTCGGAGTCGGTCCACTCTTTGAACTTCTCCACGATCCAGGCGAGCTGCCCGACCGGCGAGTCGGTGAGCGCATAGGCCAAGGTCTGCGGTCGGGTGCCCTGAATACGCGCATATGCCGACATGTCGGCCTCGACCTCGCTCAGGTGATCGAGCCGAGCTCGCTCCTCCGCGGTGAGCAGGGCCGCCTCGGCCGGATCGTCGGGCGGCGGGGTCAGCAGGGTGTTCAGGTGGATGCCGATGACCCGCTCTGCGTCAATCGCCGCGAGCTCGCGGGTGATCGCATGCCCCCAGTCGCCGCCCTGAGCGCCATAGCGGCGGTAGCCGAGGCGACTCATCAGTTCGGACCAGGCGCGGGCGATGCGTGAGATGCCCCAGCCGCGCTCGCGGGTGGGCCCGGACAACCCGTACCCCGGCAGGGACGGGATCACCAGATGGAACGCGTCGGCCGGGTCGTCGCCCTGGCCACGCGGATCGCTGAGCGGTGCGATGACGTCAATGAACTCGACGATCGAGCCGGGCCAGCCATGGGTCAGCAGCAGCGGCAGCGCGGTGGGCTCGGGCGAACGGATGTGGAGAAGATGGATGTCGGCCCCGTCGATCGTCGTGGTGAACTGCGGGAAGGAGTTGAGCAACGCCTCGTGGGCGCGCCAGTCATAGCGGTCGCGCCAGTACTCGGTGAGCTCCCGTAGGTAGCCGAGCGGCACCCCCTGCGCCCAGCCGATGCCCGGTATCTCATCGGGCCAGCGGACGGCCGCCAGCCGGGCGCGCAGGTCGTCGAGATCCGCCTGCGGAACGCGCAGCCGGTACGGCCGCAACGCGTCAGTACCGCCGACCCTGCCTGCCTCACTCATCCGGCCCTCCGTGCCAACACTCGGCCGACTCCGCCGACGCGCCCCGTACCCAATGCGGCCTCATGTCGTGTCCGCCTGCTCGTTCGTTTCGTTCGTTGTGGCGGCGTCGACCGCCGGCTCCGGTCTCCCCGCCAGGGACCGGGCGGCCGCCGCCTGCGCATCGGAAAGCCCTTCGTAGCCGCTGCGGCGGTGCTGGTCGGCTTGGTCGTCGATCCATCGGCTGTGCGCCTCCCACGCGGCCTGCTTGCTGACGCCGAGCGCCGCGCCGATCTGCGACCAGGACGCGCCCGCCGCCCGGGCGGTGCGCACCGTGAGCTGCCGCCCATAACCGGCCTTGCGCGCGATGACCTCGCCGAGCGCCAGGAGCTCGAGCGCCTCGTCGCGACCGAGCGGACGGACATCGCCGACCTCGCCGGCGTCGTCGCCCGGCTCGTCGAGGACGGTGTCGGCGAGGGCCTCTCGGGTGCGCAGGGCGTCGTAACGCGCCGCGGCCGTCAGCAGCGTGAACCGCGCCTCGATCGCATCGGGAGTCGTCACGGGATCAGTCTTACGTCAAGACGCCCTGACGTCAAGCGGATCTGACGTCAGGGCCTGCGTTGGGCGACACCGCCGCGGACGACAACCCGGCGTTTTTCAGAGCTCGTCGGCACGGCCGTGTCCGGACCGCAGACCAGGCCGGCGCCGGCACCGCTCGTTCGGCACGCCACCGCCGGCATTCGCGCCGCGCGGCGGCCCTATCGGGCGGCGAAGGCGAGTTTGGCGCCGAGCGCGATGAACGAACCGGCGAAGCCGCGGCGCAGCCACGCCATCACCTGGGGCCGCGAGGTGGCGTGATCGCGTACGGCGGCGGCGCACAGGCCGTACGCGCTGAACACCACGAATGTCATCAACATGAAGACGGCGCTCAGCCCGATCATCTGCGGCAGCGAACCGGCCTCGCCGACGCTGACGAACTGCGGCAGGAACGCGAAGAAGAAGACGGTCAGCTTCGGGTTGAGCAGGTTGATCAAGACCGCGGAAACGATCACCCGTCCGGCCGAGCGACGAGCGGAGTCCTCATCGAGGACGACCGCGTCCTTGTCCTTGAGCGTGGCCCATGCCATGAAAAGGAGATAGGCCACGCCCAGATATTTCAGGATCTGGAATGCCAGTGAGCTCGTACGCAACAGCGCCGCCAGGCCGGTGATCGTCGCCAGGATGTGCGGCACGATGCCGAGCGTGCAGCCCAGCGCGGCGATGACGCCGGCCCCGCGGCCCCGAGACAGGGCGGCCGAGAGCGTGTAGATGACGCCGGTACCCGGCGTGGCGACCACGATCAGGCTCGTCACCAGGAACGCGATGCTCATGACGCACCACGTCGCGACGCGGCGGCCTGCCGGGGGCCGGTGCCCGTTGCCGAAATGCGCACGCTCTCACCTTGCCGCCCCACCAAGCCGTCGCACAGGACCAATGCGGCGCCGGCCGACCGGACCACGCCACCCGGCCGGCGCCGCGGATCGATCACGCGGCGGCGTCCAGCCACGGGGAGACGCGGTCGCGGTCGAGGAGGTCGGGGCGTTCGAGGTCGGCGACCATCAGCCGGACGGCCGATGTGGTGTCCCGGGTCCACTCATGGCACTGCGCCTTGGAACGGCACTCGCTCCCCGCACGGCGCCGCGCGGCCTCGACGATCATGTCCGCGTCGGCCGCCACCGCCGCCCGCTCGGCATCCGGGTCGGCGAGCTTCGCGCCCGCCGTGGCGACGAGGTCGGGAATGTCGGAGAGCCTGCCATGCAGCCAGTCCCACGGCGTCTTTTGGACCTCGTCGGCCCAGGTGCGTTCGCATGGCTCGACGCCGATGAACCTGGGATGGAAGTGCGCCGCCTCGAACCCGCCGGGCACGCCGTCGACACGGTCGAACAGGTCGGCCCGGAACAACGGCTGATCCGCCGCGATCACCTGGGCGGCCGCATAGCTCCCGCGCTGCGGCTGCGGGGTGCGCAGCCGCACCTCGACGCGCGTGCCGTGCTCCAGTCGACTGTCCGTACGGCCGATCTCGAACCAGTGCCGGACGAGGACCGCGACCTCGTTGTAGACGAAAGCGTGTAGCACCGTGCCGCTCCCTCCGATCTCCGATCCACATCGCGTTGTCGCGTTAACGCGCTGATGGCTTATCCACACGGTGTCATGGCCGGCGCTCCGGCGGCACCCTCGAGCCGCCGGCCATACCGGCGCACGGCGGGCACGGCGGGCACGGCGGGCACGGCAGCGTCGGCAGGGTCCCGCTCCCAGGGACGCGGGGTAGGGTGCCTGACATGCGAGAGGTGCCGCTCGCGGCCTCCGGCCACCCGGATCGGATTAGATGGAACGCCAGGTACGGCGACGATTCGGCCGTGTCATTTCACGCTCATCCGCTGGCGGCGCAGGCTCTGTCGTCGGCCTTGCCGGACGGCCCGGTGCTCGATCTGGCGTGCGGCCCGTCCGGCGCCGTGCTGGCGGCCGCCGCGGCCGGACGTCAGGTGACGGCCGTGGACATCTCCGACGTGGCGCTCGGGCTGCTCGACCGGGAGGCGCGCCGCCGCCGGCTCCGCGACCTGATCGCCCTTGTCCACGCCGACCTGGGCGAATGGCGTCCGGAGCCCGAGCGCTATGCGCTTGTGCTCTGCACCGGCTACTGGGACCGCGCCATCTTCGGCCCGGCCGCGGCCGCGGTGGCGCCCGGTGGTCTGCTGGGCTGGGAGGCGTTCACAGCGGAGGCGCGACGCGTCCGGCCCACCCTGCCCGCCGCATGGTGCCTCGGTCCCGGCGAGCCGGCCGCCCTGCTGCCGCCCGATTTCACCGTGCTCGACCAGCACCAGCAGGCGGACTCCGGCCGCGGCGCCAAACGACGGCTGCTCGCCAGGCGCGAGGACCGCCGCCGGGCTGAGTGAGCCGGGCCGAGCCGGCATGGCCGCCGAGCGGCGAGAGGTCAGGCGGGCTGCGCGGCCCGGGCGGCTGCACGCAGGTGCGCCTCCTGCTCGCCGGACAGCGAGGTACGGATGAGCCGGCCGCCGTATTGGGCCACCTCAGGGATGACCTCATCCGGAGACGATCTGCTGATCAGGAGGAACAGCGCGGCCGTGCCGGGCAGCATGTGCTCGCTGAGCTCGCGCATGAAGTTTTCGTCCACGCCGTAGTCGGCGACGGCGCCGGCCGCCGCGCCCGCGGCGCCGCCGATGGCCATGCTGAGCAGCGGCCTGAGGCAGATCAGTCCGATCAGCCCGCCCCACAGGGGACCGCCGGCCGCCGCGTCGCCGACGGCGCCGTGGCGGGACTGGTGCAACTTGATCTTGCCGTCCTTCCTGCGTTCGACGACGACCGCGTCCTCAAGCTCGACGACGCGCTCCCTTTGCAGCTCGAAGAGCTTGTCGCGCACCTGGTTGGCCGACTTGAGGCTGTCGTAGGCGATGGCGATCAGGTCACTCATGGGACCCTCCGGTCAAGACGTCGTCACACCACGGCTCTTTCGCGCCCGCTGGTCAGGACCGCCCAGATCACGAACACGTTCAGCGCGATAATCAAGATCGACCACAACGGGTAGTACGGCAGGAACATGAACTGGGCGACGGCGCTGAGTACCGCGAGGATGATCGCCAATATGCGGGCCCAGGTCTGGCCAAGCAGCAGGCACACGCCCCCGACGGCGACGACGATCCCCAGGATCAGGTGGATCCAGCCCCAGCCGGTGACGTCGATCCTGTACGTGTAGTCGGGCGCGACCACGAAGACCTTGTCCTTCGCGAGTGCGGAGATGCCGACGAGGAACGCCCATATCCCGGATATGATCATCAGCGCGGCGGCGAAAGTGGTGAGCCCCATCGCCGCCGTCCAGCGGCTGCCGTTACTCATGGAGTGACTCTGTTCTCAATCCGGGGTCGCTAAAGTCACCGAACGTCAAAGGTCGCGGCATTCCGCGCGGCGTAACCGCGATCGTCCGCCCGCTTCAGGTACAGATCTGTGCCCTTTCCCGCCAACGGACGGCCCTTGCGAGTTGGCGTGGGCGACGCCGGTATCGGTCAGCCGCGCGCGATGATGCCGCGGACGAAGGCGGCCTGCCCGGCGTGTTGCAGATTGTCGGAGATGACGCTGATCAACCGCACACCAAGGGTGACCGGCGGGTCCCACGCCCGGTCTACGATCCGGTTGAGATCGTCGTCGGCCAGACCGCCGACATAGCCGATGGTTTGTTCGTACACGGCATCGTGGTATCCGGTCAGCAGGTCCGGCGATTCCACCCGCACCGCCGCCACCTGCTCGGCGCCGTGCCCGTACCCCGTATCCGCGACGCTGAAGGGGAAGGCGAACCGCTCGGCCCAGCCGCGCGAGGTCCACACCTGGGACGTGCCGGCGGCGTCGGCGATGTGATCGTCCTGGATGCGGGTGAGATGCCAGACCAGCCAGGCGATCGAGTTGGCCTCCGCGTCGAGACGATAGGCGAGTTGTTCCTGATCGAGACCGTCGACGGCCCGGCGGACCACGCCTTGGATCCGGCCGAACGCGTCGGCGAGCAGTTGCGCACTCGTCATGCTTCGACGCTACTTGCGTGCGGCGGTCATCATGGATGTATGTGCAGGAACATCCGGGTGCTCCATAACTTCGAACCGCCGGCCACCGACGAGGAGATCCACGCGTCAGCGCTGCAGTACGTCCGCAAGATCAGCGGTAGCACGCAGCCGTCGGCGGCGAACGCGGCGGCCTTCGATGCCGCCGTCGCCGCGGTCGCCGACGCGACCCGTACCCTGCTCGACAACCTGGTCACCAAGGCGCCTCCTCGCGATCGCGAGGTCGAGGCGGCCAAGGCGCGGGCGCGGGCGGCCGAGCGGTACGGGACCGAGCGCCGCGCGACCTCGTAATCGGTCCGAGCAGACCTAACCCCGAGAAGACCTAACCTCGTCTAATCCCGGCATGGCCGGGCCGGCGAGCGGCGGCGTGAACCGGCCGTCAGCGCGGGGCGACGACTCAGATCGTGCAGGACCATCTCGTCGGGCGCTCATGGCACTGCGGCTCCCGAGTGGTCGTTATCGGGGTTTTGGTGCAATTGCTCCGGGTAGGGCCAGCGAGGCCAGGAGCTGTTTTGTTGGTCAAAGCGGCTTTTAGCAAAAGATTCGCAAATTTCCAGGGTTGACGTTTTCCGTGGTCGGTCGACCCTGCCCGGGGGCGAGGGGATGATCATGAAGGACGGGGTCCGGATTGGCATGGCCGTGGGCCTTGGCTATCTGCTGGGTCGTACTCGAAAGGGCCGGATGGCGCTGATGCTCGTCGGCGTGGGTATGACCGGCCGGGCCGCCAAGAATCCGGCCGCGCTGGTCAAGCAAGGCATCGACGTCCTCGGCTCCTCCCCGGAGGTGAAGACGCTCACCGAGACGGTGCGGGGCAGGCTCGTCGAAGCGGGCAAGGCCGCCGCGATGTCGGCGGTGAGCAGTCGGGGGGACACGCTGACCGGCAAGATCGAGGACCGAACCGGGGCGCTGAGCTCAACGCGGCTCGGCGGCCGGGGCGCCCCGACGGACGAAGACACCGACACCGACGAAGCCGGCGACGAAGCCGGCGACGGGGACGACGGCGGTGAGCCGGACGAGCGGGCGGCGGAGCGCCGGCCGCGGCGGACCGCTACGCGCCGGCCCCCGTCGCAGTCCGCCGACGAGCCCGAAGACGAGCCCGAAGACGAAGAGCGCGCCGACGACCGGCCGCGGCGGCCCAGTAGGCCGTCGAGCCAGCGCCCGCCGGTGCGACGGACACGGAGAAGAGAGCAGTGACGAGCCGAACGGAAGACACCAGCAACAAGACACCCACGAACCCTGACGGTCTGGCCCAGGCCATCCAGAAGCTGATCACCGCGGTAGGTGCGCACGCAGCGACCAGGATGCTTGGCAAGGTCGACGCCATGTCCGGCCGGCTGTCCGACGTCGCCGAGAAGGGCGGATCCGGGCTGCTGTCGGCCGTCACCGGTGCCGACGGCGGTTTGGCATCCAAGGGCAAGGGACTCGTCGCGGGCGCGGTCACCTCGTTCGCCAAGTCGAAGCTCAAGCAAGGGCTGGGGAAGGCGACCGGTGGCCTCATTGGTGGTGGCGACGGCGGCGACGGTGGCGGTGGCGGTGGCGGCGGTCAGGGCCAGAAACTCAAGGTCACCAACATCGTCGAGACGATCGACGTCGGCGTCCCCATCCGCCTCGCCTACGACCAGTGGACGCGGTTTGAGGATTTCCCCAGCTTTATGAAGAAGGTGGAAAGCGTCGAGCAAGAGTCCGATGAGCAGCTCAACTGGCGGGCCCAGATCTTGTGGTCGCACCGGAACTGGGAGTCGACGATCCTCGAGCAGGTCCCGGACAAGCGCATCGTGTGGCGGTCCAAAGGCGCCAAGGGTTATGTGGACGGCGCGGTGACCTTTCATGAGCTCGCGCCGGATCTCACCCGCATCGCGTTGATCCTCGAGTACCACCCAGCGGGATTCTTCGAGTACACCGGCAACTTGTGGCGCGCCCAGGGGCGCCGGGCTCGGCTGGAGTTCAAGCACTTCGCGCGGCACATGATGACGCAGGCCGCCTTGCATCCGGAGGAGATCGAAGGCTGGCGCGGCGAGATCCGTGACGGGGAGGTCGTCAAAGGCCGGGAGGACGAGGAACGGGACGAGGAACGGGACGAGTCCGACGACCAAGAAGGCCAACACGAGGACGACTACGAAGACGAAGAGTACGAAGAGGACAAAGACGAGGAAGAGGAAGAGGAAGAGGACGAAGAGCAAGAGCGGGAAGGGCGAGCAGAGCCAGAGGCACAACCGGCGAGGCAACGGCGACGCGGTGCCCCCGCCCACCGCAGCTGAGCCGTCCACACCCGGCGCGGCCGGGCGGCGGCGACGTAGACGCGGAGGACTGACATGACGCCGGCCAAGGAGGCAGGAGAAACAAGGGGGTCAGAACAGTCGCGGCGCCCTGGCGGCGGGCTCGGCTGTTACGTCTACGGCATCGTGCCGCACGATGTCGAACTGACCCAGTACTCCCGGGGCATCGGCGACCGCGACGTCGGGCTCGTCCGCCACGGCCAGCTTGCCGCGCTGGTGAGCGAGATCCCGCTGGACGAGCCTATCGGCGAACCGGAAGACCTCGCCGCCCATCAACGGCTGCTCGACGCCGCCGCCGCCGCGGCCCCGGTGCTGCCGATCCGATTCGGGGCGGTGCTGGCGAGCGCCGAGGACGTCGCCGTGGAACTGCTGGCCGCCAACCACGACGAGTTCCGCGCCGCGCTGAACGAACTCGATGGCCGCGTAGAGTACCTCCTCAAGGCGCGCTACGACGAACGCGCGATTCTCGAAGAGATCGTCGCGGAGAACACCGCGGTCGCGCGCCTGCGCGAGGAGATCCGCGGCACGGCCGAAGAGGACGCGCGGGACGCGCGGATGAGATTGGGCGAGCTCATCAACGAGGCCATCAGCGCAAAACGCGCGGCGGACACCCGCTCGGCGATCGAGACGCTGGCGCGCTACGCCGTGGCGAGCAACGAGCGCGAGCCCACCCATCACGAGGACGCGGCTCATGTGGCGTTCCTCGTCGAGACGGAAAAGGCCGGGCCGTTCGAGGAGGCCGCGGCCGATCTCGCGCGGACCTGGCGCGGCAGGGCCGACGTCCGGCTGCTCGGCCCGCTCGCACCATACGACTTCGTCGTCACCGTGCGCGGAGACGGCTGACACCTGACCATGGCCGATCTCAACCTCGATCTCGGTCCGCTCGGGACCCTGCTGCCGACCGACCGGCCAGAAGATCGCGGCTGACTCAGCCGATCTCGGGGGCGTTGCCGGTGGCATGTCCGTGCGTCAGCGTGACAAGGGGGCGTGATCGTACACCGGCGAGCATCGACACATGACCCGTTACCCGAGCGATCCCGCCACGACGGCCGAACGCCCTGGAGCCCATGGTCACCGGCGAGCGCGGTCCGGATGCGGCCAAAAAGCTCGTTCGCCGGCGATGACTCTGACGATACGCGTCGGTCTAACGGTGTGAACGCTACGACCAGGAGGGTTTCATGAAGTTGGCAGCTGCATCGTGACAACGTCTGCGAAACGAAAAATGTGGGTGGGCCGCGCTAAGGTCCCCGGCATGAAGCTGGCAGTGGAGGCCGAGGGCCTCGTCAAGCAATACCAGGGCCGGTCGGGCACGGTCGATGCCGTGCGCGGGGTGGACCTGAGCGTCGAAGCCGGTGAGGTGTTCGGGTTCCTGGGGCCGAACGGCGCCGGCAAGTCAACGACGATCAAGATGTTGACGACACTGATGTCCATCACCGCGGGCACGGCGCGCGTCGCCGACCTCGATGTGACGGCAGAGCCGCAGGCCGTGCGCCGTCGCATCGGCGTGGCGCTGCAAGAGGCCGGGCTCGACGCCCGCCAGACCGGGCGCGAGCTGCTCATCCTGCAGGCGCGGCTGTTCGGCGCGTCCAAGCACGACGCCCGCGCCAGGGCCACCGAGCTGCTCGAGCTGGTCGACCTCGTGGAGGCCGGCGACCGGCGCATCAAGGGTTACTCCGGCGGGATGAAGCGTCGCCTCGACCTCGCCTCGGCGCTGGTCCATGAGCCCGACGTGCTGTTCCTCGACGAGCCGACGACCGGCCTCGACCCGGCGAGCAGGCTCACGGTGTGGGACGAGGTGCGGCGCATCAACGAGCTCGGCACCACGGTCTTCCTCACCACCCAATATCTCGAGGAGGCCGACCAGCTCTGCGACCGCATCGCCATCATCGACGACGGGCTGATCGTCCGCGAGGGCACGCCGCGGCGGCTAAAGGAAGACCTGCGCGAGCGGCACGGTCTTGACGCCGAGCCGACGCTTGACGACGTCTTCCTCGACGCCACCGGCCGCACCCGCGAGCGCGCGGCCGGCGAGGTCCAGGAGGTGACGGTGTGACCGCTTTGCAGCAGGCCAACGTGCTCGGCGGGCGGGCGTTGCGCGATTCGCTGCGCACCCCCGAGGCGATCGTCCCCACTTTGTTCATCCCGATGTTCTTTCTGGTCGTCAACTTCGGCCAGGCCGGGCGGATCTTCACGTCGGATTCGACGGGGTTCCTGTTCGGGCAGAGCTACGCCGCGTTCACGCTGCCAAGCTCGCTGCTGCTGGCCGCCTCGTTCGGCACGGCGGCGCTCTTCCTCATCGAGGACATCGAGGGCGGCTACTTCGACAAGCTGCGGGCCGCACCGGTCGCCCGTACGTCCCTGGTGTTCGGGTGGCTGTTGGCCGAGGCGGTCAAGAGCGCGGTCATCACCGTGGCGTTGGTGCTGCTGTCGCTGCCGTTCGGGATCTCCATCGCGAGCGGGCCGCTCGGGCTGGTGCTGCTGATCGCGCTGACCGCGGCGTGGGCGGTGGTGTTCGCCGGGTTCATGCAGCTCATCGCGCTCAAGACCCGTAGCGCCGCGGCCACCAACTCCGGCGGGCTCATCTTCTTCCCGCTGTTGTTCCTCACGCCCAACTTCGTGCCGCGCGACCTGCTCACCCGGCCGATGGAGATCGCGGCGACCTTCAACCCCGTCACGTACGTCATGGAGGCGCTGCGCTCGCTCATCCTCCGCGACTTCGAGTGGGTCGCGGTGAGCCGCGGGTTCGCGGTGGTCGCGGTGCTCGGGGTCGTGATGCTGGTCCTCAACGTCCGCCTCATTCGCCGGTACGACTGATCGGACACGACTGATCAGACGCGGGATTTGTCGCGCTCACGTTGGGTCTTTACCCCGTCCCTGTTGACCGTTCGGGGGAAGGCGCGCGGTACTGGAATTACGAGCTACAAATCCCAAAATGCGGGGGGAAATCATGATAGGCGACCGCATCGGCGAGCAGGTGGGCCAGGTCACCGGACGGCGCGTACTGCCCGCTCGGGACGGCATGCCGGTGGTGGAGATCTCTTTCCAGCACTCGGGCGAGATGTATGGCGTACACGTCAACGACATCGGCACTTACGAGTCGGTGCGGCTTCCCGACGGCAGGCTGTCCGGCAAGGGCCGAGGCGTCATGAGGACCCAGGACGGCGAGACCGTGAGCTGGGAGGGCGGCGGTCTAGGCCGGTTCGTCAACGGGGGCATCATCAGCTGGCGGGGGGCTCTTTACTATCGCACCGATTCGGTGCGGCTCGCCCGGCTGAACGAGATCGTCGGCTTGTTCGAATACGAGGTCGACGAGGCAGGCAAGACCACGGGCGCGCTTTGGGAATGGACCTAGCTGGACTCACCATCATCACGCCTGGCCGGCCC
>OBLR010000138.1_pt1 | contig 14190 bp, 17 predicted proteins | sample 1519891 | NCBI WGS metagenome assembly OBLR01 (sample SAMEA3113583, study PRJEB22503) | soil metagenome | reverse complement strand
ACCAGGAGACGGTGTGAAGATCCGGGGCACCTGCGCGAACTGCGGGCGCGAGTTCCTTCCCGAGCAGGTCGAGGAGGCGGGCGGTCATTGCCCCTGGTGCGGCAAGGCGTTCAACCGGGACTACACGGCGCTGTTGGTCCAGGCGCTGCAACAGGCCGACCGGGCCGGAGACATCCTCGAGGACGCCCTCCGGGACATCGCTTCGGTCGATGAACTGGCCATGGATATCGACGAGGAGAGCGTCCTGGGGCCGCTCCGGGAGGCCCTCCGGGCGATCCGTCGCCGTCGAGCCCGGGTGTAGTGGGCCGTCTCCGCACCGGGACGGCCTCCTGGACCGACAAGACCCTGCTGGAGTCCGGATGGTACCCGGCCGACGCCACCACGCCCGAGGAGCGGCTGAAGTACTACGCTGAGAAGTTCGACGTGGTGGAGGTGGATTCCACGTTCTACGGTCTCCCCTCCGAACGGAACGCGGCGCTGTGGGTGGAGCGGACCCCGAAGGACTTCACGTTCGACGTCAAGGCGTTCTCCCTGATGACCGGGCATCCGGTGCACGTCCGGGGCCTTCCCAAGGATGCGCGGGAGTTGCTTCCCGAGGACGCCGGGCAGCGGGTCTCCGCCAAGGATGTTCCCCCCGAGGTGGTGGAGCGAGTGTGGGAGATGTTTCGGGCGGCGCTGATGCCGCTCCACTCCGCGGGGAAGCTCGGCCTGATCATGTTCCAGTACCCCCAGTGGTTCATGCCGGGAAGCAAGGCCCGGGAGCAGATCCTGGCGGCCCGGGAGGGCGTGCCCGACTTCGACATCGCCGTCGAGTACCGACAGGGGGCGTGGTTCACGGATGAGACCGCCACCCGAAGGACCCTCGACTTCCACCGTTCGGAAGGCATCCCGTTCGTAGCGGTGGACATGCCCCAGGGGTTCAAGGTCAGCGTGCCCCCCGTGGCCGAGGCCACCTCGGAGCGGTTCGCGGTGGTTCGGTTCCACGGCCGGCGGGAGGAGACGTGGACCAAGAAGAACGTTCATCCCACCGAGCGGTTCCGATACGACTACTCCGACGAGGAACTCCGGGAGTGGGTCCCCCGGGTCGAGCGGATGACCGAGGAGACCAAGGAGACCCACGCCCTGTTCAACAACTGCTACCGGGACTACGCGGTTCGGAACGCCAAGACGTTCGCCGACCTCGTCCCCGAGGAGTGAGGTAGGCTCGAGGCGGTGGGCTTCAACGCCATGCAACCCGGCCGCGTCAAGCGGATCGACCTGATCGTCTTCCTGGTGGCCCTGGCGGTCGTGGCGGCCTTGCTGGTCTGGGCCGTGGCCGGCTGATCAGGCCTGCTCCAGGACCATGGCCATGCCCTGACCCCCGGAGATGCACAGGGCGGCGAGGCCGAGCCCGTGGCCCTTCTCTCGCATCTCGTAAGCGGTGGTGAGGACGATCCGGGCGCCGGACATCCCGATGGGGTGGCCCAGGGCGATCGCTCCGCCGTTGGGGTTCAGCCGATCGTGGTCCAGCTTCAGCTCTCGGTCGACGGCCAGGACCTGGGCGGCGAACGCCTCGTTGATCTCGATGACGTCGAAGTCGGCCATCTGGAGGCCCGTCTTCTCCAGGACCTTCTGCACCGCGGGGACCACGCCGATGCCCATGTACGCCGGGTCGACGCCGGCCGAGGAGGAGGCCACGATCCGGGCCAGCGGCTTTCGACCCTCGTCTCTGGCTCGGGACTCGCTCATCAGGACCAGTGCCGCCGCGCCGTCGGTCACGCCGCTGGAGTTGCCGGCCGTCACCGTGCCGTCCTCGGCGAAGACCGGCCGGAGGGTGGCCAGTCCCTCGGCCGTCGTCTCGGGGCGGGGATGCTCGTCCTCGGTGACCGCGGTGGTCTCCCCTCCAGTGACGGCGACGGGGACGATCTCCATCCCCCGGCGCGTCTTGCCGGCCTCGGCCTTCTGCTGGGTCCGGAGGGCGAACTCGTCCTGCTCCGCTCGGGGGATCGAGTACCTTCGGGCCAGGTTCTCGGCCGTCTCTCCCATGACCAGTCCGCACAGGGGGTCGAGGAAGCCGTCCCGGTACATGCCGTCGTGGACCGGGGCGTTTCCCATGCGGTATCCGAACCGCATCCGGTCGAGGATGGCCGGGGTCCGGGTCATGTTCTCGTAGCCGCCGGCCACGGCGACCTCCGCCTCCGCCAGAGCGATCTGCTGGGCGGCGGACTCGATCGCCTTGACGCCGGACCCGCAGGCCATGTTGACCGTGAACGCCGGAATCTCCTGGGGCAGGCCAGAGCGGTACGCGACTTGTCGCGCGGTGTTCGGCCCGTTCCCGGCCTGCCTGGCGTGGCCGTACACCGCGATGTCGATGTGGCTGGGGTCGACGTTGGACCGACGGAGGGCCTCGCGGGTGGCGGTGATGGCCAGGTCGACCACCGGCACCTCTGAGAACGCCCCCAGGAACTTACCGATCGCCGTTCGAGCGCCCTCGACAATGACCGCTCGTTCCACGCCATCAGTGTAGCCGCCGTCGCGAAGCTACCGGCGGGCGGCGGCGAAGAGGCGGGTCAGTCGGGCCAGGGTCGCGCCGCCGTCGATCGGTTCGGCCGGAGCGTGGTCCGCCCGGACCACCCTGGCGGATCGGAGGGCGGTCACCGCCGCCCGGACCTCATCGACGGCTTCCAAGGGTGTCGGCGCGGGGTAGCCGTCCTCGTCGCCCCGCCGAACCAGGGCTCCCCGGCGAAATCGGTGGCGGCGCCCCTCGACCTCCACCTCGAGCCGCCCCGCCTCGACGAACCACCGCTCCTGCCGGCTTCGGGACAGGGCCGACACCAGGGCGTCGAGACGGTCCCTGGTGTCGGCGGCTTCCTCGAACCGTTCCTGGCCGGCCAGCCGGCCCATCCGGCCTTCGAGCGCCGCGAGGAGCCCGCCCGGTGAGGAGAGGGCGTGCCGGAGGGACCGGACGAGCCCCTCGTAGCGCTCGGGGGAGATCCGGCCGTCGCATGGCGCGGCGCACCGGTGGAGATCGGCCAGCGCGCACGGCGCGAACCGGGTCGACCGACCCATGGCGGTCGTGCATCGCCGGATGGGGACGACTTCCTCCAAGGCTTCCTTGGCCAGGCGGGCGGCGTGCGAGCTACGGAAGGGGCCCAGGTACTCGCCTCGGCCGGCCGCTCGCCGGACGACCTTCAGCCGGGGCCACGCCTCGTCCAGGTCCAGCTTGAGGTAGGCATACCGTCGCCAGGACTTGCCCCGGCGGTTGTACCGCGGGGCGTGGCGGCGGATCAGCCGAGTCTCCAGGACCAGGGCCTCGAGCTCCGTCGCGCACGGATGGGCCTCGACGTACCCGACCTCGGCCAGCAGCGACTCGATCCTCTTCCGATCGTCGCCGTAGAAGTACGACCGGACGCGAGCCCTGATGTCTTTCGCCTTGCCGACGTACAGCACCTCGCCCGGACCGGACGGGCCCGGCTCACGGCGGAACACGTACACCCCGGGGACGTTCGGAAGCCCGTCGGCCAGGCGGACCTTGGCGAAGTGGCGGGTTCCCTTGGCCCGTACCGCTTCTCGAAGGTCGGCCAGGGTGAGGATCCCCAGGCGTCCTCCGGCGTCGAGCAGACCGTGGAGGACCTCGGCGCAGGCTTCGGCGTCCTCCAGGGCTCGGTGGCACGGCTCGGAGACGGTCCGGAAGAAGCGGGCCAGGGTGGCCAGCCGCACGTTTGGCACGTCGTCCGGGCCGAGCACCCGGCGGGCCAACCGTGCGGTGCACACCGGCGGCCCTTCGATCCGTTCGTAGCCGAGGCGATCGAGGTCGTGGTTCAGGAACCGGAAGTCGAACCCGGCGTTGTGGGCCACGAACACCGTACCCCGGAGGAACTCGATCAGCGACGGAAGGACAGCTTCCACCGAGGGCGCCTCCCGGACCAGGTACTCGTCGATGCCGGTGAGGTAGGTGATGAAGCGGGGGATCGGCACGCCCGGGTTGACCAGGGTGTGGAACGTGCCGACGCGCTCACCGCCACGGAACGTCACCGCCCCGATCTCGGTGATGCCCGACTCGGGTGGGGCCCCGCCGGTAGTTTCCAGGTCCACGCAGGCGAAGGTGACCTCGTGGAGGGGGACACCAAGGTCGTCGAAGCTGGCCTGGATCGTTTCCGACGCCTCTCGCGCAGCCAAGGTCCGCACCGTAGCCCTCCCCGGTGACACGGCCGGCCGCGCGAGCGGAGAGGATACCTCGAACGCCTGTTCGAGGTCAAGCCAGCGGCTAGGATGACGGCCGTGGGTGGCACAGCCGGGACGCGGTTCCGGTGCCTCTCCTGCGGCAACCTCACCCGGTTCGACGTGGTGGAGAGCTCGACCACCCGGGCCTACTACCACTTCTCCCTGAGCGGTGAGCTCACCGTGGAGGATCGTGAGGTCCTCCGGGCCGACCGGGAGCGTGTCACGTGCCGGTGGTGCGGTTCGTCCGACCAGATCGAAGAGGTGCCCGTGGAGCCGGAAGAGTGAGCGGGCCTCTCGCCGGGGTCCGGATCCTCGACCTGACTCGTCTGCTCCCCGGGAACTACTGCACGCTACTCCTGGCGGACCTCGGCGCGGATGTGGTCAAGGTCGAGGAGCGGGGACGAGGCGACTCCATCAGGTGGGCCCCTCCGTTGGTCGACGGCCAGGGAGCCGTCCATCGCGCGCTCAACCGGGGGAAGCGGTCGATGGTCCTCGACCTGAAATCCCCCGAGGGTCCGGCGATCCTCCGAAGGCTCGTGGCGAGCGCGGACGCGTTGGTCGAGTCGTTCCGGCCGGGGGTGATGGCTCGTCTGGGCGGGGCCTACGCCACCCTGGCCGAGGTCAATCCCCGGCTGGTCTACTGCGCGCTGACCGGCTATGGGCAGGACGGGCCCTACCGCGGCCGAGCCGGCCACGACATCGACTACATCGGATACGCGGGGATCCTTGGTGCGTCCCTCGACCGCGGCGGCGCCCCCGTGCTTCCGGCGATCCAGGTGGGTGACTTCGGCGGGGGCATAGCCGCCGCGTTCGGTATCGCCGCCGGCCTGCGGGAGGCTGCCGTCATGGGTCGCGGCCGGTTCGTCGATGTGGCGATGCTCGACGTGGCCGTGTCGTGGACCGCGGTGCCGTTGGCCTCGACGCTGGGCACGGGGACCGTTCCGGTCAAGGATGCCCTGTCCGGCGGGCTGGCGTGCTACCGAACCTACCGGTGCGCGGACGGACGGCACGTCGCCGTGGGAGCCCTGGAGCCGAAGTTCTGGCGGAAGCTGTGCGAGTGTCTCGGCGTTCCGGATCTCGTCGACCAGCACATGGCGCTTCCGCCCGAGCAGGAGCGCGTCGCCGCACGGCTGGCGGACGTGTTCATCCGCCGGCCCCGGGACGAGTGGGTGGCCGAACTGGCGGACGTCGAAGCCTGCGTGGCCCCGGTGAACGACGTGGCGGAGGCCAGCCGAGATTCGCAGGTCCAGTCGCGGGACATGGTGGTCGAGGTGGACGGCCGGCCGGTGGGCCCCGGGGCGGTGGTGAAGGCCGGCCATCCACCCGCGGCTCGCCCGGCGCCGGGACTCGGCGAGCATACCGAGGAGGTGCTCGGAGAGGCCGGGTTCTCCGAGGCGGAGGTCGAGGACCTCCGTGCGCAAGGAGTGGTCTGAGGGGAGCACGTCGACGGGGTCCGTGTCAGAGGGTCCGGCTAGCCTCGACCCTGATGAGCGAACCCGAACCGCTCCGCATCGCGTGTCGGTCGTGCATCCACGACGGCACCTCCCAGTGCGACGACTGCGTGGTGAGCTTTCTCCTCGACCGTGACCAGGGCGCCGTGGTGGTCGATGCCGACGAGGCCCGGGCCCTGCGAAGCCTCGGTGAGGCCGGGTTGGTCCCCCTCCTCAAGCTGACCCCGAAGCCGGCGCCCGGTGGCGACCCCCCATCGGAGGAGGCGGGATGATTGGGTTCAGCCGAACGGCCGGGCGATCCCTCGGACCACGAGAGGGCGATCGTCGGGAGCCACCAGCACGGCTTCCCTGGACGCCCACCGGACCCGCACGATTGCCGCCGAGCCCGAGTCATCCTTCGGCTCGGCGCTGGTGACCACTCCCGCGTCGGATCCGTTGGCCCTGATCGAGTCCCCCGCGGAGATCCTGGACCCCGCGGTCGCCGCGAGCAGGACGAAGGGCGGGTGGCCGAGGTTGCGGACCTTGGCCACGGCCTCCTGGCCCAGGAAGCAGCCCTTGCGGTAGCCGATCAGGTCCTCGGCTGCTGCTTCCTGGGGAAGGGCGTCTTCACCGAGGTCCACGCCGACCCGGGCTCGGCCGCCGAGGATCCGCCAGGCCTCGATGGCTTCGGGGGTGGCTTCGGTCAGACCGCCATCCAAGGCCGACCTCCGAGCGTCGGGCAACGACGATGCGTGGAGCAAGACGTCGAACCCGGATCCCAGGAGCGAAGGACGAGCGGTGACGTCGCTCGGCGCCCGGGGGACCCCTCCCGGTGGGGCGCCGGGGAACGCCAGGAGCCCCAGCGACGCGGTGACGTCGTCGAGCGCAACGTCGGAGGAGAGCACGTACGGGTCCAGGGCCTCGTCGATTGGGGTGTCCTGGATCGGATCCTGGACCAGGACCAGATCCTCGTTCCTCCGCAGGACGGTCACGCCGGCCCGGACCCGTCCCGTGGCCGAGAGCAGCAGGGATCGCCGGGACGACCCCGGTTCCAGCCGGCCGAGATCCGCGGAAAGAAGGTCGTTCAGCCACGCGTGAGCGTCGGCTCCGCGAACGGCGATCTTCCGCCACATGCTCAGGTCGGCGAACGCTCTGCCCGAATCCAGGGCGGCCACCTGCTCGTCCAGGGGCGGACCCTCCATCCGGTCCAGCATACGGCGGGTCGCCGACTCAGCTCCGGCGAAGACGCAGCCGCATCATCGGCCGCCGTCGTGCGCCGTAGCGATACTTGTAGGGGAGGTCGCCCTTCAGCATGTCGAACACCCGGCATCTCTCGCCGATGGCGCTTCTGATCAGCTCGGAGAGGAGGACGACCCCCGGGGAGACCTGCCGGTACTCGTGGTCGAACGCGGAGTTGTAGAGGAGGAACCGGTCCCGGTCGCGGAAGCCGACGGCGCCGGCGATCTTCGTTCCCCCGGCCTCCAGGAACGCCACGCGGAATCGCCCCCCGGGCAAGAGCGCATCGCCGAGACGGCGGAAGAAGAGTTCCATGCCGGGGACCATGAACCGACCCTTGACCCCCCCGCTCGATCTGTGCATGTCCACGAACCGATCCAGGTCGCCGGCGACCGTGGCCGGCGTGGCGTCCACCAATCGGACGTCGGGGAACGACGCCCGGAGCCGCCGATCCTTGCGTCGGATCTCGTGGCGCAGCTTCCCCGGCAGTCTTTCCAGGTACTCGTCGTAGGAGGACGGCAACCGGACGAACGGGGCCACTCCATCCTCGACGATCTCGGCGACCAGTCCGGCGTCCTCCGCCCCCACGCGGAGGGCGGACAGCCATGGGGAGCGGGCGGGCAGCCCGGCCAGATCTGCCCGGCGCCAGTCGGCCCGGGTGGCCATCGAGCCCATGAGCTCCTTGGCCGATCGGTCGCGGGCCTCGGGGCGGCCGACCGGTCCCATGTAGTCGGTGACGTCGAACCCTCCCAGCCACGTGGCCGTCCCATTTCGGAAATCCAGCGCTGCGGCGGCCACGTCCTCTTCGCCATCGTGGACCAGGGCGATCTGCAGCCGGTCCGCCCCGAACTCCTCCCAGTACATCTTGAGGTACGAGGAGGAGTGGAACAGCGCAGCGTCGGGATCTGCCTCGACCAGCCCATCCCAGTCGCGGGCCAGGAAGGTCCGTGGGTCATCGGTCCATTCGACCGCCATCCGGCCAGGGTACCAAGGGGTGTTCGGAGCATCGTCCGGCTCCGCGCCGGCGCCGTCGGAGAGACCGGTCAGCGGCTCAGCGAGAACAGCGTGTGATGGTAGGTCATCAGGGTGGGCCATCGAGCGCGATACGTCTCCACGTGCTCGATCCGAAGTCCGGCTCGCCGGAACACGCTGATCCATCCCTGGACCGAGCGGAACGTGAACGGCTTGGGCACCGCGTGGCGGAGGTTCAGGAGCCAGTCCCAGGCGATGTTCCACATGCGGTCCACCGTCGATGTGGGCGTGTCCTCGATCACCACCAGCCGCTGCCGCGTCACTCGAGCGGCCTCTCGAACGAGGCGCTCTTGATCCTCCCACGCCTCGACGTGGTGCAGGACGAACAGCATCATCACCGCGTCGAAGGATCGGTCGGGGAAGGGAAGGGAAAAGGGATCCTCCAGGCGGACGAACGGGAACCCGCCGACCCGGTTCCCAAAGTCGGCCACGTCGGCCAGGGTCGGGCGGATGCCGGTCCGATCGGCGAGCCAGCGAGCGACTCGTCCGGTGCCGGACCCGAGATCCAGCACGACCATGCCCGGCTGGAGGTGGGGGCCGATCTTCCCCCCGATCTCGTTCTCCCGGAGGAACACTTCGCTCCAGCCTAGTGCGTGCTCCTATCCGGCCGATCGCCGTGGGAGAATCGATGATCGTGGACGGCTCACGGGGCGTCTCGCCGGCGCTGATCCTGCTGGCCCTGGTCATCCTGGCGGTGGTGGCGCTGGTCGTGGTGGTTGCCGTGCGGCGGGTGGCCTGGTGACTCGGCGGAGCGACGTCCGCCGAGTCGTGGAGGGAGTGCCGAGCGCGCTCCACGCCTTCGAGGAGCGGGGGCCGTGAGCCGACGGTGCCCGAACTGCGGCGGGCTGGTCGGAGCCGATGCGAAGTGGTGTGGCCAGTGCCTCACCCCCTTGGGCGAGACCGGTTCGACCCCCCCTGGCCCCTCACCCGCCCCGCCCCCGGCGCCGCCCGGCCCGACGTCCACATCGGCTCGGCCATCGCAGGCTGCCGTACCGCCGGGCGGGGCTCATCCATCGAGATCGAGCGGACCGATCCGATCCGGCACGACCGGCGTTGTGTGGGAGTGCCCGGCGTGTCAGACGGAGAACCCGATCGAGGCCCCGGCGTGCCGGGTCTGTGGGACGCCGTTCGCCCGCCTCCTGGAGGAGGAGCGGCGGGGGCCGGCCCTCGAGCCGGGGCGGGCCGTGAGCCGCTCCCTCCTGTTCCCGGGCCTCGGGCACGCCGCGGCGGGGCGAGGTGCCGAGGGCCTGGCTCGAGCGGTCGTGTTCGGGTACACGCTGGCCATCGTGGTCACCGTCCTGGTGATGGGGTCCGGGGAGGGCTTCGGACCGTTCCTCCCCTTGGTTCTCATCTCGGCGGCCGCGGGGATCGCGCTGTACGCCTTGTCGGCGGTGGACGCCGGCCGGCTGGCCAGGGGAGAGCAACAGGTCCTGTCGAGCCGGGCCCTGCTGTACGGTGCGGTCGGCCTGATGCTCGTGACCATCGTCATCCTGGTGATCGTGGGGACCAGGGTGGGCGGCCGGACGTGACGGCTTGAGAGCATCGACCGGCCCTGCTATGTAACCGGGGTGCGGATCCACCTGATCTCCGATCTCCACGGCGCGGTTGACTCGTTGCCCCTCGCAGCGAAGGGATGCGACCTTCTCATCGTTCTGGGCGATCTCATCAACGTTCTCGACTACCGGGCGATGGAGGGGATCCTGGTCGACGTGTTCGGTCGTGAACCGGTCGCCGAGGCGGCGCACCTGCGCGCACGAGGGCGGTACTTGGAGGCCCGTGAGGCCATGCGACGCCGCCGCGTGCCCGACGCGGAGGCCCGAGAGCGGTTCGTGTCGCTGGCCCGGGAGCAATACCGGGCGATCTTCGCCGCCCTCCCCGACGGCGCCGTGGTGACGTACGGCAACGTCGACATCCCGGAGCTCCTCCGTGCGTCCGCGCCCGACCGAATCCGGGTCGTCGACGGGGAGGTGCTCGACCTCGACGGGGAGCGGTTCGGGATCGTGGGAGGCGGGATCCGAACGCCGCTGGGCATCCCGGGCGAAGTCGACGAAGAGGACTACGATCGGAAGCTGGCCGGCCTGGGCACGGTCGAGGTGATCTGCACGCATCAGCCCCCCCGGATCCCGTGGCTCGTGTACGACGTGGTGGGCAAGCGGTTCGAACCCGGCTCGACAGGGCTGGTCGGATACATCAACGAGCGCCGGCCCCGTTTCGGCTACTTCGGCCACGTCCACCAACCGCTCGTCGACCGGATGACGATGGGGGAGACGCGACTGATCAACGTGGGTCATTTCCGAGCCACGGGACGCCCCTGGGTCCACGACACGGCGGGGTGAGGGGAGGATGGCGGGGCAGTCGGAAGGATCGATCGAGATCGAGGCCGAGCCGGGGCGGATCCTGGCGGTGATCGTGGACTTCGAGTCGTATCCGGAGTGGGCGGATGGGATCCGCAGGGCCGAGGTCCGAGCCCGCGACGACCACGGGCGGGCTACGGAGGTGGCCTTCGAGTTCGCGGCGATGGGGTTCACCGCCTCGTACACGCTGGCCTACGGGTACGCCCCCGAAGACACCGGCGTCTCGTGGACCACCGTCGCCGCGTCGGGAGCGGTGCGGGACATCCGCGGCGAGTACGTCCTGGAGCCGCTGGACGGTGACACGGAGGTCACGTACCGGCTGACCGTGGAGCTGGGCGTCCCCGTCCCCGGATTCCTGAAGAAACGAGCGGACCGGACGGCCATCCGAACCGCGCTGGAGGGGCTGAAGAAGCGGGTGGAAGGGTAGGGATACGATGGAGCCCGCATGAGGATCGTCCTCTTCACCGGTAAGGGGGGCGTGGGAAAGACCACCGTGGCCGCGGCGACTGCCGTCCGCGCTGCTCGGTCGGGTCAACGCACCCTGGTCACCAGCACCGATCCGGCCCACTCGCTGGCCGACTCGTTCGACCTCCCCCTGGGCGATGACACCGCCCAGATCGCGGACAACCTGTGGGCCGAGCAGATCGACGCCCAGGCCAGGCTGGAAGCGAACTACCGAGATATCCAGGAGCACGTCATCTCGCTGCTGTCGTGGATGGGGGTCGACAGCGTCGAGGCCGAGGAGCTCTCGGTGATCCCCGGACTCGATGAGATCTTCAGCCTGACAGATATGCGCCGGCACGCGGATTCCGGGAGGTTCGACGTGCTGATCGTCGACTGCGCTCCCACCGCCGAGACGCTTCGTCTCCTGTCCCTGCCCGAGGTCATGAACTGGTACATCGAACGGATCTTCCCCATCCACCGGGGGGTGACGAAGACGATCCGCCCGATGCTCACTCGGATGACGTCAATGCCCATCCCCGACGAGCGGATCTTCGCCGCGGTGGAGCGCCTGCACCGCAACCTGGAAGCCGTCCGGCGGATGCTGACGGACGAGAAGCAGTCGTCCGTCCGCTTGGTGGTGAACCCGGAGAGGATGGTGATCGCCGAGGCCCGCAGGACCTACACGTACCTGTCCCTGTTCGGTTACAGGGTCGACGCCGTGGTGGTCAACCGGATCATCCCCGCCGAGGTGAGCGATCCGTACTTCGGAAAGTGGAAGGACATCCACACCGAGCACATCCATGAGATCGAAGAGTCGTTTCACCCGGTCCCCATCCTCCGGGCCCGCCTTTTCGAGCAGGAGATGGTGGGTATGGACCTGCTCGAACGGATGGGAGAGGAGGTCTACGGTGACCGCCAGGCCGCCCGGGTCCTGCATCGCGACCAGCCGATCAAGGTGCGCAAGCGCGGCCCCTGGTACGTGCTGGTCATGCGCCTCCCGTTCACGGACCGCGGCGATATCGATATCCACCGCAAGGCGGACGAGCTCTACGTTCGGGTCGGGTCGTACAAGCGCAGCCTGATCCTTCCCCATGCGCTCCAGCGGCTGGAGGTGAAGCAGGCCCGGTTCAGCGACGAGGGGTTGGAGGTCCGGTTCGCCGAGCGGTCCGCCCGACGGGCGGCCGGCGCCGGACAGAGGTAACGACCAGGGAGGCAGCGATGGCCGAGAGGAAACGCGCCGGGACAAAGACCGCCGACGGGATGGAGCACGACCGGGCATGCCCCGTCGGCTTCTGTCCGATCGGCATGTTCCTCACCGTGTCCGGCTCGGCTCGGCCCGAAGCCGTGGAGCACCTGATCGCCGCGGGCCGGGAGTTCATGCTGGCCCTCTCCGCTGTGATCAACGCCCGGGTGGAGGACCTCGGTCGGCCGTCTCAGCTGGAGAAGATCGACCTGGAGTAGCGGGGTGGACCGCGACGTCGTTCGCAGGCTGGCCGAATGGAACACCGGGGGGCTGCCGGTCACCACCCTGTACCTCGATTGCGACGGGAGACGATATCCGCGCCGGGGCGATCTGGTGCGCCGAGGAGAGGATCTGGCCCGAAGGGCGTGCGACCAGATCGATCGTTCCGAGCGGGATGCATGGCTGTCGGTGTGCCGGGACGTTCAGCGGATCGGCGACTTCCTGAGGGAGGAGCTCCAGCGGAAGGGACCGATCCGGGGGGTGGCGCTGTTCGCCTGCTCCGGAGCCGGCCTGTGGGAGGCGGTCACGGCATCCCGATCCCTCCGCGACCGTCTGGTGGTCGGCCCCCGCCCACATCTCGTCCCGCTCGAGGCCCTCGTGGAGATGGCCGAGAGCTTCTGTACGGCGATCGTGGACCGGGAGAAGGCCCGCATCTTCCTGAGCTCTCTAGGTGAGATCGAGGAGGTGTCCCCGATCCTGGACGACGTTCCTGGCCGCCACGACCAGGGTGGATGGGCCCAGGCCAGGCTGGGACGGCATATCGAGGATCACGTCCACCGTCACCTCAAGCGGGTGGCTGACGCGCTCCTTCGTCTCCATCAGCGCCGTCGCTACGACCACCTGGTCCTGGCCGGGCCCGAGCAGGCGGTGGCCGAGCTCGAACGGGAGCTCCACGACTACGTCCGGCGGACCATCCTCGACCGGACGTCGCTTCCCCTCACCGCGTCGGCGGAGGAGGTCCTGGACCGGGCCCTGGCCCTGGAGATGGACCTCGAGGACCGGCGGGAGCGGGAGGCCGTCGACCGGGTGGCCCAGGAGGCCGGAGCCGACACGGGCCGGGCGGTGGCGGGCATGGGGCCCACGCTGGCGGCCCTGGAGGAGAACAGGGTCGACACGCTCGTGGTCAGGGACGGGCTCCAGGCCACCGGGGTTCGGTGTTCATCCTGTGGGCATCTGGCTCTCGACGGGCGGCGGTGCGAGGTGTGCGGGAGTCCCACCGAGGATGTCCCGGACCTGGTGGAGGAGGCCGTGGAGGCCGGACTTCGGCTCCGCTGCCGGGTGGAAACGGTCCGTGACGGCGCGGTCCTCGATCGCTCTGGGGGCATCGGGGCCCTCCTCCGCTTCTGACCGTCGGTGGGCGGCCGGACGGCGATCGGCATCGATCTCGGCGGGACCAAGGTCGCCGGGATCGTCTTGGACGAGGAGGGCCGGATCCTGTCGAGGGACGAGCGTCCCACGCCCCAGACGGATGCCGAGGCCGTGATGGAGGCCGTCCACGTCGTCGTCCGGGAGGTGACCGGGGGAGAGGCACCGGTGGCCGTGGGCGTGGGTGCGGCGGGGTTGGTCGATTTCGCCGCCGGCATCCTGCGGTTCGCCCCCAACCTGCCCCTCCGGGAGATCCCTCTCCGGGACGAGGTGGCCACCCGCAGCGGTCTGTCGTGCGTCGTGGACAACGATGCGAACGCTGCGGCGTGGGGTGAGTTCCGATTCGGGGCAGGGCGCGGGGCCCGGCACATGCTGCTGGTCACGGTGGGGACCGGTATCGGTGGCGGCATCGTGTGGGACGGCGCCCTGTATCGAGGCGCTCACGGGTTCGCCGCCGAGATCGGCCACGTGATCGTGGAGCCCGGCGGCCCGAGGTGCGGGTGCGGCAACCTGGGATGTTGGGAGCAGGTGGCCAGCGGACGAGCGCTGGACCGTCTGGGTCGGGAGGCCGCTCGGAACGATCCCCACGGATCGATCGCCCGGCAGGCCGGTGGCGGAGACGTCCAGGGCGCCCACGTGTCGGCGGCGGCCCGGGAGGGCGATCCCGTGGCCATGACCATCGTTCGGGACGTGGGGAGACGGCTGGGAGAGGGACTGGCGGGCCTGGTGAACACTCTCGATCCGGAGGTGGTCGTGGTCGGGGGCGGCGTCGCAGACGAGGGTGAGATCTTCCTGGGACCGGCCCGACGGGCCTTCCGGGAGGCGGTGGAGGCGCCCGAGCATCGGCCGGACGTTCCCATCGTCGTGGCCGGTCTGGGCAACG
>OBLR010000137.1_pt1 | contig 14325 bp, 14 predicted proteins | sample 1519891 | NCBI WGS metagenome assembly OBLR01 (sample SAMEA3113583, study PRJEB22503) | soil metagenome | reverse complement strand
TACAGCACCGCCAACGGCGGTAACTGTGTCGAGGTGGCCCGGGGGCCGGGCGCCCGCCGAGTCGCGGCGCGTGATTCCAAGCACCCGAGGGGTCCGCAGTTGGAATACACCGCCGCAGCGTGGCGCCGCCTGCTTGCCGACATCCGACTCGGCCGCTACGACATCTGACCAGAAGAGCTGTACGGATCGTCGGCCTACCCGGACTCGTACAGTGGTGGCACTCTTAGACTTTGGTCTCTACTTCATGAGCAGGTCTGAAATCCCGGCATGCTGATATCACAGTCGGCAAGGAGTGTGATGCGGTGGTGCTGGAGTCGGCGACTGCCGGCAAGGTGTGGCTGGGCGCCCGCACGGCCAAGGCGGAGCGGGGCAAGGACCTCGTCGAATTAGTGCTCATGACTATGTCGCTGATCCTCCGCATCGGCTGAAAACGCGGCTCCTGTCGGGAGGCTGTCTGGATTTCCGGCTTTCGCATGTCAGAGGATGAGGGCGATGAAGATCAGGCAGCAGGTGATGTTGATCAGCCAGCTGTGGCCGGTCACCCACGTGCGGACGCCGGGCATCGCTCGTTGCGCGCGCTTGCGGAACAACACGAGCACGAGCAGCGGCAGGGCGGCGATCACGACCGTTGCCGCGATGAACGGCAGGGCGGCGGCGAAACCCAAGTGATGTTGTACGAGGTGGGCTCCCACGGTCAGCATCACGGCGATGTCGGAAGGCATGAGAAGGATCACCAGCAGGCCGATCAGCAAGGCGCGTCCTGGCTCGGCCTCCATGAGGGTCCCCAGCCATTTGGGCGGCTTGATCGTCGCTCGCTTGATGTAGTTTCGCAGGGCCGCGACGATCAGCAGGCCAATGAGTACGTACTGAATGATGTTGCCCACTGACCCGGAGCCGGATGGGCGGTTCAGCGAGTCGCTGCCAATGAGCGTGAAAATACCGCGAGTGATGGTGATCCCCGCCGAGACCGCGATGAGCACGCCAACCAGGAACGCCAGCGAGGCGCGTATTGGCCGCCTCGTGGTCACCAGGACGATGGCGGCCATGATCTGCGGCCCCGCCATCATTGTGATGGCCAACGGAAGTACCTTGAGGTCCAATGCGGCCCCTCTGCCGTGAACGGATGATGAATCGTTCCCTCGGGCACGCGTCCGACAAGGAAAGTGGCCATGCGTTGCCCGTCGTTTGACGCATTCTTGGTGTCGCGCCGTCCGGCCGGCGCGGCCGCACGGGAAAAACGAGTTGCCGTGATCGGGGGCGGCTGGCGAGAGTGAGGGGGGAGGTGGGGGCCATGGACGTCACGTTCCATCGGCTGGACGGGAATCGTTACTTCACGACGGCGGTCCGCGATGACGGTGTGACGGTGCGGATCCCCGGGTTCGATCGCACCAGCGCGGTCCCGCATGATCTCGCTCATTTCGTCGCCGAGCGGGAGTTCGGGATGACGCGTGGCTTTTGGGGGAGCGTCGCGGCGGGGGCGCTGTTCACCAACATGCCCGTTGAGGGGCGGCAGAAGCCGCATGCGGCCGAGCGGTCGAAACAGATCATCAAGGCGCACGCGGTCGACATCGGGATTGCGGAGGCCGTCGCCGCGGCGATCCACGATGCCGTCGAAGACGACCTCGCACCCGAAGTGGTTCTCCGGCGACTGCGCGCGCAGTCGGATAGCGCCGGGACCGGGCCGCCGCCGATGGCCGTCACCGAGGTGCGGGCCGCGGCCGCCGCCTTGCGTCGTGAGGCAGAACGCTGGTCGGCGGTGCCCGTTGGCCAGAGTCTGACCCTGACCTGGCCGTTCCCCGCGGAACACATACCGATGTCACGTTCCGGCAAGGCTCGCAACGGCCGCCTTTCCGGCAAACAGGCTCGTTATCGTCACTAAGGTTTTCCTATGACGCCATCCTCCGGCTGACAATGGTCAAGCGATGAGGGCGAGGTTTTCGAAGCGTCATAGGACGCATGTCGGCAGCGCCGGGTTGTCGCGGGTGCGTATACCGGACAGCCAGGCATGGCCGCTGGGTACGTCGTTTAACCGGACTCGGTACCAGCGAGTGCTCTTGGTGCCGATTTCGTCGGTAACCTCATCGCCGTCGTAAAGGATGCAATCGGCATTCACCGCGTCGCCATGCCACACGCGGTGGCTCACCACGTTGTGGGCGTCATAGTTCCGCCGTGGGTTGATCGCCAGGCCTATGCTGCAGCCCGGAGGTCGGTCGCCGCGCTTTCGGCAGCCTTCCTCAACGTTGAAGACTCGCACGGGGGCGGTGGCGCCAGACTCCGGTTCGTCGGTGATCGTCAGCCAGGCGACGACGCCTGCCGTCAGCGCGGCCGGCACGGCGATCATCACCGTCGCGAACGCTAACCGGCGACGGCGTGAGCGTCGTCGTGGCGGGGGTGCGCCGCTGACGCTCGTCGGCAATGTGTCGGGCTCGGTTGATGCCGATCGTGCCGCATCCGCGAGTGCCCAGAGCCGATGCAGCTCTCGTAGTTCATCGCTGCTCGCGCCACATGCCTTCGCGACCGTGTGGACCACACCGTAGCCGGTCGGAATCTTGGTTCCCGAGCAGTAACGGTGCAGGCTTGAACTACTGATCCCGGTTCGCCTGGCGAGTTCCTCGAAGCTCGTGCCGGCGCGATTCTTGAGCCGCTGAATGTGGGCGGCGAACCGCTCGGCTTCCTCGGACTGCATCATCGTGACCCCCGTACGACCATGCGATCTTCGTATTGACCCCATATCTGGCATCCCAGCCGCATCCCAGCAGGTCGGCAAGAGCCGCAGGTCGCGGCGGGAAACCCATCCCACTGTCCCATCTCGCCGCATTATCTTGCAAGCCCCTCTCACCTGTTGCCAATGTTCCAGTCGTGGGGAATGGCAGGCGCGAGGACGAGCCAGGAGGACTGGACGAATCGCAGCTGAATGCAGACGAGGGGAGAGTGACATTTCCCCGAATGAAAATGACGGCATCTGGAGGAAGGAACGGAATGAAAAGCCTTCGTACGACTTTGGCGGTTGGCGCGACAGCCATCGCAACCACACTGACCATCGTGCCCCCGGCCGCCGCCGCGCCGGCCCCCGACGCGGTCGAAGCGACTTCATCCTTCGTCGCCTACGAGGGGACGAGCCACAGCGGAGACTCGGTCGACATCAACGGCTGTGGACTCCACACCATCCGCTACCACGGGTCCTACAAGTGGTTCGCGCGCGGGCAGAGCGGGCACCTGTTCAACAATTCGACCGGAAGCGGCGTCCCGCACACCCGCCTCGCCAGCGATGATAACGCGGAGTCACAAGGCGGCTTTGGGTGGCGGAGCATTTTGATCGTCTGCTGATCTCAAGAGGTCAGGCACGCTAAGGGTTCCGGCGACGGGGGCGCCGGAACCCTTTCATTCCGCTCATCGTCGGCTCGTGTGTCGCGGTTTCGGGGCGCCGAGCATTGTGGGGCGGCCGAGCAGGCAGATGGCCAGCGCGAGCAGGCCGCTGACGCCGGCGCAGGCGAACGCCGCGTGGGGGCCGGCGGCGTCGCCGGCGATGCCGGCCAGCGCCGACCCGGTCGCAGCGCCGAGGGCCATCGCGGTGACCAGCCAGGCGAATGCCTCTGTCACCGTCCCGCGTGGGGCGAGCGTGTCGACCAGCGTGAAGGCGGTGGCCAGCGTCGGCGCGAGCGAGACGCCGGCCAGGAAGGCGAGCAGGATCATGAGCGGAAACGCCGGCGCTGCGGCGAGCGGCAGGTAGCCCGCGGCCAGGCAGGTGACCAGCACGGGGAACCGCGCGCCGCCGCGGCGGGCGCCGTAGACGAGGCCGCCGCAAAGAGCGCCGCCGGCGTTGGCGGCGAGCAGGACGCCCGAGGCCGCCGCGAGGTGACGGGCGTCGGCGTAGGTGACGACCGCCACGCTGATCGCGCCCAGTGCGACCCCGACGCACGCGAGCGTGGCCATCAGCACGCGAAGGCCGGATGAGCGCAGCGGTCCCGCCCAGTGCGCCTCGCGCGGCTCGCCGCGCCACTGTTTGGACGGCCGCGACGACGTGACGACGACGGTGCCGGCGACGCCAAGCAGGCCGGTGACGACGAGCGCGGCTTCCGTCGAGGCTATGGCGGCGGCGACCACGAGCAGCGGCCCGGCGGTGAAGATCATCTCCTGGGCGGCGGCGTCGACCGCGTACGCCGTCCGCACCTGCCCCGGGCTCGGCAGTACGGCCGGCCACAACGCCCGCAACCCGGCCTCGAGCGGGGGCGTGGCGAAGCCGGCGGCGACGACGGCGCCGATCGCGACCGGCAGCGGATCAAGCCCCGTGGCCGCGAGCAAGGCGAAGCCGGCGGCGGACGCGATCGCGCTGCCGAACAAGATGCGCGGCTGGCCGAACCGGTCCATCGCCCGGCCCAATGTCGGCTGCCCGAGCGCCATCGAGACCACCCAGATCGCCGAGAGGCCGCCCCCGAGGCTGTAGCCGCCGCCGTGCTCCCGGGTGAAGAGCACGATCGCGAGCGCGCCCATCCCGTTGGGCAACCGGCCGAGCAGGGTGCCGCCGAGCAGGCGCGCGGCATGCGGCAGGCGCAAGAACTCGCGGTACACGCGCATAGATCGCCCGCCTCGCCAAGATTAGTCATACGTATAACTAGTCATACGTATCATCAAAGGCCACCGCGTTCTACTGTCTTTCGCACACGAATCGGGGAGAGAGGAGGTGACGGAGATGCCCCGCAGACCGACCAGCCGAGATGTCGCGGTGGCCGCGGGCGTGTCGCAGTCCACCGTCTCGATCGTGCTGACCGGGAAGTGGCCAGGCCGCGTCTCTCCGCATACCGCGCAGACCGTACGAGAGGCGGCAACGCGGCTCGGGTATCGGCCCAACCTGGCGGCGCGCAACCTGCGGCTCGGGCAGACCCGCACCGTGCTGCTCGTGGTGCCGACGCTGGCCAACCCGTTCTTCGGCGCGGTCTACACCGGCGCCGCCAGGGTCGCCGCCGAGCACGGCTTCGGCGTCGTGGTCTATCCGTGGCCGGACGGCCACGGCCCGGCGCGCAGCCCGTTCTCGGCGCCGCACGAGGCGATCGACGGCGTGCTCGCCTCCTCGATGGCCACCGAGGTCCTCGCCGACCTGGTCGGCCAGGACACGGACATGGGGGTGCCGTTGGTGATGCTGGACAGCGACCCGGCCGGCGCCGCGCCGACCGTCAACGTCGATGTCGCCGACGGCATGCGCGCGCTCGTGGGCCATCTCGCCGGTCTCGGGCACCGGCGGTTTTGGCACCTCGCCGCCGACATCGACGCCTGGACCTTCCGCGTTCGCGGCCGGGCGCTCGCCGACGCCGTGACCGCGCTGCCGGACGGCGCCACGCTCGTCCGCCGGACCGCGCCCATCACCGTCGAGGGGGCGAGGGCCGCGACGCGGGTCTGGTTGCGCGAGGCGGGCCGGGTCGGTTCCGATCGGGCGACGGCGTTGCTGTGCGACGACGATGTGATGGCGGCCGGGGCGTACAAGGCCGCCCGCGACACCGGCCTCGACATCCCCGGCGACCTGTCGATCACGGGCTTCGACGACATCCTGCTCGCCGAGGCGGTCGAGCCCGAGCTCACCACCGTACGACTGCCGGCCCAAGGCCTGGGCGAGCGGGCCATGAGCGCACTGCTGGAGATCTTGGACAAGGGCCGTCCGCGGGGGCTCTCGCTGGCGGGTGAGCTCGTCGTGCGTGCCTCGACCGCGCCGCCGCGCGCCGTGCGTGACTAGCCGGCGAAGGCGGGGGAGGGGAGGCCCTGCCCGGCACCGGGCAGGACGAACAGCGCGCCGGCCAGGCTTTCATCGCGCGCGGGCTCGGTGGCCGGGTCGTCGGAGCGGGCCGAGGTGATGTAGAGATCGCGCAGGTCGGGACCGCCGAAGGCGCAGGCGGTCGTGTTGGGCGCGGGCACCTCGACGACGCGGTCGAGCCGGGCGTCCGGCGTGTACCGGTGTACGCGCCCGCCCCCGTACAGGGCGGTCCAAACGCAGCCGTCGGCGTCCACGGTCAGGCCGTCGGGCGGCGCCGGATGGTCGACGTCGACGAAGACGCGCCGGTCGCGCACGTTCGCGCCATCGCCCGCGCCATCGTCATCGGGGGCCACGTCGAAGACGTCGATCCGGCCCGTTGGCGTGTCGATGTAGTACATCAGCCGGCCGTCCGGGCTCCAGCCGATGCCGTTGCTGATCGTCACGTCGTCGAGCACGGTCGTCACCGCGCCGTCCGGGCGGATGTGGTAGAGCCGCCCGCCGCCGGACCCGAAGTCGTACCGCATCGTGCCGGCCCACAGCGACCCGTCCGGGGCGACCGCCGCGTCGTTCCCCCGTACGCCGGGAACGGCCAAGTCGGCCAGCATGCGAAACGCCCCGTCCGGCTCGTAACAGCCGATGCCGTCGCGAAGGTTCGCCACGATGCCGCCGCCGGCGCGCGGCTTGGCCGCGCCCACGTGGGAGCCGGTGCGCATCAGCAGGCTGTCGGCGCCGCTCGCCGGGTCGTAGGCGTGCACTTCGGACTGCAAGATGTCCACCCACAGCAGCCGGCGCCCGGCCGCATCCCAGGTCGGTCCCTCGCCGAGCCGCGCCTGCGCGGCGACCGCCACCTCAAGGGATGCGCTCATAGATTCTCCCGCAGCCTTTCGTGTCCGGTCTCCAGCCGCTGCGCCAGCCGGCTTTCCAGCTCACCCGGGGGCGGCCGGTGGCCGAGCCGCTGCGACAGCGCGCCGGCGCCGTCGCGGACCAACTCGCCCCAGTCCCGCTCGCGCTGCTCGTCCCAGCGCATCGCCGGCACCGAGATGCTCATGGCAGCCACCATGTCACCGTCGTGGTCGTACACCGGCGCGGCGACGCAGTGCACGGAGTCGTTCGATTCGCAGTGATCATAGGCGAGCCCGAATTCCCGGATCTCGGCGAGGTGGGCGCGCAGCTTGGACGGCGAGGTGATGCTCTGCGGCGTCATGCCGGTCAGCTCGCGGTCGCGCGGGTAAAGGGCGTCCAGCGCCTGCGGCGACAGGCCGGACAGCAGCATCTTGCCGACGCCCGTGCAGTGGGCCGGCAGCCGCCGGCCCACCGCGGACACCATGCGCACCGGGTGCGTGCTGTCCACCTTGGCGATGTAGACCACGTACGTCCCGTCGAGGATGGCGACGTGCACGGTCTCGTCGCAGTTCGCCGCGACCCGCTGCGCGACGAGACGCGACTCGGTGGCGAGGTCGAGACGATCGGCGAACGCGCTGCCGAGCTGGAACGTCCGCATCCCCAGCCGGTAGTGCGTCGGCTGGCCGCCTACGGACACGAGGTATGAGCGGTCCACCAACGTCGTGATGAGCTCGTGCACCGTGGTTCGAGGCAGGCCGAGCCGTTCGGTGATGTCCGGTGCGGACAGGCTGGCCCGGTCGAGGAAGAGCTCCAAGATGTCCAAGGCACGGCTGACCGCGGGGACCGCACGAGCCATCGAACCACCACCTTGGAATCGGATTCTGTCCGGAATCTCGGACAAACCTTAACAACTGTGCACCGTTGACGGTTGATCGCAGCGGGTCTAGCGTCCTCAATCACGGTATGTATCCGTATTTCGTTCGATATCACGAACATTGGTGCGCATGAAGGCGAGTAGCTCTGGGATGGCGAACACCCGGCGGTTCTTGTCATCACTCGGCCTCCCCGACCGGGACCTCGGCGAACTACCCACTTCGGACAAGAGGTTCCCCGACGGCGGGCAGTACCGCGTGGAGATCCCCTCGGTCGAAGGTCCCGTCGCGTTCCACGCCGTCCTCGAGGCCGCGAAAGAACACGAGGTCCGGATCCACCGCATCAGCCAGGGCAGCGGGATCATGCTCCTCACCGACCACGAGATCGAGGACATGGTCGCGCTCGGCCGCGAGCACGACATCGAGGTGTGCCTGTTCGTCGGGCCGCGCGCCGCGTGGGACGTCGGCATCCAGGTCACGGCCCCATCGGGTCGGGTCGCCGCCGGGGTGCTGCGCGGCGCCGACCAGCTTGTGTACGGCATCGAGGACGTGGTACGCGGTTGCGAACTCGGCCTGCGCAGCGTGCTCGTGTCCGATATCGGCCAGCTCTGGGTGCTCGGCCGCATGCGGGAGGCCGGTGAGCTGCCCGAGGACCTGGAATTCAAGGCCTCCGTCTCCTTCCCCACGGCCAATCCGGCGACCGCCCGCCTGCTGGAAGATCTCGGCGTGACCACCATCAACATCCCCATCGACCTCACGCTCGCGCAGACAGCGGCGATCCGGCAGGCGGTGAACGTCCCGCTGGACGTCTACGTCGAGGGGGCGGACGATTTCGGTGGCGCGGTCCGCTACTACGAGATCCCCGAGCTCGTCCGCGTGGCCGCACCGGTCCATCTCAAGTTCACGATGCGCAACGCGCCCGGCATCTATCCCTCCGGCCGGCATCTGTCCGACGTCGCCGTCAACACGGCGCGCGAACGGGTACGGCGGGCCGCGATCGGGCTTGCGATGCTCGAGCGCTACTACCAGGACGCCAAGGCGAGTCCCTAGGGCGACGGGGCGTGTTACGGGGCACGTCCGTTCAACCCCCCCCAGAAGGAAGTGCCATGCTCAAGAGATCGGTTAGACCCAGATCCCGCCGCACCGGCGTGGCGGGCAGGGTCATCGTGGCCGGCGCTGTGGCGGCCGCGGTGGCCGTGGCCGGGACGGCGGCGTCCGCCGCGCCGGCACGTACTATGCCGGCCACCATGAAAGCGAACATCACCAAGGATCTGTTCGGCACGCTCGACGACGGCACCAAGGTCTGGCGCTACACGCTGACGAACAGCCGTATCCGCGTCCGGATCATCACCTATGGCGGCATCGTCCAGACGATCGAGGTGCCGGACCGGCGCGGCCGGGTCACGAACGTCGCCCTGGGCTTCGCCACCCTCGATGACTACGTGGCGAGCAACAACCCGGGCCCGTACTTCGGCGCGCTCATCGGCCGGTACGCCAACCGCATCGCCGAGGGCACCTTCACCCTCGACGGGGTCACCCACCAACTGCCGATCAACAACGATCCCAACAGCCTGCACGGCGGGACCGACAGCTTCGACAAGAGGGTCTGGACGCCGACGGCGGGCCGCAACTCCGCCGGCGACCCCACGCTCCGGCTCGCTCTGACCAGCCCGGACGGCGACCAGGGCTACCCCGGTACGCTGCGCGCCACGGCGACGTACACGGTCACCGACGACTCGATCAGGGTCGACTACCGCGCCACCACCGACAAGGCGACGATCGTCAACCTGACGAACCACTCGTACTTCAACCTGGCCGGCGAGGGCACCGGCGACATCAACGGCCACCTGATGCAGCTCAACGCCAACCGCTACACTCCGGTCGACGCCACCCTCATCCCCACCGGTCAGCTCGCCCCCGTCGCCGGCACGCCGCTGGACTTCACCAAGCCCGTGGCGATCGGCGACCGGATTCGCGACAACTTCGAGCAGCTCGTCTTCGGCCGCGGCTATGACCACAACTGGGTGCTGAACGGCTCGGGCTTCCGGCTCGCCGCGCGGGTCACCGAGCCCACCACCGGCCGGGTGCTGTCAATGTTCACCGACCAGCCCGGCATCCAGTTCTACTCGGGGAACTTCCTGGACGGCACGCTGTACGGCACGAGCGGCCGCCAGTACCGGCAGGGCGACGGGTTCGCGCTGGAGACCCAGCACTTCCCCGACTCGCCGAACCACGCCAACTTCCCGTCGACCGTGCTTCGGCCCGGTGACACCTACCGGACGTCAACGGTCTACACGTTCGGCACGACCCACCACTAGCTCGCTGAGACCCCGGCGGGGCCGGGTCAGCAACGCATCGCCCGCCCGGTCCCGTCGGCTCCCCGCGAGGAGGTTCACATGAAAGACATCGATCCCAAGGTCGAAGAGGCCGTCGACACGCTGGGTCTCAAGGGTGCCGCGCGCCGCAGACTGCTCAGCGGTGCCGGTCTGGTCAGCGCGACGGCCGCCGCGTCGGCGCTGCTCGCGGCCTGCTCGAACGAGAACAAGAGCAACGCGAACGCGCCGGAGGGCGGCCCCGGCAACTTCCCGAACACGCCGAGATGGCGGTTCGTGTTCGTCAACCACGTCACCACGAACCCGTTCTTCACGCCCACGCAGTACGGCGCCCAGGACGCCTGCGCGCTGCTCGGCTGCACGTTCCAGTGGACCGGGTCGAAGGACTCGATCGTGGCGGAGATGGTGAGCGCCACCAACTCCGCCATCTCCAGCAAGGCCGACGGCATCGCGGTGGCCGTGGTCGACAAGACCGCGTTCAAGCAGCCCGTCGACAACGCCCTCGACCAGGGCATCCCGGTGGTGGCCTACAACGCCGACGGCGCGCGCGGCGACCCTGGGACGAACCGGCTCGCCTACGTCGGCCAAGACCTCTACGTCTCCGGCTTCCAGCTGGGGCAGCGCATCGCCGCGCTGATGCCGGGCGGCGGCGACGCGGTCGGCTTCATCGCCACGCCTGGCTCGCTCAACATCCAGCCGCGCATCGACGGCGCCAAGGACGCGATCCAGCAATCGGGCAAGTCGATCAACTTCACCGACGTGGCGAGCGGCGCCGAGCTGCCCAAGGAGCTGTCCACGATCGACGCCTACTACCAGGGCCACAAGAACCTGAAGGGCATGTTCGCGGTCGACGCGGGCTCGACGGAGAACGTCGGCAAGGTCGTGGCGAAATACAACCTCAAGAGCCAGGGCGTGGTCGCCGGCGGGTTCGACCTCAACCCGTCGACCCTGCAGTCGATCAAGGCCGGCCACCTCGACTTCACCATCGACCAGCAGCCCTACCTGCAGGGCTTCTTGCCGGTGCTGGCCCTGTGGATGTACAAGCTGTCCGGCGGGCTCGTCGCGCCCTCGGAGACCAACACCGGTCTGCTGTTCGTGACCAAGGACAACGTCGATCCATACCTGACCACCAAGACCAGGTTCGAGGGGTCGACCACGGCCCAGAAGCTGGGGTCCAGGTCCGGTCCGATCCCACACGAGTGATCTTGCGCTGGTGATGGCACTCGCACGCCGTCGTGATCTCGTACCCGGCCGGCCCGGGTGCGAGATCACGAGTGAGTGAGGGGGGTTCGTGAGCGAAACAATCGAGAACCAGGTCGCCGCCGCGGGAGGGCCGCGGCAGCCCGGCGGGGTCGGGCGAAACCTCATCGTGCGGACGGCGTTCGACGCGTTCATGCGCCGCCGGGAGGCCACCATCCTCCTCGTCGCGATCGGCCTGATCATCTACTTCCAGTCGGCGCGGTCGGAGTTCCTCTCGCACGACAACCTGGTGAACCTGTCGCAGAGCACGGCGCCGTTCGCGATCGTCGCGGTCGGTCAGGTGCTGCTGCTGGTCAGCGGCGAGATCGATCTGTCGGCCGGCGCCACGTTCACGCTGGCGCCGTTCATGGTGCATTACCTGATCGACTTCTACGGCGTGTTCCCGATCCCGGCCATCGTGCTTTCGGTGCTGGTCGGCTGCCTCATCGGGTTCGGGAACGGGTTCGTGACCGTGGTGCTCAAGGTGCCGTCGTTCGTCACCACGCTCGGCATGTTGTTCCTCGTGGGCGGCATCGTGCTGACCACGTCGCACGCCTTCCCGGCGCAGATCCCGGAGGCGGCCCAGGGCACCATCCAAAGGTGGTTCGGCCTCGCCGAGTGGTCCGAGATCATCTGGTGCCTCCTGATCGTCGCGTTCTTCCACGTCGTGCTGACCCGCACCCGCTGGGGGCTGCACACGATCGCCGTCGGCGGCAACCTGCTCGGCGCCCGTGAGGCGGGCATCAAGACCACCCGCATCAAGATCGGCAACTTCATGATCACCGGTGGGCTCGCCGCCTTCGCCGGGATCTTGGAGGCGTTCCGCACGCAGACGATCGACCCGAGCTTGTCCGGTGCGGACTTCGCGAGCGTGATGTTCACCGCGGTGGCCGCCGCGGTGATCGGCGGCACTGCGCTGGCCGGCGGCTCCGGCACGGTCATCGGCGCGCTGCTCGGCGCGTTCGTGCTCGCCGAGCTGCGCAATGGCTTCAACCTGATCGGGATCAGCGCCAACCCGTTCAACATCATCCTTGGTCTCGCGATCCTCGGCTCCATGATCCTCAACGTGTATCTGGCGAATCTGAGAAGGGCGGGCCGAACATGACGGGCGGGCCGAACGTGACGGAGCCGCCGGAGGTGCTCAGGGTCGAGCACATCGCCAAGCGCTTCGGCGCGGTCGAGGCGCTCAGCGATGTGTCCTTGTACCTGAAGAAGGGCGAGGTGCTCGGCCTGATCGGCGACAACGGCGCGGGCAAGTCAACGCTGATCAAGATCATTTGCGGGTTCCATCAGCCGGATGCCGGGAAGATCATCGTCAATGGCGAAGAGGTCACCCTCAAGTCGGTCGACCACGCCCGCTCGCTCGGCATCGACACGGTCTACCAGGACCTCGCGCTGGTCAACGAGCTGACCGTCTATCACAACATGTTCCTCAACCGCGAGGTGGTGCGCTGGCCGCTGCTCAACAACCGCGCCATGCGCAAACGCGCCCGGCAGTATCTCGACGACATGGGCGTACGGATCCAGTCCGTCGAGGCCGAGGTGGCCAAGCTGTCCGGCGGGCAGCGGCAGGCGATCGCCGTGGCCAGGTCCGTGTACTCCGACGCCAAGATCCTGCTGCTGGATGAGCCGCTCGCCGCGATGGGCGCCAAGGAGGGCGCGCTCATCCTCGACCTGGTCCGCGATCTCAAGGACCGCGGCGAGGTGTCGATCATCATCATCGCGCACAACTACGCACAGGTCCTCGAGGTCTGCGACCGGGTCAACCTGCTCCAGCACGGCGGGATCACCTACGACAAGCGCAGGGCCGAGACCTCGGTCGCCGAGCTGACCGACCTGGTCGTCGCCGAGTACCGGGCGCACCGCACGAAAGGCGGGTGAACGATGGCTGATCAACGCGCTGATCAATACGTGGTGGGCGTGGACTTCGGCACCTTGTCGGGCCGGGCCATCGTGGCGCGGGTGGCCGACGGCGTCGAGGTGGGCGCCGCCGTACACGAGTACGCGCACGGCGTGATCGATCGGGTGCTGCCGGCGACCGGCGGCGAACTACCCCCCGACTGGGCGTTGCAGGACCCGCGCGACTATATCGACGTGCTCCGGCAGGCCGTCCCGGCGGCGCTGGCCGCGAGCGGCGTCGACCCGGCCGACGTCATCGGCATCGCCACGGACTTCACCGCCTGCACGATCATGCCCACGCTCGCCGACGGCACCCCGCTGTGCCTGCTGCCCGATCTGGAAGGTGAGCCGCACGCGTACCCGAAACTGTGGAAACACCACGCGGCGCAGCGGCACGCCGACCGGATCAACGCGCTGGCGCACCAGCGCGGCGAGCCGTGGATCGCCAGGTACGGCGGGAAGATCTCCTCCGAGTGGGCGGTCGCCAAGGCGCTCCAGCTGCTTGAGGAGGCGCCGGCCATCTACCAGCGAACCGAGCGCTGGATCGAGGCGGCCGACTGGATCATCTGGCGGCTGTGCGGCGCCGAGACGCGCAACGCCTGCACGGCCGGCTACAAGGCGATCAGACAGGACGGCCGCTACCCGTCGCGGGAGTTCCTCGCCGCGCTCGACGAGCGGTTCACCGACCTGTTCGCCGCCAAGATGGACCACCCAGTCTCGCCGCTTGGCGGGCGGGCCGGCGGCCTCACCGAGGAGGCGGCGCGGTGGACCGGGCTGCGTCCGGGCACGACCGTCGCGGTCGGCAACGTCGACGCGCACGTCACGGCCCCGGCGGCGCAGGCCGTCGAGCCCGGCCGGATGCTGCTGGTGATGGGCACGTCGACGTGCCATGTGATGAACGGGACCACGCTCGGCGAGATCCCCGGCATGTGCGGCGTGGTCGACGGCGGCATCGTCGCCGGGATGTGGGGGTATGAGGCCGGGCAGAGCGGCGTCGGCGACATCTTCGCCTGGTACGTCGACCACGGCGTGCCGCCCGCCTACCACGAAGAGGCCAAGCGCACCGGCGAGTCGCTGCACGACGTGCTGACCCGGCACAGCGCCGCGCAGGAGGTCGGCGAGCACGGCCTCGTCGCGCTCGACTGGCTGAACGGCAACCGCTCGGTCCTCGTCGACCACGAGCTGAGCGGGGTGATCCTCGGCCTCACGCTGGCGACGCGGCCGCCGGAGATCTACCGGGCGCTGCTGGAGTCTACGGCGTTCGGCACCCGGAAGATCATCGAATCGTTCGAGGGCGCCGGGGTGCCGGTTGACGAGCTCATCGTCGCCGGCGGCCTCACTCAGAACACCTTTCTCATGCAGATCTACGCCGACGTCACCCGCCGTCCGTTCGGCA
>OBLR010000136.1_pt1 | contig 14359 bp, 12 predicted proteins | sample 1519891 | NCBI WGS metagenome assembly OBLR01 (sample SAMEA3113583, study PRJEB22503) | soil metagenome | reverse complement strand
CCGAAGTGGTTGACGACGGTCTGCAACGCGACATCCGCCGCCGCGGCCACGTCACGGATAGTGACGTCTTGGTACCAGGACGCGAGGAAGGCGTCACAGGCCGCGTCGAGGATCCGCTCCCGCGTCGCCTCGACGCCGGCAGCTCGTGTGGCCATTCGATAGGGGCGTGTTCCAGTCAATAGAACAAAACTACATCCAAATCATCGGCTCGTCAAGAGGGCCAGCCAAGCCGTTTCGCCTAGGAGGCGGCCGCCCAGACTCAGAAGCTCTCGCCCGCGCCTGACGCACGCTCCCTCGCCAGCCGCTCCGCAAACCCGCCTGCCCGGAAGGCGGCGACTGGGTCGGGCTCGACATCGGCTCGCTCGCGCATCCGGCCGAGCAGGGGCCGCACGTCGGTCTCGAATGCCTCGCCGAGGACGCGATGAGCGCCAAGCACGTCGCCCGCCAGCTGCGCGGCCGCGAGACGCTCGCCGTCGACGAGCAGCGCCTTGGCGTAGGCGGTCTGGATGTTCATGACCGACTGGATCATCGCGTCGATCTTGCCCTCGACGTTGTGCGACTGGTCGATCATGAAGGCGACCGCCTCGGCAGTCGCGGCGGTCGCCGCGTCGGCGCGGGCGGCCGCGATCTCGCGCATGATCCGGAAGAGCTCGAAGGGGTCGATCGACCCGGCAATGAGGTCGTCGTCGGCGTACTTCCGGTTGTTGAAGTGAAAGCCGCCGAGCAATCCCTCCGCCAGCAGCAGGGCCACGATCTGCTCGACGTTCGTTCCCTGCGGATGGTGGCCGGTGTCGACGAGCACCTGCGCCTGCGGCCCGAGGCGCCGGCACACGAGCGACGCGGTCCCCCAGTCCGGGAGATCGGTGCTGTAGAACGCCGGCTCGAAGAACTTGTACTCGAGCAGCAGCCGCATGCCGGCCGGAAGCCGCGCGTAGAGCTCCTCCAGAGACGCGACCAGGCGGCCGAACCGGGCGCGGAGATCGTCCTGCCCCGGATAGTTCGTGCCGTCCGCGAGCCAGAGGCTGAGGCTCGTCGACCCAAGTTGCTCCGCGATCTCGACGCACTCGAAGCAGTGTTCGAGCGCGCGGCGGCGGACGCGCTCGTCGGGGTGGCAGACGCTGCCGAGCCGATATTCGTCGTCGCCGAAGAGGTTCGGGTTGACGGCGCCGATCCGGATGCCCTGTTCCTCGGCGTAGGCGCGCAACTCGCCCCAGTCGTCGACCCGGTCCCACGGCACGTGGATCGCGACCGCCGGGCAGCAGCCGGTGAGCCTGTTGACCAACCCGGCATCCGCGACGCGCTCCCAGACCGTGCGTGCCGCCCCCGGCCACGGGTAGACGTGAAAGCGCGTGCCGGAGTTGCCGTACCCCCAGGACGGCGTCTCGATCTCGAGCCGAGCCAGCTCGTCGAGCGCGCGGTCCTCGGTCATGGCTCCGTAGTCTGATGCACCGATGCGTGTCACGCTCTTCGTCACCTGTCTGACCGACACGGTTGCGCCGGAGGCGGGGATCGCCGTGGTGCGGATCCTCGAGCGGGTCGGGCACGAGGTCGAGTTCCCGCCCGCGCAGACGTGCTGCGGGCAGATGCATCTGAACACCGGGTACCGCACGGAGGGTCGATCGCTCGCGCGCCGCTTCCTCCACGTCTTCGCGGACGCGGAGCTCGTCGTCGCGCCGTCGGCCTCCTGCGTGGGCACCGTGCGAGAGCTCTATCCGACGCTGGCCGACGGCGACGAGGCGATGGCCCGTGAGATCGAGGCGCTCGTCCCACGGGTCTTCGAGCTGAGCGAGCTCCTCGCCGGCCGGTTCGGCCTCGAGGACGTCGGCGCGACGTTCCCGCATCGCGTGACCTACCACCCGACCTGCCACTCCCTGCGCGTGCTGCGCTCCGGCGACGCTCCCTACCGGCTCCTCCGAGCCGTGCGCGACCTCGAGCTCGTCGAGCTGCCGGAGGCAACGGAGTGCTGCGGCTTCGGCGGAACGTTCGCGGTCAAGAACGCCGACACGTCCGCTGCGATCCTGGCCGACAAGGTGCGCTGCGTCCTCGACACGGGCGCCGACGTCTGCACGGCCTCGGACAGCTCGTGCCTCCTCCAGATCGGCGGCGCCCTCTCACGGCTCGGAACCGGAGTGCGAACGGCCCACCTCGCCGAGATCCTCGCCGCCGAGGGGCGATGAAGAGGCGGGGATTTCCGGCGGCCGCGCGCGAGGCGCTACGCAATGACCAGCTTCGCGGCAACCTCGCTCTCGCGACGGGAACGATCCGCGAGCGGCGTGCTCGGGCGGTAGGCGAGCGGCCGGACTGGGAGGAGCTGCGAGAGGCCGGCCGCACCCTCAAGCTCCGCGTTCTCCGCCACCTCGATTCGTACCTCGTCCAGTTCGAGCGCGCGGTCGAAGCGGCGGGGGGCCGTGTTCACTGGGCGCGCGACGACGTCGAGGCCGGCAGCGTCGTCGCCCGTCTGGTCGCCGAGGCGGGCGCGACCGAGGTCGTCAAGGTGAAGTCGATGACGACCGACGAGATCGGTCTCAACGAGCAGCTCGCGGCGAGCGGCATCGAGGTCGTCGAGACCGACCTGGCCGAGCTGATCTGCCAGCTGGCGGGCGAGCCGCCGTCGCACATCCTCGTCCCGGCGATTCACAAGAACCGCACCGAGATCCGCGACCTGTTCCGCCGCACGATCGGAGCGCCGGACCTGTCGGACGAGCCACGCGAGCTCGCCGAGGCTGCGCGCCTCCACTTGCGGCGAAAGTTCCTGTCGGCCCGCGTCGCCGTCAGCGGCGCCAACTTCGGCGTCGCCGAGACCGGCAGTGTCTGCGTCGTCGAGTCCGAGGGCAACGGCCGCTTCTGCACCACGCTGCCGCAGACGCTGATCACCGTCATGGGCATCGAGAAGCTCGTGCCGGCAGTGGAGGACCTCGAGGTCTTCTTCCAGCTCCTTCCCCGGTCCTCGACGGGCGAGCGCATGAACCCGTACACGTCGCTCTGGACCGGCGTCACGCCCGGTGACGGGCCGCAGGAGTTCCACGTCGTCCTGCTCGACAACGGCCGCACGAGCGTGCTCGCGGACGAGGTCGGCCGCCAGACGCTCGCCTGCATCCGCTGCAGCGCCTGCCTGAACGTCTGCCCCGTGTACATCCGCACCGGCGGGCACGCGTACGGCTCCGTCTACCCCGGCCCGATCGGCGCGATCCTCACTCCCCAGCTGAGCGGGGTCGGGGGCGACGCGTCGTCGCTGCCCTATGCCTCGAGTCTCTGCGGAGCCTGCTATGAGGTGTGCCCGGTCAAGATCGACATCCCTAGAGTCCTCGTCCACCTGCGGAGCCGGATCGTCGACGAGAAGGCGGGCGGTGCAGGCGAGCGCACCGCGATGCGAGTGCTCGCCCGGGTCTTCGCCGACGAGCACAGGTACGAGCGCGCGCAGAAACTCGGGCGCGCGGCCGGCCGCCCCTTCATCCGGAAGGGAGCCATCTCGCACCTGCCTCTCCTCGGCGCCTGGACCGACGCGCGCGACCTGCGGCCCGTGGCGCGGCAGACCTTCCGCGAATGGTGGCGAACGCGATGAGCTCGGCCCGGGACGAGATCCTGGCCCAGATCCGAGTGGCGCTCCGCGACGTGCCGCCCGACGAGCGCCCGGAGGACGTCTCCGTCCCTCGTGACTACCTCGAGCAGGAGCCCGACGCGACCGTCGAGCGCTTCGTCGAGCGTGTGACCGACTACGGGGCGAGCGTGCGGACGGTCGCTGCCGCGGAGCTCGCCTCCGCGGTCGGTGAGGCCTGCCGCGAGGCAGATGTCGTGAGGATCGTGGTGCCCCGGGACGTGCCGGCGGAGTGGGTGCCTCCGTCCATCGAGGCGCTCGTCGATGCCCCGCTCGCTGCGGTGGAGCTCGACCGGATCGGCGCTGCGCTCACCGGTTGCGCGCTCGCGATCGCCGACACGGGAACGATCGTCTTCGACGGTGGCGCCTACCAGGGCCGCCGCCTGCTCACGCTCGTGCCCGACGTGCACGTCTGCGTCGTCCGGGAAGAGCAGGTCGTCGACGGCGTCCCGGCGGCCATCCGCCGGATTGCGGCGGACGTGCGCACGGCGCGCCGCCCGGTGACGTTCGTCTCGGGCCCCTCGGCCACCTCCGACATCGAGTTCTCGCGGGTCGAAGGCGTCCACGGCCCCCGCCGGCTCGCGCTGATCGTCGTGCGCAGCTGAGCCGCCCTGCTTTCGATTCGTCTTGAATCGAAAGCAATTGACAAGCGCCGCGAAATCGTCGTAAGGTCGAGCTGCTGACACCGCCAGCAGAGCCACAGAACCGAGCGCTGCACAGCGTTCCCAACCTCTCGCAACTCGAGCGGCAGCAGCATGTCCTCGACCTGCTCGAGACGCGTGATTCCGTTCATGTTGCGGAACTTTCGGAAGTCTTTTCGGTGTCGGAGGTCACCGTCCGCAACGACCTCTCCGAGCTCGCGCGGCAGGGCCTCGTGGCGCGCGTCCGCGGAGGCGTGCGCGCCCTGCAGCACGGCCAGTCCGAGCTGGGATTCGATCACCGCCTGCGAATCGAGGCCGAGCGCAAGCAGGCGATCGCCCGCGCCGCGGCCGGGATGGTCGAGGAGGGCGAGGCCGTCGCCCTCGACTCGAGCACGACCGCGTACTACCTGGCGCTCGAGCTGCGCGCCAAGCGAGAGCTCGTCGTCGTCACGAACGGGCTGCTCGTCGCGGCTGCGCTCGCCGACGCGCCGGGGATCACGGTGCTCGTCACCGGGGGCATGCTGCGCCTCTCGGCGATGTCGCTCGTCGGCGACCTCGGCCTCGACGTCCTGCGTGCGGCGAGGATCAACAAGGGATTCCTCGGCGCTCGCGGCCTGAGCCTGGAGCGCGGGCTGATGGACCTCAACCCGGACGAGGTGCGAATCAAGCAGGAGATGGCAGACGCCTGCGAGCAGGTCGTCGGCATCTTCGACGGAACGAAGTGGCAGCGCAGCGCCCTGCTCTCGTTCGTCGACAGCGATCGCGTGGACGCCATCGTCACCGACACCGGCGCCCCGCCCGACGAGGTGAGGACCTGGCGCTCCCGCGGCACCGACGTCGTCGCGGTCGAGCCGCTCTCGCGTGAGCGCTCGCCCATCCGCCCGCCGGATCTCCGCCGCGTTCCGCCCGCCTCGGAAAGACGCAGTTGAGCGAGCGGGTCTGCTTCGTCCTGAAAGTACGGCCCGACCGTCTCGACGAATACCGCGAACGCCACCGGAGCGTCTGGCCCGAGATGCTCGAGGCGCTCACGGACACGGGCTGGCGCAACTACTCCCTGTTCCTCGGCGAGGACGGAATGCTCGTCGGCTACCTGGAGTGCCAGGACTTCGAAGCCGCCTTGCAGGGCATGGAGTCCCGCGAAGTCAACGCGCGCTGGCAGGCCGAGATGGCCCCGTTCTTCGAGCTCGCCGAGGGAGCGCGGCCCGATACGGGCCTCGAGCGCCTGGAGGAGGTCTTCCACCTTGCGTAGCCGCGAAGGCGGCTGTTGATGGCGACCCTGGTCGCGGTCGACCTGGGGGCTCAGAGCGGACGTGTCGCCCTCGGCCGGTTCGACGGCGAGCGACTGGCCGTCTCGACGGTCCATCGGTTCGAGAACGTTCCCGTTGGAACACGAGGCCGGCTGCAGTGGGACATCCTCGGCCTCTACCAGAGCGTGCTCCAGGGACTGCGCATCGCAGGGCGCGAGCCCGACGTCGTCGATTCCGTCGGCGTCGACTCGTGGGCAGTGGACTTCGCCTTGCTCGACGCGACCGGACGTCTCGTTCAGAACCCCGTGCACTACCGCGACGCCCGCCGGGCGAGCGCCGTCGACCGAGTCCTTGCCCGCGTGCCCGCGCGCGAGCTGTACGAGCGAACCGGCATCCAGCTGATGCCGATCAACACCATCTTCGAGCTGGCGGCGATGGTCGACGAGGGCGACCCGTCGCTCGAGGTCGCGGAAACGCTCCTCATGATCCCCGACCTCCTCCATTACTGGCTCGGCGGCGATCGCGTCTGCGAGCTCACGAACGCGACCACCACACAGTGCTTCGCCACCGGGGAAGGGGCCTGGGCGCTGGGTCTTCTCGAGCGGCTCGACATCCCGGCGAGACTCCTCCCGCCGGTCGTGCCGCCCGGGACCGTGCTCGGGCCCCTTTCGTCCGACGTCGCCGAGGAGACGTCGCTCCGGCAAGCTTCGGTCGTCGCCGGGGCGACGCACGACACCGCCTCGGCGGTGGCCGCGATTCCGTTCCGTCGTGCCGGCTCGGTCTACATCAGCGCCGGCACGTGGTCGCTCGTCGGGCTCGAGGTGAGCCGGCCCATGATCGACGACCGCACCTTCGCGGCGAACCTGACGAACGAGGGAGGCGTCGAGGGCACCTCCCGGCTGCTCCGGAACATCACCGGGCTGTGGCTCCTGCACGAGTGCCGCCGGGTCTGGGCCCTGGAAGGCCACGACTACTCGTTCGAGGAGCTCGCCTCGCTTGCCCTGGAGGCACCTGCCCTCCAGTCGCTCGTCGATCCGAACCACCCCCTGTTCGCGCCGCCGGGTGACATGCCGCAGCGCATTCGCGCCTTCTGCACGATGACGGGGCAGGCGGAGCCGGAGGAGCCCGCCGCGGTCGCGCGCTGCATTCTGGAGAGCCTCGCCCTCAAGCATGCGCAGACGATCGACCTCATTCGGCGCTCGACCGGGGCGACGCCGGGCGAGGTGCACATCGTCGGAGGCGGCGCGCGAAACGAGCTCCTGTGCCGCTGGACGGCGAACGCCGCCGGCCTGCCGGTGGTCGCCGGACCGGTCGAGGCAACGGAGATCGGAAACCTCGTCGTGCAGGCGATCGCAATCGGAGAGCTCGCATCGCTCGAAGAGGGTCGCGCCGTCGTGCGCGCCTCGTTCGAGCCGACGGTCTACGAGCCCACGGATTCAGAAGCCTGGCGGGAGGCGCGCGACCGCTTCGAGAAGGTGGCGTCCGAGTCACAGGTCCGCGAGGAGATCGGCGCATGACCGAGACAGCCGGTGTGCTGGGCGGTATCCCGGCGCCGGCCGACCTCTGGGACGAGACGGCGGCGGCCGGCCTGTCCGGCCTCGAGGAGCTCGTCTACCGCTCCAACCTGCTCGGCGCCGACCGGGCACTCGCCAACCAGGGCGGCGGCAACACCTCCGCGAAGGGCATCACGCGCGATCACGCGGGACGCGAGACGCCCACGCTCTGGGTCAAGGGCTCCGGCACCGATCTCGCCACGATCTCGGCGACGGGCTTTGCCGCCCTACGGCTCGACGACGTGCTTCCGCTCCGGGAGCGAGACGAGATGGACGACGCAGCGATGGTCGACTACCTCCGGCGAAGCGCGCTCTCGCCGGACGAACCGCGCCCGTCGATCGAGACGCTCCTGCACGCGTTCATTCCCGCTCCGCACGTCGACCACACGCATCCGGACGCGATCATCGCCCTCACTTCCTCCCCCGACGGGCGCCGGCTTGCCCAAGAGGCATTCGGCGACACCGCCGTCTGGCTCGACTACCAGCGGCCGGGCTTCGACATGTCCAAGCGGATCGCCGAGCTGCTCGAGGCGAACGCCGGCGCCCGTATCGTCTTGCTCGCGCTCCACGGCCTCGTCACCTGGGGCGAGACGAGCCGCGAGGCCTACGAGAGCACGATCGAGGCGGTCGCCCAGGCCGCAGAGGCACTGAGCCGGGCGGGGAACGGACGGTTCGGGCTCGGTGGCGCACGCGTCCGGGCGGTCGAGGACGCCGAGGCGGACGACGTGCTCGAGACGGCGCTGCCCGCCCTCCGTGGAGCCTTGCTCGGTGACGCGGATGGACTCGTGCTCGAGGTCGACCGCAGTCCCGAAGCAGTCGCCTTCGCGTCCTCTGAACGAGCACCCGAGGTCAGCCAGATCGGCGCGCCGTGCCCCGACCACCTGATCAACACCAAGCACAAGCCGCTCGTCGTCGACTACGACCCGGAACGGAGCACGTCCGCGGATCTTGCCGGGCAGTTCCGCAGCGGCGTGGACGCCTACGCCGAGTGGTACCGGACCTACTACGAGCAGAACCTCTCGGACGAGAGCCGCGCCTTCCCGATGGATCCGGCGGGGCCACGGGTCGTGCTCGTGCCCGGGATCGGAATCGTCACGAGCGGAGCTGACGCGTCGCGGGCGCGGCTCGCGCGCGACCTCTACCACCGGGCGATCGCGGTTCAGGATGCGGCAGACGCCGCGGGCGGCTTTCACTCGCTCAGCGAGTCCCAGGCGTTCGCGATCGAGTACTGGCCGCTCGAGCGCTACAAGCTGACCCAGGCCCCGCCGCGTGGTGAGTTGGCCGGTCGGGTCGCCGTCGTCACCGGCGGCGGCAGCGGCATCGGCCGGGCGACGGCCCGCCGGCTGGCCGAGCTCGGCGCGCACGTCGTCGTGGCCGACCTGAACCTGGAGAGCGCGGACGTGGTGGCGGGCGAGATCGGCGCAACGTACGGGGAGCGCCGGGCCCTCGCCGTGTCCGTCGACGTTACTGACGAGGACGCCGTACGGGAGATGACACGGCGCACGGTGCTCGCCTACGGCGGGCTCGACATCCTCGTCTCCTCGGCCGGCATCGCATCCAGCGCGCCCGTAACAGAGACGAGCGTGGCCGAGTGGGACAAGAACCACGACGTCCTCGTCCGCGGGTACTTCCTCGCTGCACGAGAGGTCTTCCGCGTCCTCCTCGACCAGGGTCGCGGCGGCTCGATCGTGTTCGTGGGCTCCAAGAACAGCCTCGTGGCCGGTGCAAACGCTGCCGCCTACTCGTCGGCGAAGGCGGCCGCGCTCCATCTCGCCCGCTGCCTGGCCGAGGAGGGCGGGCCGCACGGAATCCGCGTCAACACGGTCAACCCCGATGCGGTGATCGAGGGCTCGGGCATCTGGTCGTCGGAGTGGAAGGCCGAGCGTGCGAGCACCTACGGCGTCGCCGAAGAGGACCTTCCCGCCTTCTACCGCGAACGGACCGTGCTCGGGGTGAACGTCTTCCCCGAGGACGTTGCCGAGGCGATCGCCTACTTCGCCGGGCCTCGCTCGGGCAAGTCGACCGGCAACGTCGTCAACGTCGACGGCGGCGTCAGCGCCGCGTATCCACGATGAGCGTGCCGACCGGCCCACCGCTCGTCGAGCTCCGCGGAGTTTCGCGCAGCTTCGGCGGTGTCCAGGCACTGAGCGACGTCCATCTCACGCTGCGCGCGGGCGAGGTGCATGCGCTCGTCGGCGAGAACGGCGCCGGGAAGTCGACGCTGATCAAGGTCCTGACCGGCGTCCACAAGCCCGACGCCGGCCAAATCCTCTTCGAGGGCGAGGAACAGCGGATCGGAAGCGTCCACGCCGCTCAGGCGCTCGGGATCGCGGCCATGTATCAGGAGCCGAGCGTCTTCCTCGACCTGTCCGTGGCGGAGAACATCTTCGCCGGCCGGCGGCCGCGCGGCCCGCTGGGCTCGGTGGACTGGTCGAGGATGAACGCCGAGGCCGGAGCGGTCCTCGCCGAGCTCGGCGTCGACTTCGGCCCCGAGGCGCCGGTTCGCGGCCTCGGCGTCGCCGACCGCCAGCTGCTCGAGATCGCGAAGGCACTCTCCGTGAACGCGCGCGTCCTGATCATGGACGAGCCGACTTCGGCGCTCTCGCCGCGGGAGGTCGAGAACCTGTTTCAGGTCACGCGCCGGCTTCGCGACCGGGGCGTGGCGATCGCCTTCGTCAGCCACCGCCTCGAAGAGGTGAACGAGATCGCGGACGTCGTGACCGTGCTCCGAGACGGGCGCCATGTCGCGACCCAGCGTGCGAGCGACCTCACGCAGGCGGAGATCGTCCGCTTGATGGTGGGCCGCTCACTCGACACGCTGTTCCCGAAGGAGGAGACCGAGATCCGCGACGTGGCTCTCGAGCTGCGCGGATTCACGAGGCACGGTGTCTTCTCCGGCGTCTCGTTCGCGGTCCGCCGGGGCGAGATCCTCGGGTTGGCGGGCCTGGTCGGCGCCGGACGAACCGAGGTCGCTCGCAGTCTGTTCGGCATCGATCCGTACGACTCGGGCGACGTGCTTGTCGGCGGGAAGCCCTTCCGGCCACGCTCGCCGCGCGCGGCCCTTCGCCGAGGGCTCGCGTACCTGCCCGAGGACCGGCTCGGCCAGGGGCTGGTGCAGCTCATGTCGGTGGCCGCGAACTGCTCGATGGCCGTGCTGCCGCGCCTCACGCGGGGCGGCGTCCTCCGTCCCTGGCTCGAGCGGAGGCTCGCACGGACGTTCATCGAGCAGCTCCGCATCCGGGCGTACACGCCGGGCCAGGTGGTGCAGACCCTCTCGGGAGGCAATCAGCAGAAGGTCGTGCTCGCGAAGTGGCTTGCGGCAGAGCCGGGCGTGCTGATCCTCGACGAGCCCACGCGTGGCGTTGACGTCGGCGCGAAGGCCGACGTCCACCTCACGATCTCCCAGCTCGCGGCCCGGGGGCTTGCGATCGTGCTCATCTCGTCGGAGCTGCCCGAGGTTCTCGGCATGAGCGACAGGATCGTCGTCCTCCGCGAGGGTCGGGTCACGGCCGAGCTCGACCGATCCGCTGCGACCTCCGAGCGGGTCATGGAGGCTGCGCTGGGCGCAGCGACGGCCGCATGACGGCGGTCCCGGCCCGGCTGTCGCTGCAGACCGTTGCGACGGCGGCTTTCCGGCTGCGCGAGCTCGGCATCGCGATCGCCCTCCTGGTCGCGATCGCGATCTTCGCCGTGCAAGCGGAGTCGTTTATGACGGTCGGAAACTGGCGCAACATCTCGGTGAGCGTCGCCGTCGTCCTCGCGGTCGCCGTCGGACAGACGATGGTCGTGCTGACGCGGAACATCGACCTCTCGGTGGGCTCCATCGTCGGCCTGTCGGCGTTCATCAGCGCCGAAACGCTCTCGACGCACCACGGGCTGCCGATCGCAGGCGTCGCTGCGATCGCCGTCGCCGTCGGCATCGCCTGCGGTCTGTTCAACGGCCTGCTCGTCACCGTGGGGCGGGTGCCGGCGATCATCGCCACGCTCGGCACCCTGTACATCTTCCGCGGCCTCGTCCACGAGGTCTCGGGGGGAACACAGGTGCTCGCCTTCGAGCTCCCCGCCTCCTTCAAGGCGTTTGCGCTCCGCGAGGTGCTCGGAATCCCGGCGCTCGCCGTGATCGCGATCGTCGTCGCGGTGCTGGGTGCCGCGATGCTCCGCTGGACGCACTGGGGCCGAGACTTCTACGCGATCGGGTCGAACCCCGAGGCCGCGCGCCTGGCCGGAATCCCCGTTGCCCGGCGGGTGCTCCTCGCCTTCACGATCAGTGGCGGCCTCGCAGGGCTCGGTGGCTTCATGTTTGCGGCGCGCTTCGCCGGCGTCAGCGCTTCGTCGGGCTCGGGGTTCGAGTTCGACGTGATCTCGGCGGTCGTCATCGGCGGCGTCAACGTGTTCGGCGGGGTCGGCACGGTGCTCGGCGCCGCGCTCGGCGCGCTCCTCATCGCCGTGATCGAGAACGGCTTCACGCTGCTCAAGATCAACGAGTTCTGGAAGACGGCGTTCCAGGGGTTCGCCATCGTCACCGCGGTCACCGTCGACGCACTCGTGACGCGGCGGATTCAGGAGGCGCTCCGGCAGCGGCGCCGGCGGGAAGCTCGCGACGCGGCGCGCGCGGAGGCGAGCGCGTGACCGCGTCCGCGATAGCCGTCGCCCGGCGCGTCGTCGCCCGCTGGGAGTTCGTGCTCGTCCTGCTCATCCTGGCCGCCGGGACCTGGAGCACGACTCAGTCGCGGTTCTTCCTCGACACCGAGAACCTGCTCGACCTGATGAAGCCGTACGTCTTCATCGGCCTGATGGCGCTCGGCCTCGCGCTCGTCGTGATCGCGGGCGAGATCGACATCTCCATCACCTCGACGCTCGCCGTCAGCGCCGTCGCGTTCGCCGATTTCTGGGACCGCGGCCTCAACATCTGGCTCAGCTGCCTCCTGGGGCTCGTGGTCGGCATGGGGCTCGGGGTCGTGAACGGTGTCCTGGTCGGGCTGCTCGACCTCCCCTCTCTCGCCGTCACCCTGGGGACGCTCGCCGCGTATCGCGGGCTTGCGTTCGTCATCCTGGGCGGTGGCGGCGCAATCACGGGCTTTCCGTCCGACTTCACGCGTCTCGGGCTCCGTGACCTCGGGTCGACGATCGTCCCGATCGGCCTCGCGCTCTTCCTCGCGGCGACCGCGGTGTTCGCCTTCGTCCTGCACGGCACGCGGTTCGGACGCTACGTCTACGCGATCGGCTCGAATCGAGAGGCCGCTCGCTTCTCCGGCATCCCCGTCGACCGAGTTCGCGTCACGCTCTTCGCGATCTCCGGACTGATGGCCGCGGCGGCGGGGCTCCTCTACGCCTCCTACTTCGCCACGGCACGGGCGGATGCCGCGAACGTCGCGCTGCTCGACGTCGTCGCCGCTGTCGTGCTGGGGGGCGTCAACATCTTCGGCGGCTCCGGCACCATCCTCGGGGTCTTTCTCGCCGTCGTCCTGATCGCCGTCCTGCGCAACGGGATGGGGCTGGCCAACATCAGCGGCGAGGTCCAGAGCATCGTCATCGGGAGTCTTCTCCTCGGAGCGATCCTCGTGGGAAATCTCCTGCGCGCCGCCCGCGACCGGAACACGGGGCGGGGCTTCCTCATGCGAATCCACGAAAGGAGGCTGCAACGCGGCAAGCACAACCGACCACCCAGTACGCGCCCAGGCCTAGGCATCAGACCAACGAAAGGAGCTAGGTGATGAGAAGGACGAGGGATTCCCTCGGGCTGTTCGTGCTCCTCCTCGTCGCGCTCGCGTTCGCCCTCGGCGGGTGCGGCGGTGACGGCGACGAGGGCTCGAGCGACGAGGGCCTCACGCTCTACATGATTCCCAAGAACGTCGGGAACCCCGTCTTCGACCTGACGAACAAAGGCATGCAGGCTGCGGCCTCGGAGCTCGGAGATACGACCGAGTTCAACGGGTCGACCGAGGCCGACGCTCAGCAGCAGGTGCAGGTCATCAACAGCGCGGTCGGACAGGAGCCCGACGCCTTGATCGTGTCGGCGAACGATCCGGACGCGATCCTGCCGGCACTGCAGGAAGCCAGGGACAAGGACATTGCAGTCGTCACGTTCGACTCCGATGCGAACCCCGACGGCCGCAGCGTCTTCGCCAGCACGCCTCAGGCGCAAGCAGTCGGCGAGACGCAGATCGAGATGTGCGGCTCACAGATCAACTACACCGGCGAGGTCGCGATCCTGTCCGCGGCGGCGACGGCGACGAACCAGAACGCGTGGATCGACGTCATGAAAGACACGCTCACTGAGTCGAAGTACAGCAAGATGAAGCTCGTCACCACGGTCTACGGGAACGACGATCCGACGAAGTCGACCGAGGAGGCGCAGGGTCTACTCCAGGCGTATCCGAACCTCAAGTGCATCATCGCGCCGACGACGGTCGGTATCGCCGCCGCAGCGCGCGTCGTGACGCAGCAGAAGGCGTGCAACAAGGTCATCGTCACCGGCCTCGGGCTCCCGAGCGAGATGCGGGACTACGTGAAGTCGGGCTGCGTCAAGCAGAACGCTCTCTGGAACTTCGAGGACCTGGGTTATCTAGCCGCCTACGCGGCCCACGAGGTGGCGGCAGGCAACATCGAGGGCAACGAGGGCGAGAAGTTCAAAGCGGGCAGGCTCGGCGAGGTGACGATCGACGCCAGCGGCGCGGTCTACCTGCCGAAGCTGCTGATCTTCACTCCCGAGAACATCGACCAGTACAAGTTCTAGCCGGCTGACGCGGAGAGGTGGAGGTGAAGGCCTCTGCCTCTCCGCAGGTCTAGCAGTTACCGCCGACCATCCGCCGCGGGCAGTCCACGATGTCGGCGACGAAGAGCGCGGCCTAACGAGCCTCTTTCGTGCTCTATCCAGCTCGGTTACAGGAGAGCACTCCATGCCCGCACTCGAGGCGGCCCACATTCGGCCGTACTCGGACGGCGGCGAACACGAAGTACCCAATGGGCTTCCACTCCGCCGAGACCTCCATCGACTCTTCGACCTCGGCTACGTCTCAGCCACGCCGAAAGGGCCACCTTCTAGTGAGCCCGCGCCTCCGCGAAGAGTTCGCCAACGGGCACACCTACTACGCACTCGAAGGTCAGCAACTCCAACAGCCGAACCAAACGGATGCGACGCCTGACACCTCTCTCCTTGCGTGGCATTCCGAGACGATCTTTCAAGCCAGCTGACCCCGCGCTCGCAACCGGTGGAGGGCGACGACGGCGAGTTCTGGACCTGAAAGCTCCATAAACGGCTCCATACCCACCGCATACTGGACCGCGTGCAAGTCGACTCGAAAGATAAAGCCCCCGTTTGCG
>OBLR010000135.1_pt1 | contig 14413 bp, 12 predicted proteins | sample 1519891 | NCBI WGS metagenome assembly OBLR01 (sample SAMEA3113583, study PRJEB22503) | soil metagenome | reverse complement strand
CGCCTGCCCGGGGCGGTTGACCGAACGGCGGGGACGAACGGTCGGGCGGCGGTCAGCGCTCTTCGTTGCGGCGGCGCCAGCGCTCTTCGAGACGCTCCATGAAACCGCCGCGGCTGGGCCGCGGGGAGTCGCCGCCCTTCGCCGGCTCGCTGGCCTGCTCTGGAGGCCCGTTCATCTTCTTCCAACTCGAAAGCGCCCAGACACAGCAGGCGGTCATGACGAGGAAACCGGTGCCGCTGATGATCACAGTGATTGGCATGGCGTTGACGACGAGGCCGGCCATCAGCGCACACACGCCCAGTACGAAGCCGAGAACGGCCTTGACGATCCGTCGCCGGTAGTGCACTTGCGGATCGGTCGAGCGGACCGCGTGGGCGAACTTCGGATCCTCGGTGTACAACGCTCGCTCGATCTGGTCGAGCATGCGCTGCTCGTGCTCAGAGAGCGGCACGGCGCCTCCCAACGACAGCCCCGTAACGGGAACTCCGGTGCCGGACGGGGAACTGACTCTTGTACCCACAGGATACGAGCCGAGGCGACCGGACGAAAGGAAACGTCCACGCGGGGACAACTCATGAGACATCTCGCACAGCGTGATCTTTAACTCCGGTCCCCTCATTCACTTTGGTCACTCACATTCTTTGTCTCGTCCGGCCGGACGAGCGCGGCCGGACCGATCGCTCCCCGGCCGAATCGCCTGGCGACGCGGTCCATCGCACGCTCGGCCTCATGCCAGCCGGTCTCGGGTTCGCCCAGCGCTAGCTGGTGAGCGGCCTCGTCCGCCGGGGTGAGGTTTTCTACCCGGACGCCGACGAGTCGCAGCCGTATGCGGTCGAGTCCGGCGGCCTCGTACAGCCCGCAAGCTGTGGTGTAGATCACATGTGCGAGGTCGGTGGGCTCACGCAGAGTGCGCGAACGAGTGATGGTGGTGAAGTTGGCCATGCGCAGCTTGACGCTGACGGTCCTGCCGACGTGCCCGCCGGCGCGCAACCGCGCACCGACCCGTTCGGACAGGCGCAGCAGCTCACGCCTGATGGCCGCCGCGTCGTCGATGTCGTGCTCGAAGGTCTCTTCCGCGCCGATGCTCTTGTCGGGTGATGTGGCCACCACTGGCCGCGGATCACGTCCCCGGGAAAGGTCGTGCAGGTGTGCGCCGAGCGCCGAGCCGAACTCGCGCCGCAACACCTGCGGCGGAGTCTGCGCGATGTCGGCGACGGTGCGCAGCCCCAGCCGGGTGAGGTGCTCTTCGGTGCGCTCCCCCACTCCCCACAGCGCGGCGACCGGAAGCGCGTGCAAGAACGGCACGACGCCGTCGACCGGCACCACGAGCAGTCCGTCCGGCTTGCATCGGGTGGAGGCCAGCTTCGCCACGAACTTGGTGGCCGCCACGCCCACCGAGCAGGTGATGCCCTGCTGCTCGGCGACCCGTTCCCTGATCAGCCGAGCGATCTGGGCCGGCGGGCCGAGCAGCCGGCGCGCGCCGGACACGTCGAGGAACGCCTCGTCGAGCGCCAGCGGCTCCACCAGGGGCGTGATCGTGCGGAAGATCTCCATGACGGAGGCCGACACCCGGGCGTACTTGTCGTGCTCGGGCGGCAGCACCACCGCCTGCGGGCACAGCCGACGGGCGCGAGTCATCGGCATCGCCGAGTGCACGCCGTACGCACGGGCTTCGTACGACGCCGCTGCCACCACGCTCCGGCCGCCGACGCCGCCCACGACGACCGGCTTGCCGCGCAACTCCGGCTTGTCGAGCAGCTCCACGCTCACGAAGAACGCGTCCATGTCCACGTGGAGGATCGAGCAACCGGTGTCATCGGCCGGCGGGCCCGGCTGCGGGCCCGGCCGGGGCAGTTGTTGCTTTCTGCTCATCGCCTCGCTCCGCCCGAACGCCCCCGCCACACCCTTACGGGGCCCCAGAGGCCGGCGCACGGGTTGGTCCGCCAAGACCAAGAACAACCGGGCAAGAGCAACTCAGCCGCCGGCGCGCACGCACGGCCGCTCATCGCCACGCCTCCCCCGGTGGCTCGGACATCTGATCGCGACGGCTCGTCATGACCGGCACCGGCCCGGTGGTCAGTCCGCGCGCAGGGCGAGGACGTGGAGCTGGGTGGCGAGATCGGACAGGACGGCGTGGGTGGAGGCCGCCGACTCCAAGGCGATCAGCGCCTCCCCCGCGTCGTGCTCGGCGTCGATGAGGCTGCCGGCCACCAGATCGGCGAAGATCCTGATGCCGTGCACCTCGGCGACCCGCAGCCCGGCGCCCGCGGCGAGTTCGGTGAGGTCGGCCCTGGTGAATCGGCGGGGAATGGGGTCGCGATCTCCCCAACGGCCGCCGGCGTCGGCCAGCACCCGCCGGGAGTCGTCGAAGTGGCCGGCCAGCGCCCGGTGCAGCACTGCCGCCAGCCGCCCGGCGGCGAGCACGCTGACGGCGCCACCCGGGCGTACGGCCGCGGCCAGCGAGGCCATGGTCGCCGCCGGTGAGTCGACGTACTCCAGCACGCTATGGCACAACACCATGTCGGCGGCGCCGGCGCCGACGAGCCCGAGCAGGTCGTGGGCGTCGCCCTGCACGCCGCGCACGGACACGTCGGAGTCGGCGGCGCGCCGCTCCAGCGCGGCGAGCGCGTCGGGACTGGGGTCGACAACGGTCACGCGGTGCCCGAGCTCGGCCAGCGGCACGGCGAACCCGCCGGTGCCGCCGCCGGCGTCGACGACGTCGAGCACCGCCCGGCCGGCCGCCGCCGCGCGCTGGGCCAGCGCGGTGCGCAGGACCTCCCACACGACCACGGTCCGCACCGCGGAAGATCTGGGCACACCCGGTCGCCTCGCGTGGTCGGCGGCCGCCGCGGCCCTCCTCATCTCAGCCATCGAGCTCAGCCTAGTGCCCGGGTACGTCAAAAACGCGCTGCGCACGTCGGGCCTGGGCCGGGCCGGTGCCGCTCACAGGCACAGCGAGGGTTTGAGCTCCTGGAGGCGGGACAGCAGTCCGTTGACGAAGCGGGGTGACTCGTCGGTGGACAGTTCGGTGGCGAGCGCGACGGCCTCGCTGATCGCCACGCCGTCGGGCACGTCGTCGACCCACAGCAGCTCGTAGGCGCCCAGCCGCAACAGGTTGCGATCGACGGCCGGCATCCGGTCAAGCGTCCAGCCGACCGCGTAGGTGGAGATCAGTTCGTCGATGCGTTCACGGTGGGTGTGCACGCCTTCGATCAGCCGCACCCCGTAGTCGTACTCGGAGATCTCATCGCGCGGATCGCGCTGCCGTTGAGCGAGCAACTCCAGCGGTGAGACCTGACGCATCTCGGAGGCGTAGAGCATGTCGAGGGCGAGCCGGCGCGCCTTGGTCCTGGCGGGCATCAGGCCCGGCCGAGGTATTCGCCGGAGCGCGTGTCGACCTTGACCTTCTCGCCGGTGGTGATGAACAGCGGCACCTGGATCACCGCGCCCGTCTCGAGCGTCGCGGGCTTGCTGCCGCCGGTGGACCGGTCGCCCTGCAGGCCCGGATCGGTGTGGGTGATCTCAAGCACCACGGCGGCGGGCAGCTCGACGTACAGCGGGGTGTCCTCGTTGAAGGCGACGACGGCCATTTGCTCGGGCAGCAGGTAGTTGGCCCCATCACCTACGGTCGCCGCCGGGACGTGTGGCTGGTCGTAGGTCTCGGTGTCCATGAAGACGAAATCCTCGCCCTCACGGTAGAGGTATTGCATCTCGCGCTTGTCGACGTTGGCGACCTCGACCTTGACGCCCGCGTTGAACGTCTTGTCCACGACCTTCCCCGACAGCACGTTCTTGATCTTGGTGCGCACGAAGGCGCCGCCCTTGCCGGGCTTGACGTGCTGGAACTCCAGAACGGTCCACAGCTGGCCGTCGAGGTTCAGCGTCATGCCGTTCTTGAGGTCGTTCGTGGTGGCCACGGGTTCGTCGTCTCCTGTCGCGGCCGCCCGTCAGACGACGAGCAGCTCCTTGCTGGTCTGCGTGAGTAGTTCCGGTCCGTCGCGACGAACCACCAACGTGTCTTCGATGCGGACGCCGCCGCGGCCGTCGAGGTATACACCCGGCTCTACGGTGACGGGAACTCGACCCTCAAGTTTACCGGTCTTGTCGTACCCCATGAGCGGTGCCTCGTGGATCTCGAGGCCGACTCCGTGGCCGAGACCGTGCGGGAAATCGTCGCCATGGCCGGCGTCGGCGATCACATCCCTGGCGGCCGCGTCGACGACCTTGGTCTCGGCCTCCGGCCACAGCGCGTCGACGCCGGCCCGCTGCGCCCGCCACACCAGGTCATACAGGTCGCGTTGCCAGTCGGCGATCCGGCCGACGGCGACGGTACGGGTCATGTCCGCGTGGTAGCCGCCGTAACGCGCGCCGAAGTCCATCGTGACGAGGTCGCCGGGGGCGAGGGCCCGGTCGCCGGGGTGGTGATGCGGGACGGCGCCGTTCGGGCCGCTCGCGACGATCGAGTCGAACGCCGGCTTGTCCGCGCCCAGGTCGACCATGACCCGCTCGAGCGCGGTCGCGATCTCGCGTTCGGTGACGCCCGGGCGCAGCAGCGGCAGGGCGGCGTCGAACGCCCGGTCGGTGATCGCGCAGGCCGTGCGGAGCAGGGCGATCTCCTCCTCGTCTTTGACCCGCCTGAGCTCCTCGACGACGTGGCCGAACGGCACGAGCGCGGGCGCCGCCTCGGCCAGCCGGTCGTGGGCCTCGACCGTGACGTCGTGTGATTCGAAGGCGAGCCGCCGAACGCCGTCATGCGCCGCGCGCTCGGCCAGAGCGATGGCGGTGGCCCGCTCGACCACGCACTCGAGCTCGGGACAGATGTCTCGTACCATCCCCGCGTACCGCGCGTCCGTGCAGAGCACGGCCGGGCCGTCGGCGGGGACGAGCAGCGCGGCGTTGGAGCTGTCCAGGCCGGTCAGGTAGCGGACGTTGACCAGACGGGTCACGAGCGCCGCGTCGGCGGCGTGATCGGCGACGAGCGCGGCAAGGCGTGCCCTGCGGTGGATGTGCGGCTCAGGCATACATCGACTCTACGGGCACCGGCCCCCGCCGCCGCGATCAAGCCGCGCGATCATGCCGGAGCGCCCGGCCCGGTCACCGGCCGGCGGTGAGGTGCTTGACCTGTTCGATGAGCTTGAGCCTGGACTTGTGGTCGGGCGCGATCGGCGTGACGTTGAGCGTCGTCACCCCGGACTCAGCGAACGCGGCGAGCCGTTCGGTGACGAAGCCGAGCGGACCGACCAGCGAGATTTTCTTGAGCAGCTCATAGGGAACCTCGGCGGCGGCCTCGTCCTTCTTGCCGTCGAGGTAGAGGTCCTGGATCCGCGCGGCCTCGGCCTCGAAGCCGTACCGCCGGACGAGGTCGTTGTAGAAGTTCCTGCCCTTGGCGCCCATGCCGCCGATGTACAGCGCGAGCAGCGGCCGGCCGAGCTCAAGCAGGTCTTCGACGTCGTCGCCGATCGCCAGCGGCGCCTGCGCCACGACGTCGAGTTCGCCCAGGGACGGGTCGCGCCTGGCTCGCCCGGCGGCGAGCGCGTCGCCCCACACGTCGGCGACCTTCTCTGGCAGATAGAAGATCGGCTCCCAGCCTTCGGCCAGTTCGGCGGTCATCTCGACGTTCTTGGGGCCGAGGGAGGCGACGACGATGGGGATGCGATCGCGCACCGGGTGATTGATCAGCTTGAGCGGCTTGCCGAGACCGGTGCCCCGATCGGGAGGCAACGGCACCTGATAATGCCGGCCGTCATAGGTGAGCCGCTCCCGGCGCCACACGCGGCGGCAGATCTCGATGATCTCTTTGGTACGGCCGACCGGGGCGTCGTAGCGGACGCCGTGCCAGCCCTCGATCACCTGTGGTCCCGACGCGCCGAGCCCGAGCACGAACCGTCCGCCGGACACGTAGTCCATGCCCGCGGCGGTCATCGCGATCAGCGTCGGCGTCCGGGTGTAGAGCTGGAGGATGCCCGAGGCGATCAGCAGTCGCTCGGTGCGCGCGGCGATGAACCCCATCTGGCTGACCGCGTCGAAACTGTACGCCTCCGGCACGAAAACGATGTCGAGCCCGGCCTTTTCGTAGTCGGCGAGTTCGTCGACCGTCTCCTTGAAGCCGCCCGCGTAGTTGAGGTTCATTCCGAGGCGCATGCCGGACCCTCCCAAACCGAATCACATTCAGTGAGCAAGTCTTCGCAGCCTAGCGGGCCGCCGGCCGGGCAGCCCCGGTGGCCTCCTGCTCGGCCAAGAGCTCGGCGACGGCCTGGAGCGCGAGCACGTACGACCGGAGGCCGAAGCCGGCGATGGTGCCCGTCGCGACGGCGGCGACGACGGAAGTGTGGCGGAACTCCTCGCGCGCGGCCGGGTTGGAGATGTGCACCTCGATGAGCGGCGCGGTGCGCTGGGAGATCGCGTCACGCAGCGCGTAGGAGTAGTGGGTGAAGGCGGCCGGGTTGAGCACCACCGGCAACCGGCCGTCGGCCGCCTCATGCAGCCAGCCGACCAGCTCCGCCTCGTCGTCGGTCTGCCTGACCTCGACGTGCAGGCCGAGCCGTCGGCCCGTCTCCCGGCAGAGCGCGCTGAGATCGTCGAAGTTCGCTGTCCCGTACACATCGGGCTCGCGGGTGCCCAGCCGCGCCAGATTGGGCCCGTTGAGTACCAGGACCTCCCGCATGGCCGCGTCTTCCTTTCCGCCCATCGCGCCCGCCGCCGTTTCCATCGTGATCGCCCGCCGGTTCAGTGGGTGATCGCATCGTAGGCGCGGCGGAGCAGGGCCTCGTCGGGACCCTCCAGACGAGACGGCTCGGCCAGCCCGTCGAGCACCACGAACCGCAGCCGCGCGCCGCGCGCCTTTTTGTCCAAGCGCATCGCGGCCCGCAACCGCGGCCAGCCGTCCGCGCCATAGGACGTCGGCAGCCCGACGGCAGACAGCACTGACCGGTGCCGGCCGACGATGTCGGGGTGCAGACGCCCGGCGAGCCGGGCCAGCTCGGCGGCGTACACCATGCCGATCGCGACGGCGTACCCGTGCCGGAACCTGTACTCCTCGGTCTTTTCGATGGCGTGCGCGAGCGTGTGCCCGTAGTTGAGTATCTCCCGCAGCCCGCTTTCTTTAAGATCGGCGCCGACCACGTCCGCCTTGACCTGGATGGCTCGTTCGACCAACTCCCGCGTGTGCGGGCCGTCCGGAGACGCGGCGCCCTGCGGGTCGGCCTCGACGAGCTCCAGGATCTTCGGGTCGGCGATGAACCCGGCCTTGATCACCTCGGCCAGGCCGCTGATGTAGTCCTCGCGCGGCATCGTGACGAGCGCGGTCAGGTCGCACAGCACCCCTGCGGGGGGATGGAACGCGCCGACGAGGTTCTTGCCCTCGGCGATGTCGATGCCGGTCTTGCCGCCGACCGCCGCGTCCACCATGCCCAGCAGGGTGGTCGGCACGTGGACGACCGGCACGCCGCGCAGCCACGAAGCGGCCGCGAAACCGGCCAGGTCGGTGGTGGCCCCGCCGCCGACTCCGACGATCGCGTCGCCGCGCGTCATGCCCAGCCGCGCGAAGCGCGACCAGAGCCCGGCCAGCACCTCGACCCGCTTGGCCGCCTCGCCGTCCGGCACCGGCAGCGCGTGCGCCGCGTACCCGGCGCGCTCCAGCACCCCGCACACCGGGCGGGCGATCTCGGGCAGCCCCTCGGCGTGCACCACCGCGACCGTCGTGACCTTGCCGCCGAGGAACCCGGGCAGCTCGCCGAGCACCCCCGTGCCCACGACAACGTCGTACGGGCCATCCCCGCCCACGCGAATCCGGCCGACACTCACAGCGCACCCCGCTCGGCCATCAGCGCGCTCAACCGGGCTCCCCGCGCAGTGCTCACCTGACCTCCGCCGGCGGGAGCGCTTTGACGATCTCTTCGACGATGTCGCCGGGGTCGCGGTCGTCGGTGGCGACGGTGACCGTCGCGAGGCGCTCGTAGATGGGCGCACGCTCGGCCATCAGCTCGCGCAACCGGCTGCGCGGGTTGAGCACAAGCAGCGGCCTGGCCGCCGCCAGGCCGACCCGCTTGACCGCGTCCGACAACCCGACGCGCAGGTAGACCACCGTGTGCCCGGCCAGCAGCCGCTGGGTGTCGGGAGCGAGGACGGCGCCGCCGCCGAGGGCCAGCACCCCGTCGTGCTCGGTCAGTGCCAGCCGGACCGCCGCGCTCTCCAGCTCGCGAAAGCGCGGCTCGCCATCGTCGATGAAGATCTCGCTGACCGGCTTGCCCGCGGCCGCCTCGACGTCGGCGTCGGTGTCGCGGAAGTCCGCCCCGAGCCGGTCGGCGAGGGCGCTGCCGATCGTCGTCTTCCCCGAGCCGGGCGGCCCGATCAATATCGCCTTGGGTCGCGTCATTTGATCACCAGTGCTGAGAGATATCCCTGCAGGTTGCGGGCGGTCTCCTCGACCGAGTCACCGCCAAACTTGGCCAGCGCGGCCTCGGCGAGCACGAGCGCGACCATGGCCTCGGCGACGACGCCGGCGGCCGGCACCGCGGTGACGTCGCTGCGCTGGTTGATCGCCTTGGCCGGCTCGCCGGTACGCACGTCGACGGTGTCGAGGGCGCGGGGAACGGTGGAGATCGGCTTCATCGCCGCGCGCACCCGCACCGGATCGCCCGTCGTCATGCCGCCCTCGATGCCGCCGGCGCGCTGGCTGCGCCGCCGGATGCCGCCGCCCGGGCCGCGCTCGATCTCATCGTGTGCCATGGAGCCGCGCGTGCGGGCGGTGGTGAAACCGTCACCGACCTCAACGCCCTTGATCGCCTGAATGCCCATCAGCGACGCCGCGAGCCGGGAGTCGAGCCGCCGGTCCCAGTGGACGTGGCTGCCCAGGCCGGGCGGCACCCCGTACGCGAGCACCTCGACCACTCCGCCGAGCGTGTCGCCGGCCCTCTTGAGCTCGTCGACGTGCGCGACCATTTTCGCGCTGGCGTCGACGTCGAAGCAGCGCACCGGGTCGGCGTCGATCCGCGCCAGGTCGGCCGGCGCCGGCAACGCCGCGTCCGGCGACACGCCGACCTCGCCGAGGGCGACCACATGACTGAGCACCTCGATGTTCAGCGCCTGCCGCAAGAACGCCTTGGCGACCTCGCCGATCGCCACCCGCGCCGCGGTCTCGCGCGCGCTGGCCCGCTCGAGGACGGGCCGCGCGTCGTCGAATCCGTACTTTTGCATGCCGGCCATGTCAGCGTGGCCGGGCCGGGGACGCGACAGCGGCGCGTTTCGGCCGCTTTGCCCCTGGCTCAGCGCCGCCAGCGCGTCCGGGTCGACCGGATCGGCCGACATCACCGTCTCCCACTTGGGCCATTCGGTGTTGCCGACCCGGATCGCGACGGGGCCGCCCAGAGTCGTGCCGTGCCGGATGCCGCCGATGATGTCGATCTCGTCCTGCTCGAACTTCATGCGCGCCCCCCGCCCGTAGCCGAGGCGCCGCCGGCGTAGCCCTTCGGCGATGTCGGCGGTCGTCACGCGCACCCCGGCGGGCAGGCCTTCCACAATCGCGACGAGGGCCGGCCCGTGCGACCCCCCCGCCGTCAACCAGCGCAGCATGTTCCGATCCTCCCACGCGGCGCCGCGTGCCGATGACGCGCGCCACGCATCCGCCCGGCCCGGCATTGCCCAGCCGGCCCCATGAACGCCCACGCGCAGCCAAGGCTCAAGAACGCGCCCAGCGGGTGATGCCGGCGAGGCCGGCGGCGACCGCGGTGGTCAGCACCCAGCCGGCCCCCATGAACGTCCACGACCAGTACATGGCGGCGCCGTGCGGCCGCCATGCGTTCTGCTGCCCCAGGTCCACGAGGGGCAACAGCACATCGAGGGTGTAGGCGAGGGCATGGAAGGCGGGGCCGTGGTCATCGGTGCGGTTCAGACCGGCCGGGTGGGCGCGGTCGAAGATCCACGTACCGCACGCGAGCAGCCCGGCCAGCCAGATGGCCGCCAGCCACGTGCGATGGCCATAGCCGACGGTCACGTACAGCAGCCAGTTGATGAGCTTGCCCGCCGGGCCCAGCGCCCGGCGGCGGCGCCACTGTTTGGCGATCGCCACCTGACGCGCCGCTTCTTCGCGTCCGTCGCGCTGATAGGCGGCGCTGAGCTGGTCGTAGATCTGCGAGGTGTAGCCGGCAGCGCCGCGCGTCAGCATGCGGGCCTTGATCGCACCGGCGTGGCGCGCGGTGCCGTCGCTGCCGCCCTGCCAGTAGGCGGCGGCGAGCTCATCGTAGTAGGGCCGGCTGTAGCCGCCCTGGCTGTCGGTCAGCCAGCGCAGTCGGGTCCGTACGTCGACCTCGTCGTTTTCGAGGGTCTCGAAGGTGAACCCCCGCAACAGCAGCCTGGCCGGCCAGGTCGCCGAGTCGTCGCTGAAGGCGCGCACCTTGGTGTTGGTCAGGTCGACGCCGCCCTCGGGGCGTTGCCGCGGCCGCAGGTTGAGCGTGTCCGCGCTGGCCCGCTCCAGGTCCAGGGCCAGTCCTTCGGGGTTGACCAGGCGGGCGTCGAGGAAGGACAGCCGGTCGCCGATGCGGGCGCTGACGAGGCGGACCTCGCCTTCGGCGGTGAAACCGTACCGGCAGAACAGGTTGTGCGCGACGGTGAGCCTGAGCGCGAGCAGGGCCTGCCCGCCCGGAGCGCGCAACGTGGCGCCGGACAGATCCGCGTAGCCGAGGCGGGCGTCGATCAGCCGGACCGTTCCCCGGGCGGTGAAGCCGTCGCGGCAGAGCATGCCCTGATCGACGGTGATCCCGTCCGCGAACAACGCCGTCCCGTCCGGGTTGACCAGCCGCGCGCCGTCAAGGTCGAAGAAGCCCGCGATGCGGCTGCGCGGGAGCCGAACCTCGCCCTCGGCGGTAAAGCCCTCCCGGCACAAGAGATCCTGCTCCACGGCGAGCCGCTCGGCGGTCAGCGCACGCCCGCCGGGGTTGGTGAGCCGGGCGCCATCGAAGCACAGTTCGCCCCCGATGCCCGCTCCGGACAGCTGGACCTCCCCGCTGGCGGCGAAGCCCTGCCTGCAGTGCAGGTCGCCGGCGACGGACAGCCTGATCGCATACAGGGCCCGCCCGCCGGGGTTGCCGAGCCGCGCCCCGTCGAGGTCGAACACGCCATCGACACGGGCGCCGATCAACCGCAGCTCGCCTTCCGCGGTGAATCCGTCCCGGCACACGATGCTCCGCGCGGACAGGTTGCTGGCGGCCAGCGCCCGCCCGCCGGGGTTGATCAGGCGTGCTCCGTCGAGGGAGAGCAGCCCGCCGATGTGCGCGCCGGCCAGCCGTACCTCGCCGTACGCGGCGAAACCTCGGTTTAACTCCAGGTTGCCGGCCGTCTGCAACCGGTCGGCCGTTAAGGCGGGCACCAGGCACCCGGGCAGCCTGATCGCGGGCGCGGTGGCCTCGCTGAGGTTGATCGGCTCGTCGATGTGGCAGTCGGCGAGCAGCAGCGGCCGCCGCAGCTCGGCGGCCTCCAGGTCGAGCTCCCCGACGACGCGGGCGCCGCGCAGTTTCACCGCGCGAAGCGGCCCGCCCCGCGCGCCGTGCTCCGCGGTCAGCAACTCGGCGAGCAGTTCGGCGCGGACCGTACGGTCGGCGTCCCACGCGGCGCCGCCGGCCGGGTCGTCCGCTTTGGCCTCGCCGGACCGCACGTCGGCCACCGTGCCGGTGGTGACGGCCCGCAGCAGCAGGCGTTCGGCCGCACTCATGGCCTCTTCGTCACTCATGGCCTCGTCGGCGCGGCGGTCGTGACCATCGCCGCTGAGCGGAAGGTCGGTGTCCGGCGCGGTCATCGCGGTCCTGCTCCCGGGAGTGGCTCGATGTCGCCGGCGGGATCGGCGGAAACGCCGCCGCCGGCCGCGCCCATCGTACGGGCCGGCCTTGGACGAGCGCTTGGACGAGCGCTCGGACGAACTTCTCGCCGAGCTCAGACGATCTCCCGCCAGTCGATGATGTCGGCGACGAGATCGCGGATGGCGGCGAGCAGGCCGAGGCGGTTCGCGCGTACGGCCGGGTCGTCGGCCATGACCAGCACCTCGTCGAAGTAGTCGTCGATCGGCTCGGCGAGCGGCAGCGCCGCGGCCGTGAACTCGGGCAGGCCGACGGCCGCTCCGGGCAGCGACTCCCGGACGCGGGTGAAGGTCAGGTGCAGGCGCCGCTCGGCTTCGTCGGAAAACAGCGCCGGATCGTACGCCGCTGCCGCGTCGTGGGGAACGATGCGCAACACCCGCTGCAGGGCCGTCGTGAGCCGCTCGAACCGCTCGTCGTCGATGAGCTTGTCCAGATCGGTGGCCGCCTGTTCCGCGTACGCGGGGGTGCCGGCGTGCGGCAGTACGGCCCGTACGACGTTCACGGGGTGCCCGGCGTCCAAGAGCGCCTGCTCGAACCGCCGCACCGCGAACTGCTCGGCCTCGGCCAGCGCAGCCGGCGTGACGTCGACGGGCTGGTGGCGGGCGGCGACGGCCAGCCCATGGCCCAGCGTGATCGCCGCCAGCGCGGGCCGGGCGCGCAGGATCGCCGTCAGCCCGAGGGCGGCGCGGCGCAGCCCGTACGGGTCGGAGCTGCCGGTCGGGGCCGAGCCGACACCGAAAAGGCCGGCGAGCAGGTCGAGCCGGTCGGCCACCGCGAGCAGCGCCCCCGCAGTCGTTTCGGGCACCGCGTCGCCGGCCGACCGCGGCAGCTCCATCTCAAGCAGTGCGGTGGCCACCGCGTCCGGCTCGCCGGCGCGGCGCGCGTACTCGCCGGCCATCACCCCGGCGAGGCTGGACAGCTCGATCACCATGGACGAGGCGAGGTCGAACTTGGCCAGTTCGGCGGCGCGCTCCAGGGTCGCCAGATCCGTGTCGCCGAGCGCGGCGGCCGAAGCGAGATCGAGGGCGATCGCGCGGATGCGGGCCGAGCGGTCGGCCATGGAGCCGAGGCGTTCTTCGAAGGTGAGCTTGACCAGGCCGCGCTTCAGCTGGGCGAGCTCGGTGCGCAGGTCCTGGTTGTAGAAGAAGGCCGCGTCCTCGTAGCGGGCGCGCAGCACGGCCTCGTTGCCGGCCCGGACCGCGTCCCGGTCGCAAGCGCCGTTGGCCATCGTCACGAAGTGCGGCAGCAGCCGGCCGTGGGCGTCCCGTACCGGCAGGTAGCGCTGGTGCTTTTTCATGACCGTGGTGAGCACGGCGGACGGAAGGTCGAGGTAGCGGGCGTCGAAGGAGCCCAGGATGGCGACCGGGTCCTCCACCAGGTTCGTGATTTCGTCGATCACGGCGCGCTCGCCGTCGAGGTCGATGTCACCGTGCACGCTCGCGGCCAGTTCGCGGGCGGCCGCGACGATCCGGTCGCGGCGGCCGGCCGCGGCGGGCTCGATCGCGTGCGCGCGCAGTGCGTCGAGATATCCATCGGCGACCGGGATCTCGACGATCGGCCGCGGCGCCGTACGGTGCACCCGGGTGCTCCGGCCGCTGTCCAGGCCCGCCACGGTGAACGGCACCACGTGCGGGCCGAGCAGGGCCAGCAGCCAGCGGATCGGGCGGGTGAAGGAGATGCCCGGGGCGTTCCAGCGCATGTTCTTGTCGGCGCGCAGCCCGGTGACGATCTCCGGTAGCAGTTCGGCCAGCACCTCGGCGGCGGGCCGGCCGGGGAGGTGCCGGACGTAGCCGACGTACTCCCCGCCGCCCACGGTGACCGGGCGGAGGTCGGCGACGTCGATGCCCTGCCCGCGAGCGAAGCCCTGAGCGGCCTTGGTCGGGTTGCCGGCGGCGTCGTAGGCGGCCGACAGCCGCGGTCCGCGCACCGTTTCCTCGGCGTCGTCCTCGCGCGGCTGTACGTCGGCGACGGTGGCGACGATACGGCGCGGCGACGACACCACCTCGATGTCGCCATGCCGCAGCCGGGTCGCGGCCAGCCGTTCGGCCAGCGCATCCCGCACGGCGGCGGCGGACCTGGTCACCTCGTCCGGCGGCATCTCCTCGGTGCCGATCTCGAACGCGAGCGGGGCGGGGGCCTGCGGCGAGGGGTACGACTCAGGACGGGCGGCGGCCGTCGGTTCGCCGGCCACCGGTCCGGCGGCGACTCGTTCGGCGGCGGCCGTCGGTTCGGGGGCCGATCCGGTGCCGCCGGTGGTCGCAACGCCGAGGGGATGGCCCAGTTCGGCCCGGCGTTCGACCCACAGCTCGGCGACGTCGCGGGCGAGGCCGCGCATGCGGGCGAAGGCCCTGGCCCGTTCGGTGGTGCCGACGGCGCCCCGGGAGTCGAGCACGTTGAAGGCGTGCGAGCACTTCAGCACGTAGGTGTGCGCGGGCACCGGCAGCCTGGCGTCGACCATCCGCCGGGCCTCGGCCTCGTAGGCCTCGAACAGCCGCCGGTTGGTCTCGATGTCGGCGTCGTCGAGGTAGTAGCGGCTCATCTCGTACTCGGCCTGGCCGAACGCCTCG
>OBLR010000134.1_pt1 | contig 14414 bp, 13 predicted proteins | sample 1519891 | NCBI WGS metagenome assembly OBLR01 (sample SAMEA3113583, study PRJEB22503) | soil metagenome | reverse complement strand
TCATGGCCTGCGGGGTTGGACTGCCCACCGCGACGGCCGAGACGCCACGGGTGTTGACCCAATTCACGGCGCTCGAGCGGCTCGCTTGGGCGTCGGTCTCGAAGAGCCGGCCGGATACGCCGTCATGGAACAGCGCGAACGACGCACCGGTGGGTCGGCACCTCAGGGCGCACACGGTCTACCGCTCGTTCTTCCGTATCGATCTGCGGCCGATCAGCGGCGCGAGCGTGCTCTGGGCGTCACTGGAGCAGCCGGTCACGGCCGCCGCGTCGTGCGAGCAGGAATCGATCGAGGTCTGGGTGACCGGGGACATCAGCGGTGCCACCACGTGGAATCAGCAGCCCGCGTGGGAGACCAAGGTGGGTACGGCGGTCGGCTCACGCCCCGGACACTGGCTTGAGATCGATCTGAAACAGGTGGTGGCCGACGCGCTCGCGGCGGGCAAGACCGAGCTGACCTTCGGGCTGCGCACCATCAACGAATCCGACCATAGGGGCTTCAAGCAGGTCAGCAACGCGCCCGTCATCTCCGTACAGCACAACACCGCGCCCGATCAGCCGACGGAACTGGCCATGCTGTCGCACCTGCGGCCATGCGGCGCCGACCGGCTGTGGATCTCGAATGCCGGTCCCGAGCTCTGGGCACGAATCACCGACCCGGACATCAACGAGACCGGCGGCGGCGACTTCGTTTCAGGTCGCTTCGAGTGGTGGCATGCCGGTGGCGAGAAGATCGGCGAGTCCGAGTCGTGGTCGGGGTCCTCCGGCTCGTGGTTCAGGGTAGTCATCCCGGACAACTCACTCGTCGACGGCGGCACCTACGCCTGGCGGGTGCGGGGGTTCGACGGCGTGGCCGCCGGCCCGTGGTCGCCGTGGTGCGAGTTCACCGTCGACACCGTACGGCCGGACCGGCCCCCGACGGTTTCCTCGACGGACTATCCGCCGACCGGAGAGCACGGCGGCGTCGGGGTCCCCGGCACGTTCACCTTCACCGCCAACGGAGTGGACGACGTGGTGGCGTTCTCATACGGCCGGCAGGACAGCCCGGCCACGGTGGAGGCAGACGGGCCCGGCGGCACCGCGACGGTCACCTACACGCCGACCAGCCCCGGGTGGAACGTTCTTTGGGTCCGCAGCATCGACCGAGCGGGCAACCGGAGCGATTTCTTCCCCTACGAATTCAACGTGAGCTGAACCGGCCAAAGCACCAACTGAATGCCGCACGCCAAGCGAGCCGCAGACGGTGCCGGGTGCATTGGATAAAGGAACACCCGGCACCCGGCGCGCCTGCATCTCTGAATTGCCACTGATCATGTCCTTGATCGCACCGTTCAGGATGCCGATCGGCCGGGTCCGTCCCGGGTCGCCTCGCCTCCTCCGAGAGGCCCCTGCGACAGCGGCTCCTTCGAACGGCCATGCGACTGTAGTCGTTCGGCTCCAAGGAGGCTGTGGAGATGGTGGATCGCGATCGAGCCCTCACCGACCGCCGACGCCACGCGTTTCACGGAACCGTGCCGTACGTCACCGGCAGCGAGGACCCCCGGCATGCCGGTCTCGAGCAGAAGCGGAACGCGATGGTGCCGCCGAGCGTCGTCGTCGTGAAGATCCGTCCCCGTGAGGACGAATCCCTGGTCGTCCCTGACGATCTCAGGTGGCAGCCACTCGGTACGCGGGCGCGCACCGATCATGAGGAAGAGGCCGTCGGCGCTCACGGTCTCCTCGCTTCCGTCCGCGCGATCGCGGAGTACGAGGTGCTCCAGCCAACCGTCGCCCCCACCGCCGACGATCTCGGTCCTCTGACGGACCAGGTACTGCGACATCCCCGCTTCGAGCGATGAAGCTCGTACGACCAAAGTGACGCGCCGAGCGGACCGAGCGAGGTACAAGGCGGCCTGTCCAGCGGAATTCGAGCCCCCGAGGACGTACACATCGCGGGCCGCCATGGCGGGCGCCTCGGAAACGAGACCGCCGTAGAAGACGCCGGCGCCGTTCAGGGCCTGGAGCGCAGGGACGCCCAGGCGACGATAGGTGGCGCCCATCGCCAGGAGCACCGCGCGAGCACGCACGCGGCCGCTGTCGGACAGCGCGACGTAGAGCCCGTCGTGGTCGTGCCCAAGGCCAATCGCCCGCTGCATGAAGGCGAACTTCGCACCGAACACCCATGCCTGGTCGTACGCCTGCTGGGCCAACCGGCGACCGGTGACTCCTTGGGCGAAACCGAGATAGTTCCGGATCAGCGAACTGGAGGTCGCCTGGCCGCCGAGCCCGCCTTCATCAACGACCAGAGTGCTGAATCCTTCCGAGGCGCCATAGACGGCCGCCGACAGACCGGCCGGTCCGGCCCCGACGATCACGAGGTCGAAATTCATCCGTTCTGGGCTGACCGGCGAGCCCGCCGCCCTCGCCAAGTCGGCGTTGCTGGGATTCGTCAACTTCGTGCCGTCGGGAAAGACGACCAAGGGGAACTCGGCCCGGCCGCCCGCCTCGGCGATAAGGGCGCGTCCAGCGCTCGAGTCGGCCAGACTGAACGAATGCGGCATCGCGCACCGTCCCAGGAGTTCGCGCAGCTCATAGGCCCTGCCGGTCCAGGATTCGCTGACCACGTGGACCGTGTTCGGCGCAGCGCGTTGTGTTTCCGCCCACTCCAGCAGCAGGCTGGAGATTTCCTGATGAAAACGCTCGTCCGGTGATGACGATGGTCGGAGCACATGATGGTCGATGCGACCACGCGCGACCGCGTCGAAGATCACCTCGCCCGTATCCGGGCTGCCCAGGTCGCCCCACGCGATGAGCAGCGCCCGCTTGGCCTGTGGGTGGCGATGGCGCGTCTCATCCAATAGCTCGCTTCCGGCCAGCCCACCCAGCCACGTGCCCGCGAGGACCAATGCGACCTCTTCACCGGCGGCCGCGAGGTCGTCAAGATGGGCTCGCGCCTCGTCCGGCGATCGCATGCACACGACGTGATAGTGCCGCGCGTAGCGATCGCGCAGCTCACGCTCGACGTCCCTCAGCGCCCCCGCATCCCCGTCGACGGCCACAATGACCGGGCCAGACATGCATTCCAGCCTAATATCCAAAGGGAGTTGGATTTTCAGATGGACAGGGCGTAGTCGGCCGAGTCGGCGCCCGAACGGCGACATGCGCGCCCGCACAGCCTTCCTCGAGCCGGCGCAGCGGATTTCTTGGGCTAACTCTTGCTCAAACTTTGAACAAACAAGGCGGCGGCGGCGTTGGCACCCAGCGGCAGAGCCGCAGCCTGTTGATCTTGGGTGCGGCGCGCGCTCAGGGGCCATCACTAACGCGAGCATTGTCCGCCCAGCCGCAGCTGCAGTGATCTCGCCGAGCCGGACATGATCTGTGAAACAGCCGATTGTGGCTCCCGATGGCCTAGTGTCGTGCTGACCGCCCATGTGAGGTGACGATGAGCGGATCTGATGCCGGCGCCAGCGCCCGGAGGTCGGCGGAGTTGCGCACCGATGCCCCGGCCATCGCCCGCGTCTATGACTACTATTTGGGCGGCAAGGACAACTTCGCCGTCGATCGCGAGGCCGCCGAGGGACTGCTCGCCCACGTGCCAGAGCTGCGCGACTATGCGGTAGGCAACCGCGCCTTTTTGGTGCGCGCGGTCCGTTTCCTTGCCCTGCAGGGCATCCGGCAGTTCATCGACATCGGGACGGGCATCCCCACTAGCCCGAATGTTCATGAGGTCGCCCAGGAGATCGACTCGGCCGCTCGCGTCGTGTATGTCGACAACGACCCGATGGTGTCCATGCACGCCGAGGCCCTGATGGCCACCAACGCGGTGACCTCCCTTATCTGGGCCGACCTCCGTGACGTCGACGAGGTTCTTTGCGAGGCAGAACGCCTGCTGGACTTCGGCGAGCCGGTCGCGGTCATGTTCGTGGCGACCCTGCACCACATCGAGAACGAAGACGACCCGGCCGGCATCGTCGCCCGGTATCTGAAGGCCGCGGTGCCCGGCAGTTATCTGGTCATCTCGCACTTCACCGGCGACTTCAACGCGGAGAAGGCCGACCGCGTTTCCGCGGGAGCCAAGGCGAACGATGACGTTGTCATGCCCCGCAGCCACGACGAGATCCTGCGCCTGTTCAACGGTCGGGAGTTGATCGAGCCGGGCCTGGTCCAGGTCCCCTGGTGGCGTCCCGACGGTCTGGTCAGCCCGAGGGCTGGCCGCGTGTGGGCCTACGGCGGCGTCGCCAAGATCTGACGGATCATGAGGGCTGAGGCGGTTGTGCCGTCAATCTGTCATGGTGCACGTGTTACGGCCACGCGCTCGCGCTGTGGGTGTTGGTGTCTTATACCGTCATAAACGTATGGTTCCGGCTGTTGCTCAGGGGAGTCCGTTGGGCTTGATTGTTCTGTTGGGGGAAGCAACCTGCGCTTGAGGCCAACCGGCCGGCACGTTGGTCGACCGCACTCGACGGGTGGATGGCGGTGGGCGACCGGCGGGGCGTGGGCGGTGGGGCGTGGGCGGTCTGGGTCTGACCGAAGCTGAGTGCCCGGGGGCGTGGCAACGTGCGGGGGTTCGGATCCAAAGGGGACCGATGATGAATACGTCGATCATATTGTTCACTCGTGATCTGCGGGTTAGTGACAATCCCGCATTGGCGGCGGCATGCCGGTCCGAGCGGGTCGTTCCGCTGTTCGTCTTCGACGATGTGATCTTGGCTGGGTCGTTCGGTGTGCCAAATCGGGTCTGGTTTTTGGTGGACTGTCTCGCCGATCTCCGCGTGTCGCTGCGGAGACTGGGCGGTGATCTGGTGGTACGCCGCGGTGATCCCGCCGCCGAGGTTGCCCGGCTGGCCCGGCATACGGGCGCCGGTTCGCTGTTTTTGGCCGATGAGCGGTCTGGATACGGGACACGGCGCCTGAATCGGCTCTTCGGCCTGGGTCTGGAGGTGTTCCCGCTGCCCGGCGTCACTGTGGTACCGCCGGGTGAGCTGACTCCAGCCGATGGCGATCATTACCGGGTCTTCACTCCATATTGGCGCGTCTGGAAGGCGACCCGTCCCCGTCTGGCCGCGGATGTGCCGGTGGCGGTCCGGCTGCCGTCCGGTGTGGACCCCGGCCCGCTGCCGCGCCCGGCGGATCTGGTGCCAGGCTCGCCCTCCCCCGACCGCGACCGCGGCGGCGAGCAGGCGGGACGCGACCGCATGACGGCCTGGCTGCGTTCGTCCGCCGACGACTATGAGCAGATCCACGACGATCTCGCAGCCGATCGAACGTCCAGGCTCAGCGCCTATCTGAAGTTCGGGTGCCTGTCTCCGCTGGAGGTGGCGAAGGCGGGGCCGGAGGCGTTTCGTCGCCAGCTCGCGTGGCGCGACTTCCACCACCAGGTCGCCGCCGCCTTCCCTGCCCTGGCCACACAGGACTATCGCCCGCGCGGGCAGCGGTGGAATCGGGACACCAACGCCCTCGACGCCTGGCGCCACGGCATGACCGGCGTCCCGATCGTCGACGCCGGGATGCGGCAGCTTCACCGCGAGGGGTTCATGCACAACCGCACCCGCTTGATCACCGCATCGTTCCTGACCCGGATCCTCGGCATCCACTGGCGCGATGGCCTGCGCCATTTCAACGAATGGCTGACCGACGGCGACGTCGCCGACAACGCCGGCAACTGGCAATGGGTTGCCGGCACCGGCAACAACACCCGGCCCGGCCAGGTACTAAACCCGCTGCGGCAGGCGTCCCGCTTCGACCCCCAAGGGGACTATGTACGCCGATACGTCACGGAACTCGCCGACATAGACGGACCGCACGTGCACCGCCCCTGGACCTTGCCCGCCACCCGCAGGCGTGCCCTCGACTACCCGCCACCGATCATCGATATCGAATAAGCCGACACCTCGACCAACGCGTTTGCCTCACCCCGGCTTGCCCACCCCGGACCGCCGACAACAGACCGACAGAGTGGACGGCGACGAGGATCACCACGGCCCCACAAAACTTCGCGCCTGTGGGCGGTCTACAACGATCAAGGCCCAGGTTCGGGGCGATGTAGCTGCTGGGCCTTTACAGTAGAGCGGGTGACGGGAATCGAACCCGCGCTATCAGCTTGGGAATCAAACCGATCCGGGCCTTCATGTCCTCTAAGCTGGAGCACCTTAGTCCGGGAATGACCGTAAATACCCCCGGATCACCTTGGCTAATTGCCCGCTAATTGCCCATTAGCGAGTCGTTGACCTGGGCCTCCCTGTCCGCTTTGCCCGTCATATCTCCGCGCTTGGTATCGAACGCGCGCTTCGGCCCGGTGTGCTCGCCCCCGCGAACGGCGAGACGGTGTGACAGACAGTTCCCCGCAGGTGAGCGCTCCGGCTCGCGGGACGCCCCGCTTCGGACTCGCCCGACCGACTCGGATGTACGCCGATACCCTTCGGCCCTGCCTGGCTGAGCCGGCGGAATTACGGAGGACCGACCTTCCGGCAGTGTCTACCCGGTGTTACGACTCGGCGGCGTGGATGGACGCATGTCCGTCCTGTCAATATCCCCGCGTCAGGCGCGGGGCGGCCTGCCTCATGACTGGCGAAGCCAGCAGCCCCGAGAGAGATCATGGCCACTCTATGCGGATGAGGTACACCTCGCGCTGTTCCTCCAGCACGAGGTATGTCGCCAGGCCGCGCTCACCAAAGGTGTGGACGAGCATGTTGCCTCTGGGATTGAGGGGTTGAACGGCTGTCCGCTCCAGGGGGCTGTCTCCAGCAACGTGAACAACTCGGCGAGCGGCACCAAAGCTACGCTGGAGACTGCGGTGATCTGTTCCTCGGCTACCGGATCCAGCGTTAGCCGATACACCTATCCCCCACCCTCGCGCTCCGCGAGTACGTCACGCCATGGCCTCCCATGGGGCGCGGTCTCGCCCGCGAGGAGCTGTCCGGCCCGCGCGTGCATCCGACGGCGTCCCTCGGCGTCTTTGACCGAGTCACACGCCGAGATCCACCAACGGTGCACGAAGTCGTTCAGCACGCCTAGATCCAGACTTACCCTGACCTCGTCCAGCACAGCCTTGAGGCCAGCGTCGAAGGCATCGCGGTCTTGTGGCACAACAAGGGCCGCCCGGATGGCACGCAGAGTCTTCTCTGGTACGGGTGCGGTGCTGGGAGAGGGTCCCTCTGGCTGTGCAGTCATCGCGAGCCTCCCTCCCCTGCTGCTGAGCTTACCGAACTGGCCACGTGAGGAAGACGACGGCCGTGTTGACACGCGGGCGATGACGGCGGCGCGGCCGGGAAGCTCGTGCCCGTGGCCTAATTGCACGGCGGCCCTGAAAGGGCTAAACGACCAAGGCCCAGCTCCTGAGGATCGAACCTCTGAGCTGGGCCTTCTGGGCGGAGCGGGTGACGGGAATCGAACCCGCGCTATCAGCTTGGGAAGCTGATGTTCTGCCATTGAACTACACCCGCGTGGCGGCGCCCGTGGAAGAGCGGCCGCTGGGACATGTTACCGGAAGTCGCTGGGTCGCCGGGCCGACGAGGCGGTAGCGTTCCTGTGGTGCTGCTCTCCGATCGTGACATCAAGGCCGAGCTGGATTCGGGACGGGTCGGGATCGACCCGTACGACCCTGCGATGGTTCAACCCTCCAGCGTCGACGTACGGCTGGACAGGTACTTCCGGGTCTTCGAAAACCATAGATATCCGCACATCGATCCCGCGCAGGAGCAAGTAGACCTCACGCGGCTCGTCGAGGTCGACGGGGAGGACCCGTTCATCCTGCACCCCGGGGAGTTCGTGCTGGCGTCCACTTACGAGGCGTTCGCGCTACCGGACGACCTGGCGGGGCGCCTAGAGGGCAAGAGCTCGCTCGGGCGGTTGGGGTTGTTGACGCACTCGACGGCAGGGTGGATCGATCCTGGGTTCCAGGGCCATGTGACGCTGGAGCTGTCGAATGTGGCCACCCTGCCGATCAAGTTGTGGCCGGGGATGAAGATCGGCCAGATGTGCCTGTTCCGCTGCAGCTCACCGGCCGAGCATCCTTACGGGTCGGCGGTGTACGACTCGCGGTATCAGGGGCAGCGGGGGCCGACGCCGTCCCGGTCGTACGTCAACTTTCACCGCACGAAGATCACTCCTTGATGCCGCGGACGAAGACGAATCGGTCCGGGTAGGAGATGGGCGACTCGGGATAGCGGTTGCGGATCTCCTCGACGCCCGCCGTGATCTCTTCCTGGGAGAAGGTCGAAAGCACGGACATCCACTGGTTGCGGACGAGCTTGAGCCAGTGGTCCCGGTCGATCGTGACCGTGAACTCCTCGATCGTGTGGTCGGTCTTCAGGCCGGTATCGCGCATCGCCTTGACCAGGTCGTCCTCCTCGGGCTGGCCCTCGGCGAAGCGGTCGAGGGCCGCCTCGAACAGCGGATATCGCAGCCGTGGCGGGAGGCTCACGATGAGGATGCGGCCGCCCGGGTTCAGCCGGTCGGCCAGGCCGCTCAACGTGCCCGGAATGTCCTTAACATGGTGAATTGCCTCCTTGAAGACGAACGCATCGACCGCCGGCACCGGCATCGAGACCTCGCCGGAGGCGATCTGCTCGGCGGTGGCGCACAGCGGGGTCAGCCGCGGGTCCTCGGGCAGCAGGTCCAGCATCGGCTGGGACGGGTCGACGCATAGGATCGGCGCCTCGGGGCTGGCGATGTCCATAAGCCGGCTCAGGAACAGCCCGGTGCCCGATCCGATGTCGGCGATGCGATCTCCCGGGGACGGCTCCAGCCATGACATGATCCGGTCGGCCATCCAGCTCACGTACTGCGGGCGGTCCGCCCAGTTGCCGTCGTAGGTCTCGGCCAGTCGCTTGTAGTGCTCGTCGGGGTCGTAGGCCATGTCAGGGTCCTTTCTCGTGGTTCGGGCGCACCCGCGGTAGCGGGCCTGCCCGCCGGGCTCTGTACAAAGGTCACGAGAGTCGGGCGGTACGACAACCGGGCCTGGCAGCCGCGCTCAAGCTTTCAAGATCGCCTGCAGGAAGTCGCGCGTACGCTGTTCTTCCGGCTCTGTAAAGATCTTTTCCGGTGGGCCGTCCTCCACAATCTGTCCCTTGTCGAACATTAGGACTCGGTCGGAGATGTCTTGTGCGAATTGCATCTCGTGCGTGACGCACAGGATCGTCAGCTCGCCCCGGCTGGCGATGTCGCGCAACAGGTCCTGAACGCCCGCGACCAGTTCGGGGTCGAGCGCCGAGGTGACCTCGTCGAGCAGCAGGATCTCGGGCTCCATGGCAAGCGCGCGGGCGATGGCCACGCGCTGTTGCTGACCGCCGGACAGCCGCGTCGGGTGCTCAAGGGCCTTCTCGCCCAGCCCGACCATGTCGAGGAGCTCCCGCGCCTTCGCCTCGGCCTCGGCCCGCGGCCGGCCCAGCGCCCGTACGGGGGCCTCGGTGATGTTGCGCAGCACGTTCATGTTCGGGAACAGGTTGAACTGCTGGAACACCATGCCGATCCGCTTGCGGACGCGGCGCAGGTGCTTTTCGTCCGCGGGGACGAGCTTGTCGCCGCGCCGCGTGTGGCTGAGGTATTCACCGCCGACCTCGATCGTGCCGGAGGTGATCCGTTCCAGCGTCATGAGCAGACGCAGGATGGTGGTCTTGCCCGACCCGCTTGGGCCGATCAACGTGACGCGCTCCCTCGGCCGGACGTGGAAATCAAGCTCGTCCAGGACGGTGAGGTCGCCGTACCGCTTGACCACCTTGTCAAAGCGGATCATCCATTGTGTATCGGGTCCGGCCGATTCTGCGGGATTCATGGTTGTCTCAGTACTCAAGACGACGCTCCAAGCGCCGGATCATGATCGAGGCCGGGATCGCCAGCACCAGGAAGAACAGCCCGGCGACGGTGAGCGGTTCCAGATAGCGGAACCGCTCCGAGCCGAGCTCCTGCGCGGTGCCGATCACGTCCAAGACCGTGATGATGGACAATTGCGGCGATTCCTTAAAGATCGCCACGAGAACGTTGCCGAGCGCGGGCAGCGACCGGCGAAGTGCCTGAGGCAGGATCACGCTGGTCCAGGTGCGCACCTGAGGCAGGTTCAGCGCGGTGGCCGCCTCGAACTGGCCAGGCGGTACGCCGTCGATCCCGGCCCGGTACACCTCGGCGGTGTAGCAGGCGTAATGGACGCCCAGGCCGAGGATGCCGGCCGTCAGCGCCGACAGCTTGATGTTCGGCGGGATGGTCGGCAGTACGTAGAACAGGAAGAACAGCTGCACCAGCAGCGGCGTGCTGCGGACGAACTGGATGAACCAGCGGGCGGCCGTGCTCACCCACAGGATCTTGGATCGCCGCAGCAACGCCAGCAGCAGGCCGAAGATGAAGGCGACGATCGCGCCGAAGACCGTGATCTGTGCCGTCACCTTCAGGCCGGTGGTGAACAGCTCGACGGAAAATTCCCTGGTCCACTCCCAGTCCCAGTTCACGACTTCCCACCCCCACCGGCGGAGGTGGGTGCCGGGTCGGTCCACGCCATCTGCGGGGGTCGCCGTTTGGGCGTCTCACGCCCGACCATCGTGGCGGCCCGGCGCTCGACGACCCGCATCACCATGGTGATCACCTGCGCCATCAAGAAGTAGATCACCATCACGATGCCGAAGATCGTGAACTGGTTGCCGATCGAGCTGACGGTGACGTTCGCCTGGTACGTCATGTCGGCCACCGAGATGGCCGACACCAGCGACGTCGCCTTGAGCAGCTCAATCAGCAGGCTGGTGCCCGGGGGGACCATGGCGACGAACGCCTGCGGCAGGATGATGCGGCGCATCCGCTGGTATGTGCTGAAGTTCAGCGCGATGCCCGCCTCGCGTTGCGGCACGGGAACAGCTTGTATCGCGCCGCGGACCACCTCCGAGCCGTACGCCCCCAGGTTCAGGCCCAAGGTGAGCACGCCGGCGAAGATGGGTGAGAGGCGATAGCCGGTGATCGCCGGCATCGCGTAGAAGATCCAGAACAGCTGCACGAGCACCGAGGCGCCACGGAAGAACTCCATGTACACCCGGGCGACCGCTCTGACGAGCCAGGCGTGCGACGTCGAGGCCAGCCCGGCGACGGCGGCCAGCACGATGGCCAAAGCCGCGCCGCCGAGCGTGACCTGGGCGGTGACCACGGCGCCGTCGCAGATGAACGGCATCGCGTCGCCGAACGTGCCCGGCAGGTCCCCGCTACAGGGATTGATCGTTGCCATGTCGGGTCCAGGCTGCCCGGATCAGGCCGACTTGCAGAGGTTTGCGGCGGTCTGCTCCTTGGCCGTCTCCACATCGGTCTGCGTGAAGCCGAACCGCTGGATCAAAGGCAGCACGCCGTTCGCGTCCTGGAGCTTCTTCAGCTCCGCGTTGAAGGCGTTGAGCAGGTCGGTGTCGGCCTTGCGAATGCCGAAGCCGCCGAAGTTCGGCTGTTCCTTCCCCTCCACGACGGGGACGAACGGCTCGGTCACCTCGAGCGGTCTGCCGGCATAGTTCTGCGACAGCGTCCAGCGCAGCGAGGCGGAGGTCAGCGCGACCGCTTGGACCCGATCGGCCAACATGCCCTGGAACGCGGCGTTCTGGTCGGGGAACGTGATGATCTTGTTGCCGGCGACGCCGCTGGCCTGGGCGTAGCCCTTCTCAACGGCGCCGCCGAGCACCCCCAGCTTGATGCCGGTCGACTTGACCTCGTCGAAGGTCTTGATGCCGGACGGGTTGCCCTTCTTGACGAGAAAGGCGTTGGACCCGAAGTAGTCCGGGTTGGAGAAGGCGATCTGCTGACACCGTTCCGGGGTGATGAACATCCCCGCCGCGATGATGTCGTACTGCTGGGCGGCGAGGCCCGGGATGAGCGCGTCGAACGACTTCGCCAGGACCGGCTCCATCTGGTTGACGCCCATGGCCTTGAAGATCGCCCGAGCCAGTTCGGGCGCCTCGCCGGTCAGGTTGCCACTCTTGTCACGGAAACCGAATGGCGCCTCGTTGGCGAATCCGACCTTCACCCTTCCGTCATTCCTGATGCGGTCGAGCGCGCCGCCCCCGCCGCCCGCCTCCTCGGTCTTGGCGCACGACGTGAGCAGCGCCGGGCCGCCGACGGCGGCGGCCGCCGCGAAGCCGGTTCGTTTGAGCAGGTCCCGGCGGGTCCACTGCTGATTCATCTTCACTCCTTCACTTGATCAGTACCCATTGGCCGCCGGACCCCTACTCCTACCCAATGTGAAGCGTTTTCAGTGACCTACCGCCGGCGGCACCGGTGTGAAGTCACGCGCCGCGATGAAGGATGGCCGCCGCGCAGACGCCGCGAACGGCTCCACGCACGTGTTCTCAACGCTGTTGTAGGCAATAAACACATTGGAGCGGGGGAACGGCGTAATGTTTCCGTTCGAGCCGTGCATGCAGTTGCTGTCGAAGATGGTCGCCGCTCCCGCCGATCCAGTGAACAGCTCGATGCCATGCTTGTCCGCGAGCATCGTGAGGCTGTCCGCATCGGGAGTGCCGACCTCCTGGGGCTTCAGTGCATGTCGGTCTCGATGGTGTGACCGCTTGCCCAGACAGCAGACGAATGTCTTGTGCGACCCGGGCATGATCATAAATCCGCCATTGTGCACGAAGTTGTCCGCCAGCGCTATCGAAACGCTCACAGAACGCATCCGTGGCATGCCATCCTCAGCGTGCCAGGTTTCGAAGTCCGAGTGCCAGTAGCAGTCCCTACATCTGAAACCCCGGGTGTAGTTGACTCTGCTCTGGTGGATGTAGACCTCTGATCCGAGGATCTGACGGACCGGCTCCACCACCCGCGGATCGCTCGCCAACTCGGCGAACACATCGCTGAGCCGGTGCACCTCGAAGATGGTTCGGATCTCCCCCGATTCCTCGTCGGCGACGAGCCGGCCGTCGCCGGTCAGGGCCGCATCCGCGCTCAGCCGGCGCAATTCGGTGCGGTAGCGCTCGACCTCCTCCGGCTCCAGCAATCGATCGAGGGTCAAGAATCCGTTCTTTTCGAACCCCTCGAGGTCCGCCGCGCCGAACGGCCCGTCCGTCCGCGTGCCGTACACCACCGGGTCACGCCGGAAGATAAACGTCGGTTCCCAGATTTTGCGAGTGGGATAGGTGTCAATGGCCATGAGCGGGCTCCTTGCCGATTCGCCACTGTCGTCAGGCGTTGGTCGGCGTGTCAGTCGGCGCGTTGGCCGAGGGGGCCGGGAGGTCGGCCGATGCGTCGGCCGAAGAATCGGCCGACGCGGCCGAGGGATTGGCGGCGGACGCGGGCGTGCCTGTCGCGGGCGTGCCTGTCGCGGGCGTCGCGGCCGAGGGGATGGGGGCGCTGTCGTCGGGTTCGGCGAGCAGCGGGTAGACACCGTTTTCGTCGTGCACTTCCCGGCCCGTGCAGGGCGGGTTGAAGACACATACCATTCGCAACTCGGTATGCGCGGCTAGCGTGTGCTGCTCGTGCCCGTCGAGCAGGTACATGGTGCCCGGCGCGATGGCGTGCCTTTCACCGGTCTCCTCGTTCACGAGTTCACCGGTGCCGCCGATGCAATAGACGGCCTCGATGTGGTTCGCGTACCACATCCGGGTCTTGGTGCCCGCGTACAGCACCGTGTCGTGCAGCGAGAAGCCGACCCTTTCCTTGGCGAGCACCAGCCGGCGGCTGCGCCAGGTCGGGGCTTCGACGTCGCGATCGGTGCCGACGATGTCATCGAGTGTTCTGACGATCAAAGTGGACCCTCTTCTCGTGATAGAGCGATCACCTAACGTGGTCAGCAGCGAACGGGCGGCGCGGATGGAGCGACCAACGAGCCGCGCACACGGCAATACATCGGTACGAAACAGGCGAACGCGCGGGCGCCGGCCGATCCGATGGACCGGCCGGGGCCCCTGCGATGTCCGCGGCGTGGAGCGGTCAGGCCGGCTGCAACTCGCGGGCCGCGACGACCGACTCACCGAGGATCTCCAGGCCTTCCGCCAGTTCCTGTCTGGTGGCGGTGAGCGGCGGCAACAGCTTGACCACCTCGCCCTCCGGTCCCGAGGTCTCCATCAGCAGGTTGCGTTCGAAGGCCGCCGCGCACACCTTGCCGGCCAGCGCGGTGTCCTCGAACGCGATGCCGCGAGCGAGGCCCCGGCCGCGGATGTCGGTGCCGGCGTCGCCGTGCTCGGCGGCGATCTGCTTGAGCGCCGCCTCGACCTGCTCGCCCTTGGCCAGCGTCTCCTTCTCCAGGCCGTCCTCGGTCCAGAATTCGAGCGCGGCGGTGGCGGTCACGAACGCCGGGTTGAAGCCGCGGAAGGTGCCGTTGTGCTCGCCCGGGTCCCACACGTCGAGCTCGCGGCGAAGCAGCGTGATGGCCATCGGCAGCCCATATCCGCTCAGGGACTTCGACAGGCAGACGATGTCCGGCACGATCCCGGCCTCTTCGAAGCTGAAGAACGGCCCGGTACGGCCGCAGCCCATCTGTACGTC
>OBLR010000133.1_pt1 | contig 14472 bp, 12 predicted proteins | sample 1519891 | NCBI WGS metagenome assembly OBLR01 (sample SAMEA3113583, study PRJEB22503) | soil metagenome | reverse complement strand
ATGAGCCCAGATCAGCCGTCCCGCGGCGTTTCCCGGGGAGACGACGAAGGCGACCGCGAGGGCTGGGGCTGGGTCTGCGGCGAGGGCTCCGCGTCAGCGCGGGGTGAGGACGCAGAACTCGTTGCCCTCCGGGTCGGCCAGGACCGTCCATGGCACGTCGCCCTGGCCGACGTCGATATCGGTTGCGCCGAGAGCCCGGAGTCGGTCCACCTCCGCCGCTTGATCGTCACCGGGGTACGGCCGGAGGTCGAGATGGGTACGGTTCTTCACGGTCTTCACGTCGGGCGTGCGGAGGAGCTCGAGATACGGGCCGACGTCCTTGGCGGAACGCAAGACCGCATGATCGTCGGTCACCTCGTGCAGCGTCCAGTCCATCGCCTCGCCCCAGAACCGGGCCATCGCCCGCGGATCCGCGCAGTCCACCACCACCGCGGCGATCGGCCCGGTGTCCCGGTAGCTCTCCCGAGGCTCCAACACACAGAACTCGTTGCCCTCCGGGTCGGCCAGGACCGTCCACGGCACGTCGCCCTGGCCCACGTCGGCGGGCGTCGCACCGAGATCCTGAAGCCGCGCGACCAACTCCGCCTGATGGGCCACGGTGGTGGTGGCGAGGTCGATGTGCACGCGATTCTTCACCGTCTTGGGTTCAGGGACGGCAAGGACGTCGATGCAGACGGCGGTCGGGTCGGGATAGACGAAGCCCACGGGTTCGACGTTGGTCACGCCGGGTCCCTCGCTGGAAACACTCCAGCCGAGCACCTCCGCCCAGAACCGGCCGACCGCTGAGTCATCGCGAGCATTCATCGCAATTTGAACAAGTCGCAGCGCCATGCCGCCAACCCTATGTTCGGGTGACTGAGTGTTATGAACCGGCCAGAGAGGGCTATACACCGCTCCCGTGACGCCACCGCCCGCTGCTATGCCCGGAAGCCATGGCTGATGGCTGCGCATCGCGGCCTTAGGTGAGCTTCGGGTGGATCAATGCTCGAAGACTGATCTGGCCCACTTCAGATCGAGCTTGCCGGCGGGGCTGCGGGGGAGCTCATCGACGAAGACGATCTCTCGGGGCTGTTTGTAGTCGGCGAGCTCGGCGGTTACGCGGGCGCGGATGTCATCGGGGGTGAGGCGCTTGCCGTCCGGTACGGCGATGACGGCGGCGACCCGGTGACCGAAGCGTTCGTCGGGGATCCCGACGACACAGACGTCTTCGACGTCGGGGTGGCCGGCGATGACCTGCTCGACCTCCTCGGCGAAGACCTTCTCGCCGCCGGTGTTGATCACCCGGCCGTCGCGCCCGAGGAGGACGAGCGTCCCGTCGGCCTCGATGGTGGCCAGGTCGCCGGGCACGACGTAGCGCCGCCCGTCGATGTCGCGGAAGGTCGCGGCGCTCCTTTCCGGATCGCCGAGATAGTGCGTCCCCGTCGGGGCCGGCGCGGCCAGCAGGCCCACCTGGCCGGAGCCCGGCGTGATGTCGGCGCCGTTCTCGTCGATCACTCTGGCGCTCGGCATCAGTTCGAACCGCGAAGTGATGCTGCGTTCGCCGCGGTAGGTGACCGAGCGCGCGAAGGGACCACCCTCGGAGGCCGCGATCACATCGTCGAGCCGGGCGTCGCAGTGCCGCAGCAGCCGCTCCTTGACCTCCGCCGTCCAGGTCACCCCGACGCTGAGAACACGGCGCAGGCTAGACAGATCGTACGGACGGCCGGCGGCCGCGGCCCGGTCGAGCGCGTCGGCGAGCGGACGGGCGAAGGCGTCCCCCACGATGCACAGGTCGGTGACCGGAAGCTGTTCGATGAGCGTGGCCACCTCGTCGGGATCGTGCGAACGAGCGGCCCGGAACACCACGGTGCCGCCGATGATGAGCGTGCCGAAAGTCGAATATATGCCGGTGCCGTGCATCAGCGGCGGCACCACCAGGTTGACGGGGAGGTCCGCCTCCTCCAACAGCCGCCGGGTCGAGGTGCGAAGCTCCGCCAGGTCGGTGGGCACCGCGGCGCCGACCCGGCCGTATCCGGAGTTCAGCACGTGGGCGACCAGGTCGGCATGCCGCCACGCCACACCCTTCGGGCGGCCCGTCGTACCGCCGGTGAACATGAGCCACTCGTCCTCGCCCGAGCGGCGGGCTGGGGGGAGCGGCTGCGCCTCGGACAGCACGTGCTCGTAGTCGTCCGCGCGTCCGGCGAGCGGGTCGGGCGGCACCGGCGGCTTGCCGAGCCGCAGCACGGTGTGTACGCCGGGCAGCCGGGCGAGCGCGGCGGCGGCCACCGGCGTGAGCGCGCCGTCCATCACCAGGGCGCTCGCGCCGGCGTCGTCGAGCAGGTCACGTAGCTCCCGCTCCCGATACCGGTAGTTGACGTTGACCTGTGAGCAGCGCAGCTTCATCACCGCGAGGACGGTCTCGACGTACTCCAGGCCGGTGTACAGCGCGATCGCGACACGATCGCCGGGCTCAACGCCGGCGTCGCTCAGATAGCGGGCCAGCCGGGCCGCACGCTCGTCGAGTTCACGCCAGCCACGGCGGATGGTGCCTTGGATTGCCGCTGGGCGATCGCCCGCGACATCGGCGACGACCTCGAACAGAGTTGCCAGATTCTCCTGCATCTCGGTTCTTTCCTATCGCATCCTGGCGCCCACGGGAACGGTGTTAAGGAACACAGCCGACGAGCGAATCTGAACAAGGCAAAGTGAGGCGGCGGCCGAGGGAGACCCGCCACGTGGCGTCAATGTCTGCTCAGGGCATCAGAGCCAGCTTGCCGACGGTGGCCCGAGCTTCGAGTTCCGCCAGCGCCTTCGGCCCCTCGGCGAGATCGTAGACAGCGGGCTGGCCGGGGCCGAGCACCCCGGCCACGAGTAGGCCGAACAGTTCGCCCATGACCTGACCAAAGATCTGCGGCGCGAATTGGATCAGGATGCCGATGTTCAGGCCGATGACATGGACCTGATGCTTGAAGACCAATTCCCAGTTGGTGATCGCGGCTTCGCCGGCGGCCAGGCCAGAGACGACGACCCGGCCGGTGACCCGCTTGGCGGCGGTCAGACTGGCGTCGAAGGTGGCGCCGCCGACCGACTCCAGCACCAGATCGACGCCCTCGCCGCCGGTCAGCCGCAGGACTTCGGAGGCGATGTCGGTGCCGCGGGCGTCGATGACGTGGTCGGCGCCCAGCGTCCGTACCACCTCGTGCTTGCCCGGTGAGGCCGTGGCGATCACCGTCGCGCCGTAGTGCTTGGCCATCTTCACCGCGGCTTGCCCGGTCCCGCCGGCCGCGGCGTGGATCAGAACGGTCTGACCTGCGGTGACGCCTCCCAGTGGTTTGAGCGCCGCCAGCGCGGTCGGCCAATTGACGACCAGGCCCAGCGCCTGCTCGTCGGCCCATCCTGTCGGCACCGGCACCGCCCCCGCCGCGGACAGCACCATGTACTCGGCGAAGGCGCCGTCTCCAACGCCGATGACGTGGCTGCCGAGCTCCAGGCCGGTCACTCCCTCGCCGACGGCGGTGACTTCACCGGCGCCCTCGATACCCGCCACGTAAGGCGGCTGTGGACCGCCCGCGAACGTGCCGCCGGCCTGATAGATGTCGCAGTAATTGACGCCGGCGGCGGTGACGTGAATAAGGACTTCACCCGGGCCCGGGTTCGGTACCGGCGCGTTGGTGATCAAGCGTAGATCCTGCGGGCCGTTCAGTGACGTCTGCTGCAGGGCGCGCATCGCTGCGGGAATGCTCATAGGCTCACCGTACTTTTTGTTGATCGAACGACCAGCAAAGTCGCGAGAAAACTCACCAAGATTTTCCCTGGCGAGGGAGGCCGTTCAGGGAGTGTGATGTGGCTCGGCGGCAAATGAGTGGACTGGGCGTTATGCGCAGTTTTGTTATAGCGCGGTGGTGGTGAGGGCGCCCGTCGCGTCTGGTGATTCTTTCCATGCGGCAACCCAATCATTGACCGCAGTAAGATCGGCGGTGAGTCGGGACCGACAGCGGCATCGGCCACGGTGCGGTCTTCGACCATCCCGCCGCCTTCGACCTGGCCCGGGAATCGAATGACGTCTCAGCGAACGCCCGGCAGAGCACGCTCGGAGTAGTCGCCAACCTCTCCCCACGCCACGATTTCTTATGTCGACGATCGTGGTGGGCCGCGTCGTTCATGCGTCCTGCGTCGCCCATCGCGGCGGGAGGAATGACATGGCGACAGCGGCGGGGGGCGAGCGCGGGCGAGCGGTTGTTCGCGTTGCCGAGTTCGCTGGAGCCGTCGTCTATCAAGATCGGCCGGTTGCGGACCACGCGCCACGATCTCTTGCCAGAGCAAGTCGGGGCGACGCTCGGCCGCCTGTCGGTTGCGACACCACCACCTCGGCCGGCTCCGCGCGGAGCGCTAGGTGAGCGGCGTGATCATGCGCCGGCCGTCTCGCTGCTCGCGCTCGTGGTGGTCGAGGGAATCGCCCGAAGCCGCGACCGGAACCGGGCTGCGAGGCGGAGGCGATGCCCGTACTCCGCCGGAGGAACATGCACGCGCTTCAGTCGGCACATGAGAAGAAAGGTAGGCAGATGGATTCGAACCCAGATGTACGCGTTCCCTTGATCGACGAGGCGGACGCGACGGGCCGGTTGGCCGAGCTTTACGAGCGGGCCAAGGAGGTGACCCAGCTTGACTTCGTGCCCGACATGTTCCGGCTGGTCTCCTCCCGGCCCGAACTGCTCGAGACCATGCTGGCCGGCTACAACGGCGTCTTCAACCACGGCCGGCTGCCCCGGCAGACCAGGGAGATGATCTCCGCCTGGACGTCGAAGGTGAATCAGTGCCCGTACTGCGTAGGCACGCACAACTTCTTCCTTCAGGTCTTCGGCGGCAGCAAGGAGCTAGCCGACGCGATCGAGACCGCGGAATCGCCCGACGATCTCCCGGTGAGCGAACGCGACCGGGTGCTGCTGCACCTGCTGACCAAGCTCAGCCGCAGCGCCTATCGGATCACCGACGCGGACTGGCAGCGGGCGTTGAACGTCGGCTGGACGGCAGATGACTTGCTTGAGGCGTTCTTCTGCGCGGCCCTGTTCAACTTCATCACTCGTCTGGTCGACGGCCTCGGGCTCGGCACCACGGTGACCAGGAGCCGCATCTCCCAGCAGGAACTGCCGGACGACGCTACAGCCGCGACAGCCGCGACAGCATCCGCGACAGCCGCGACAGCATCCGCCGCGGCCGCCACGGCGGACGGGGGCCGACCATGAAAACGTCCCGCGCGGTTCTGATCACTGGTGTCTCGTCATTGAGCGGCCTCTCCTCGGGTACCGGCAGAACCCTGGCGCTCCGGCTGCACCGGGCCGGATGGCCGGTCTACGCGAGCGGCCGGAGCCTGGAGGGTCTCAAGGATCTGGCGGAAGAGGGCATCACCACCCTGCGCGTCGACGTGACCGACGAGGAGTCGATGACCGCGGCGGTCGACCGGATCACCGCCGAACACGGTGCGGTCGGCGTGCTGATCAACAACGCCGCATACAGCCTCAACGGCACGATCGAGCAGACCCCGGTGGACGAGGTCCGCAGGCAGTTCGAGACGAACGTCTTCGGGCTATCCCGGATGACGCAATTGGTCCTGCCGGGCATGCGGGCGCAGGGAGCGGGCCGCATCGTCATCATGTCCTCGATCTTCGGGCTCTTCGCGACCCCGGGGCGCGGCTACTATGAGGCGACGAAACACGCGCTCGAGGCGATCGGCGATTCGCTCCGGCTGGAGGTACGCCGCTTCGGCATCAAGGTCGTGGTCATCGAGCCTTCGCCGATCCTCGGCGCGTTCGTCCCGACCACCGTCGGCGATTTGGGGCTCGCTCCCAGTTCTGGCGAAGATCCCTACGGTGATTTCTGGGAGCGTTTCGTCGTCTGGCATGGCGCCTATCGGGAAGTCGAGCATCCGAAGGGCCGAGGTCGGATGTCGCTTCGCAGCAACGACGTCGCCGCCCTTATAGAGAAGGCGATCACCGTGCGCCGTCCGCGGATCCGCTACCGCATCGGTATACCGGTGCGGCTGCTACGACCGCAGCGCGTGCTTTTCGGGGAGCGGGCCTGGGATAAATTCGTCCGCACCTTCTTTCCGACTCCGTAGCCGGTGCGCGCCGCATCATGGCGAAACTCAAATTGGTCCTGCCGGCTGTTGTGGGCAAAACGGGAGAAGCCTGCGGCGCTCGATGTGAGGACACTGAGACATAGATGCGGTAGACGGGTTATCGGCGGTCGAATTGACATTTCACCGCGGCAAGAGAGGGCGGCGCAGTATGCGCAAGATACTGATCGTCGGCGCTGGGCAGTCCGGGTTGCATCTGGCGCTTGGGCTGCAGCGGCACGGATACGACGTGACCGTGGTGTCGGCGCGGACGGCCGACGAGATCGAGCAAGGCAACGTGATGTCGACGCAGTTCCAGTTCGACAGCACGCTCAGATTCGAACGCGACCTCGGGATCTACTTCTGGGACGGAAAGGCACCCTACACCCCGAACACCCGCTTCATGCTGGGCGTCGGCGGCCCCACTCCGGTCGTCGAGTGGGGTAGCCCGCTAAAAAAGCCGGGCGCCGACGTTGACCAGCGGGTTAAGATGTCGCACTGGCTTCGACTGTTCGAAGAAAACGGTGGCGATCTGGTCATCCAAAAGGCCACTGTCTCCGACGTCGACAAGTGGTCGGGCGGGTACGATCTCGTCGTCGTCGCCGCGGGCAGGGGACAACTGGCTGAGATATTCGAGCGCGACGCGGCCAGGTCACCCTTCACCGAGCCACAGCGCATGCTTTCAGTCGTCTACGTCAATGGCTATCAGCCCGATCCGGCCGGCCCCGGCGACCACTCGGTGGACTTCCACCTGTTGCCGGAACGGGGCGAGATGATCGTGATGCCCGCGCTGACCGTCTCAGGTCCCTGCCACATCCTGTTCTTCGAGGCCATACCCGGCGGGGCACTGGACGTGTTCGGCGACGTCTCCTCTCCCAAGCAGCACCTGGAGCGTTTCGTTGACCTGCTGGAACAGCACGTGCCATGGGCGCGCGAGCAGTACGAGAAGCTGGAGTTGACCGATCCGGGCGGGACGCTGCGCGGCGGGTTCACCCCCACCGTCCGGCGGCCGGTCGCGACGCTGCCGTCCGGTGGTCAGGTGCTTGGCATAGGGGACGTCGTCGTGGCCAACGACCCCATCACTGGTCAGGGGTCGAATATGGCCGCCAAGTCAGCGGCCGTCTACCTCGACAGCATCCTGGACCACGGGGACCGGCCGTTCGACGGCGCCTTCATGGAGCGCGCCTTCGAGAGATTCTGGACGCTGCACGGGCGCGCCACCACCGAGTGGACGAACATGATGCTGTCGCCACCGCCACCGCACGTGCTCGAGATCCTGGGAGCCGCGAGCCAGTTCACCGCGATCGCCAACCGCTACATTGAGGCATTCGACGACCCTAACGACTTCGACGAGTGGTTCATGGATTCCGCGAAGGCCGCCGCCTACCTCGCCGAGATAGTGGGCGCCGCAGCCGGATCGGCTCGCTAAGACCATCATGGGCCGGGCTTGACTCCGTGACCAGTACGGACTCTTCGCTGTCGCGCTTTATCGTTCCTAGGCGGACATACATGACGGAGTTATGGTGGCAGCATGGACAAGAAGCGCAGCTACAACGAAGGTTGCCCGGTCTCCCATGCGCTGGATCTCGTGGGAGAGCGCTGGGGGCTTCTGGTGGTGCGCGAGCTCATGCTCGGACCGAAGCGCTTCAGTGACCTTCGAGCCGGCCTGTGCGGTGCCAGCTCGAACATCTTGACCAGGCGGCTTCGCGATCTCGAGGAGATCGGTGTGCTGCGCAGGCACCGCGCGGGCGTGCCGGTGAGCACGACCGTGTATGAACTGACCGACTGGGGCCGGTCCCTGGAGCCCGTCCTCTTCGCGCTGGGCAACTGGGCGGTGATGTCACCCTTCTGGGACCGGCAGGCCCCGTCGACCGTCGATTCGCTTCTGCTGTCGCTGCGTTCGCAGGCCGGTATGATGTTCCCCGGCGGCGCGCCCGTCGCCGGCACCTGCGACATGCGGGTTGGCGACGATCACTTCACTATGCGCTTCAGTAGCGCCGGACTCAACATTGCCCGTGCCGCCGCCTATGAGGCTGACGCGGTCGTCCAGACCGATGCCGGCACCCTGAAATCCTTGATCAATGGTGACGAGACGCTCGACGACGCCATCGACGCGGGGCGCGTGACGCTCGACGGTGACGAGCGGTTGATCAGGTCCGTGATCAAGTAGTCGTTTTTTCGCATTCTGTACTGACGTTCGATTTACCGTGACGGTGTTGCGGAGGGTTCGGGGGGCTCTGTAGGCTCGTAGTGGAAAAATTGAACTAGATAGTTGCAGATTAGAACTGATATTCGTCCTCACCGCGGGCCTGCAGGGGTCTCCGGAAGGAGTGAGCACACCATGGCATCCGCCGGAACCGGGGTGGCCGCACCCCATAAGGGCTGGACACTGGTCCTCAGCTCGGTAGGCGTCTTCATGGCCGCGCTGGACGCCCTCGTCGTCACCACCGCTCTGCCTGTGCTGCGCACAAGCTTCAACGCGAGCCTCAGTGACCTCGAGTGGACCATCAACGCCTACGTCCTCACCTTCGCCTGCCTGCTGTTGTCGGTGTCCGCGCTGGCCGACCGTTTCGGGCGCCGCAGGTTGTACGCGATCGGGCTCGTCATCTTCGCGGGGACCTCGGCGTTGGCGGCGGTCGCCCCGAACGTCGGTGTGCTGATCGCGGCTCGTGCCGGCGAAGGGCTGGGCGCCGCCATCATCATGCCCGTTTCGCTGACGCTGATCAGCGACGCTTTCCCGGTCCAGAAGCGGGGCGCGGCCATCGGCATGTGGGGCGCGGTCTCGGGTTTCGCGGTCGCGATCGGGCCGGTCTTCGGCGGTGCCGTCGTCACCGGGCTCGACTGGCACTGGATCTTCTGGTTCAACGTGCCCATCGGCCTGGTGGCCGCCCTGCTCACGATGTCGCGGTTGACGGAAAGTTACGGACCCCGCCAGCCTTTGGACCTCTACGGGTTGGCCTTGGCCTGCGTCGGCTTCTTCCTTCTGGCTTGGGGCCTGGTAAGGGTCAGCAGCGTCGGTTGGGCAAGCGCGCAGGTCAGCACCTCGCTGATCGTCGGAGCGATCGTCGTTGGGGTTTTCCTGGTGGTCGAGACGCGCCGGCGCGCGCCGATGGTGCGCCTGGATCTCTTCCGCAACCGGGCCTTCAATGCGGCGAGCTGGGTCAACTTCTTCATGTACGCACCACTGTTCGGCGTGCTGTTCCTGATGGCCCAGTTCCTTCAGTACGGGCTCGGCGACTCCCCGCTCATGGCGGGCATGCACCTGCTCGCCTGGACGGGCGTGTCCATGTTCATCGCCCCCATCGTCGGTCCGTTGGCCGACAAGTACGGCAACCGTCCGTTCATGGCCCTGGGCATGGCCCTGCAGGCCATCGGGTTCGGATGGGTGGCGATGGCCTCGGAGCCCGGCGTGAGCTTCAGCGGGATTTTCGCCGCGCTGCTGGTCGCCGGAGTGGGCATCGGCATCGTCTTCCCGACCGTCGCGAACGGGGTGATGACCTCGGTGGGTGCGGACCAGACCGGCATCGCCTCGGGTACCAGCGCGACGCTGCGCGAGCTAGGGGGCGTCTTCGGGGTCGCGCTCACCGCGAGCATCTTCGCCCACCCCGGCAATTACACGTCCCCTGAGATCTTCATCACCAACTTCAGCAACGCGATCTGGCTGTGCGCGGCGCTTTCGGCAATCGGCGCCTTGGCGTCGCTGACGTACCCGAGGCACAGCGCTCTCCAGGTCCAGCACCGGCCGCCCACTCTGGCGGAAACGGCCGTTCCGTCGACCGTCGACGGCTGATTCATGGAAGAAAGGAGACAAGGCTGGCGCAACATCCTTCCCTTCCACGTGTCAGAAAAGTCCAGTCCGGGCGCGGTGAGTTCTGCACTGTAGGCCGGTTGAGATATAAGTGGAGCCGCGACCGGTTCTGGTTGAGCGGTCGACCGCGGTGATCCTCAGCAAACGAGCGAAATGGGGTTACGATTTATGAGTATTCAAGATCAGAAGCAGGAAGAGGCCGCTGTCCTCGAAGTCGTCAAAGGCGTCCACGATGCCTGGAACAAAGCCGACCCGGATTTGTTCGTCGCCGAGTATCTCGAGGAAGCCACCGCGACCCTGCCCGGCTCGTTCATGAAGTCGCGCGAGGAGATCCGCGGCGCCATGGCGTTCTTGTTCAACGGGCCGTTGAAGGGCACGCGGGCGTCCGAGAAGGTGCTGAGCGTTCGTTTCCTCAACGACGAAACGGCCGTGGTCATCACCGAGACCGGCGTTCTGATTCCCGGCGAGAGCGAAGCCCCGCCCGAGCGGACGGCGTACGCGAACTGGATCCTCGCCAAGCGGGACGGCAAGTGGGGGGTCGGGGCCTACGGCAACAGCCCCTCGGTCGGGCCCGGCCAGCAGTAATCGCGGGCTGGTATGACTGTGCCCCGTCCCGGGCGGCCCGGGACGGGGCACTGCCTCAACGGGCGTCTTCGGCGAATCAGACGCCGCGCGTTCGGTTCGTGAGCCGGTCGGGTGAGAGGTGCCGGTAGGGGATTTGTCCCCCGCGGGCAGCCGCTGCGCGCCAGTAGCCCACGACCGTGTCGAAGTGTCCGGTCGGCCGAGACAGCCGCGGCGTCTCGCCGTCTACTCCGGAAGCCGGCGCGGCGATCTGCGGTATGCCGCCGGCCATCGCGTCTATGCGCGCGTCATCGAAGAACCGCGCGTCCCCGGAATGTCGCGTCCCGGAATGTCGCGTCTCAGAAATGTCGCGTCCGGAATGTACTGAGGAACTTCTTGTCAGTCCTCGGCGCCGCTCCGCGGCGCCGGCGTCGCCACCGGCGGCGCCCAGATCAGCGTGCTTTGCTGGTCTTACCCCGGGAACCCCAGCCGCTGCCGGATGGCCGGCGGAGGACGCCCAGCCAGCCTGCGGCACTGTTCCTTTGCCGCAGGCTGTTGCCGCACTCCCAGCTGAGACCATTTTCGGCGCGGTGTCCCTGGTTCCTCGCGCCGACGCGTCCACGACATTCCCTGCGCGGGGTCAGCGATCGCGCAACAGCGCGGCCGCCCGTTCGCCGATCATGACAACGGTGAGGTGCGTGTTGGCGCAGACCATGCTGGGCATGATGGACGCGTCCACGACATGGAGGTTCTCCGCTCCGTACACCGCACAGCGCTGATCGACAACCGCCCGCGGGTCGTCGGCAGGCCCCATTCGCGCCGTGCCCACGGGGTTGTAGGCGCTGTCTACGGCGCTTTCGATGTAGCCGCGCAAAGCTTGGTCGTCGTCCATGACGCGCTCGTCCACCGCGACCAGCTGCTCGCCCTTGTCGAAGATCTTCGGTGAGCTGGCCAACTCCCAGCAGCCTCTGACGCCGTCGGCGAGCAGACCGTAGTCGCGTTCGTCGGAGAGGTACCCCAGATCGACGACAGGAGCGAGATACGGGTTGGATGACGCGAGGGTGACCCGGCCGCGCGAGTGCTGCCGGCGGAGCACAACCATCACGCCGAACACCGCCCTGGCCCCGGCAACCCGCCGCAGTTCGGGGAAATGGTGGGTGAGATCGAAGCGGTTGACCATCGCGTAATACGAGTCGTTGAATCGGTCGGAGCTCGTACGGGTCACGATTTGGCCGGTCGATTTGCCCTCGTTCTCGTTGCCGGGCTTGGGAGTCATGAACACGCCGATGCGCGGCTGGTCGGTCAGCCGCGCGCCCACGCCGGGCAGGTCCGCCCGCACGGAGACGCCAAGCGCCCGCAGATCCGCTGCGGGCCCGATACCCGAGCGAAGCAGGATGGCCGGTGAGCCGATCGCTCCGGCCGCCAGGATCACGCGCCGCCCGCGGATCGTTTCGAACGAGCCGCCATCCGCGGCCAGGACCACGCCCGCCGCCTGCTGTCCCTCGAACACGACCCGGTCGACGATGGCGCGGGGCAGGATCGTGAGGTTCTCACGATCCGCGGCCGGCCAAAGGTACGACATCGCCGTTGAGACGCGGATCAAGGGATCGCGCCGGTTCGACGGAATCGGCCCGACGCCGGTCGACTCGGGGTGGTTGTGGTCGTCGACCCACGGGTGGTCGGCGGCGAGGCAGGCGTCGCGGAACTCCTGCTGTACCGCGGTCAGTTCCTCGGGGCGCCATCGCCGGATGGGCACCGGGCCGCCGCGGCCGTGGAAATCGCGGTCGCCGAAGTCCAGATCATCCTCGAGGGCGCGGAAGAACGGGTAGACGTGCTCCCAGGACCACTGGGGGTTGCCTTCCTTCGCCCACTCGTCATAGTCCTGCGGCGTGCCCCGGATCGCGACCGTGTTGCCCACTGCCGAGGAGCCGCCGGTGACCTTCGCGAGCGGAAACATGACGCGGCGGTTCCGCGTGAGCCGAGCCGTGAATCCCCAGCTGTGATTCACCAGCGACATCGTGTTGGCGTCCAGGAGATCGTCCGGGGTGGTCCCGGCCGCCGGATAGTGCGGCCCGGCCTCGACCAGCAGCACCCGCCTGCCGGGGTCCTCGCTCAGGCGGGCGGCCAGCACGGCGCCGGCGCTGCCCGCCCCCACGACGATGTCATCAAAAGCATTCCATTTCGACATGAGCGTTCCTTAACGCTTGCGGGCGAGGCCGCACCACATGGGCAGCGGCTTGGGTCCAGAGGGGCCCTGCGGCCGCCACAGTTCCGTCTCGACCACCCCGGGCGGCACGATGTCCATGCCGTCGAAGAACCGCTCGACCTCGGAGCGGGTCCGTCGTGTCACGGACTCACCGGTCTGCTTGTCCATTTCGGTGAGCATCGCGTTCATCGCCGTGTCCGCGTCGTCCTTGGCGAAGTGGGAGAGTGCCAGATAGCTGCCGGAGGGGACAGCGCCGAGCAACTCGTCCGGGATCCGCTGGGGCCCGGCGGCGTCGTCTATGAAGTGGAGCACGCCGAACAGGATGAGCCCGACGGGCTGGGAGAAGTCGAGCGTCGCGGCGGCTCTGCGGAGGATGTCCTGCGGATCGTGGAAGTCGGCCTCGACGAAGACGGTGTCCGGGTCGGCGGCGAGCAGATACTGCCCGTGGGCCGCGACGGATGGGTTGTTGTCGACGTAGACGACGCGGCAGCCCGACGCGACCGCGGCCGCGGCTTCGTGGGTGTTGCCCATGGTCGGCAGCCCGCTGGCCAGATCAAGGAACTGCCGAATCCCGCACTCGCCCGCGAGGTATCCGACGATACGCCGAAGGGAGTCGCGCGCCGCGTGGAGGTCGACGCGCACTCCCTCGATGCCACCGGTCTCGCCCGGCCAGTTGACGAACGCGTTGTCGCCGATGCTGCGGTCGGACGCGAAGTGCGCGGTCCCGCCGAGTAGATAATCCATGATCCTCGCGGTGTTGGGGATCATCGGGTTCACCCCGGCCGGTACTTGTTCCAGATCCGTCATCGTCGGTTGGTTTTCCAACATGCTCATTCTCCTTCGCTCCGCGGTATTGAAGGCTCGCGGTATTGAAAGCTCGCGGCATTGTCGAGAACAGCGTGTCGCCGCACGCGCGCCGGTGCTTCTTTCTCCGTGCCCAGCGCGCGAACAGCGCCGGGCAACGCCGGAGTAGTCCGCCGCGCCCGCCGATGCGACGCTCGACAAAGAGAGACGCGAAACTCCGCGTTCCCGGGGGCGACGTGCGCTTTGTTTCGCGTCGCGCTTCCCGCAGTCCTGGTCAGCGAGGAGCAGATATGACGCCTCAATACGATGACATCATCGTCGGCGCCGGGTCGGCCGGCGCAGTGCTCGCCGCGCGATTGAGTGAGGACGCGTCGCGGCGCGTGCTGCTCCTCGAGGCCGGCCCTGACTATCCGATGCCGCAGGAGACACCCGGCGACATCCGGTCCGGCAACGCGATGTCCTTTCACGACCACGATTGGCAGTTCAAGGCCGACATCCGCGACGGGCGCAGGGTCCGCTATCCGCGCGGCAAGGTGACGGGCGGCTCGTCGGCCGTTGGCGCCACGGTCGCGCTGCGCGGCATTCCCGATGACTACGACGAGTGGGCGCGGGCCGGGAACCCGGGGTGGTCCTGGCAGGAGGTGCTCCCGTACTTCCGGCGCCTGGAGGACGACCTTGACTTCGGCGGTGAATACCACGGACAGGACGGCCCGTACCCGATCCGCCGCTGGCGCCCCGACGAGCTGGTACCGGGGCAGGTCGCCTTCGTCGAGGCCTGCATCGAGGCAGGTTTCCCCGAGGCCAAGGACCACAACCACCCCGATGCCACGGGGGTAGGACCGATCCCGTCGAACCGGCGTGACGCGGTGGACCGGGTTACGACCGCGATGGCCTACCTGACGACGGCGCGCGGGCGTCCCAACCTTGACATCAGGGCCCATACGGTCGTCGACCGGGTCGTCTTCGATGGGGGGCGCGCGGCCGGCGTGGTGGCCGGCGCGG
>OBLR010000132.1_pt1 | contig 14474 bp, 14 predicted proteins | sample 1519891 | NCBI WGS metagenome assembly OBLR01 (sample SAMEA3113583, study PRJEB22503) | soil metagenome | reverse complement strand
CCGGTTGAGGTTCTTGGTCTCGTTGGCCACGATGCGCAGCAGCCACGGGGCGAACGGCTCGCCGATCCGGAACCGGGACAGTTGCCGAAACGCCTTCACCAAGGACTCTTGGACGACGTCGTCGGCCTCGTCCCCCGCGCCTAGCAGGTAGGCGGTCCGGTGGGCGGGCACGGTGTATCGGGCGACCAGCACCGCGTAGGCGTCCAGGTCGCCGTCAAGGGACCGCGTTATCGCCTCGGCGTCGTCGATGATGCCTCTCTTATCGACTATCGACTATCGACTTGTTCGCATGAATGAGTGCGCGCGAGCTCGCATCCTTGGATACACCGCCACGTACCGGAAGGTTCCGGGTGCAGGCGGGCCTGCGCTCGCGCCCGCGGAGCCGGGGGCGCGGCAGTACTGCGAGCATGGACGGGTGCCATCGCTGCGAATGAATGACGCCGCGGCCGCCATGCTCGGCGTACTGAGCGGATCACTGTTCCTCCAGCCGCCCGGCGGTCTGGCGGCCGGCCTCAAAGAACGAGCCGCGCGCGGCATCGTCCGGCGCGGGAATGTGCTGACCTGGGCCCGCTCGGCGGGGGCGGTGGAGCCCGCGTGGTCCGCGGGGCCGGCCGGGACCGGCGACGGTGTGTCGCCCTTGGCCACCGACCTCACTGGCTGGGAATGCGCCGACAGCTCCTTTCACCTCGAGGACGCGGTTCCAGTCGACAACCCCACGGTTGACGGCGTACCGGCGCTCAGCGAAGCCCACCAGCGCGTTCTCCTGCTGCACGGCCTCGCGTTCGCGCTGGAGTTCAGCCGGTTGGTCTACGCGCTCGACCCGCCCACCCCCGTTCGTTGCATTCTGGGCGCGAACGAGACCAACGCGACCTTCAGGTTCCATCAGATCCGCCCCGGCGAGTCCTGGAACGCCCCCGACCTCGACGGATACCGGTCGGAAAAGATGGTCGTCATCGACATCGAGCCCACGCCCTTACACCGTTGGGCCGGCCCGTACGACGTTGCGGGCCGGCCCGGTTCGTCAGCCTCGGTCACCTGCGCGGTCGCGTCGGGGCCGGTGCAGCTAGCCGTTCATGACTGGGGTCCGCGCGCCCCCAGCACGCTGTCGGCCGTCCTTGCTTTCGCGGTCGGTCGCGTCACGGCGTGAGTCGGGTGGCGGGCGTGGTGTTCTACCCGCGTTTGGCGAGATGCTGTGCGAGCGCGTCATGGTAGGCGAAAAGTGCCGGCACGCCGCCGGAGTGGAGAATGAGGACCTGGTGTTGTTCGGTCCAGCGGCCGGCGGCGTGATGGGCGAGAAAACCGGCGAATGTCTTACCGCTGTAGACCGGGTCGAGGAATACTCCCTCCGTCCGTGCGACGAGCAGTATGGCATCGAGGCATGCCGCGGTGGGGTCGCCATACTCACGTCCGACGAAATCATCATGGATTTCAAAATCTTGGGGCGGCGGGGCCGCCGCCCCAAGCAGCTCGCCGAGGGCTGTCCACCAGTGGGTGAAGTTTTCGTGGCACTCGCTCCGGCTGCGGTTGACACTAATTCCGATGACGGGGGAGGCGATTCCCTGGTTGCGCAATGTGAACAGCAGCGCGGTAAAGATCCCGCCAGTGCCGAAGGGCAGGTAGATGGCGTCCGGATGCCGTCCCGAGGTGTTGATCTGCTCGGCGAGCTCCAGGCCGCCCCTGACGTACCCGAGACAACTGTGCGGGGTGGTTCCGCTGATCGGAATGTAGTGGGGACGGCGGCCCCTCTCGCGCAGTTCCTCGCACAGGGCGAGGGCCTGTGGTTCGAGATCCCAATGGTCCTCGGCGTCGACCACGCGGATGTCCGCGCCCAGTAGCCGCACGGTAAGAAGGTTGCCCTGGAGATCGTCATAGGCGTCCCGGCTGAGTACCAGCGCACAATCCAGGCCGAGCTTGCGCGCCGCCGCGCTGGTCAACCGCGCGTGGTTGCTCTGCATGGATCCACAAGTGACCAGAACGTCGGTGTTCCGCTGCCGGCCGTAGGCGATCTCGTACTCCAGCTTGCGAGGCTTGTCGCCGCCCAGCGCGAGACCGGTGAGGTCGTCCCGCTTGAGTAGGACGCCGGTGCCGAGCCGGTCACTGAGATTGGTCAGCTCATCCAGTGGTGTCGGCGTGAGCGCCAGCCGTTCGCGGGGAAATTCTTCCAGCCGGGCGCCGACATCAAAGGAGCGGTTCATGGTGCCGTCCTTTTGTACGGGGGTCCATCACTGCTGATCGATCGGGAGGAATGGCATGACGAGCAGAAAGAGGCCCACGGCGACCAGTGCGGAAGCGACGGCTCGATCCAAAATCCGTGGTCGGAGCCGGGCCGCGATGAGCGCGCCGAGCACCACGCCGACCGCGGCCATCACGCCGAGCAGGGTGCCGAGCCGGAAATGGACGGAACCGGCCGACGCGTAGCCGAGGGCGGCGAACCCCCCGAGCGGCAGTTGAATCGCTTGGCTCGCGGCGACCGCCGTCAGCGGTGCGATGCCCAGGACCAGCAGTACCGGGACCAGCAGTACGGGACCGCCCGTCCCGGTGAGCGCCGAGCCGAATCCCACGCCCGCCCCGGTCACCACCGCCCTCTTCGCAGCGAGCTGGGTGAGCGTGCCCGCGGGACTGTTCCGTCCGAACAGATGGTGGACGCCGGAGCCCATGGTGATGGCACCGAGCGCCAGCCACAAAACTGCCGCGGGGATCACCGTGTTGACCAGCGCTCCGACAGCGGCCGCGGGTGCCGCGCCCAGGCTCAGCCAGCAGGCGAACCGCCAGGGCATCTCTGCCTGCCGCGCATAGGCCAGGGCGCCCACGGCTCCGGTGAACAGAAAGCACCAACTGCTCGTGCCCGTTGCCGCGTGGACATCGAGCCCTCCGATCTGAGCCAACGCGGGTGGCAGCACCACGCCACCGATGCCGACAGCTCCGATGAACAGCCCTACCGGAATGGCGACCAGGACGAGCGCTAGCATGCGGATGGGTCCGGTTCGACGCGGAAGGTCTGCTGCATCCGGCGCAGCCTGATCCGCAGCGAGGCGGGCATCTCGTTATAGCCGACGGCATTTTCCACCGCGGACAGCAAGTGCCGACGCGAGAACTCGGCCGCGGCGGCACCGTCGCCCCGTTCCAGCGCGGTTACGATCTGGCCGTGGTCGGTGGCCCATCGCCGGCGCAGCGCCGCCCTTTCTTGCCATGCCGCGGCCTGGGTCCGCCGCCACACCGGTCCGGAGGCGCGAGCGAGCAGCGTCTTGAGTTCGTCGCGGAGCATCGGATTGCGGCATACATCAGCGATCAACGCATGCAGCCGATGATCGGTGTCTGCCGGGATGGACTCCGTATCGGTCACCAGCGCCATGCCTGCGACGGCCTCTTGGGCCGCGTCCAGCGCGGCGGGCTCGGGATCGGCCGCGGCCAGCCAGAGCACCGCGGGTTCCAGGGTCAGGCGCGCTTCCAACAAGTCCGCCACCTCGGCCAGCGAGCTCGCGGCACCCACGTGACGTGCACCGCCGGGCACCGGGGATGCGCTCAGCACCACGGTGCCACGTCGGCGCCGGGGTTCCACGTACCCGGCGAAATGCAGGGCGCTCAGGGCCTCACGGACCGACGGTCGGCTGACGCCGAACTCGCGTGCCAGCTCGGCCTCGGTTGGCAGGAGGACGCCGACCGGCCATCGGCCATCCTCAATGCGGGCACGGATCTCGGCCGCGACGCGGATGCCCACCGGTCTGGCGAGTCCTGCCGCGCCGGTCGGCCGCGAGTCAGTTCCCATCCCCATGACCCGCCCTTCACCTGACATACTGTCTATATATCAGACATAATATCTCTAACACCGCTATTGCCTGTTTTATTGTCAGGCAAGTCGGCTCGATGTCGCCGGCGCTTGTCGGCTCATTGCTCAATCGGGGGTCAGCGGAGGGTGATGACCAGGACCGAGGTGCCGCCGCGCGCGCCGGCGCGGGTCACGACCTCCGTGCCCCGAGCGGTCCGCCGTACGGTGGCGGCGACGCGGCGTCCGTCGAGCGTCACCGTCCCGGCCTTGGCCCCGGCGGGCAGCACCTGGCCGATGAGCAACTCCGTGCCGGCCGGACCGCCGCGCACCGTCGTGCGCAGCGTGCCGCCGCCGGCCACCGCGCTGACGTCGATCGCGCCGGCTCCGAGCCGGATGTGGGCGGCCGCCACCCTCGACTGCCCGGCCGGCACCTGCGGCACCACCTCCAGCCGGCGGCGGCCCAGGTCCGGGCTGACGCCGAGGTGCTGGTGCACCACCGGCCACAGGTTTCCGTACGCGCCCCAGGCCTGCAGCACCATCGAGCGGTCGGTCGGCTTGCGGTCGATGTTGGCCGGCACGAAGTCGGGGCTCGGCGCGATCTCCGGCATCCCTCCGGGCATCTCCCACAGCGACGGATCGAGCTGCAGGCGCGCGTTCGCCGTGGTGTAGCGGCGCTGCTGGGCCAGCCGCCCATAGTTGCCCTCCGCGACCGCCATGATCCCGTTCCCGATCGAGTGGGTGGCGCGCTCGCTCTGCACGGCCGAGACCGCTGAGTCGCACGCCGGGCCCCTGTTGCCGCCATCGGCCGAGGTCGGACCGGTGCCGGTGTGGAAGAGCCCGGTGGCGCCGGTGTAGCAGTCCCGTTCCCGCCTGGCCAGGGCTGCGGCGGCGTGCTCGTCGGTCGCCAGCGGCCGGGTGAGCCGGCGCGGGCGGACGAGCTCGGCGTCCATCGGGGTCACGCCGGTCCAGTGCCGCTGGAAGATCTTGGAGTTGTCGTTCGCGGTGGTGTCCGGGTCGTCGATCGAGTCGGCGAACTGGTCGGTGTCGCCGCCGAACCACCACACCCGGTCGAACGACGCCTCCAAGGACGTGGCATGGTCGGCGGCCCACCTCTCGGTGGCGGCGTCGCCCTTGGCCCGGGCCAGGTCGGCGAGATCGCGCAGGCCCCTGATCGTGTAGACGGCGTTGTCGAGCTTCTCCACGCCCATGCCGGTGCGTTCGACGTTGCCGAGACCCTCCGGCCAGCCATCACCGTCGGCGTCCAGCGTGCCGACGACGTATCGCATGTTGCGGGTCGCGAAGTCGTACATCTCGGTCAGAAACGATCGGTCGCCGGTCCACCGCCAGACCAGCGCGACGGCGCTGGGGAACTTCGCGGTCTCGTCGGTGTTGCCGGCCGAGTCGTTGGAGCCGAAGAAAACCGAGCCGTCGGAGACGACCTCGTGCACCACCTTTCCGCTGCGTTCGTTGACGATGTCGCTGACGTCGCGCAGCGCCCGAAGATGGTGCTCGATCGCCTCGAACTGACCGGCGGCCACGGCGGGAAAGGCGCTGTACTCGCCGTCCGTGCCGAACAACCACGGGAAGTCCGGCCATCCGGCGCCCAGCCACCGCGCCCGGGCCAGCGTCCCGGCCGGCGCCGGATACTCCCTGCCCTCCTTGGTGATGCGCAGCCGCAGGCCGGTCGCCTCCTGGACGGAGTCGGCGAGGTTCTGTTTGCTCCACTCGATGCTGCGCTGCAGCAGCCGGTCGCCGGGCAGGTCGACCACCGTGTTGGCCGCGATGGTCTGCCGGGCGGCGAGCTTGCGGCCGAACAGGCGGGCCGGGTCACGCAGCGCGGTGTCGAGCGCCGCCCGCGCGGCCGCGGTGCCCTGATCGGAGCCGGCGACCGCGACCCAGACGGTCGTCTGGCGTCCGGCCCGTACGTTAACGTCGTAGGAGAGCCGCCCGCCGGTGCCCTTGCCGAACTCCGAGTCATCGCAGCGGTCCGGGGCCGTACCGGTGGCGGGACAGATGACCGGCGGATCCTGCGGCCCGCGATGCCCGGCGCCCAAATCGTGCGCGACCGGGGCACGGTCGGCGGCGACGAGCGCGGCGAAGTCGTGCCGGCTCGCGTTCGGCACCGGTGGGGTGCCCTCCTCACGAAAGACCAGCGCGCCGTTCTCGAACGCGCCGTTGTCGGGGAGGTTGTACGTCCGCTGATCCGGCGCGGTCGACCCCCACGGGTAGGCCGTCATCAGCTCGGAGCGGGCATCGAGATCAAGCCGTACGGTGCGGCTCGTAGGCGAGGTGAACGTGAGGCCGATCAGGCCGGCGCGGATACCGTCGGGGACCGTGTCCGTACGGACGACGCCGAGACCGTCCGCGGCAGCGTAGCGGATCCGCGTGTAACCGTGGCCCGCGGTGTAGCTGTCCGCCGCCACCTGCCCGCCGAGCCAGGACCCGTCGACGCCGAACCACACGCCGTCGAGCAGCTTGATCGGCGGCGTCCAGAACCCGCCCATCTCGCCGACGATGTGCCAGCCGGCGGCCGGGTAGAGCCCGTCGGCCGTGGACATCGAGTAGAACCGATCCCCGATGACCACCGACCTGCGGTCGGGCAGCCGGGCCCGCTCCGTGAGCTCGGGCCCGGACGGATCGGCCGCCCGCGCCGATTCGACGGCCTGCCCGGGGCTCGGCGGCAACCCGACGGTGGCGCCGGCCAAGACGAACGTGACCGCGCACGCGGCGATGCGTCCACGCATGCTGGACCTCCTATGAACGACCCTTGGGAGGCGGAGAAGGCGTACTCGACGCTGATCTCGTTCGCCATGGAGGCACCCGTCGCCCGGCGGCAGCGCTAACGACATGCGGGGCAAGATCATCGCCTGACAGGTGTTGACGAACCCGACGTTGCTGACAGCTTAAGCAGCGGCCCGCAGATCGGCACTCACCGGGCTGCTCGCCGAGCGCCGCGAGCGGTCACCGCCGCCGCGGTTCAGCGGGCAGCGGTCGTCAGATTCATCGCGGGGCGGGGCTCCGTCACAGCGCCTGATGGCCCGGGGGTGTGGCGTCGTCGCCGAGGGCCACCCGGCGCGCCCGCAGGGCAGGATGGCGCAGGAAGCCTTCCACGAGTCCGGCGGGTCCGCCGACGCAGGTCCAGTCGTCGTCCCACAGCGTCGAAACCAGCCAGGAACGGTCGGCGGGGAACATCAAGTTGGGCAGGACGCCTTGCCAAAATGACCCGGGGCCGCCGCGGCGCCAGGTGGCGGCCTGCTCCGGCCCGGCCTCGACCAGCACGTAGGGCCAGTCCGCATACAAGGTCACCTTCGGCGCGTCGGGAAAGACGATGTCATCGGCGCCGGTGTGGAGATATCCCAGCCACCACCGCTGGTCGGCCGACTGCTCGCTCAACAGGGCGAGCATGGCCCGGTCGTGCTCGTCCTGCCCGGCACCTCCGTACGGCAACAGGACGGTGGCATAGGCCTCGAAGACGGGCGGGATGGCGGCCGTGATGGTCCGTCCGATGGACGTGCCATCGGCGATCCAGGCGACCTCGGCGTCGGTGCCGACACGCCCCGTGCCGCCGTCCTTCGCCCATCTGACCATGTCGCCAGCCTAGATGTCCGGTCGCCCGCTTGACCCGGGTTTTCGCTCGCGTCTTAACAGACGGGCCGGTTGCGCGGCCGCCGCGCGTGACCGCGGCGTGGGTCATCGGCGGCCGGGTCGCCACGGGTTGGCCGCGTCGGTGCGACGGGGCGTGGCGGCGACGCGCAGCGCATAGCCGGGCCGCGGATAGCGGTCTGCGGGGAGGGCGCCGAGGTAGACGTGACCGGTCAGATGGCACCAGGCGGCCAGGTCGAGTGGCGCGGCCGGGTCGGTGGCGAGCAGATGCACCACCGTCCCGGTGGGCAGCGCGGTAAGCCGATCACGCAACTCCAGCAGCAACCGGACGCAGGCCCGGTCACCGCCGTCGATCACCACCGGCGCCGGGCCGTTCATCCGTCACGGTCCGGGCGGGCGAGCAACGCCAGGGCCGCCTCGGCGATCTGAGCGGCGGCGGTTTCGACGTCGCGGTCGGTGGTCCAGCGGCCGACGCTCAGTCGCAGCGCCGCCAGGGCGCGGTCCCGGTCGTGGCCCATCGCCGTCAGCACCGGCGACGGGTCGGTACGGCCCGTGTGGCAGGCCGACCCGGTGGCGGCCGCCACCGTGGGGACCGCGGCGAGCAGGTCGTCGCCGCTCACGCCGGCGATGCTGATGTTGAGGGTGCCGGGCAGCCGTTCGGCGTCATGGCCGTTGAGGTCCACCCGGGGAAGGCGCTCGCGCAGCAGCCGGTGCAGCAGGTCCCGCAGCCGCCGCAGCCGCTGGGGCCCGCCGTCGGCGCCGGCGTGGGCAAGCTCCTGGGCGGCAAGCTCGGCGGCGGCGAGATCGGCGGCGGCGAGATCGGCGGCGGCGCCGAGCGCCGCGGCCAGGGCGACGTTCTCGGTCCCGGCGCGCAGCCCGCGTTCCTGCCCGCCGCCGGCGATGACCGGGACGATGTGGGTGCCGGCCCGTACATACAAGGCGCCGATCCCCTTGGGCGCGTACAGCTTGTGCCCGGCCATGGTGAGCAGGTCGACGCCGAGCCCGGACACGTCGATGGGGATCTTCCCAGCCGCCTGGGCGGCGTCGGTGTGGAACAGCACGCCGCGTTCGCGGGCGATGCGGGCGAGCGCGCCGATGGGCTGCAGCACCCCCGTCTCGTTGTTGGCGGCCATCACCGACACCAGCACGGTCCGCTTGGTGATCGCGGCCGCGAGATCGTGCGGATCGACGCGGCCGGTGGCGTCGACGGGAAGGTAGGTGACCTCCGTGCCGTGCCGATCCCGCAGCGCCCGGCACGTCTCCAGCACCGCCGGATGCTCGGTGACCTGGGTGATCACATGCGCCCGCGACGGGTCCGGCCGGGCCAGCACCGCGCCGCACAGGGCGAGGGTGTTCGCCTCCGACCCGCCCCCGGTGAACACGACCTCGCCCGGCCGCGCGCCGATCAGTTGGGCGATCTGCTCACGGGCCCGGGCCAGGGCCCGGCGCGGCGCGTGCGAGAAGGCATGACCGCTGGACGGGTTGCCGAAATGCGTCTTCAGGTACGGCAGCATGGCGTCGACCACCCGCGGGTCCACCGGTGTGGTGGAGTTGTAGTCCAGATAGATCGGACCGCCCGCCAGGGCCGGCAGCGGCGGCGTGGCTGTGGTTGGTGATGCTGACGCGTCCGCGCTCACAGTCGTCTCCTTGGCCGGGTCAGGTGGTGGCGCCGGTCTGTTGGACGGGGAGGCCGGGAGGCCGGCGCGGCGCCAGTCGGGCGCTCCACCGTCCAGTGGTCGTGCGCTGATCCGTGTGCGCGGAGCAGGCGTACGGCCTGGGCCGCGTAGACGCGGTATCGGCCACGGCAGCGCCTTCTTCTCATCCTGAGGGTAAGGCAACGTTCCTAGGCCCCGGACGGCTCGGGCTTCGGCTCCGTCTCGGCACCTGGTCCGGGTATGACATCGACGTCGCCGGCGCGCATCGGGCGACCGCATGCCGAGCAGTGCGGTACGACGTGGCTGATCTCGCCGCAGGCATGGTGCCGGTAGAGCGCCGGCGGGCCGGCTTCGCCCGCCGTCCACCGGTCGCCCCAGCGCACCATGACCAGCAGCAGGTCGCACAGCTCCAGACCTTTGGCGGTCAGTGCGTACTCATGGCGCGGCGGCCGGCGCGAGTACTCCCGTCGCTCCAAGACGCCCTTGTCGACCAGCCACTTGAGCCGTTCGGTGAGCACTTTGCGCGAGATCCCCAGGTCGCGCTGGAGCTGATCGAAGCGGGTGATGCCGACGTAGATGTCCCGCAGGATCAACGGCGACCATGGCTCGCCGATGACATCGAGGGTGCGGGCGATCGAGCAGGCCATGTCGCCGAACCGCGTCCGCTGCATGAATTCACCCTACCCGAGAGGGTTCCCTCAGGGAACTTATCGGGCTATGGTTACAGTTATGTAAGTTCCCTCAAGGAACTAAACAGGTGGTGGATCAACAAGGACCACCGTTTGATCGCGGACGACGACACATCGAGTCACGAGACCGAGGACGAGGAGACCTGTGATGCCTGCACCGACACCCGTCGCTGAACTGTTGTTCCGCCGGGAGGACGCCGTGCCGATAAGCACGGACGAGACGACGCTGAAACCGTGGAGTCAGGCGCGTGCGTGTCTGGAGTCCGCGCCGAAGGCCTGGCTGTCGACGGTACGGCCCGACGGGCGGCCGCACGCGATGCCGATTCTGGTGGTATGGGTCGATGACGCGCCCTGCTTCGCCACCCGCCCGGGGTCCCGCAAGGGCAGGAACCTCGCCCGCAATACCCACTGCGTCATCACCGCCGCCGACGAAAACGTCGACATCGTGGTCGAAGGCGACGCCATCCGGGTTCGAGACGAAGCCGGCCTGCACCGGGTGGCCGCCGCCTTCAAGGCGAAATACCAGTGGGAATTCACGGTGCGCGACGGCTCAGCCCACGAAGACGCTCTCCCGGGATCGCCCGAGTACGGCTTCTTTCAGATCATGCCGACCCGTGCCTTCGGCTACGGCCCGGACGGCATGACGGCCACCCGCTGGCGATTCGACCGGCCCCAGTAGATAGGGCCTCTCCGGTGGCGCGTGGTCACGTGCCGAGGCGGGCCTTGGTCGTGTCGAGGTCCATGCCGTGCAGCCTGAGCAGGTTCTCTCCGAGGATCTTGCGCTTCGCCTGGTCGGTGAGCTGCGGGTAGCCGTAGCCGTCGCAGAGGTCCTGCGGGATCTGGAAGTCCATGAACGCCCGAAGCGCCCATTGCGGATGGAAGATCGGCGCCTCCGAGCCGTAGATGATCTTGTCCTCGCCGCACCAGAACAGCAGCTTCCCGATGATCTCGGCGAACATCCGGGGAGCGCGGACCAAGAAGTTCATCGTCGCGGCGATCGAAGCGTAGAGGTTCGGGTAGCGGATGAGCTGCCAGCACGTCTCGTCCAAGAATGGCAACCCGACATGGAAAATGACGAAGTTGAGGTCGGGGAAGTTGGCCGCCGCGCCGTCCATGTCCCAGGTCTGGGTGTGCTCGATCGGTTGCGGGCCGAGCGGCACGCCCTTGTGCACCCCGATCAGGTTGACGCCAAGCTCTTGGGCCTTTTCGAAGACCGGGAAGGCCACCCGCGGGTCGTCCATCCGCCACGGGTATGGCGATCCATAGTCGTACCGCACGTTGTAGAACTTGAACGCGCGAGCGTTGAATTCGCCGACCTGGCGCTCCATCAGGTCCAGCGCCTTGCGTCCCTCGAGCGGATTGACGCTGCCCCAAAACACCGTACGGTCGGGGTCGCGCGACGCCAGCTCGGCGCACTCGGTCCACGGTGAGAGCCCGTCACGGTAAAGGTCGGTCAGCGGCAGCGGCATGGCCACCAGCATGTCGGTGTCGGATTCCTCATAAACCATCTGGCGAATGTCCTCGATGGTCCATTGCCGGAGGAATTCCTCGGGTGGCAGTTTCGTCTCGGTGTCCGGGGTCAGCGCGTTGTGGAAGGCGTACAGATGGTTGGAGAACATCTCGCCGGGCTTGCCGAAGGCGTTTTTGGCCTCGAAGTTGAACACGTGCGCGACTCCGTCGAACACGAACGCGTCGTCGATCATTACCCCTCCTCTTGGATGATCACGACATGGGGATCAGGACAGGTTCTCCCTGATGTAGGTGTCCTTGTCCTTGTCGCGCAGCGTGGCCGGGGCCGGCAAAAAACGCAGGATCCGCCGCGCCCGCGGTGCCAGCCGATCGGTGGTCCAGGCCTCGTCCCAGACGACCTCTACGTCGGCCTCCTCGATCCCCGGCTGGGCCTCGATGCACCGCCGTACGTCGGTGAGGATCTGGGTGGCGAAGGGACACCAGCCGGTGGTGAGCAAAAGCTCGACGCGTGCGCGCCCCTCGTTCACCTCCACCGATCTGACCAGGCCCATCTCCATCACGGAGATGCCCTTTTCCCGGCAGCAGGGATCGAAGACCTCGGCCAACGCTTTGCTCGCCCACTGTGGTATAGGCGTCATGGCCCCATGCTCACCGATTGAGACAAAAGGTCAATGTCCGGGAAGTACGCAACTCTCCAAATCATGTCCAAGCGACACCCACGCGAGCCGGATGCCCGCCGCGGTCCCGCCGTTCAGGCGGGTATCGCGGCGGACCGCCCCTCACTCCGCCCTCACCCCACGCGGACCGCCAGACCCGTCGGGGCGCCGGCCAGCGGCGCGAACCTCCCCATGACCTCCGGATCGTGGCCGGGCACCAAGAGACGGCCGGGCTCCCCGATGATCTCCTTGAGCAGATCGAAGCCGCGGTACATCGCCTCCAGATCGGCCACGAACGCGAAAGGCCGATCCCGCTCGATCTCCTCGTAGTAGTGGACAGCGTCCGAGGCGAGCACCGCCTGCCCGCCGCCCGCGACGGCCACCAGCACGATGACCTGCCCCGGGGTGTGCCCGCCGACGGTGAGCAGGTCGATCCCCGGTGCGACCCGGTACGCGGCGTCCGCCACGGCGGTGAGCCGGCCCTGCCGGTCGATGTCGCTCAGGTAAGCGAGCTCCGCGGCCTCCGTGGACCAGGCGAACTGCTGGCGCCGCGCGTACGGGCCGGTCCAGAAATCGAACTCCCGGCGCGCGATGATCACCTCGGCGGCGGGGAAGGCCGCCAGGTTGCCGATGTGGTCGTAGTGCGCGTGCGTCACGATGACCTGCCGGACGTTCGCGGCGTCGACCCCGAGCCGCGCCAGCGCGGCGACCGGGGGAACGAGCGTGGTGCGCCGGCGGCGGGCGCCGCCTACGGGACCGAAACCGGTGTCGATCACGACCGTACGCGTCGCGTTGCGCGCCACCCAGCAGTAGTAGTCCATCCTCAGCGGCTCATCGGGCTCGCCGTAGGTCGAGTAGTTGAGGTAGACCTCCGCCTTCGAGGCGGTACGCGTGCCGTACCGGACGGCGATGACCTCGTACGTCGTGTCGGCTGACATCCGGCACCCTCTCCGGTCGGGCGAAGCGGAGCTGAGGATGCCCGGTTCTCCGGGCCCTTCGTTAAGGCTCCCAGAGCCGGCCGGCGCGGCGCGCGGACCGCGCGCCGCGACCGGCTCGGTCGTCCAGCCCCGGGCACAGCGTTGGCCGCAGACTAGAACTCGAAGATCACACCGCCGGTGGCGCGGACGGCCACGCATCTGTTGGAGAATTCCTGCTTGTAATGCCGTGGTTCTCCAGTCCAAGTGACGGTGGCGCTCACGATGACCGGGAGATGCTCTTTGGTGCAGGGCCCGGGGGCTTCCGGGATGCGCTCGATCCAGCCGTCGGCCTCGGTGAGTTGGCCGCAGGCGGCAGTCGGATTGGGGTGGGAGCCGCCATCCTCACCGTCGGGCGGGCAGGTCAGGGTCGCTTCGGCGATGGTTTGTCCGCTGTCAGCCTCTGTGATGGAGAACGTAAAAGAGCCCTGCGCTTTGGCGGGATAGCTGGGGATGTCGATTTTTTCTGACCTGTTGGCGCCGAGGACTTCGATTCCCTGGGTGCCCATGGTGCCGGCAAGCTCGAGACGTACGACATAGGGTGCTGTGGCCGGCAGTCCGATCTCGGGTAGGCAGCCGACGACTTCGATGCCCCAGTAGTCGGGTTGTTGGATGTACACCAGCGGGACCAGGGAGACCTCCATGTTGAGGTATGGCATTTCCCCACTGACGATCAAAACGTACTGCGGCGGCGCTGATCGTAACGTAAGCACTTGCGCGGTGTTAAAGTCGATCACTCGGCATGATTGCGGGGTAGGCAGTGCCTGAAAAGCGCGATCTTGCTCCTCGCTCACGGCGATCTCCATTCATTCGGCGGATGGCGTGCACTGTAATGCCACACCTTGGTCCGTGTGTTGTCCAGCTCTTGGCCCAGAATTGCCACGCAAAGATGATGGATCGTTACAGGGCCGGCGCCAGACCGCAATTTTGAAAAGTAGGTCCACTCTCGACGTGCCAGCTAGATGCGCGGAGCCGATGTCGGCGGCTTTCGCCGCTTCTGTGCTTCCTGGAGGATAAGCAGGCCGATGGGAACTATGAGACCGAGGACATAGTCCTTCCAATCAAAATGACCGATGCCGATCAGCACCAGTCCGGTCAGTGCGCTGAGAACGAGCAGCATGGATGCCCAGAATCGACCGAAGAAGCGTGTGATGGTGAACCATCGCTGGGTGCGCAGCAAGGCGGAGAGGGGGCGTCCGTGTGCCTCCTGCCGCTTTATCACGACCACAGCCGGCAAAAAGGTGAGCTGGTCCGCCGCACGTATCAGCGGTAGGCAGCGAAGGTCGATGAGCGCCTGGACGAAGGGCCAGAGGGCCCAGATCGAGGGGCTGTCCCCGCCCTGGATGTTCGGCCAATACCCGCCATCGAGCTGGGTGTTGATGATCGTTTCGAAGCCCGCGCAGACGAGTTCGGTCGGTGGGCTGCCGGGGTGGCGCAGCAGTGCGGAAAGAGCGATCGGCATGCCGTAGTGCAGGAGGATCGTGTGCAGGTTGACAGGCCTGCCGTCAACGACGCGCGTGACATAGTAGCTCTCGACGCGCGCCTGCGAATCATCGATCGTCGACGGGTCGAAGTTCGACGCCAGCCAGTCGTAGGCGGCGACGATCTTCTCCTGTGTACGATCGACGCCGAGTTCCGCAAGCGTGATGAGAGTGAACGCC
>OBLR010000131.1_pt1 | contig 14478 bp, 17 predicted proteins | sample 1519891 | NCBI WGS metagenome assembly OBLR01 (sample SAMEA3113583, study PRJEB22503) | soil metagenome | reverse complement strand
GGCCGCTGCTTCTGTCCCTCGGGGGGCTGCTGGGCGCTCGCTTCCTGCGACGTGCCGGCGCTTTCTTCTCGATCTGTGCCACCGCCGTGATGGCGGACATCGGCACTCGCCGGGTCGTCCCGGGGGCGAACGACAACCTGAGCTCGGTCGGCGCCCTGGTCGCGCTCGCGCACTCGCTGGGAAAGCGTCCACCGCGGGGTGTGCGCGTGCTGCTGCTCTCGACCGGTTCCGAGGAGTCGTTCATGGAGGGGATGCAGGCGTTCGGCCGCCGACACTTCCCCGATCTGGCCCGCGACACGACGGAGCTTGTCTGCCTGGAGTGCCTCGGCTCGCCGGTCCTGTGCCTGGTGGAGGGGGAGGGGATGCTGCGTATGCGCCTCTATCCGGAGGACGGGCGCGAGGCGCTGGCCGCGGCCGCGGAGGACGCGGGCGTCGACCTCGTGCGCGGCCTCCGCACGGTCGCGGCCACGGATGGCCTCATCCCGCTACGGGCCGGCTATCGGGTCTCCCTGCTCGGGGGTGTCGACGAGACCAAGTTCCCGTCCAACTATCACTGGCCCAGCGACGTGCCCGACAACCTCAACTGGTCCTCGATCGACCGCGGCGTGAGGGTGTGCGAGGCGTACGTGCGGCGCCGCGCCGTCGGTTAGACCACTCAGGACTCGCGGCCTGGGCCGTCGCCGAACTCGGGCAGGTCGCGGATCCCCTCGCGGGTCTGCCACTTGGAGAAGTTGTCCTCCATCGCGTCGATCAGCTCGCGCATGAAGCGCGGGGAGAGGTTGACCCGCGAGACGACGACGCCCGGCACCTCACCTTCCTCGACCTCGTGGTCGACACGGGCGAAGGTGATGGTGAACTCGTAGTCCGAGTGCGAGACGTTGGCGAAGTTGGCGTAGTGGCCCGCCATCGTCTCGGGATCGGTGTGGATGTTGAAGTGGCGCTCGGCGTCTTCTTCTTCTGGCACGTGCGTAGTATCGCAGCGAGCCCGTGAGGATCTCGGTCATCGCCGTCGGGAGGCTGCGGCCGCCCTACCAGGACGACGTGGAGCACTACCGCAAGCTTCTGGCGGGGCACGCGCGCGTGGAGCTGATCGAGGTACGCGGGGACGAGAAGGTGGCGCCGCGCATCCCCGACCGCGCGTTCACGGTGCTGCTCGCGAGCGACGGCAGGACGCTCGACTCGGAGGAGTTCAGTGATTGGCTCGAGCAGCGACGCCGCAACGGGCGCGACGTGTGCTTCGTGATCGGCGGGCCGAAGGGACTCGACCTAAACGTGGACATGCGCCTCTCGCTCGGCTCGATGACGCTTCCCCACCAGCTCGCGCGCGTCGTGCTGCTGGAGCAGCTCTATCGCGCGCACAAGATCCTGGCCCGAGAGCCCTATCACTATTAGTGGCGCCGTGAACGACCCCGTCGCAGAGCTTTCGTCGACCGTCAGCGCCGCGGCGGCTGCCCTGGCGGGCGACGGACGAGTCCAGCAGCCGAAGCTCGACCGCCCGCCGCGCCCCGACTTCGGCGACTACTCTACAAACGCCGCGATGCTGCTGGCGCCAACGCTCGGCGAGCCCCCGCGCGCGATCGCCGAGCGGCTGGGCGACCAGCTCGGGGCGCGGCTGGGAGCCGCCGTCGAGCGCGTCGAGATCGCGGGTCCCGGCTTCCTCAACATGTTCATGGCGGACGCGTGGTACCTCCAGGCACTGGCCGCATTGCTGGAGGCGGGGGAGCGCTACGGCGCCGCCGACGGCGGCTCGCGACTCAACGTCGAGTTCGTGAGCGCGAATCCCACCGGGCCGATCACGGTCGCCTCCGGGCGACACGCGGCGTACGGCGACGCGCTCTGTCGCATCCTCGAGTTCGCCGGCGACGAGGTGGAGCGGGAGTTCTACATCAACGACTACGGCAGCCAGGTGCGCAGGTTCGGCGAGGCGATCCGAGCGCGCGCCCGGGGCGAGGAGCCGGACCAGTACAAGGGCGAGTACGTCACCGAGCTGGCCGAGGGGATCGACGGCGCGGCGGACGCGGATCCGGACGTCCTCGCCCGTCGCGGGATCGAGCTGATGCTGGCCGGCGTGCGCGAGACCTTCGACCGTTTCCGCGTCCGCATGGACCGCTTCTTCTCGGAACGCTCGCTCCACGAGTCGAGCCGGGTGGAGGCCGCCCTCGAGCGCCTCGATGGGCTCTACGAGCACGAGGGTGCGCTCTGGCTGCGAACGACGGCCTACGGCGACGACAAGGACCGCGTGCTGCGGCGCTCGACAGGCGAGTACACCTACTTCGCCTCCGATATCGCCTACCACCTGCACAAGCTGGAACGCGGCTACGACCGCGTGATCGACGTCTGGGGTGCGGACCACCACGGCCACATGACCCGCATGAAGGCAATCTGGCAGGCGCTCGGTGTCGATCTTGATCGGCTCGAGATCATCATCATGCAGCTCGTCAACCTGACCGAGCGCGGCCGGCGGGTGCAGGTCTCGAAACGCGCCGGTCAGATCGTCACGATCGACGACCTGCTGGACGACATCGGCGTCGACGCCGCCCGCTGGTTCCTGGTCTCGCGCAGCCACGACACGACCTTCGACCTCGACCTCGAGCTGGCGCGCCAGCAGTCGCAGGACAACCCGGTCTACTACGTCCAGTACGCGCACGCGCGCATCGCCAGCATCCTGCGCAGGGCGGGGGAGGCCCGCGTGGCCGCGGCGCTCGAGGCCGACCTCCGCGCCAGCTCCGAGCGCTTTCATCCCTCGGCGCGAGCGCTCGTCAAGCGCATGCTCGAGCTCCCCGCCGTCGTGGAGGAGGCGGCCGAGCGGCGTGCGCCGCACCGCTTGACCGCGTACGTGCACGAGACGGCACAGGACTTCTCCGCCTTCTACCGCGACTGCCGCGTAGTCGGCGCCGCCGAGGAGGGGGGCGACGAGGAGGTTCGACTCGTCATGTGCGTGCTTGCGAAGCGGGTGATCGCTCGCTCGCTCGACCTGCTCGGGGTCGAGGCGCCCGAGTCGATGTAGCCCCCGGCGGGTACGCCCGACGGTGTGAGCTCCTCCCACTCCAGGGCGCGCGTGGCCGTTACGGTCATCTTTGCGCTGAACGGCGCGCTGTTCGCGTCGATCTTCTCGCGCCTGCCGGCGATCCAGGAGCGGGCCGGGATCGGCGACGGTGCGCTCGGGCTCGCGTTGCTCTGCTCGATGCTCGGCCTGCTCGTCTCCCAGCTCGGCGCCGGCGCGCTGGTCGCGCGGGTGGGAAGCAGGCACCTGGTGCTCGTGGGCGTACTCGGCTATGCCGCCGGGCTCGTGCCGGTCTCGCTGTCGCGCTCGTTCGGCGCGCTCGCCGCCTCGTTCGCGCTCGTCGGGCTGTGCAACGGCGTGCTCGACGTGTCGATGAACGTCCACGGGCTCACGGTCGAGCGCCGGCTGCGGCGTCCCATCCTCTCGGGCCTCCACGCGGCGTTCTCCTTCGGCGCCCTGGCCGGCGCCGCCGTCGGCGGGATCGTGGCCGGCGCCGGCGTGGGCGTCGTACCGCACCTCTGGTCGGCCGCCGCGGTCGGCGCGGGGGTGGGGCTAGTCGCGGTGCGCTTCCTGCTGCCGCCGTCCGCCGACGCCGCCCCGGAGGGCCCACTGCTCGCGCGGCCCAGCCGGGCGCTGGCAGGGATCGGGCTGTTCGCGTTCTGTGCGCTCCTGTCGGAGGGAGCGGTGAACGACTGGGCGGCCGTCTATCTAGAGGACGATCTGGAAACCGGCGAGGGCATTGCCGCCACCGGGCTCGCCGCCTTCTCCCTGACCATGGGCGTCGGCCGCCTGGCGGGCGATCGGCTGACCGAGCTCCTCGGGCCGGTGCGCCTCGCCCGCGGCGGCGCCGCCCTGGCCGCGCTGGGCATGTTGAGCGCTCTGGCCGGGACGGAGCCCGCGATGGCGATCGCCGGCTTCGCCGCGATGGGGCTCGGGCTGGCACCGCTGTTCCCGCTTGCGCTGCGGGCCGCCGCCACGCGCGGCGGGACGCCGGGACCCGCCGTGGCCGCGGTCTCCGCCGTCGGTTACTGCGGCTTCCTGGCCGGCCCCACCTCGGTGGGCGGGCTCTCGGAGGCGGCCGGACTGCGCACGGCGCTCTTGCTCGTGGCGATCCTGTGTGCGATGGCGGCGGCGCTGGCCCCGGTGGTCCGCGCGCCCGTCGCCGTCAAATCTCGCTGAAGAAGTTGATCCCAAGGTCGTCCATCAGCGCCAGGGCCTCGGAGTTCAGGCGCGTGAGCTCGTTCGTATAGAGCAGCACTCCCATCACGATCAGCACCACGCCGGAGACGAGCGTGATCGCCGCGTAGTGATTGCGGAAGAACCTGAAGAGGCCGGAGAAGGTGGAGAACGCGAGTGCGCTGAGGAGGAACGGCACCGCCAGGCCGAGCGCGTAGAAGGCGAGCAGCACGCCGCCCTCGCCGACCGTCGACTCGGTCGACGCCGCGGTGAGGATCGCGCCCAGCGTCGGGCCCGTGCAGGGCAGCCAGGCGACCGCGAACGCCAGTCCCGCGACGATCGGGCCACCGGTGTGGGCGCGACGCATCAGCCGCTCGGGCCGCCACTCCTTGTTGAGCAGCGGCACAAAGAGCGTGGCGATGAACAGAACCCCCAGCAGCACGATCACGATTCCGGAGATCTCGCGCAGGAGCTGGCGGTTGTCGTTCAACGTCTGACCGAGCCCGGTTGCGGTCATGCCGAGCGCGACGAACATCGCCGTGAAGGCGAGGCAGAAGAGCAGCGCGGGACCGAGCACCGTCATCCGACCGCGGCCCTCCTGGATCTCGGCGAAGGAGACGCCACTCACGGTCGACAGATATCCGGGCACGAGCGGCAGCACGCACGGCGACACGAACGAGATGAAGCCCACGGCGAAGGCGGCGACGACCGTGGTGTCGACCGTGTCCTGCGCGATCACAGCTCGTAGCGCTCCATGTCCGCCTCGAGGCGCCGCTCGGCCTCGCGCGCGCCGCCGGAGCCGGGCGGCCGCGGTCCACCCGTGCCGCGCCAGCGGACGACGGCGAAGGCGATCCCCGCCGCGGCCAGCGCGATGCCGAGCGCCGGGACCAGGTAGACGAGGACGTCGCCGAGATCGTCGTCCTCGGCGTCGCCCGGGAGCGCCAGCACCGCGTCGCCGAACTGGGCCGCGAGTGCCGCCTTGATCTCGTCCTTCGAGCGGCAGTCGGCGATCAGCCTCTCTATGTACGCGCGCTCCCGGATCGCCTGCGGCGCGTCGGTCGCGAGGCCGAGCGGGGTGCCGCAAACCGGGCACATCACCTCGTCCTCGATATCGCCGAGGCTCGTTCGCGGGCACTGCGCGGCGACCGTCCCGGGCGCCGCCAGCAGTACGGCGAGGGCCGCGGCGAGCGCGACCGCGGGCCTCATGCTTCCTCCCTCAGCAGCGGGGAGACCTGCGTGCGCATGAACGCGTCGTCCACCGGACCCCGCCTCACGGCCGCGATGCGGCCCCGGCGATCGATCACGAACGTCTCCGGGAAGCCCACGATGCCAAAGCTCTCGCGCGAGTCGCCGTCGCCGTCGCGGAGCATCGGATAGCTCAGCTCGTACTGGCGGATGAAGTCGCGCGCGTCCCTGTCGATGTCGAGCGCGTCAACACCGAGCACCGTGCCGCCCACGCGCTTGATCCGCACGTGCCAGCGATCGAGCAGGGGCGACTCCTCACGGCAGGGCTCGCACCACGACGCCCAGAAGTTGAGCACCACGACCTTGCCGCGATAGTCCTCGAGCGATTCCGTGCCCACGCCGGACAGCCGCGGCAGCTCGAGCGCCGGCGCCGGCTCGCGCGTTCCGCGTTCGAGCGCCTCCTCCACCCGGCGGTCCGGCTCGTTGGCCGCAAGCCCGTAGGCGAGCAGCGCGACGAGCGCCAGAACGGCGCAGACAACGGCGATGGGAACCGGGGCGAGAACCCTCCTCATGGGGCGATCCAAAGGGTAGTCCGGGCTGCGCTAGGCTCTGCCATCCCTTCGCGGAGGTAGCTCACCAGGCAGAGCGGGAGCTTCCCAAGCTCCAGGCAGCGGGTTCGAGTCCCGTCCTCCGCTTACCCTCTCGTGAGCGCCTCGTCAGGCCGCCGTCCGGGCGACAGCAGGCGGCCGCGATACGCGGCGAGCAGCTCGCGCGCCGACAGCCCGCAGAGCTCGGAGGGAGCGGTCAGCCGATCCCGTACTGGTCGCGCACGTAGGGCATCAGCCCGCGAGTCTCCAGTCGCTCGAGCGGCGCGCGGAAGCTCACCTGGACGACGCCGGGGTGGCGGCCGATCTCGATTGCGCCTGTGATCGTGGCGCGGTTCTTCACCTCCGGCACCTCCATCTCCAGGAGCCGCGCCGCGCGCTCGAGCCCGTTGTCGGTCGCGCTGTTCAGGTCCGGGCCGGTGCCTATCACCGAGATCGGTGCGGACTCCTCGAGGGCGTCGACGCCCCACTCGCGGGCGAGCGCCTCTGCGCGGGTCCGCTCCTCGGCCGACAAGGGCCGCGCGAGGAACGGCAGGTCCTCCGGCAGCGGCAGCAGCACGGGCCCGTCGATCCCGAGGCCCTTGAGCAGCTCGACCTGAAGCGTCACGGTGCCCGAGACGTCGCAGGTGTGTCCCGCGATCTCGCCGTCGCCCTGGAGCGCGTGCATGTCGCCCATGTAGACGCCGCCGCCGGGGACCTTCACCGGGCAGACGAGGATCGCCCCCGCCCGCACGGCGTCGATGTCCATGTGGCCGTCCGTGCGGTGCGTCTCGAGCTCGTCGGCGGTGAGCGCGTGACGGTGCGGCGCGCCGACCAGGAACGAGCCGAAGTCGCCCGCGTTGTGGGAGTCGGGGATCGTGGTGGACGGCGTGGTGCCGAGCTGGCCCATGAACGGCCGCAGTCGGGTGGCGAGCCCCACGAGGTCGTGTGGGGCGAAAGCGAGGATCGGGTTCTGGACCGAGTTCTCCGGCAGCGCCGCATACCGTCGCGCGTCGTGCGCGATTCGCTCGGCGGACTCGCGCGCGAGCGTCACGCCCACGCTCCGAGCGTGATCGAAGGCGATCGTGTAGCCGTTCGTAAACTTGAACGGTGATGCGTCCGCGCCACAGCTCGCGCAGCGGACGGACTCCTGGCCGATGCCGTCGAGGCGGGTCTCGGGGTACTCGGTCCCGCAGCTCGGGCAGACCGCGGCGCAGTACGGATCGCCGTTGAAGCTGCCCTCCGGCGACCAGTCGTTGCCCGACGCCGTGGCGATTGAGGTGACCTCGATGTCCTTGATGCGGATCGCGATCCCGTCGCCCGGCGCCGCCCCGGCCACGGCGACCGGTTGACACACCTCGTGGCCACCCTGGAGGGAGGGCGTGATCATCGGCCCCCAGCAGCCCGGCGTCGTGTTCACGACAATGTGGCCGCCGTCCTGGACCGGCCCCAGGAGCTCGAGGTCCGGGCCCAGAAGACCGTTGGTGAAGGTGTCGACGAAGACCGTTGGGTGAGCCTCGCCGACGGGTGTGGGTGCCTCCGCAGGCTCTACGGCCATGGCTTCCTCCTATCGGGTGAAGTGCGGCCGGCGCCGCCGGCCACGGGGGTCAGAAGAGCGACCTCGTCGCCATCGGCGAGCGGCTCGCCGCCGCTCGCCTGCGTTCCGCGGAGGACGGGAAGGGCCGACTCGAGGGCGGGGGCGATCGCCGGTTCGGACTCCCCCAGGCGCACGAGCAGCGTCGCGACCGTGGCCTCCGGGGGCAGCTCCATGCGCAGCCGCCGCACGCCGGCGGCGGTGGCAAGCCCGGAGCCGAGACGTACTACGACCTCCACCCGCACCTTTCCTCGGGAACGCTCTGATCGGCAGCGTACCGCGGCGGTTCTCAGTACCGGAGCGTGCCGCGCAGCACCTCGCCGGCGCGCTTCCCGGCCCCGCGGCGGCTTACGACGACGAGGTGGTAGTCGCCCGGCATCACCGCGGCGGTGAGCCTGGCGTTCGCCTGGCCATCGCGGCGCGCTCGGAAGCTGCCGCCGCTTACCCAGCGTCCGTCGGTGCGCACGCACCAGAGCTCGTACGCCGTGCCAGCCCGAACCGGAAGGCCGCGCGCCCACAAATTCACCTCCGTCCCGGCGGGCACCGCGAACACGCTGAACCCACCGCCGACGCCATGGGGGCCGACGAGCTTGCCGTTCGCGTAGGCGGGATCGGGGGCCGGTCCCCGCACGAGCAGCGCGACCACGAGCGCGACCGCCACGGCGGCCGCCGCGCCAGCGAGCAGCGGCTTCGGAGGCCAGCGGAAGCGAACCCGCTTCTTGCGGCCACGCTCGCGTGCCACGCGGTCGAGAACGGCTTCCTCGAGGGCCGGCGAGGGCGCCGGTGGCGGGACGTCCGCGGGCACGATCCTGTCCAGCAGGTCGGGGATGCTCGACAACGCCGCGTACTCGCGCCGGCACACCTCGCACTCCTCGAGATGCCGCTTCATCGCCTCCTGCTCGGGGGGATCGAGCGCGTGGAGCACATAGCCGCCGACGAGGTCGCCGTGGGTCTCGCAGCCGCTCACGCCTCGACTCCCATCTCGTCGAGCACCAGTCGCAGGCTGCGAAGGGCGTACGAGGTGCGGCTCTTCACCGTGCCGAGTGGAATTCCCTTGAGCTCGGCGATCTCGCGCATCGTCAATCCGTTCCAATGAGCCAGCCTGATCAGCTCCCGGTGCTCGGGGCGCAGGCGCGAGAGCGCCGAGGCGACCTGCCAGCGCAGCACCGCCTGCTCGAGCGGATCCACGGCGGGCGCTTCCGCGGGCAGCTCGTCCCGCTCGGTGAGGGCGGGGCGAGCGCCGGCGCGGCGCTGCATGTCGACGATTCGATGGCGTGCGATCGCATAGAGCCAGGTTCTGACGGTGGCACGCTGCTCGTCGTAGCCGTCGGCGTGCTGCCACGCGCGGGCGAAGACGTCCTGCACAATCTCCTCGGCCAGGTCGCGGTCGCCGAGCGCGTTGCACGCGAAGCCGTAGAGCTCGCCCGCGTAGCGACGGTAGAGCTCTCGTAGATCGTCGCCGCTCTCGTCACGGGGAAGCGCCTCGACAAGGCTCGCGTCGCTGCGTTCCACCTAGTGCACGGTATACGCGCCGGTAGCTCGTGCGGTTCGAACCGGATGCAAGGCTTATGCGCCATGCTCTTCAGGCAGGATGACCTGCGACGGATCGCCGCCGGCGAGGTCACGGTCGCCTTCCGGCGCTGGCGGCGGCCCACCGTCAAGGCCGGTGGGGTTCTGCGCACCCGCCTCGGCGTGCTGGCGATCGAGTCGGTGGACGAGGTCGAGCCCGAGCAGATCACGGATGCCGACGCCCGCCGCGCCGGCCGGCCCGACCGCGCCGCGGTGCTGGCGAGCCTTCGGGCCGAGGGCCGGCTGTACAGGGTCGGATTTCACCTGGCGGGACCGGACCCGCGGATCGCGCTGCGGGCGCGGACCGACCTCTCGGCGGCGGAGCGCGCCGAGCTCGACCGGCGGCTCGGACGCCTTGATGCGGCCAGTCGCCACGGACCCTGGACCTCCGAGGTCCTGCGCCTGATCGCCGAGCGCCCGGCCACGCGTGCCGCCGACCTCGCAGCGGAGCTGGGACGCGAGAAGGCGCCGTTCAAGGCCGACGTGCGAAAGCTGAAGGAGCTCGGCCTGACCGAGAGCCTCGAAAAGGGCTACCGGTTGTCGCCACGCGGGCGGTCGTACCTCGGTGCCGAGACGTCTGCGGGCGAACACTTACCTCCCGGGTAAGCGTTCCGGCGCCCTCGCCGCTCTAGCCTGCCGGTCATGAGTGCGATCGCCGAACGCCCCGAGGTCGGAGCCCTGCTGCGCGGTTGGCGCCAGCGCCGACGTATGAGCCAGCTCGAGCTGTCGATCGAGGCCTTCTTCCCGGCCGACGACGTCACGTCGGAGTTCGTTCGTTCTTGGGCGGAGCGCCGGTAGCGCGCAGCCCGACGGCCGCTGGTAGACCCTTACTGCAGGCCGGCCTCGACCCTCACGGCCTTCCCGTCGCGCAGCGTCCAGAGGTGGCCGAACGGAGCGCTCAGCGGCATCTTGCTTCTCCTGCCTCGCGCGCGGATGTGGCCGGTGACGACGAGCTGCTCGGCGGACAGCTCCTTGAACTCCTCCGGCTGATAGCGAAACTCCGAGAAGTCCTCCTCCAGGCCCTCCACGAAAACGGCAAAGCCCTCGAGGCCGTGGAGCGTACGGTCACCGATCTCGGGCGAGATGCGCGCCTGGACGTCCGGGGCCATGACCTCGCCCGCCGCCGCCAGCCCCCGCCCGCGATCGTCGACGGCCGCCCAGTTGAAGCCGTACACGCCGCGGATGAGATCGACATTGCCGGGGGCCATCCTGAGGGAGTATCGCGGCTGAAAGGCGGCCCGTGCTGCTGCAGAGGCGCCCGCCTACGGATACAGCGGCGTGCCCAGGTAGCGGTCGCGCACGATCCAAAAGGCGGGCTTGCGCTCACCCCCGTAGGCGATCAGGCCCTTGTGGTGGCGGGTATTCGGCTCGTATTCCGGCGGGCGCCGGCCGGCGCCGCCGGTCCAGCCGGGGTAGATCTCGAACTCGCGCAGGGTCCAGTAGATGGAGCCGGACAAAAACCACGACATGTGGTCGATGGCGTCGAGCGTGCGCTGGGCTTGGAAGGCCTGGTAGGGATAGCCGCCCTTGAGGTCGAGCGGCGCCTCGGCGAGCTCGGGTCTGGCCTCCGCGCCCCACTCCGTCATCACGAGTGCGTGCTCCGGATAGAGGTCGTGCATCTCCGAGAAGTAGGGCTCGAGCAGGCTGAAGTCCTCGACCCAGCGGTACCAGCCGAAGTACTGGTTGACGCCGAGCATGTCGAAGCGGTGGTAGGTGAACTGCTCCGCGAACCCCGGCCGGCCCTTGATGTCCACCGAGATCGGCAGCGTCGGGTCGAGGTCCCGGGCGATCTGCTGGGCGGCGACCAGGAAGCGCCCCGTGCCCGGCCTCGTGTCGGGCGTGAAGCTCAGCTCGTTCGCGACCGAGTGGGTGATCACGGACGGGTGGTTGCGAGCCGCCGTGACGGTTCGCTCGACGGTCAAGAGCGCGCGGCGCCGTTCGGTCGGCCGATAGAGCAGCGCCGCGCCGTGGTCGCGCTGCCAGATCGGAGCCTGGTTCCACACCAGGATCCCGGCGCGATCGAAGCGCTCGAGTAGGCGCTCGCTCATCAGGTAGTGGGCGCGCGTGACGTTGGCCCCCAGCTCCTTCAGGTCGCTCACGATCTGGCGCATGTCGCGGGGCGTCAGCGCGGCGCCGTGCCCCGGCATGTCCTCGTGGATCGACGCTCCGCGCAGCTGGATGCGGCGGTTGTTGAGGTAGAGCAGGCCGTTCTTGACCTCCACGGAGCGGAGGCCGATGGCGCGTCGGTCCACCTGCATGACGTCGTCGCCGTCACGGAGGAGGATGCGGGCCGAGTAGAGATTCGGGGTGTCGGGGGACCAGAGCTCGGGCGCGCGGACCGGGAGCGTCAACTGCACTCGCCGCCGCTCGGAGCGTTGGCGTGGGAGCTTGAACGTCTTCTCGATGACGCGCCCGCTGGGTGAGCGAAGGCTGACCTCGAGGGTCGCGGCCAGCTCCTTCACCCCCCGCCGCTCGAGCACGCCGTCGAGCAGGACCTCGGCGCGGCAGCCGCTCGCGGGGCCGCGGCAGCGCACGCGCGACATGGTGCCGAGGTCCTGCAGGTGCGCGCGGCCGGCGGGGACGAGGTGGACCGGCCGCACGATGCCGTTCCAGTTCCACCAGCCCTCGGGCAGCTGCGGGTTCTTGCGCCCGTCCACCTCTACGACGAGCTCGTTCTGGCGCCCCGGGCGCAGGCCGCGGGCCTCCACGGTGAAGGGCGTGTACGGATCCACGTTGCGGCCGATGCGGCGCCCGTTCAGGTAAACCGCAGCGTTGCGCCGCACGCTCTCGAACTCGATCAGCCAGCGAAAGCCGCGAGGAGTCTCGGGCCCCTCGAGCAGCAGCCGATACTGCCGGACGACGCCGGGATAGAGGCTCGGCAGCGCCCGGGCGTCGACCACGCTCGGAACCGACGCCGCGCGCCACTCACCCTGCGCCTGTCCCCCCCGGCCGGGGGGTGTGGTGGGCGCCGGGGGCGGAGCGCCCTCGGCCGCGGTCTCTTCCGGAGGGGCGATCTGGGGCGGGGCCGGCGCCGCGGGCTCGACGCGAACTTCCCAGCCGCTCGACAGGGTGTTCGCGCTCGGCAGCTCCTCGGCGGCGAAGGCCGAGCACGGCACGGCCAAACAGCCGAAGACGGCAGCGAGCAGGGTGCGGCGCAGACCCATCCAGGCCCGTGAACGCCCCCGCCGGGCCGAAGTTGCGGCGGGCATGAGCCGATCAGGGTACGGGCTGGACCCGACGTGGGGGTCTGCGACAGTTCGCCCGTGCCGCCGCTCGCAGCCGGAGTCGACTTCCTGGAGGAGCCCCTTGCGGTCTTCGGACTGCTGCTCGTGGGCGGCGCGCTGGTCTCGGGCCTCGCCCGTCGCAGCTTCCTGTCCCTGACGGCCGCCTTCGTCGTCGCCGGGTTCCTACTCGGCGATGGCGGCCTCGAGCTGCTCGACCTCGATCCGCGCTCCGAGTTCGTCCAGGGGCTCGCCGTGATCGCCTTGATCCTGATCCTGTTCCGCGACGGGCTCGAGGTGGAGGAGGAGATGCTCCAGCAGGCCTGGCATCTGCCGCTTCGCAACCTGGTGCTGGCGATGCCGCTCACCGCGGCACTCGTCGCCCTCCTCACGCACGCCGTGACCGACCTGGGATGGACGGAGTCGTTCCTGGTGGGGGCGCTCCTGTCGCCGACGGACCCGGTGCTGTCCGCGACCGTCGTCACCAATCCCCGCGTCCCGCGAATCATCCGGCATTCGCTCAATCTCGAGTCCGGGTTGAACGACGGCCTCGCGCTGCCGGCCGTCCTGGCTCTGGTGGCCGCCGCCGAGCAGGACACCGGCTTCGTCTGGTGGGAGTTCGTGCTGCAGGACGTGGCCTTCGGGTTCGCGACCGGCGTCGCCGTCGCCTTCCTCGCTGCTCGCCTGATGCCGAGGAGCACCGGGCTGGGCGCCGAGATCAGCGCGCATCAGAAGTCCCTCTACGGGTTGGGCGTGGCCTTTGCGGCCTATGGCCTGGCCGTGCTCCCGCCCGAGGGCAACGGCCTCATCGCGGTGTTCGTCGGGGCGATCGCGCTCGGCATCTGGCGGCCCGACATTCGCGAGTGCTTCCAGGCCCGCTCGGAGGACATCATCGAGGTCGTGAAGCTCGGCGTGTTCCTCGTCTTCGGTGCGATCCTCACCCTCGACGGGCTGTTCCAGGACGGTTGGGCCGCCGTCGCCGTCGCCGCCTTCACGCTGCTGGTCGCGCGGCCGGTGGCGGTCTTCACGGCGCTGATGGGCAGTCGCCAGGTCGACACGCTCGACAAGGCGTTCATCGCATGGTTCGGGCCCAAGGGCGTGGCGACGATGACCTTCGCGCTGTTCGTGCTCGGGTCCGGGGTCGCCGAGGGAGAGCGAATCGCGAACCTGGCGGCCCTCGTGGTCTTCGTATCGATCATCGTCCACGGGCTCAGCGACCACCCCGGCTCCGAGTTGATCGCACGGCGCGCCGAGCGAGAACCCGAGCCGGCGACTGCGGCATAGTTCGCACATGGACACCTGGGACATCGCCACGCTGCCGGTCCTGCCGCACCAGCCGGAGGTACTTCGCTCGGACGACGAAACCCGCGTCATCGCGATCAACCTGCCGGGCGGCGAGGCGCTCAAGGAGCACCAGGTGCACGAGCGCGCTTGGCTCGTCGTGGCCGACGGTGAGGTCGAGGTCGAGGAGGGCGAGCGGACGGTCACCGGCGGCCCCGGCCTGCTCCTTCACTTCGAGCCGAACGAGCGTCGCGAGGTGCGCGCGACAAAGGACGCCCGCCTGATCCTGATGCTCTCGCCCTGGCCCGGCGAAGGGCATCCGAGCCGGCGCGGCGGGTAGGCTCCGCGTGCCAGAATCCTGACTGATGGATCCGGCCCGCAAGCGCAAGATCCGGCTCGCGGTGGCGCTCGGCGCCGCCGTCTTCCTCGCAGCCGCGCTCATCTACACGAGCTTCAGCGCGTCCACCGAGGCGAGCAAGCCGAGCCAGATCGAGCCGGGGCGCTCATACGAGCTCACCGGCAAGGTGGTGAAGGGCTCGATCAGCGGGGACGGGGACGAGCTCCGCTTCCGGATCCGCGACCGCGACGGAACGGAATCGGTGCCGGTCTCCTACACCGGCGTAGTGCCCGACCCGTTCCGGGAGGGGCGCGAGGTGATCGTCTCGGGCGAGCTGAAGCAGGGAACGTTCGTGGCCGAGCGCGACTCGCTCGTAACCAAGTGCCCCTCGAAGTTCACCAAGGACACGCAGAGCTCCTAACGTGGCCGGCGTCGGCTCCGCCTGCCTCACCATAGGTCTCCTGACCGCCCTGTACGCCGCCGCCGCATCACTGTACGGAGTGCGCTCAGGCCGGCGGGAGTGGGTG
>OBLR010000130.1_pt1 | contig 14481 bp, 9 predicted proteins | sample 1519891 | NCBI WGS metagenome assembly OBLR01 (sample SAMEA3113583, study PRJEB22503) | soil metagenome | reverse complement strand
GTCGCCGTCGCGGTGTGCGCGGCGACGGCACGGCCGTCGGCGTCGCGGATCGTGGAGACGACCTCCACGGGACGGGCGTCGCCCGCCACGTTCGTGCGCACGTGGACGGTCGCGAAGCCGGCGGCGACGGTCTGCTCGATGCCCGGTGTCGTGACGAACACGCCGTGCCTGGCCACGTGCACCGGCTCGGTGACGACGAGATGGACGCGGCGATAGATGCCGCTGCCCGAATACCACCGGCTGCTCGGCAGCTGGTTTCGCACCTTGACGGCGATGACGTTGGGCGTCGTGCCGTCCGTGTGCGCCAGTTGGGACAGGTCGACGGCGAATCCTGTGTAGCCGTACGGATGGGTCCCGGCGAGCCGCCCGTTGACGTAAATAGAGGAGTCCATATATACGCCGTCGAACTCGACCGAAATTTGTTTGCCAGCCATGGACGGCGGCAGCGTAAAGCTCTTGCGATACCAGCCGAGGCCGCCTTGCAAGAACCCGGTGCCGCTGTTGGTCCCGCCATTCGCCGTCGGGTTGAGTTCGATGCTCCAGTCGTGCGGCAGGTTGACCTTGCGCCAGGAGGAGTCGTCGAAGTCCGGCTCATCGGCGTTGGCGAAGGCGCCCGTCGGATCAGTGATGCCCTCGGGATTGACGAGCGCGAACCGCCAGCCCTGGCCGAAGTCCTGGCTGCGCGCCGCACCCACCGGGGCGGCGCTTCCGTGGCCGGGCGCCGCGAACATGGCCCCCGACGGCGCGGGCCCGGCCTGGACGGGCGACGCCCCACCCGCGAGTCCCAGGACGAAAAGGCTGGCCGCTGCGGCCAGCACGGCGAGGCTCCTGTTGAGCGGGGTTCCAGGCATCGGCCCTCACCATCCGGAGATCCGACATATATCAACACAAATCAAGCAATCCCAACAAGTCTCGCTATCGTCCGCCCAGATCACGAAGCTGTCAACGACGATCGCGCTGACGTGATCCGTTTCGGAACACTGGGGCGGGCGCCTCGACCTGTCGCCCGCGAGCGCCGGGGATAGTTCTGCGCATGCTCCGCCACCGCGAGTTTCCCTATTACGACAACATAAACGATTGATGGTTAAATTACCCTTCGGCCATGAGCGTGCCGGCCGCGAGCTCCGCGAAATCAGCCCAGATCTCAGTTGAATGCTGGAAATACATGCGTTGCCTCACGAAGTGAGAAGGCGGGCGCCGAGAGCGATGAACGCGCCGGCGAACAAGCGGCGCATCCGGGCGAGCACACGGGGACGGGAGATGACATGGTTGCGGGCCGCCGCGGCGAATATTCCGTAGCCGGCGAAGACAACGAAGGTGAGCAGCATAAAGACCAGGCTCAACTCGAGCATATGGAACAGCGCGTGCGTCTCGCCGGCCCCGATGAACTGCGGCAGGAACGCGAAGGAAAAATTTTTTGGGGGAGTGAGCCCGCCGGCAGCAGCCAATTCCCCCGCGGTCGCGTGCGCCCGAGCGCCGAAAGGTCCCACCGCTCTCCCGCTCCGGTGACCTATCTCCCGCGCCCGGTAATGCCCGCTCACACCCCGCGCGCACCCAGCGGGATGGACCGGTCACCCGTGGCGCCTGTGCGAAGGTGGGAAGCACCTGCCGGCGTCGAAAGCGTGGAGCGAGGTAGCCATGCGGATCAGTGCCGTCGAGTCCACCGATCTCTTTATCGGCACTGCCCGGCGTCCTCGCCAGGTCGTCCGGGTCACCGTCCGCGGCGCGGCCGCCGGTCCGGTCCGGGTACGGGTCGAGGGGCCCGCCGTGACCACGCCGGAGCCCGAGGTCGTGCCCGGCCTCCCGGCCGGCGAGGAGCAAGTGGCCGAGGTGGGCGTAACCGTCGCGGCGCCGGCCGCCGAGGGCACGTCGCGCCGGGTCACCGCCGTCGCCGAGACCGGCGGCGACCGGGCGAGCGCCGAGGCCGAGATCGAGGTGGCCGCGACGGGCTGGACCATGTGGATGGTCTCCCACTTCCACTACGACCCGGTGTGGTGGAACACTCAGGCCGGCTTCACCGAGGCCAGGTACGACCTGCCCGCCGCCGAGAGCCTGCGCCGGCCCGTCGTCAAGACCGCCTTCGACCTCGTCCGCGCGCACCTCGACGCGGCCCGCCGCGACCCCGACTACAAGTTCGTCCTCGCCGAGCTCGACTACCTGAAGCCGCACTGGGACGCCTGCCCCGAGGACCGGGCCGACCTGCGCAGGTTCCTCCGCGAAGGCCGGGTCGAGCTGGTGGGCGGCAACTACAACGAGGCCAACACCAACCTCACGCACCCCGAGTCGACGATCCGCAACGCCGCCTATGGCGTCGGCTACCAGCGCGACGTGATCGGCGGCGACCCGCGGTCGGCCTGGATGCTCGACGTCTTCGGCCACGACCCCGCCTATCCGGGCCTGATGGCCGACGCCGGGCTCGACTCCAGCGCCTGGGCACGCGGGCCGTTCCACATGTGGGGGCCGAACCGGCACGTGGGCGACAACACGCGCATGCAGTTCCCGAGCGAGTTCGAATGGATATCGCCGAGCGGGCGCGGCCTGCTCACCAGCTACATGGCCAACCACTACGGCGCCGGCTGGGAGATCGACAACCGCGCGGAAACCATAAAGGAGGCCATGGACGAGGCGTACCGGCAGTTCAGCGAGCTCAAGCCGGTCGCGGCGACACGCAACGTGCTGCTGCCGGTCGGGGCCGACCACGTGGTGCCCTCGCGCTGGTGCACCGAGATCCACCGGGCCTGGCCAAAGCGCTACCTTTGGCCGCGCTTCCAGACCGGCCTGCCCCGCGAGTTCTTCGCCGCCGTACGCGCCGAGACGACGGCGTCCGGCCGGCGCCTCAGCCCGCAGACGAGGGACATGAACCCGGTCTACACCGGCTGCGACGTGTCGTACATCGACACCAAGCAGGCGCAGCGCGCCGCCGAGGTGGCGGTGCTGGACGGGGAGCGGCTGGCCACCCTGGCGGCGCTGCTCGGCTCCGGGCACTACCCGGGCGCGGCGCTGGACAAGGCGTGGCGGCAGCTGGCCTTCGGCGCGCACCACGACGCCATCACCGGCAGCGAGTCCGACCAGGTGTATCTCGACCTGCTCGGCGGCTGGCGGGAGGCCTACGAGCTGGGCCGGTCGGTACGGGACGCGGCGATCGCCGAGATCGCGCGGCGCGCGGACACCCGCGGCGCGGGCCGCCCGGTCTTGGCGGTGAACACGCTGTCGTGGCGTCGCGACGGCATCACGACGGTTCAGCTCGCTTACCCGCCCGGTGCGACGACGGGAGTGGAGGTGCGGGCCGATGACGGCGCCGTGGTACCCGCGGTCGCGGAAGGGGTGCGGCGCCACCGCGACGGCTCACTCCACTTGATCACGCTCGCCTTTCTCGCCAAGGACGTGCCGCCGCTCGGCTTCCGGATTTACCGGGTGACCGACGCCGGCGACGTGCCGCCGGGGTGGGCTCCGGCTGACGGCACCGCCGCCGCGAACGCGGCCTTCCGGGTGACGGCCGACCCAGCCCGCGGCGGCGCTCTGAGCAGCGTCGTTGACCTGCGATCCGGCCGTGAGCTGCTGCGCCCGGACGGGCTCGGCGCCGAGCTGGTGCTGCAGGAGGAGTACGCCGACCACCCGGTGTGGGGCGAGGGTCCGTGGCATCTGCTGCCGAAAGGGCCGGGGCGCCGCACCGGCGAGCGGCCCGGCCGGGTCCGGGCGGAGCGCTGCCCGATCGGCCACCGCCTGGTCGCCGAGACTGAGCTGGCCGGGCTGCGCGTCACGCAGGAGACCCTGCTGTGGGACGGCGTGGAACGGGTCGACTTCCGCGCCCACGTGGACGGTTCGATCGGGCAGGACCACCTGCTGCGGGTGCGGTTCGCCGCCGACCTACCCGGGGCGAAGCCGGTGGCCGAGGTCGGGTTCGCCGCGATCGGCCGCTCGTTCGGCTTCCCGGAGGCGGACGCGGGGCCGCACCTGTGGACGCTGGACGCGCCGGCGCACACCTGGGCGGGACTGAGCGCCACCGTCCGCATCGCGCTGCCGGACGGCAGGCGCCATGCGATCGGCATCGCCGAGGTGGTGGCGCCCGCCGGCGACGAGGCCGCAGCGGAGGTCCGCGAACTGCTCGCCCGGCTGGCCGGCCAGGGCGTCACCGCCACCTGCACGGCACCGGACGCGGAGCGGTACGGCGCGCTCGACCTGGACTCGAACCTGCCCGACGTACGGATCGTGCTCGGCGCGGACAACGCGGTCGCGGCACAGGTGCTGGCCGCCGCCGACCCGGCCTACGGAACGGCGCTGGGCGGCGCCGGACGGGTGCTCGTCCCTGCCGCCCGCCCCATCGCGCGGACGTGGGTGCCGGACGCGGATGTGCGCGGCCCCCATGACCTGCCGGTACTCATCGTCTCCGGCGCCGACCTGCCGGCGGCGATCATGGAGCTCGCCGACGACCTCGGCGACGCGACCATCGACGTGGGGTACGGGGACACGCTCGACCCGGCAGGCGACTATTCGATCGGCCTGCTCAACCAGGGCACGCCCGGCTTCGTGGCGGACGTGGACGGCACGCTGTACCTGTCACTGATGCGCGCGTGCAGCGGCTGGCCGTGCGGGGTCTGGCTGGACGGCGAGCGGCGTACGGCGCCGGACGGGTCCAGCTTCGCCTGGCAGCACTGGACGCACACCTTCGCCTACAGCCTGGTGGCCGGCCACGGCGACTGGCGGGACGCCGGGTTCGTGCGGGCCGGCGCCGAGTACAACCACGCGATCCTCACCCTTCCGGCCGACCCGCATCCGGGCCGGCTGCGGTCCGGCACCAGCCTTGCCGCCGCGGAGCCGTCGAACGTGGTCCTTACCGCGCTCAAGCCGCGCGGCAACCCGATGGCCTCCGGTCGCCGCGGCGCGGTGGATCCGGGGGCCGGGGTCACGCTGCGGCTGTATGAGTCCGCGGGCCGCGCCACCACGGCCCGGATTCGGCTGCATCCCGGGGTGTCCGCCGCTGAGCGCACCGACCTGCTGGAGGAAAGACGCCGGTCCGGGCTGCGCACCGTCGCCGGCGAGATCGAGGCCGAGCTGGGCGCGGCGGACGTGGCGACCATCGCCGCCCTGCCGTCCCGTGGTGTTCACGCGGTGGATCCCGCCCCGCACATCGAGCCCGCCCAGCCGGTCTTTACCCGCTATTGGCTGCACAACAAGGGCCCGGCGCCGGTCGGCTACCTCCCGGTCAGCGTGCACGTCTCGCCGGTGTCCGTACGCTCCCCCGGGCAGGTACAGGTCACCGTGGCCTGTTCCGCGGAACCGGCCGCCGGAGTCGTCGAGCTCGAGGTATCGCCGGGGTTGACGGTCGACGCCCCGCCGCTGGCCTACGACCTCGGCCCCGGCGAGCACATCACGTTCCGGCTCACGGTCACCGCGGCCGCAGCCGGGACGCACTTCCTCGCCGCCCGCGTCCGCGACCCGCTCGGCCAGCTACTCGAGGACGTCGTGACGGTCGGCTCGGGGCCGGCCGCCGAGCCGCTCGCCGTCGCGCTCGACCCGGCCGCGTTCGCATTGCCCCCCGGCGGCCACGGCGAGCTCGTGGTACGGCTCCGCAACACGGCCGACGGCGCGGTGCGCGGCGAGGCGCAGCTGCTCAGCCCGTACGGCACGTGGGGCACGGCCGTGCACATCACCCCGTGGACGCAGGGCTTCGCCGTCGCCCCCGGGTCCACCGCCGACCTTCGCTACGCCGTCGGCGCGCAACCCACGGCGCGGCCCGGCGGCCACTGGTGGACCCTGGTCAAGGTCACCTACTTCGGCCGGCTTCACTACACCCGGGCCGTCCCCATCGAGATCACAAAACTGGGGAGTCGCTAGAAGAAGCGAGTCGCTGTGAAGCAACCGACCTCGCCGCCGACGACCTTCCGGTGTCACAGGCAGAGCGTCGTCGTTTCGTCACCGCCGCGTCCGGCCAGGTTCGGATAACTTGACAACCTTTACGAGCGCTAGTCACTTTATGTGTTCGAGCGAACACTGGAACCCTCTATTGACTAGCCCACTAACACGAATGCAGTATTGAGGCACGGCCAGGACAAACTAGCACTAAATGTGATCATGGCCGTCAACGGGAAGCGCAATCGAAATTCCGAACTCACCCGCCGGGTGGGCAAATCTCGCTGAGGGTGGTGTTCGTCTTGGCGAATATTTCTGTCGAGGACTGCGACCCATCCGACCTGAACGACGATCGGCCATCGCCTTCGGATACACAGTTCCTGATAGCCTCGGCGCAAAGCACCACTGGACACCTGGTGAATTTTCCCCGCCGGCATTTCGCCCATGGCGGTCCGCTGCACCTGGCGCGGATCTCACCGAATGGCAAACGGCTCCTTTGTCCGTGGCACGGCGATACCCCCTGCACCCTGGAATACCGGCCGCTGTCCAGCGATCCGCGCGGCGTCTCCCGAGACGGCGATGCATGCCCAAGCTCAGCAAAGCGCCGACGTTGACAGACACCGATCAACCCATCGGCGCCGGCCCAACGCAAGCTTCCCCCGGCTCCGGGCAGCGCGTGCGGCACGACTTCACGTTGCTGTGGGCAGGACAGTCGCTAAGCATGGCCGGCGACCAGATCATGCTCGTGGCACTGCCGTTGCTCGCGGTCACCACCCTGGACGCGAGTCCGGCCATGGCGGCGCTGCTCCCGTTCGCACACCATGCACCTTGGCTGTTGCTCGCCCTGCCGGCCGGGGCCGTGGTCGACCGGCTACCGCGCCGGACCACCACGATCGTTTGCGACAGCGTGCAGATAGTGATCTACACCGCGATCGCCGTAATGCTCTGGCTGGGTGTGCTGACGTTCCCTGTGCTGGCTGGGTTGATCTTCCTCAGCGGCTCGTCCGTTGTGTTCTTCCAGATCGCCTATACGTCCTACCTCCCGCGTTTGGTCGCTCACCGCGCCGATCTGGCGCGTGGCAATGCCCGGCTGTTTCTCTCCGAGTCGCTGGCCAAGACCGCGGGGCCGATGGCCGCCGGGCCGCTCATCAGCCTGCTCGGCGCCGTCGCCGCGGTTGTCGTCAACGCGGTGACGTTCCTGCTTTCCGTACTGACCCTGCTCGGTATCAAACACCGCGAGCGACCCGTTCCGGCGGACCCACGCGAACGCGGCTGGCTTCGCCGGGACATGCGGCAAGGCCTGCGGTTCGTCGTCGGGCACCCGCTGCTGGAGCCCGTGTTCATGTGCGGGTCGGTATACGTGCTTTTCCTGAGCATGGTCCAGACCGTTCTCATCCTCTACTGCCGCAACGTTCTTCATCTCGGCCCGGCCGAGATCGGGCTGGTCGTGGGCTCGGCGGCACTGGGCCTGCCGCTCGGCAATCTGGCCTCAAGCCGGGTGTCCGTCCGGATCTCCATGCCCAGGACGCTGGTGCTCGGCGCGTCGGTGGCCGCGTCGGGGCTGGCTCTGATGCCCGTGATGGGCAGCCTCGGCTCGGCCGCCGGCCTGGTCGCGGGCGGCATCGTGCACGGCCTAGGCGAGGGCCTGTTCAACCCCACGGCGCTCACCCTGCGGCAGACCGTAACGCCGGATGGTCTATTGGGCCGGGTCAACGCGGTCCAGCGCTTCGTCATCTGGGGTGCGCTGCCGCTCGGGAGCCTGATCGGCGCGGCGATCATCGCTCTCGCCGGGCTGTCCGCGGCGATGTGGGTGGGCGGCCTCGGGACCCTGCTCTGCCTGATCCCCCTGCTGCGCCGCGGTATCCGGCAGGCCCTGCGCGACCCCGAGTATCCCATCGTCCCGACCGACCGCCCCTAAACCCAGAGGATCGCCATGGAATACGCGCCCGGCCTCGCCGAATACATCGACCGGTTCAACAGGGTCCTGCCGCCGGACTTCTACCTGCGGCCGATCGGAGAACAGCGCCGGCTCTATGAGGACCTTACCGCCGAGTTTCCCTACGACCTGCCCGCCGGAGTCACCATCTCTGATGAGATCCTCAACGCTGAGGACGACCGGCCGCTGCGGATCCGGGTCTACCGTCCCGACGCCCTGTCCGGTCAGGGCGCGGTTTGCTTCATGCGGGGCGGCGGCTTCGCGCTCGGCTCGCTGGACACTCATCACGTGGTGGTCGCCGAACTCGCCGCCAAGACCGGCCTGACCGCGTTCGCGTTGGACTACCGGCTGGCGCCGGAGCATCCGTTCCCTGCCGGGCTCGAGGACTGCTACGCAAGCGTATCTGCGGTGGCCGCGTCGGCCGCCGACCGCGGGCTCGATCCCCGGCGCATCGTCGTCGCCGGGGACAGCTCCGGAGCCAACATGGCCGTGGTCATCTCGATGATGTGCCGCGACCGCAGTGGTCCCGACCTGGCCGGGCAGGCGCTGATCAACCCCGTACTGGATCTCACCCGCTGGCGGCGCGGCGGGGAGGACGCTCCGCTGCTCAGTGGCGGAGAGATGGAGTTCTTCGTCCAGTGCTACTGCCCTGTGCCGGGCGAGGAGGCGCACCCTTACGTCTCCCCCCTGCACAGCGGCGAGTTCCACGGACTGCCACCCGCCTACATCATGGGCGCCGAGCTTGATTCACTCCGGGTCGACGGCGAGCGGTACGCGGATCTGCTGCGGGCTCAGGGCATCCCGGTCGAGCAGGTCAGCGAACCAGGTGTGGTGCACGCCGCCCTCCGGGCCCGCGGTATGAGCCCCAACGTAGCCGATGCGTGGGAACGGTTCTGCACCGCCACGGCACGGCTGACCGAGCGGAGGTACGAGCCCCATGTCGCATCGTGACCCGGCCGACCCGGCGGTGATCGTCGATCCGTACTCCTCGGGCGCGCTGTTCGCCCCCGCGTTCCGGGACGAGGGGGTGCCGGTCGTCGCGGTCACATCCGGCCCCGAACCACCCGAGGTATACGCGTCTTCCTACCAACCGGCCGACTTCGCCGAGATCATCGTCTTCGACGGCGACCCCGCCCCGGTGGTGGCCCGGTTGCGGGAGATCCGGCCTCGCTGTGTGGTGGCCGGCTGCGAGTCCGGAGTGGAGCTCGCCGACATGATCGCGCCCCAGGTCGTACCCGAGTTCTCGAACACACCCGAGCATGCCGCGGCGCGTCGCCACAAGGGTGCGATGGCGGCCGCCGTCGCCGCGCGCGGTCTGCCGATCACCCCGCAGATCTGTACCGCGGAGCCGGCGGCGGTGCAGACCTGGATCGAGCGGCACGGCCTGGCCGGTCAGGATTTGGTCATCAAGCCGCCAAAGAGTGTTTGCACGGACGGTGTCGTACGACTGCCCGGCGGGGCCGGCTGGCGCGACGCGTTCAACGAGCTCGCAGGGAAGACCAACCGCCTCGGCATCGTCAACGACCGGCTGGTCGCGCAGCAATACATGGTGGGCACCGAATATGTGGTCGACACCTTCAGCCACGACGGCAGGCACACGGTGGTCGACGTCTGCCGCTACCACAAAATCAACAACGGACCGTACATGGCCGTCTACGACTGCATGGAGTGGCTGCCCCCCGACGATCCGGTGCTCGATGACCTCCTCCCGTACGCCATCGCCGTACTAGATGCGGTCGGCATACGGTACGGATCGGCGCACATCGAAATCATGCAGACGGCCGACGGGCCACGCCTCATCGAGATCGGCGCCCGCCCACATGGCGGCGGCCATCCCAAGTTCTGTCAGGTGGCCACCGGCGACAGCCAGATCGCCCGTACGGTTCGCTATTTCACCGGCGAAGAGCCACCGCCACCGGGCTACCAGCTTCTGTCGCACATGCTGGTGGTATTCCACATCGCCCGGCAGGCGGGCACCGTGCGCAACGCCGACTCCTTGAAGGCCATCGACTCCCTGCCGACCCACCACTTCTCCGTCCGGCACATAGCCGACGGCCAATGGGTGGGAATGACGAAAGACCTATTCAACAGCTTCGACCTGGGGTTCGCGGTATTCACCCATCCGGATCGCGACCGACTCTGGGCCGATTACCGTGCGGTCCGCCGCATCGAGTCCGGCCTTATCGCCACCGGTATAGAGGATCCGCTGCCCCAGTGACCACTGTGCTGGCGCCGGGTTTCTTCCCCGGCGGCCGCGGGTCACCGACACGACGTGAGCCGTGGTGGTTGACTCAGCGGGAGCGGGATGCTGCCGTGGTGACCATGAGCGACGTCACTGCGGCGGATCTGGTGCGGGCGGCCCGACAGGAGATCTCCCCGGCACCGCCGCCCAACCGCTTCCTCGACCTCCTCGAGGCCGGCCGGGTGCCGCGCGAGCGGCTGACCGCGCTCGCGGGCGAGCAGTACCGAATCGTCGCCAGCGACCGTCGCAGCTTCGCCATGCTGGCCTCCCGATTCCCCGAACCGCCCGCAGGGCCGGTGTTCTTGATGCTGGCCGGCGGCGAGGGCGAGGCGCTGCGCCTGCTGGCCGACTTCGCCGACGCGCTCGGGTGGGGCGAGAAGGAGCTGCGCGGCCACCGGCCGCACCCGCTCGCGCAGACCTACCCGGCCTACCTCGCCTGGAGCGCGCTGAACGGCACCCGCAGCGGCGTAGGCCTGGCGATGCTGGTCAACTTCGGCGAGTGGGGCGGCTACTGCGCCCGCGCGGCGGAGGCGCTGCGCGCCCGCTATGAGCTGACCGAGGAGGCGGTCGCCTTCTTCCGCTACTTCGCCGAGCTGCCGCCGGGGTTCGCCGAGCAGGCCACCGAGATGATCGCGGCGGGGCTGGCGGCCGGCGACGATCCGGAGGAGTCGCTGCACGCCGCCCGGATGATGCACGCCTACGAGTTGGCCTTTTGGGCCGCGCTCGCCGAGGGCCTGGACTGACGCGCGGTGCCCCGGCCGGCGGCTGATCAGCGGCCGGACCGGGCCGCGAGGTCGTACGGCGGAGCGATGGTGCCGTCCGGGCGGATGGAGGCGCGCAGGAACTCCGCGAACGTGCGCGACCCCCTGACGCCGTCGGCCGCCAGGTGGGCTCCGGACAGGTAACCGCGGGCCACCTTGCCCGGCAGCGGCAGCGGCAGGATCGGGACGCGGCGATGTCGAGCGGTGAGGTAGAGCCGCATCAGATCCTCGGCCCGCTCCACCCGGGGACCGGCCATGTCGGGAACGCGGCCGGCGGGGGCGGCGAGTGCGAGCTCTGCCATCCGGCTCGCGACCTCCCGCGTTTCGACGGGCTGGACGCGAACACCGCGCGGCACGAGCGCGATCGGGCCCCTGGCCGCGAGCATGAGAAGCATCAGCACGAGCTCGTGGAACTGCGTGGCGCGCAAAACAGTCCACGGCAGCCCGGACGCCGCGATGAGCCGCTCGCCCGCGTGCTTGGCCCGGTAGTAGCCGAGCGGGATGCGATCCGTGCCGACGATCGAGATATAGACCAGGTGCGGCGCGGCGCCGGCGGCGCGCGCGGCCTCGATCAGCCGCCGGGTCTGATCGGTGTCGCGCTCGGGATGCCGCAGGTCGCGGTTGTAACCGGCGCAGTGCACCACCACGTCGATGCCGCGCAGGGCCGGCTCAAGCCCGTCCCCGGTGTCCAGGTCGGCGCGAACGACCTCGGCGGCGGCGAGCGTGACGTCGCGGCGGCTCAGCACCCGGACGTCGGCCGCGCCGGTCAGCCGCTGAACGATCGCCCGGCCGAGCACTCCCGTCCCGCCGGCCACCAAGATTCGCGACATGTCACCACCTTTTGGATCTCGCCCGACCCGGCGTGTCAACGACCTGCTGACAACGAGTACGCCTAGAACAAGCCGTCGGGCAGGCCGAAGTGCAGCTTGGCCACCTCGCGCGCCGTGTTCATGTACTGGGCGGCGATGTGCCCTTGATACATCGACATGTCGCGGTAGTAGCGCTGCAGCCGCCGGCCGCGCTTGGCGGAAGACGATCCGGCCGCGCTGAAGATGACCTGTACGGCCCGCACCGCAAGCTGCCCGGCCTGCTGGATGGTCAGGTAAAGGCGCGCGTCCTCTTCCCTGGTGAAGGGCTCGCCCGTGGCCGCCCAGCGCCGGCCGAGCTCCATGTACCGCTCGCCGGCCCGCAGCACAAGCGCCTCGGCCGAGTCCGTGAGGGCCAGCGCATAGCCGTAGGGCTGCTGGAAGTCCTGGTGGGTGTATCGGGGCACCCGCGGCGGGATCAAGGTGTCCTTGGTGGTGATGATGTCCGCGAGCTCCGCGAGCGCCGCCCGGGCCGCGCCGATCACCGGGATCACCAGACCGGCGTGGTAGACGGCGTAGATCCGGCCCCCGTACATGGGGTTGCCGTGCAGCTCGGCGCCCTCGGCCGGGAACTCCTTCCTGGTCCAGTTGCCCACCGAGGTGCGCTGCTCGGGCACGAACACCTCATCCACCCGTACGCTGTTGGATCCGCTCGCGTTCATGCCGAGGACGCGGCCGTCGCCCCAGTCGTCGATGACGGTGAACTCCCCCGCGGGGATCACGACCGCGATGTTGGCGCCCGCCTCCCGCGGGTCGCGGCCGGCCACCATGGCGTTGCCCATGAAGTGCGTGGCGTACGGGGCGCCCGAGCAGTAGTCCCAGGTCCCGCCGACCATGTATCCGCCGTCCACGGGGCGTGCCTTCCCAGCCGGGACCGGGCGGTGCGGGCCGCGAAAGTCGCCGGTCGGCCCGAAGATCTCCCGCTGGCCCGCCGCCGGAAAATGCGCGCCGATCACGAGCGCGTGGTGCGACCCGAGCGTCAGCCCCCAGCCGGTGCCGGGGTCTCCCGAGGAGATCGCCAGCATCGCCTGCCAGAAGGTCGGCACGTCGAACTCATAGCCGCCGAACCTGCGAGGCTGGAGCATCCGGTAGAACCCGGCGGCGACGAACTCGCGCTCCACCGCCTCGGTGTGGCGGCCGAGCCGCTCGGCCTCGTCCTGCTGCGCCCGCACCATCGGGATCAGGGCGTGCGCGCGGTCGACGATCTCACTCGGGGTCAGGCCGGGTTCGGGCGGTGCGACCTCGGGGGCGACGGGGTCTTTCGGCGCGTGGACTTGCGTGCTTTCTGCCATGCGTCCTCCGCGGCTGCGCACCCGCGCCCGGACACCAAGAGAGGCGAGACCTCCTCCCCGTCGCCGCGGCGCGTTCCCGACGATATTTCCCACGCCCGGCCCGCAGCCATCGACTCCCGCCAGACAGAAGCCCATCCGCCCCGACGATCATGCCGGCCGGAGGATCGCGGCGAGCTCGCGCCACTCCCGCCGGGGCAGCTTCGTGCGGTCGTCGGTGATGACCTGCACGCAGACGTGGTCGGCGCCGGCCTCCTCGTGGGCGGCGACGCGCTCGCTGATCGAATCCGCGCCCCAGGCGACGACCGACGCGACGAGTTCGTCGCTGCCACCCTCGGCCAGATCGGCGTCGGTGTAGCCGAGCCGCCGCATGTTGTTCGCGTAGTTGGGCAGCCCGAGGTACCCGGAGACATGGCCGCGGGCGACGGCGCGGGCGCGGTCGGTGTCGGCCTCCATGACGACCTTGACCTCGGGGGCAAGCAGCCGGTCGGGGCCGAGCAGCCGCCGCGCGCGCCGGGTGTGCTCGGGCGTCACCAGGTACGGGTGCGCGCCGGCGGCCCGGTCCCGCGCCGTCTCCAGCATGCGCGGACCGAGCGCGGCGAGCACCCGCTGCGTCGCGGGTACGGGCGTCGCCGCGTCGTCAAGCCCGTCGAGGAAGGCGTGCATGGCCGCCATCGGGTGCTGGTAGCGCTCCTTGACGAGCACCTCGTGGCTGACGCCGAGCCCGAGCAAGAACCGCTCCGGATGCTCGGCCGTAACGGCGGCGTGCCGCGCGGCGACGTCGGCCGGCTCGTAGTCCCAGATGCTGAGGATGCCGGTCGCGACCACGATCCGCGAGGTGGCCTTCAGCAACGGCACGGCGTGCTCCACGCCGGGGCTGGAACCCAGCCAGATGGCTCCGTATCCGAGCTCCTCCAGCTCGGCCGCGGCTTCGGCGGCCGCGCCCCCGGCGACGTTGTCCTCCATGCGCAGCCCGATGTCCCAGATGCCCACGCGACCGAGATCCATCACAGCCTCCACTACCGAGTGCGGTCCTTCGCCAAACCTAGCCCTCGAAGGCGGCGTGGCCGGTCAGCGTCCGCCCGATCACCAAGCTGTGCACCTCGCTCGTGCCTTCGTAGGTGAGCACCGACTCGAGGTTGTTGGCATGCCTGATCGCCGGGTATTCGAGCGTGATGCCATTGGCGCCGAGAATCGTGCGGCACTCACGGGCGATGGCGATCGCCTCCCGCACATTGTTGAGCTTGCCCACGCTGACCTGCTCGGGCGTGAGGGTGCCGGCGTCCTTCAGCCGGCCGAGGTGCAGCGCGAGCAACGTGCCCTTGCCGACCTCGATCGCCATGTCGGCGAACTTGCGCTGGGTCAGCTGGAAGGCGGCGAGCGGCCGATCTAAGACCTCACGGTCGCCGGCGTAGGCCAGCGCGACATCGAGGCAGTCGAGCGCCGCGCCCATCGCGCCGAAGACGATGCCGAACCTGGCCTCGTTGAGGCAGCCGAGCGGCCCGCCGAGGCCGCGGGCGCCGGGCAACATGGCCGC
>OBLR010000129.1_pt1 | contig 14577 bp, 13 predicted proteins | sample 1519891 | NCBI WGS metagenome assembly OBLR01 (sample SAMEA3113583, study PRJEB22503) | soil metagenome | reverse complement strand
CCTCAACACGCTCTCTTACAAAGCTTTGTCACTCTGTAACTGCACCAGCAGTACCTCGCACGCAATATCAACGGCTACCGGTGCCACAGCACCACAGGTGTGCCGTACCCTACTTCCTGACCGGCCGACTGCTGGCCCGCTGATCTAGTGTCATGCCAGTTCAGCGGGCCTTGGTGCCTCGAACCGCGTGACCGGAGGAGTCGATGCTGGGATGACGGCAGGGCGACCGATGCCCACACAGGACGACGTGCTCGGGTACTTCGACACGCTGTCGAACTGGGGACGGTGGGGCGACGACGACGAGCTCGGCACTCTGAACCACATCACCGACGACGTCCGGCTGGCGGCGGCGCGGGCCGTGCGCCACGGCAGGAGCGTGTCGTGCGCATGGGAGGTTGCCGCACCGGAAGACATGGAGCGGTCGACGACGACGTTCCCGCGCGCCGCCGACATGCCGGGTGCCGAGGACATGCCGCTGCCCGGATTCCGCGACGACCGGCGCTGGGGCTTTTCGTCCGAGCGGCTCGGCATCACGTTCCACGGCAACACCCTCACCCACGTCGACTCGCCGTGCCACATCTTCTGGGACGGCACGATGTACAACGGGCGGTCGCACTCGTTGGTCGACGCCGCAACGGGATCGGCGTGGGCGGCCGTCACGGCGGCGGCGAACGGGATCATCACGCGTGGTGTCCTGCTGGACATTGCGAGGGTCCGCGATGTGCCGTGGTTGGAACCGGGGCAGGGTGTGTTTCCCGACGATCTCGAGGAGGCCGAGCGTCGCCAGGGTGTGCGGGTGCGATCCGGCGATGCGGTACTCCTGCGGACCGGCTATGGCCGCGTCCGGCACGAGGCCGGTGAGGCCAGCGGTTTCACGCAGGCCGGCTGGCACGCGTCCTGCCTGCCGTGGCTGCATGAACGGGAGGTCGCGCTGATCGGCGCTGACACCCCCCAGGACGTTCAGCCGTCGGGGTACGAAGACGTGTTGATGCCGGTTCACGCCGTGAGCCTCGTCGCGATGGGTCTGTGGCTGCTCGACAACTGCGACCTGGAGGTGTGCGCGACGACGGCTGCCGAGCTCGGCCAGTGGGACTTCCACCTCGCAGTCGCGCCGGTCCGCTTCGCCGGTACGTCCGGCAGCCCGGTCAACCCGATCGCCACATTCTGACCGCGGGACTCGCGCCCCGGACAGCGTCGGCACCCTTCACCGTCTGGGAGTCGATCAGCCCTGCGCTGGGCTGCGGGTTACGGCCTAGGCGTCTGGTAGGGAGCGACAGATGAGACTGTATTGGTATCGGTGAGCTGGAGCGTGCGCAAAGCACGCCATCACGGGGCCCGGGCTGCGGCCGACGCCGCGGAGACGGCGTTGCGGTCGGCGATGACCGACATGACAACGGAGCAGGCCCAGCAGGCGGGGGACCGGGCCATGGCCGAGCTCGAGGAGGACCTGTAGCCGGTCGAGCTGCGGGCTCCCGACTGTCGCCGGTGGCGTATCCGCGGACGGTGAAGACGGCTTCGGGCGCCGGCGCGGTGTCAGATCCGTGCGCTCCTCCCGCCGTGGGTCGCGGGATATCGAGCCCTCGGGTTTCGCGCACGGGACGTGCTGCCGGCCTCGGGCATCCTGACTCCTTCTAACGGCTAGGACATCGTGCGGGGGAGGGCGCGAGCGACGGCGAGGGTGGCCAGGGTGCCGCCGGCTCCGGCGATGAGGAAGGTGATCGGAGCGGAGGTGGCGTCGAGCAGCAGGCCGCCGCCGATGTAGGACAGTCCGGCGGCCACGCCGATCGCGCCGTACACGTTGCCGAAGACCCGGCCCAGCATCCCGGCCGGAACCAGCCGCTGCAGCAGTGTGTTGGCGGCGACGTCCATCGCCGCGATGCCGATGCCGCGTACGGTCTGCACCGTGAACGCGGCGGCGACCGCCCAGGCCAGGCCGGTGAGGAGATTGCCGACGCTGCTGACCGCGAAGCCGAGGGACAGCAGCGCCACCATCGACACGCGCGCGCCGTACCGCGCCAGCAGCAGGTAACCGAGCAGGAGGCCGATGCCGACCGCGGCCAGCAGCAGTCCGATCGCCGAGTCGCCGGCGCCGAGGTTGTCCTTGGCCAGCAGCACGAGGGCTACGTCGTCGATCCCGTTGCACGCCACGACGGCGAAGAACCCCAGCGCGATCACTCGTACCGCCGGCGCCGACCAGATGTAGCCAAGCCCGGAGCGCGCGTCCGCGAGCAGAGAAGACCGTTGCCGCGGGGCGGGCGAAGCCGGTCGTACGACGATGAGCAGGGCCGCCGAGACGAAGAACGTGGCGGCGTCGAGGAGGAGCACCCCGCGCACTCCGAGCAGCGGGAACAGCGCCGCCGCGATCAGCGGGCCAACGGCCTCGGCGCCGTTCGTGCCGAAGCCGAGGGTGGAATTAGCGGTCTCCAGGTGGCGGTCGTGCACCAGGGCGGGTATCGCCGTGCGGGAAGCGGGCTGGAACACCTGTCCAGTGATAGCCCGTACCGCAACCAGCGTCAGCAGCACTGGCAACGGCATCGGCAGGGCGAGCGCGATGAGCGTCATGATCGCGCCCTGGACCAGTTCGCAGATGATCATGACTCGGCGGAGGCCGAACTTGTCGCTGACCGCGCCGGTGATCGGCGCGAGCAGCGAAGGGACGAAGTCGCCGACCAGCAGCAGCAGCGAGACCGCGATCGCCTGCCCGGTCGTGTCGGCGACGTAGAGCATCAAGGCGACCAAGCTGAGCGAGTCGCCGGTGAAGGAAATGACACGGGCGCCGAACAGCGCACGGAACGCCGGATTGCCGCGGAGCAACCCCGCCGCCCCGTTCCTCCCCATGGGAAGGAACCCTAGGTGCCGGTCGTCAGGCACCCAGGCGCTCTGGGGGTAACGACTGTCTGGCTGTTCTGTGTTGGTAGCCGGGAACGTCGGTGTCGTCCGCTAACGTCGTGACGAAGTTGCCGAAGGTGATAGGGCGATCACGGTGGACTATGATCAGCTTGAGTCTTTGCGAAGACACAATTCCGCGTGGAAGCTCCTGCACGCCGACAATGCGCCCTTGATTTTGAGCTTTTTCAATAAGGTCTTCGTGGACGACAACGTGCGCTCGATCGCCGCCGTCGATCTGATCGGCCGACTCGATGACGAGCTGTTCAGCCTGCGCGAGCGGCTCGGCGCAGATCGATTTCCCAAGTCGGCGAAGGCTTACCTAGACGATTGGGCAGCCCCGGAGCGGGGATGGTTGCGCAAGTACTATCCGAAGGGTTCCGACGAGCCGCATTTTGATGCCACGCCTGCCGTGGAGAAGGCGCTCAGCTGGGTGCGGGCCTGGGCGAGCGTGCCTTTGTGGTACGGAGTCCCGGCTCAATACCGTGTTCGACCTGTTGCGGCAGATGGTTTACGGTGCTGAGACCGATCCGGCGGTGCGGTTGGCCGAGTTGGAGCGTCGTCGCGACGAGCTCGAAGCGGAAATCGCCCGGGTCCGGGCGGGAGATGTAGAGGTTTTGCACGACACTGGTCTGCGCGATCGCTATCAGCAGTTCACCGCGACCGCGTGGGAGTTGCTCGCCGATTTCCGTGAGGTTGAGGCGAACTTCCGCGGACTCGACCGCGAACTTCGCGAGCGGATCTCGGCATGGCGCGGTTCCAAAGGGGCGCTGCTCGACGACGTGCTCGGCAACCGCGATTCCATCGCCGACTCCGACCAGGGCAAGACCTTTCAGGCCTTCTATGATTTCTTGTTGTCGCCGAGCAGACAGGAAGAGCTGGCCGAGTTGCTGCGGCGGGTGCAGGCGTTGGATTCCCTTGACGCCGATCCCCGGGTGCGCCATATCCACCATGACTGGCTGGAGGCCGCGGAACGGACTCAGGCGACCGTACGCCAGCTCTCCGAACAGCTGCGGCGTTTCCTTGACGATCAGGTCTGGTTCGAGAACCGCCGGGTCATCGACCTGCTGCGCGATATCGAGTCCAGCGCACTCCGGTTGCGAGATCAGCGAGACGTGCCGGTGGCGATGGAGATGGACGCCGCCGCGCCGAAGGTCGTCTTGCCGATGGAACGTCCGCTGTACGCCCCGCCGGAAAAGGCCCGTATCGACAGCGCCGCGGTGGAGCTCGGGCGTGAGGAGACCGATGTCGCTCCCCTCTTTGAGCAGGTATATGTCGATCCCGAGCAGCTGGCGCAGACTGTACGTCGCGCGCTGCAGTCGCGCTCGCAGATCGGGTTGGCCGCATTGCTCGACGAACGGCCATTGCGACAGGGGCTGGCCGAATTGGTGACGTACATGTCATTGGGCGAGGACGACTTCCGCACCGTTTTCGATGAGGATCACCGCGAACAGGTGCGGTGGCGCGACGAGGACGGCGCTGAGCGGTGCGCGACGTTGCCGAGGGTGACCTTCGCGCGCGCCGCGGGAGGCCGCGGGTGAGCACGCCGCCGCAGACCTCCGTGTCCGCTGAGCACCACCTTCCCGTGGTGGTGACGCAGCTGATGAAAGGCGTGGTGTATCGCGACACCCACGAGAAGGTGTGGTGGTATCTCACCCAGCTGCAGCCGCAGGTGCGCGACTATGTCGCCGTACTCGGGCTCGAGGTCGTCGTCGACGAGGCCGAGGGATACGGCTTCCTGTGCTCCCTGCCCGAGCCCGAGGACGGCGAGGATCGTCCGGCGCCGGTGCGGTTGATCCCTCGTCGACAGCTTTCCTTTCACGTGAGCCTGCTGCTCGCGCTGCTTCGCAAGAAACTGGCCGAATTCGACGCCGGCGCGGGCGACGCCGATACGCGGCTGATGCTGTCCCGCGAACAGATCATCGAGATGATACGGCTGTTTTTGCCGGCCGCCAGCAACGAGGCGCGGCTCGTCGATCAAATCGACTCCCACATAGCGAAGGTGGTCGAGTTGGGGTTCCTGCGCCGGATGAAGGGGCAAGAGTCGGTCTTCGAGGTGCGTCGGATCGTCAAGGCTTTTGTGGACGGCCAATGGCTGTCGGAGTTCAATGATCGGCTGGCCGCGTACGCCGCACAGCTGGGCGGGGAGGACCCTGTGAGCGCGCCGCAGGCGCGCGGCGCGCGCTGGACTGAGGAGCGAGGAACGAGCGACGAGGGAAGCGCGCGCCTAAAGCGTGCCGAGGCTGCGCGGGGGGCACAGTGACCGAGGGACTTTTCAGCCCGGTCGAACTGGACGACGGGGACGACGAGCGGCTGAGCGGCTTTCGGCTGGACCGGCTGGAGGTCTACAACTGGGGCACGTTCGACAAGCGGGTCTGGACCTTTGACGTCGGCGCCCGCAACGGTCTGCTCACCGGCGACATCGGGTCGGGGAAATCGACGTTGGTCGACGCGGTCTCTACGCTGTTGCTGCCGGCGCACCGCATCTCCTACAACAAGGCGGCCGGGGCCGAGACAAAGGAGCGCAGCCTGCGCTCCTACGTCATGGGGTTCTACAAATCCGAGCGCAACGAAGAGACCGGCGCCTCGCGGCCGGTGGCGCTGCGCCCCGGCGGCACCTCCTATTCCGTCATTCTGGGGGTCTTTGTCAATCACGGTTACGACGCGACCGTCACCCTCGCCCAGGTCTTCTGGCGACGGGACGGGGACACGGGTCAGCCGGAACGATTTTTCGCTGTCGCCGACCGTGATCTGTCCGTGGTCGGTGACTTCTCCGAGTTCGGTACCGACATCACGTCACTTCGCAGGCGGCTGCGGAAAGACGGCGTCCGGCTTTTCGACGCCTTCCCGGAGTACGGCCGCACCTATCGTCGATGGCTCGGTATCGAGTCGGAACAGGCGATGGAGCTGTTCCACCAAACCGTTGCCATGAAATCGGTCGGCAACCTCAACGATTTCGTCCGCAACCACATGCTCGAACCCTTTGACGCGGATTCGTGGACCGAGCGGATCGTCTCCCACTTCGATGACCTCACCAAGGCCCACGAGGCCGTACGTCGCGCGGAAGACCAACTCGCCGCGTTGGGGCCTCTCCTCACCGACTGTGACACCAACGACGAACTCACCGCGGAGATCACGGCGCTGACCGATCAGCGGTCCGCCCTGCGCTACTACTTCGCCGACCGCAAGGCCGTACTCCTCACCGAGCGGATCAAACTGGCGACGGGACGGCGCGAGGAGCTGCTGCGGAAGCGAAAAGAGCTGGGCAGACTCCTCGACGAACTCCGCGGCGAAAAGATGCGCCTGGAGCTGGAGCGGGCGGGACACGGTGGCAATCGGCTCAGCCAGATCGAGACGATGATCGCCGATCTTTCGGAGGCGCGGGACAGGCGGCGGGACAAGGCCGAGCGCTTCGGCCGACTGCTGACCGAGGCCGGGATGGAACCCGTGGAGTCCGCGGAACAGTTCGCCGCCCGCCGCGGCGAGATCGCCGAGGCCGAGTCGGCGGCCGAAACCGAGCGAAGCGATCACACCAACGCCCTCAACGAAGTCGCCGTCGCCGAGGCCGAGTTGCGGAACGAGGCGAAAGAGCTCAACGACGAACTCACCAGCCTGCGGTCCAGAGATAGCAGCATTCCCAGGCGGCACCTGGACCTGCGGCAGTGGCTGTGCGCCGAGCTGGCGCTGGACGCGGCCGCGCTGCCGTTCGCCGGTGAGCTGATTCGGATTCGTCCCGAGGAAAAGGCGTGGGAGGGGGCCGCCGAGCGCTTGTTGCGCAGCTTCGCGCTGTCTTTGCTGGTGCCAGAGACCCACTATGCCGCGGTGTCGGATTGGATCAACGACCACCACCTGGGCGGGCGACTGGTCTATTACCGAGTGCCGCGGAAGGTGGCACGGCATCGCCCGGACGCAGACGAGGGGGGGCGTGCCGCTCGCGACCAAGCTCGAGATCAAGGACACCGACTTCTACCCATGGCTGGAACGTGAGCTCGCCGTACGTGCCGCCCACTCCTGTGTGGAGACCATGGCGGAGTTTCGCCGGAACGCCAGGGCGATCACGCGGACCGGACAGATCAAGGACCGTGGCGGGAGGCACGTCAAGGACGACACCCGGCGCATCGACGATCGCAGCACCTACGTACTCGGCTGGAGTAACAACGACAAGATCGATGCGTTGCTGGACCAGGCCCAGAGCGTTCAGCGCAGGCAGCAACGGGTCGCGGCGGACCGGCGGCGCCTCGAAACGGCACTGGATAAGGCGATCAAGCGAGGCCAGCACATCGCGGCGCTCATCGGCGTGGACGCTTACGACGAGATCGACTGGCGGTCCATGGTCAACCGCATCGCCGCGCTCGAGACGGAGAAACGGCAGCTGGAAGAGTCGTCGAAGGAACTGGAGCGGCTCACCCGCCGGCTGAACGAGGTCGCAGACGAGATCGCCGCACGAGAGACCGAACAGGCCGAGGTCCAGCAAGAGGTCGGCGGCACCCAGTCGCGGCTGGACAACGCCCAGGCCGCGCTGGACGCGGCCGAGCGGATCGTCGACGAGCCGGAATGCGAGACCGCTCTTGATCACTTCGCGGCGATCGCCGAGCGGCTCACCGAACCGCCGCGTACTCCAGAGGAGTGCGACGACGCCGAGCGCGCCGCGGAACGCGCGCTGACCGAGCTGAAGGAACGCAGAGCGGATCGGCAACGGCGGCTGGGCACCAGGATTGTTTCCCAGATGGGACGGTTCCGGGCGGCATATCCGGTGGAGACCAATGAACTGGACGATTCGGTCGCGGCCGCCGACGGTTACCGTGAGCTGCATCGCCGGCTGGTCGAAGACGATCTGCCCCGCTTCCAGCAGCGATTCAAGGACTACCTCAACACCAACACCGTCCGCGACATCGCCATGTTCCAGTCGGAGCTGAACAAACAGCGCGACCTGATCCGCGAGCGGATCGCCACCATCAACGAGTCCCTCGTCGGTATCGACTACAACCACGGGCGGTACATCCGGCTGGAAGCACAAAACACGATCAACACTGAGATCCGGGAGTTCATCGCCGAGCTGCGCTCCTGCACCGACAGCGTCATCACCGGCGACGACTCCGACGCCTATTCCGAGCAAAAATTCATCCAGGTGAGCCGGATCATCGAGCGCTTCAAAGGCCGTGAGGGGTACACCGACGCGGACCGAAAGTGGACCAGGCAGGTCACCGACGTGCGCAACTGGTTCACCTTCTCGGCGTCGGAACGCTGGCGGGAAAATGACGAAGAATATGAGAACTATACGGATTCAGGCGGGAAATCGGGCGGGCAGAAGGAAAAGCTCGCCTACACCATCCTCGCCGCATCCCTGGCGTACCAGTTCAAGTTGGAGTGGGGTGCGGTCCTGTCCAAGACATTCCGATTCGCCGTTATTGACGAGGCTTTCGGTCGTGGTTCTGACGAATCCACTCGATACGCCCTGCGGTTGTTCCGCCGGCTTGGCCTGCAATTGCTGATCGTGACGCCGCTGCAGAAAATCCATGTCATCGAGCCCTACGTGCATTCCGTGGGCTACGTCGACAACCCGACGGGCAGTCACTCCCGGCTACAGACCCTCACCATCGAGGAATATCGGGCCCGCAAGCGCGCGCTGTCCCTGGTGGTCGAGGCGTAAGCGATGACGCCGGCCCCCTCCTGGACCCCCCCTCCCGACGTGGTGAACCGCCTGCGCCGCAGGTGGGAGGGCGGCGCTTTCCTGTCCGCGTACGCCACTGGCGAACCATTCGAGCCGGTGGCCGTTCCGATTCGCGGGCCGAGGCCGGGCGAATTGGCCACGCGGTTGGATCAGGTCCGTGACTGGGCTCGCCGGTGGTCCAACGCCGAGTCGCTGCGGGTCGAATACAAAAAGATCGGCGGGCGGCTCGTCGGCACCAACGAGCTGCCCAGCCGGGCTTGGATCGACGACTATGAGACCCTTTGGCGGCTGCTGAAGGTCACCCGGCAGGTGGCGCGATTCAGTGAGCTGCTCGCCGGGAGCCAAGGTCCGATCGCTGAGTGGATGCGGGCCCACCCGATGAAGGTGCTCGGCCTCGAGCGCGATTGGGAACGCATCTGCGCCACGGTTCGCTGGATCGCCCAACACGACCGCGGCGCTGTCTATCTTCGCCAGGTGGACGTCCCCGGTGTCGACACCAAGTTCATCGAGAAACACCGGGGGGTCTTGGCCGAACTGCTCGACGGCCTCGGCCTGGCGACCGATACGCCGCGCTCACAATTCGCCCTTCGGTACGGCTTCCGCGACAAGCCGCAGTACGTACGGTTTCGACTGCCCGGCCGCGACCTCGCCGGCTTCAGCGAACTGACGGTGCGAACCGACGAGCTTGACCGCACGCCACCCGGCATCACGACCATGTACGTCGTCGAGAACGAGATCACCTACCTCGCCTTCCCGCTCGCGGCGGGCAACATGGTGATCTTTGGCAGTGGTTACGCGGTCCGTCGTCTGGAGCGACTCCCCTGGCTCGACGACATCGAACTCGTCTACTGGGGCGACATCGATACACATGGCTTCGCCATTCTCGACGGCCTCCGCCACCGCTTCCCGCATACGGCCTCGATGTTGATGGACCGCGCGACGTTGCTCGGCCACGCCGACCACTGGGCAACCGAGCATGACCCGAAGAACGTCCACCTCGATCGGCTTACCACGCAGGAGCGCGAGCTTTACCACGACCTGATCGAGAACAGGCTGGGCGAAGCCGTACGCCTGGAACAGGAACGCATCCGCTTCTCCGCGCTCGAACGCGCGCTGCACCGCTGAAAAGGCCGCGTGAAGCGTCGATTCTCACGGGATGTAAGGTCTCCGCACCGGTTGACGGCTTCGTCTTATCGACAGCGACCGAACCGCCCTGCCAGCGGGGGAGGCCCTGCGTCTCACCAGGCGGCCGGCCGTGTGATCACGCCTTGCCGGTCTTCGAGCTTGTCCGGGAACTGTGAGTCGCGCAGCACCCGCGCCCTGATGTGCTTGATGAACATCGGCCGAGCCGATGTCAGGTCGCGGCTGCACGGAGCCTTTTTGTACGGATTGATGATCCCGATCCGCATCCCGAACCTCTTGCGCAGTAAGTGAATGGGCGCGGCGAGGTCGGAGTCATTGCTGATCATTACCGCGGCCTCGCAGTCCCGATCGAACGCGTCGCAGAGCAGATGCGTGGCTATGTTGACGTCCGTCCGCTTCTCCTCGGTCTTGATCATTTCGACGATCTTCGGGCCTCCAGGCGCCGGTTGGGCCAACGGCATTCGTGCGATGGACCGCTGAAAGCGACCGAAGTGAATCGCCAGGTGAGGGATCGTCGCGAGCGCTCGCAGGTAGGTATCTTGCCGGTTGGCGGCGAACGGGGTGGCCGGGGCGGTCGGTGACCCGGACCGTAAAATATCGGATGCGGTGGATGTCGTCGTCGGGGAGCATGGTTCGGCAGAGAGCATCCAGGTCCAACCACTTGTATCGGGTGTCCTTCAGGCAGCCGTAGTAGAGGTTGAACCCGTCGACGTAAACGTTCGTGAGCACCGTGTGATGGTATCGTCACCGAATGTTAAAGCGGTGTTCTTGAGCTCGCGTGTCTCGCTCGCCAGTCGCTCGTCGCGGTGTGTCCCTGTGTGTCTCCCACCCTCCTGGGTTGACGGGATACGTGCTCGGGTGTTTGCTAACAGCAACCGACCCGCACGTTTCGATGGGCGGGCTGCGGGCCCCATCCGGTGGATGGGGCCCTGTGTTTTTCGGGCCGACCTCCGGTCAGGCGCGGAGGGCGACAAGGGTCTTGGAGCCCATGGAGCAATAGAGGGCGCCGGCCCAAGGGGTGAGGTCATTGACGTACACCCACAGCCCGCCCGGCAAGTCGGACTTGTCGAGCCTGAAGGTGATGTGGCCGGTGGGCGGGTCGAAGCCCAAGACGCCGTTGGTGGCGCCGGCGTAGAGGGTGTTGTTCATAAGGGCCGGCCGGGGGCTGGGGGCGGAGTCGAAGCGCTGCGTCCAGCGGACCTTGCCGGCGCCGGTGTCGAGGGCGAAAAGCGTGCCCTTGTCGTCGTGCACGAACAGCAAACCGTTCGAGATGGTGGCGGCGCCCGCCTTGTCGCCGACGGAGAAGGTCCAGCGTTCCCGGCCGGTGACGGCGTCAAGGGCGCGGAGCACGCCGCCGGTGCCGCGGACGTAGACGGCACCCCTGGACGATCTTCGGCGCCGGGCCGAACGTGCCGGTGCCGCCGCCGCTCGCGAGTGCACCGGAGGTGTTCCGCCAGCGCCGCCTGCCCGTGGCGGCGTCGAAGGCGATCACCTGATAGCTCTGCGTCATGACGACGACCAGGCCGCCCGCGACCGCCGGACTGGTGGGAGAACGCGGCGCCGGCCGAAGCCCGCTTGCCCTTCTCCGTACGAGCCCGGCGTACCGGCGCGCGGCGTTTCGAGGGTGCCCGGTGCCGCGCCACCGGGCGTCCCAAGGCCCGGCGCCGCGGGCGACGAGGGCGGCGAGGGCGGCGGCGGGGCCTGCCGGCCGCGCCGGGCGATGTCGGCCGTGACGGGCGGCGGGAGCCAGGCGGTGCCCTGCAGCACGTCGGTACGCGGCGTCCGGTCGGCGAGCCACCGCAACAGGTCCCCGGCGGCCGGCCGGTGTTCGGGGTCCTTGTTCAGGCAGGCGGCGATGAGCGCGCGCAGTTCGGGGTCGCCGACGCCGTCCAGCCGGGGCGGCTCGTGGACGACGCGGTAGAGCAGCACGGGCACGGTCGCGCGGCCGAACGGGCCGTCCGCCGTCGCCGCGTAGCACAGCACGGCGCCGAAAGAGAAGACGTCGCTTGCCGGGCCGGTGTCGCCGCCCCGCGCCTGTTCCGGTGAGAGGAAGCCCGGCGAGCCGATGGCGTGCCCGGCCTGGGTGACGACGGTCGCCTCCGCCGCGTACGCGATGCCGAAGTCGATGACCCGGGGCCCGTCCGGGCCGAGCATGACGTTGGACGGCTTCAGATCGCGGTGCACGACCCCGGCGCTATGGATCGAGTCGAGCGCTTCGGCCAGCCCCGCCCCGAGTGCGAAGGCGGCCGGCGGCGGGAACGGCCCGTGGGTCAAAACGGCGTCCTGCAGCGAAAGACCCGGCAGGAACGCGGTGGCCAGCCACGGCAGCCGTACGTCGGGATCCGCGTCCACCACGGGCGCGGTGAACGCGCCGCTGACCGACCTGGCGGCCTCGACCTCCCGGCGGACCCGCGCGCGGAAGCCGCGGTCGCCCGCCAGATTCGGATGGACGACCTTGAGCGCCACCGGCATGCCCCCCGGCGAGCGGGCGAGAAAGACCTGGCCCATGCCGCCCGCACCCAGCCTGGCCTGCAGCAGGTAGCCTCCTATACGTTCCGGATCGCCGGGCCGCAGCGCCTCCACGCACGCCCCCTCTCGCCGGGCCCGGAACACATATCGAGCACCCGAGTACCCGTGTACTCAGCTGAGTATTCAGACGATAACGGCTGCGGCGCGCGGGCCGCTCGATGTCCGGGAACGATCGAAGGAAACGGAAGAAGAAGGCCGACGATCGCACGAACGCAACCGGCGACGGCCGGCCGGGGTTGATATGGCCATGAGGGAAAACAAGGGCCGAGCCGGCGGCCCGCCGCTGCCGGGCGCAGCCGCCCGCCTCCACGCCGACCCTCTCGCCGACCCTGGCGTCGATCCTCTCGTCGACCCTGTCGCTGACCCCGTCGTACGAGCCTTGTGCGACGATCTCGACTCGGGGTTCGCGGAGCTGTTCGGCGCGTACCAGGGGTTGATGTTCACTGCCGCGCTGCGGCTGTGCGGGCGGTGGGCGGACGCCGAAGACCTGACGGCGGAGGCGTTCTTGCGTGCCTATCGCGCGCTGTGCGGCTACGAAGCCGAGCGCATCGCCGACCTCCGGCCGCGCGCCTGGCTCGTCAAGATCCTGCTGAACGTGTGGCGTAACAGCAGGCGCACCGATGCCCGCAAGCCGCCGCCGGCGCCGCTCGATGAGGCGCCCGACCCGGTCGATCCCCGCGAAGGCGTGGAAGCCGCGGCCGTACGGCACGAAACCGGCGGTGAGCTGGCCGAGCTGTTGGGCAGACTGCCCGAGGACCAGCGGACGGCCGTCGTGCTCCGGCACGTCGTCGATCTGCCCATCGCCGAGATCGCCGCCGCGCTCGACATGCCCGAAGGCACCGTCAAGTCCCATATCTCGCGCGGATTGCGGCGCCTCCGCACCCTGTCCGCTTCGGTCGCCACCGCGACCTCGCCCGCGACGCCCGCGACCTCGCCCCCGGCCTCGCTCGCGGCCTCGCCTTCGACCTCCACGCCCGCTCCCGCCGCCTCACCCGGAGGTGCCCGATGATGATGACGACGAACTCCGACCACGATCCGCTGCTCACCGGGCTGGCGGGTCTGGCCACCGCCGCGCCGGCCGGTCTGCTCGACCAGGTCGTCGCCCGCTGGGTGCGCGTGCCCGGTCCCATCGGCGACCTGTCCGTCGCCTTCACCGATCACGGCATCGCCTACGTACGGATAACGGACCACCAGGACATCGAAGGCCATGGGGCCGACGACCGCGCAGACTTCGCCGACTCCTTCCGCCGGCGGTTCGCCCGGCCGCTGCTGCCCGCCGACCGGCCCCCGGCCGGGCTGTTGCCGGCCCTGCGCTCGGGCAAGACGACCGGCCTGCGGTTCGACCTGCGCGGCCTGACCGGCTTCCAGGCCGACGTGCTGCGGGCGGCCCGGACGATCCCCAAGGGCCAGGTACGGCCGTACGCCTGGATCGCGCGGGAGATCGGACGGCCCAAGGCGGTACGGGCGGTCGGCTCGGCCCTGGCGCACAACCCGGTGCCCATTTTGATCCCGTGCCACCGCGTGACCCGTTCGGACGGTTCGGGCGGCGAGTACGTGTTCGGCTCCGCCGCCAAGGAGAGGCTGCTGCGCGAGGAGAACGTCGACCTCGACGAGATCCGCTCACTCGCCAGGCAGGACATCTTCTACATCGGCAGCGACACGACCGGCGTCGTGTGCTTCCCGACCTGCCACAACGCGCGGCGGATCACGCCAAGGCACCGGCACGGCTTCCGCGCGGTCGCCGCGGCGGAGGCGGCCGGATACCGTCCCTGCCAGTCCTGCCGCCCAGGCCTGTCCTGACCCGCACCACCCACATCGGGTCCCGTTTCATGTGGTCCGTACGGATTGAACGGACGGGACCCGGTCCAGCGTGATGCCGAAATGCGTCCGATAGGCGGCGAGAACCTCCGCGTCGTCGGTCAGCACGTGCTCCTCACGCTCGCTGCCGCTCGTCCGGATGAATGTACGGTCGCTCAAGGTCACCCGTCCGGTCTCGGTCAGCAGCGAACAGACGAGCGAGCGGGTGAACAGCGACTTGGGGGAGGTCTGGTGCCACCAGCACGTCGCCTCGAAGTCGCCGAGCGCCCGCGGGCGCGGGTCCAGCCGGTACTGCGGCTCGCCGTTCAGCAGGACATTCAGGTCGCCGTCCGGCTGTTCGACGATGCGAAAGACCCCGGCGGCGTCGTGCTGGTCGGCCGCGCCGGCATCCAGCCGCAGCGGCAGGTTGCTGAACCTGCCGAACCCCACATCCGCGAGCCACACCCCGCCCCCACCACCCGGGTCGACGTCGTCGGCCACGTCGACGCGCAGCGCCAGGTGGTCGAACGGCGGACCAAGACCTTCCGGGG
>OBLR010000128.1_pt1 | contig 14662 bp, 10 predicted proteins | sample 1519891 | NCBI WGS metagenome assembly OBLR01 (sample SAMEA3113583, study PRJEB22503) | soil metagenome | reverse complement strand
AACATGGTCACCGGGGCGTCCACCGCCGACCTGGCGATCATCTTGATCGACGCCCGCAAGGGCATCATCGAGCAGTCGCGCCGGCACGCCTTCCTCACGACGCTGCTGAAGGTGCCGCACCTGGTGCTGGCGGTCAACAAGATGGACCTGGTCGACTACGACCAGCAGGTCTTCGAGCGCATCCACGACGAGTTCACCGCGTTCGCCGCCAAGCTCGACGTAACCGACCTGACGTTCATCCCGATCTCGGCGCTGCACGGCGACAACGTGGTGGACCGATCGGCCAACATGCCGTGGTACGACGGGCCCTCGCTGCTGCACCATCTGGAGCACGTGCACATCGCCTCCGACCGCAACCTCATCGACGTCCGGTTCCCCGTGCAATACGTCATCCGGCCGCATCGCTCGACCGACCACGACCTGCACGACTATCGCGGTTACGCCGGTCAGGTCGCCGGCGGCGTCCTCAAGCCGGGGGACGAGGTCCTGCACCTGCCGTCGGGGCTGACCACCCACATCACCGACATCGACACGGCGAACGGACCCGTCCAGGAGGCGTTCCCGCCGATGTCGGTGACGCTGCGGCTGGCCGACAACATCGACATCTCGCGCGGCGACCTGATCTGCCGGCCGCACAACCAGCCGACGGTCGCCCAGGACATCGAGGCGATGGTGTGCTGGATGTCGGTCGAACGGCCGCTCACCCCCCGCACGAAGCTGGTGATCAAGCACACCACCCGTACCGCCAGGGCGCTGGTGCGCGACCTGCACTACCGGCTGGACGTCAACACCCTGCACCGGGACGAGGACGCGTCGGACCTGCGGCTCAACGAGATCGGCCGCGTGGGGCTGCGCGTCACCCAGCCGCTGTTCGTCGACGACTACAACCGCAACCGGCTCACCGGCGGCTTCATCCTCATCGACGAGGCCACCAACGGGACGGTCGCCGCCGGGATGATCATCGACGCCAAGTAGCCGATCCCCGCGCACGACCGACGTACCCCCACTCCACGCCACAACGAGACGGGTGCCATGGAACCCCCTGTCGGCCCTTCCGATCCCGCTGATCCCGCGGTCCCCGCTGCAGCGCCCCCGCACTCGGCGGACGCCCCCAAAGTGCTCTACCTGGGCGGGCTTGGCCGCAGCGGCACCACATTGCTCGACCGGCTGCTCGGCGAGCTGCCCGGCGCCATCTCGCTCGGCGAGGTGGTGCACCTGTGGGAACGCGGCGTCGTGGGCGGCGAGCGCTGCGGCTGCGGCGCGTCGTTCGGTGACTGCGCGTTTTGGCGCGAGGTCGGCCAGGTGGCGTTCGGCGGCTGGGAGCGCGTGGACATCGAACGGCTGCGGGCGCTGCGGGCCGCGGTGGACCGCACCCGGCACATCCCGGCGCTGGCCCGCCGGCGGTTGCCGGCCGCCACGCGCGAACGCGTCGACGCCTACGTCTCCTACTATGTCCGGCTCTACCGGGCCGTGGCCGAGGTGAGCGGCGCGCGGGTGCTCATCGACTCGAGCAAACAGGCCTCGCTCGCCGGCTGCCTACGCTGGGCCGCCGTCACCGGCGCTGCCGGCTCCGCCCCCGGCGGCGCGATCGATCTGCGGGTGCTGCACGTCGTACGCGACAGCCGCGGGGTCGCCTATTCCTGGACCAAGAAGGTGCGCCGGCCAGAGGCGGTGACCGGCGGCGAAGAGTTCATGGCGCAGTGGTCCCCGGCCAAGGCGGCCGCGTACTGGAACGCGGAGAACGGGGCGTTCGCGCTGTTCGCCCGGCGTGGCGTCCCCACGCTGCGGGTGCGGTACGAGGAGTTCTTGCGCGCGCCCATCGAGTCGCTGCGACGGATCGCGGAGTTCGCCGGCCTGCCCGGCGATGACGCGGCCATGGCGTTCCTCGCCGCGGACGACGACGGCAGCGTCACCGCGCGGCTGTCGGCCAACCACACCGCGTCCGGCAACCCGATGCGGTTCCAGACCGGCCCTGTCCTGCTGCGCCGCGACGAGGAATGGCGGACCCGGCTGGAGCCCGCCGACCGCCGCCGGGTCACCGCGTTGACCTACCCGCTGCTGCGGCGCTACGGCTACCTGCGGGGGGCTCCGCCCCCCGCAGACCCCCCGAACAATAAGGAGCTGCGCACTCCTTCGCCGGCCCCTCCTGCGTCGGGGCGGGGGTCCGCGTCCACATGACCGCCCTGCCGCTGCCCTCCGTCGGAGTGGTACTGCCCACCCGTGACCGCCCCCAGCTGCTCCGCCGCGCGCTCGACGCCGTCTTGACCCAGGAGTACGCCGGCGATCTGCGCGCGGTCGTCGTCTACGACCAGGCCGAGCCGGACCACGGCCTTGCCGCCGACCGGGTGCAGGTGATCGTCAACAACCGTACGCCGGGCCTCGCCGGCGCACGCAACAGCGGGATCCTCGCGCTCGACACCGAACTCGTGGCGTTCTGCGATGACGACGACGTGTGGTTGCCGGGCAAGCTCGCGGCGCAGGTCGAGGCGCTCGGCAAGGCGCGCGGGGGAGAGCTGGCCAGCTGCGGCGTCCTCATCGACTACGACGGCAAGCAGGTACCACGGCTGGCCTTCGCCGGCCGGGTCACCTTTGAAGATCTCGTTCGTTCCCGCATGGTGATGGTGCACTCGTCGACGTACCTGGCGCGGCGGGCGGCGCTGCTCGACGTCGGACTGGTCGACGAAGCGATCCCGGGCAGCCAGGGCGAGGACTGGGACCTCGCGCTGCGGATGTCGCGGCGACATCCGATCGTCAATGTGGATCACCCGCTTGTCCGGGTCTTGTGGGGGGGTACGTCCTACTACGCCCAGGCGTGGGAGACCAAGGTCGCCGCGCTGCACTGGTTCCTCGACCGGTATCCCGAGATCGGGCGGTCCCCGGTCGGCGGGGCCAGGGTCTACGGGCAGCTCGCCTTCGGCTACGCCTGCCTGAAACACCGCCGCGACGCGGTGCGCTGGGCGGGGCGGGCGCTGCGCGCCAACTGGAAGGAGCCGCGGGTGCCGTTCGCGCTCGCCGTGGCATCCGGGCTCATCTCGGGTGAACGAGTACTGCGCGCCCTGCACACTCGCGGTCGCGGCATCTGACGTCAACGGAGGAGTGGAACGTGAGAGGTCGCGCGGCGGCGGCGTTCGCGCTAATGGTCGTGCTGACGGGCTGCGGCTCCGACGGCGGCGACCCCAAGCCGACGATGCAGAGCACGGTACGGCCCGGCGTCGCGCCGGCCCCGCCGAGCCACGGCGCCTACTTCGGTGCCTGGGTCGACGCCGGCCCACGGGGCGCCAACCAGCCCGGCCCGTTCCAAGCCGTCCTGCACTTCGAGCAGAACATCGGCAGGAAGCTGGACATCGTCAACACCTATCGCACCTGGGACCAGCCCTTCCCCCGAGCGGACGACGCCGCAGTGCTGAACAGCCGCCGGTATCTGATGCTGTCGTGGAACGGCACCGACACCCGCCTCATCACCTCCGGCTCGCAGGACCCGGTCATCCATGCCAAAGCCAGAGCCATTAAGGCGACCGGGCGGCCGATCTTCCTGCGCTGGCAGTGGGAGATGGAACGCCCCAACCTCAGGCACCGTATCCACGGACCGGACGCCTTCATCGCCGCGTGGCGGCATATCCGGGCGATCTTCCAGCAGAACCGCGTCAACAACGTCGCCTGGGTCTGGTGCCCCACGGCGAAGGGGTTCAACGGCGAAGACCGTGCCGCCGCGTACTACCCGGGCGACAACCAGGTCGACTGGTTGTGCGCCGACGTCTATCCGGAGCTGGGCTACGACTACCGCGATTTCTCCGAGTCCGCGGCGGCCTTCCTCCGCTTCGCGAAAGCGCATCCGAAACCCATCATGATCGGGGAGTTCGGGGTGCCGGTCTCCTACGGTCCGCGCCGGCCCGAGTGGCTGCGCGACGCCGCCAAAGCACTACGAAAACCGCAGATCAAGGCCGTCGTCTACTTCGACGGCGACACGTACGGCATTAAGCCGACCGAACGCATGCGGTTCTCGCTCGAAGGGGACCAGCCCGCCATGTCCGCCATGCGCGAGCTCGCCACCACCCCCTACTTCAACCCCCGCGACCTCGCCGTCAACAGCGACTGACCCGGCAACCGATCAGGCGGGGGAGCAGAAGCGAAGCCTCGGCGAGATCAGGGCAGTCAAATCGCGGCGACGGCAAGAGCACGGCAACGGTCCATCGAGCAGACCCGACTTATCCACAGGTTGCGCGACCGCTTTCACGCGCAGTTGGCCCATGACAGCGTGGCGCGCATGAAACTCAATTCAATGCAGTACGCAAGCCTCGGCCCAAACCGTGCCCTAAGCTCAGGGCGCGATGTCGGCATATGCGGATCCGCAGGCGAAGATATCCGCGGCGGTTACCACGACGGTGTCCTCGTCGGCCCGGGTGATTTCGTTTCGGGCGCACACGATGTAGGTGAGCCGGTCGACGTCCTCGGTGAGGGCGGCGGCCTTGGCGATCAGTTTCGCCTTGATGCGGGCGGCGTCCACCGACCGCGCCCATTTGGCCTCGCCGACCGCGACCGGGATTCGGGTCAGCTCGGGCTGAGCGAGCGCGACCGCGTCGATCTGGTCCTGCCCGCCGGATCGCCACCATGGACCGATCGCGACGATGTCGGTCGAACCGAGGAGCCCCGAGCCGGCCTGCCGCCACAGGTATTCGCGGAACGCCGCTTCGAACGGTGGGCCCATGTGATCGTTGAGTTCCCGCTCAAGGGCCGGGACGACTAGCTCGCCGCGGCTGCGCTCGATCTCCGTACGGTGGCGGCGGACGGGGCCAAGATAAAAGGCGAGGAAGTTGTCCGCGATCTGATAGATCCTGCGGCGCGATCGATCCGGGTCCTCGTCGACCGGCGTCATCCGCTCGACGAGTCGGGCTTCGATGAGGCGATCCAGCGCGCGAGTCGGATCGGAGCCCACGGCATCTTTGATCTCGTTGAAGCGGGTGGCGCCGCCCGCGATGGCATGCAACGCGGCCGTTGCCTGTTCCGAGCCGATCTCCGTCTCCATGATCAGCCGCCCCTCAGTGAGCAGCGGACTTCCCGATGAGCCCACCAGCCGGAGCAGATTTTGCTGAACCGTCGCTTCTTCCCGCCACCATTTGAGGTACAGCGGCATGCCGCCGGCGATTCCGTAGACGAGCGCCCGTATCTCCGGCGCCAGACGTGGAAGCATCGCGGCTGCTTCGTGCGGCCGAAAGGGGAACACCGGCAGCGTGAGGTTGAATCGCCCGTAGAGGGGTGCTCTTGTCTCCTGGATGGACCACATCGTCCTGACCGAGGACCCGCAGATCAGGATACGCAGCCGGGTGCGATCTCGCGTGTGGTCGAGGAAGGCCCGGAGTATGCCGGGAAGCGTGGGTGATCCCGGCAGCAACTCCGGGAACTCGTCGAGGACGAGCAACAGCGGTTCGGTGACGGCGAGTTCGGCCAAGTGGTCGAGGGCGTCTCGCCAGTCCCGGTACGGATTGTCGATCATGTCCCGCAGGCCGCCCACCTTGGCGCCCGCCACGCCCGCCGACAGCCGAACCAACTCGCCGGGCATGGGGTCACCGACTCCGGTATGGAACACCACCCGGGGCAGTCCCGATGCGAAGTGCTCGATCAGCGCGGTCTTGCCCACGCGGCGGCGTCCCCATACCAGGGCCGGCCGGTCGGCCGCGTGCTCCCACCAATCCGACAACGCGTCGAGCTCGGCCTCTCGGCCTACAAACTCCATGCGCTTAGCTTACCCGCCTTGAAAACAGGCTGCAGGCGTGCAGCCTGTTCTTAGAGCAGGTTAATTTGATCTTCTGGCAGGAGAGCGGAGGGCGCGGAGGGTGCCGAGCCTTAGGGGCCCGCGGAAGCGCCAGCAGCCGCCGGCGTACAAGAGGGCGCCGAACGTTGCGAAAGCTGCCAGGGTAGCGAAGCCGTCGCCGACCGCCGCCCGGCCGACGAATGGCAGGACGCCGAAGCACAGCCCGGCGAGACCGGCGGCGACGAGCGTCGCCGCGCCGTACGGGTGGATCCGTAGCGACCACACGATGAGTGCGAGCGGCACGACGTTGTTGATCAGGATCGCGGCCGCCCAGGCGATCGCGGCGCCGAGGACGCCGAGGTGCGGAATCAGGATGATGTTGAGGCTCAGGTTCGCGGCCAGGCTCAGCACCGTGGTGACGAGGTTCCACGACGTACGGCCGGCCATGGACAGCACCATGTTCACCATGCCGGACGCCGAGGCCACCAGCATCGCGCCGGTCAGCACGAGGATGGCGTCCGTGCCGTCCTCATAGCCGCGCCCGAAGGCGGCCATCATCGGCGTCGCGAACACGGCGCACAGTAGATACAGCGGCCAGGCGATCAGCACCAGCCACGCCGTCGCGGTCTCGAAGAGCGTCCGGGCCGCCGCCCGGTCGCCGAGCGCGAGCTTCTCGCCGAGCTGCGGCTGCAGCGTCGTACCGAGAGAGGAGTTTGCGAGCTGGCCGACGACGAGGAAGCGGGTGGCGGCGGTGAAAACCGCCGCCTGGGCCGGGCCGCTGAGCGCGGCGACGAGCACGATGCCGGCGCGCTGCAATGCGATCTGAGCGATCACCGTGAACGTCTGCGGCCACGTGTATCGCCAGAACTCCCCCTTCATTCCGTCGGCTGCTCGCTTCTCGGCCGGTCCGCGGCCCGACCAGAACGTGCCAGTCCGTACGGGCAGGTCGTTTTTCTTGCGCGGTGGCCACCAAGCGCGGGTGCGTACCGGTGCTTCGGCCGGGTGATGAAGATGGCCCAGCCAGAGCCAGGCGAGCAGGGCGGCGGGCAGGTAGGGGAGCGCCCAGGCCAGCCCCAGCCACGGGGTCGACGCCGTCACGATCACGATGATGGTCAACACGACCTGGGTGAGCGGCCGGCCGATGTTCTCGATCAGTACGGTGGGCCGCTGGGTACGGAAACCCCGGGTGGCGGCCAGCAGCGGCTCCGCGAACACCGCCAGCGGCAGGCAGACCGCTAGGACGCGCAGATAAGTGGCGAAATGCCCCGGCGGGCCAGCGACGAAGACCTGGGCCAGTGGCCCGGCGAAGACGAACAGACACGCGCCCAGCAGCAGGCCGACGACGCCGACCGGCGTTAGGGCGGCCGCGATCGCCTGGCCGATGCGATGCCGCTGGTCCAGCACCCGGAACCGCGAGATGAAATAGACGAGGCCGGTCTGCGTGCCCAGCTGAGCGGTCGCCAGGGCCAGCAAGAAGACGGAGGTGGCCGCGAAGAAGACTCCCGCCTCCGCCTTGCTGAACCCGCGCGTGATCAAAACCACGAGGCCGACGTTGGCGAACGTCGATACGGCCGCGCCGATCAGGCTCAGCACGCCGCCGCGCGCGAACGAGCGCAGGTCGGCGCCTGCGGCCGGAGTCGCCGGCCCTGGCGGGCCGCCCGGCGCGCCAGGGCCACCCGTCGTCTCGGCCGCGGTCATGTCCGCCAGCTCGGCGGCCGGCCGAGCCATTCGCCCAGCCGGGCGTCGTACGGTTCGAAATGGTCGGTCAGCCGGGCACGCAGCGCGGCGGACAGCGGCGCCCGCTCACGGGCGTTATGCCGCTTGAATGCCAGGTGGCCGAGATGGGGGAGGCCGAGAAAGTCGATGACTCCGTCATAAACGGGCCCCGGATCGGCGAAGAACTCGTGGCTGTCCACCACATGCAGCCGGGCCCGCCCGAAGATCTTCTCCAGCCGCTCCAGGTACTCGACGTAGTGGCCGCGCTCGACGTAGGCGTGGTGCTGATGGCTGTGGCTGTTGTACGAAGGATCCGTGATGATCTTGTCGACTTCGCCGGCCAGCCGCTCCGGCTCCAGCTCCAGGGCGCGCTCGAACGACGTCTCGGTCTCGAAGCCGCGCGCCAGCTCGTGCGCGTGCGCGGAGTAGGCGCGCTCCACCGGGTCGCGGAGCAGGATGATCAACCGTACGTCCGGCAGGTCGCGGGCGATCCGCTCCGCGGCGAGCGGGTGGCACAGGTAGTACGGCGCGGACTCGAACGCCAGCGGCCGCACTCCGACGCGCCGTTCGACCCGCCACGCGGCGGCCCGCGTCGGAAAATGCGCGCGATACCACGCCGGACCATGGTCATATCCGGTGTCGAAGTAGTGCACGCCCTTGTGCAGCACCGGCTTGAGCACCGCCGGGTGCGCGCTCAGCGCCCGGTACATCGACGTGGTGCCGCAGCGCTGCCCGCCGGTGATGAGGAAGCCGGGCAGCACCCGGGCCGGACTGGTCAGCCGGCCCGCCGCCACCGAGAGGGTCTGCGCGGCGCGCTTGACGGCCGGCGGGGCCGACGACGTGTCAACCAAAGTGCAACCTTTCCACCTGAGCGGCCAGTACGGGCAACAGCCACTCCCGCGGCCGGCCGAGCCGAGCGCCCGCCTCGGCCTGCCGGTCGGCCACGTAGCGGGCGGCGATGTCGATGAAGTAAAGCAGCGCGGTCAGCCGAGCTGCGGCGCTTTCATGGGAGGTGACCCCGAAGGGGGCGAGCAGCGGGACGGCGTCGTCGAGCGTTCGCGTCACCGCGACCGCCGGGTCGGAGCCGCCGCGGACGACGGCGTCCTGGAAGGTGTAATGGACGGCGTCGAAGCCGACCGGAACGCCGCCGCCGAACCGCTCCCAGTCCCAGACCAGCAGGGTGTCGCGCAAGGTGGCCATGTTCCACGGCGTCCAGTCGCCGTGCCAGGAGCCGTACCGCAGCGGGGCATCGCCGGCCCGCTCGGAGATCCGCGCGTACGCCTCGCGCAGCGCGCCGGCCGTGTCGTCGGTGCCGAGCGAGCGCAGCCGGCGGCCGAGATCGGCCCAGTAGCGGCTGTCGCGCAACGGTGCGGTGGTCACGCCGCCGATCTCGGCGACCTCGAGCATCGCGGCCCGCAGCCGGGCCGTGCTGTGCCTGGCCCGCGGCAGCCAGATGGGCAGCGGCGACAAGGCGAGGATCTCGAGGCCGTTCCACCGGCCCTGGTGGAGCACGGACGGGACGATGAGGTGCCGCGGCGCGGCCGCGGCCACGGTGCGCAGCGAGTCGGCCTCGGCCGCCGCGAGCGTACGGGTCAGCTCGTTGACGCCGATCTTGGCGAAGCCGACCGTACGTCCGTAGCGGGTCAGCACCTGCAGCACCGGCTTGCGGTTCGCCCTGGCCGGGCCGATCGACATGCTGAGCACCAGATCGTCGTCATCGGCGGTATCGGCGCCGCCGGGCGCCAGCGCCCCGCGCAGGTACGTCTCGATCGTCGCGACCTCCGGCCCGCCGGGCGCGCCGTCCAGGCACACGCGGAACCGCGGCCACGGCGCGCCGGCCCCGAGCCCGGTGCGCAGGGCCGTCGACAGCCCGCGCAGCGCGAGCCGCTGGGTGACCACGCCCGGCTCCGCGTAGCGCCGTACGGCCGCCGCGGCGGCGCGCGGGTGCCGGGCGGGGATCAGCAGCCGTGGCCGCCTGGCCCCGAGGACGAGCAGGTATTCGCTGATGACCTCCCCCCGCACGTCGAAGCCGGCGCTGGCCGGCGCCGGCCACAGCAGGCCGGCCACTTCGTTGAGGTGGCGCAGCCGCAACGCCGCGTCATCGGTGGCTGGTGCGGCGTCGGCGTCGGCGTCGGTCGTGCCGCCCGGCGGGACGGCCGTCATGCCGGCCTCGCCGCCGCCGACCGGGCCATCAAGCGGCGATGCCGAGGACGCAGCTTGACCCGCCGGGCGGCCCGTGCGTGCTCGATGTCGTTGCGCCACAGCAAGGCGTAGGCGAGCATGAAGAAGCCAAGCGGCGTTACCAGCGCGTCGTAATAGAAGTTGTAGAGCAGGGACAACAGCAATATCAGCACCCCGCTGAGGCCGATCGGTGTCAGGTCTCGCCAATAGCGCAAGATCCCGTAGACGAAGAACAACGTGTATAGGGCAAGCCCGACATATCCCTGTGAGATAAGGACCATCCAGACCTGACCATTGCTGCCGAGCGCCGGGTTGCCGCACTCCTGGCATTCTGCCGTGCGTCCGACCGCGACCGACTGGGCGCTGCCCACGGCGTTCCTCGTGTTGCCGAAGCCGATGATGGGCGATTGCCGCGACACCTCCACGACCTTCTCGGTCGTGAACTCGCGGATGCGGTTGCTGTGCCCGTTACTGAGCCGCTCCGCGAAGATCGTGTGCAGCGGGGAGAGCAGGAACACGAGTCCCGCGACGGTCAGCCCGACGGTCAGGCCGCCGACCACCCACAATCGACCTCGCGCCGCCAGCCGGGCCGCGACGTAGAGGATGGTGAGACCGATCCCGATCCACATGCCCCGGTTGAGCGAGTAGATCGTCGGCACCATGGCCAGCCCCAACAACCCGATCGCCGCGAGCCGCCGCAGCCCGCTGCCGTACACCCACCAGGCGACGACGAAGAAGACGAGCAGCAGCGACAGGTTCGTGCCCCACACGTTGGTGTAGCCGTACGGCGCGGCCGGGCGCGGCGACGGGTCGCCCAGCACCGCGTGCACCTGCGCCGAGTTGGGATGTACGAGGCTCTGCACGTAGTTGTTCTCGCTGATCGACTGCGGCAGCATCAGCTCGACCGGTGAGGCGAAGCCGAACGTCGGCCAGAACATGCCGAGAAGGCCGCCGGCCACCGTGATGAGGAACGCCACGGCCAGCCAGCGGACGAGGGTGGTGCGGGGCAGTTGCCGTTCCGTCAGGTTCCCGACGTACAGCAGCATCACCGTCACCGACAGGTAGAGCACGAAGCGCAGGCCCACGACCGCGATCCGCAGGTTGCCCGGGTTGCCGTACGTGCCGGGGGGGTTGACGCGGAGCATGATGATGCTGCAGCAAAACCACACCAGGAACAGCAGCCAGATGCCGAACCCGGGCGGCACCTTGATGGGCCGGTGCCGCAGCAGGTAGATCCCCATCGGGATCGCGGCGATCGGGTAGATGAAGGTGCCGAGGCCGAGCAGCCACCACACCGGGTAGAGCACCAGCAGCGCCCACAGCGGCCAGGCGTACGGCACGGACGTCGGCAGCAGGGCCCGCACCCCGCGCCGGGGGATCAGCGAGGTCATCTCACCGGTCGCCGACGCGGCCGGGGTCGAAGGCGTCGTCATCGGCGGCCCCCGCGACGAGGTCGTCGATCGCGTTGAACGCCTGAGTGCGATCCGCCGCCTCGAAGCTCTCGGTTTTGAACGTCTCTGGCGGGAACAGCTCGGCGGCGCTCTTCGCGCCGCCCGCGGGCCGGCCTGAGCCGCTGTCGTCGTCGCCGTACACGTCGCCGTAGGCATCGGCGGGCACGTCGGTGTAGCCGGCCAGGCCCGAACGACCGTCGGGCCGCGTCCGGTGGGCGGGCGGCGGCGGGGCGGCGGGGGGCGCCGATGACAGCTGCGTCGATGACAGCTGCGCGGGCGGCACCGGGTCCGGATATTCCTGATAGTCCCCATATCCCTGATAGGGCTGCTGACCGGCGCCGTCGGAAAGCTCGTCGACGAGGGACTCCGGTGCGGCCTCCCGCCGGTGCCGTGGCGCGTCCGCCCGCGCGGACTGGTCCGCGCGCCGGGAGGACTGGTGGCGGGACGCGGCCGCCGGCGGCACGGTGCCCGGCTGTACTGGCAACACCACGGCGCCGAGCACCGCGGTGCCCATGCGGTCGAGCTGTCGCATGCCCTCGCCGACGTGCTCGCGTTCGGCCCGCGGGATCTCGACCACGATGATCGAGGCGTCCGCGATCTCGGCCAAGGCCTGGGCGTCGGCGCTGGTCGAGGTCGGCGGAGCCTCGATGATGACGTGCGTGGCATGCCGCCGCAGCCCCTGGATGAGGCGGTCCATCGACTGGGTCTGCAGCCGCTCCCAGGCGAGGTCCTCGTCGTGCCCCGGCGTGATGACCCGCATCCGCGGCAGCTCCCGCGGCGCTTGGATGACATCGGACACGGGCGTGCCGTGCACCAAGATCTCCGACAGGCCGGGGCCCTCGTTCAGGTTGAGCAGCCGCGCCGAATAGGGCGACGGCAGGTTGGCGCAGACGAGCACAACGTCGTCGTCCGTACGGGCCAGCGCGGCGGCCAGGTTGGCGCAGATCGCGCCGGCGCCCCAGCCGGGGGTGACGCCGGCGACGAGGATGACGTGGTTGCCGTGGCCGAGGACCGCGTTGAGCGAGTGGGCGAGCTCATGGAAGGCCTGACCGCCCTGACTGCGGGCGGGCAGCAGGCCCATCGGGTTGCGGCCCCTGACCGGGACGTTGAGCAGGACGGGCAGGCTGAGCAGCCGTTCGATGTCGTCGGCCCGGCGGATGCGCCGGTCGGCCCGGTCGCGCCACAGCGCGGCGAGGACGCCGAACAGCAGCCCGAGCATGAGGCCGCTGCCGAGGTACAGCGGCATGATGGGCGCCGTCTGCACCCCCGGCCGGGAGTCGCTGATGATCTGGCCGGGGTTGCCGATGGCGCCGTCGAGCTCGATGACCCGCTCGCTGAACTTGGACATCTGGTTTTGGATGCGGGTCACTTCGGCCCTTTGCTGCGCCCTTTCCTGCGCCGTGCCCGTCGCCCCGAGCAGCTGCTGGATCAAGGCCTTCTGCTGCTTGTCCAGGTTGAGGATCTGAGTGCGAAAGCCGGCGATCTGCCGGGCGTTGTCGTTCCTGACCTGCGCGATGCGGTTTTGGAGGTACGCCTGCGCGTACTGATGCGCGCCCTGCTGCGCCGCCGCCGGACTGTTCGCGTTGTAGGTCACGGCCAGCACCGCGGAGTTGGGGATCGCGGTGACCTCGATGCGCCGGGGCAGGCGCGTCGGGCTCTCGTCGGAACGCAGCAGCGTCTTGGCCCGGACCGCGACCTGCTGCGACTTCATGATCGCTACTTCGGTGTCCAGGTTGATCTTCTTCGCCGCCTGGGCGGGGTCGCCGGAGGGGTCCTTGACCAGGATCTGCGCGGAGGACGTATAGACCTTGGGCCGGGTCAACATGAGCGCACCGCCGACGGCGAGACCGATCACGGCCATTGCGACGACGACCCACCAGCGCCGGCGCAGCAGCGCGCCGTACTGACTAAGGTCCGAAGACGCGGGGGTACTCGGCGTCGCTTCCAATCGAGTTCCGACCCTTCTTCGTGACTCTGCGCAACCAGATTGACCTGAGCGTTCCCAGCAATATAAATCAGCTTGGAGCTCAGCAGAGACCAGTGTGGTCAGATGTCCGGAATGAGCGCGACGGTGGCGCCGAGGCACCGCGCGCTACTCGTCGTGATCGCGGACCGCCCTAACCGTCACTTACGGCATGAATTGCGGATTGTTGCTGAGCTTTCGAAAGGCGCCCAGCGTAGCAGCACTGGAATCGACACGCGTGTCGATCTCGATACCGGCGAACGGGCCGCGCGGGGTCTCGAAATAGACCATGGCCTTGACGCGTGGATATCGCCTGAACTGGGCGGCGACGGTCCTGAAGAAGGCTGACTTGTGGGGGCTCGCCGAAAAGACCCCCCATTCGGCGATCATGAGCGGCTTGTCGGGCGCCATCTTGGCCGACCACTTGTAGAAGCCGGGGAACCCGCGGCCCTGCTTGGTGGCCTGGTTGACCAGGTGGGCGAAATCGGGCATCTTCGCCGAGGCGTACGGATCCATGCCCACCCAGTCGACCACGTCATGGCCCGGGTAGAGCCGGTCGAACCACGGCTGCCTGCCCCATCCGTCGAAGCCCATGTACACGACGGTGAACAGGACGTTGCGCACGCCGTTGGCGCGGAAGCGGGTGACCACGCGGCGGAACATATTCCGGAAGTCGCCGGCGGTGAAGCCCGAGCCCGGCGTCGGCCGGACCTCTTCCTCCGGCTCATGGTGGATGACCATGAAGAACTTCTCGGGGAACGTCGCCTTGATGTGCGCGGACAGCCGGTCGATCTGCCCGTCCATGGAGCCGCCCGCGACCGAGGCCCACGAGCGCCCGTAGTCGGGTTTCCAGTTCAGCAGCAGGATGCGTCGCTTACCCGGCTCCCTGGCGATCGCGATCTCCTCTTTGGTGGGGAAGATCTCGTTGCCGCGATGGTAGGCGTGGTAGATGTCGACGTTCCGGCCGATCTTGCGTTCGAAGTCGTGCAGTGCCTGAGTGCGCGGCGTGTCGGTGAACGAGGCGGGTGCCACCCCCCACCAGGCGCCACAGGAGGGCACCAGCTTCGCCGACACCGTGCAGGTGGCCGGCATCGTGTGGGTCGCCCCCAACAGGGCGCGCGGGTCGGGAGGCGGCGCCGTCGTCCACGCGGGGGTAGGCGCCGGCGGTGAGACGACGACCGGTGGTGGCGCCGCCACCGGCCTGGAGCGGGACACCAGGCCGCCGGGCAGGCCGAAGGCGATCGCGGAGACGACGAGGCCACAGCCGGCGGCCGCGACCCCGATCGCGACCATGCCGCGCCGCCCGCCGAGGCCGTGGGGGCGACCGTGCCGGCCGCGGTTTCGCTCGCTCATGGCGGCAAAATACACGCTGGGTCATCGCTCGGCGACTGTTTCGTCACCTGGCGCTGCGGGCAGCCTCCCGCTCGGCCGCGCTCTTTGCCGCGCGTCGTTCGGTACGGGGGAGTGCCGGCAGGCCCTTGCTGCGGCGCAGCCCCATCCAGGCCAGCGAGCTCAGGACGAGCGCGCCGACCAGCGTCCAGGCGAGGACCGCGTTGTCGAGGTCGAACATCTTCAACGCCGAGGCCAGCAGCACGAAGGCGA
>OBLR010000127.1_pt1 | contig 14677 bp, 10 predicted proteins | sample 1519891 | NCBI WGS metagenome assembly OBLR01 (sample SAMEA3113583, study PRJEB22503) | soil metagenome | reverse complement strand
GCCCCATGGAGGCCGGACTGCGCGCCAGGATCGAACGCGAGGACCTGCCGGTGCGGCTGCTCGGGCGCCGATCCGACGTCCCCGAGCTGCTCGCCGCCGCCGACGTGGCCGTCATGCCGAGCCTGTGGGAGGGCCAGCCGCTTGTCTTGCAGGAGATCCTGCGCGCGGGCCGGCCGCTGGTGGCCACGCGGGTCGGCGGGGTGCCGGCGTTGCTCGGCGCCGCCGACGAGTCAGCCGACGAGTCAGCCGACAAGTCAGCCGACGAGTCGGCTGACTCGTCACCTGAGGAGTGTGCCGGGTTGCTCGTCCCGGTCGGCGACCCGGCGGCGCTCGCGGCCGCGGTGAACCGCATTCTCGATGACGCATCGCTGGCGGTACGGCTGGGCGCGGCGGCGGCTCAACGCGCGGTCGCGCTCCCCGTCGAATCCGACGCCGTCGACCAGTTGACCGCTGAGTACCGAAAGCTCATCGCCCGCTGACCTGGGGGGACCGCCGACCACCCGGGCGAAAGGGGGGGTGGGGGCAGACAGGCCACGACCGGCACCGTACGGTAAAGGGGCGAGACGGAGGTTGACCTCTGGCCGGACGCGCGGCCAGTGAAAGATCTCCGTGGCGCGCGGATCCTATATAGTCATGTCGTGAGGAGGGGAGTATCCCCACGCGGCAGTCTCGTCATCACGGTCGGTCCTTTCTACAGGCCGGCCCGGGGCCGTCGGGTCGCGCCGGAGACGGTGGGATCGGGAGAGACCTCCGGCGATGTTTAATGTTCGCCGGAGGTTGAGTTGTGGACGTTTCCCTGTGGGGCTGGGGCCTGACTCTCGGTTGTCTCATCGCGCTGATCTTTGTTGATCTGATCGTCGTTGACCGGGGCAAGGCGCGTGCGTTCACGCTGCGTCAGGCCGGCGCCTGGGTCACGTTCTACGTCACCTTGGCCGTCCTGTTCGGGCTGGGCCTGGCCGTCGTCGCCGGGGGATCGATCGCTGGGCAGTTCTTCGCCGGATACCTCACCGAATACAGCCTCAGCATTGACAACCTCTTCATCTTCTACGTGATCTTGGGCCGGTTCGCCGTGCCCAAGATCCACCAGCACCGGGTGCTTCTCATCGGCATCGCCATGGCGCTGCTGTTGCGCGGCGTCTTCATCGCCGCCGGCGCCGCCGCGATCTCCGCGTTCGAATGGGTGTTCTTCATCTTCGGCGCGTTCCTGATCTGGACCGCCGCCACATTGCTCCGCCGCCACGACGACGCGAACGAGGAGCAGTTCACCGAGAACATCATGCTGCGGTGGAGCAGGCGGCTGCTGCCGACGTCCGACGACTACGACGGCGCCAAGGTGGTCACCCGGCGCCAGGGACGGCTGCTGGTCACGCCGCTGTTCATCGTCATGATCGCGATCGGCACCACCGACCTGCTGTTCGCCCTCGACTCGATTCCCGCGATCTTCGGCCTTACCAGAGAGCCCTACATCGTCTTCACCTGCAACGCCTTCGCGCTGATGGGGCTGCGCCAGCTGTACTTCTTGCTGGGCGGGTTGGTCGAGCGGCTCGTCTACCTGGATAAGGGCCTGTCGTTCATCCTCGCCTTCATCGGCGTGAAGCTTGTGCTTGAGGCGCTACACAGCTATCACGTGGCGTGGGCGCCGGAGATCCCCATCTGGCTGTCGCTGGCCGTCATCACGGGCACCATGGCGGTGACCACGCTCGCCAGCCTGTTCAAGGCACGCAGGTCCGCCAAGGCGTCCACCGAAGCGGCCACAGAGGCGTCCGCCGGGGACGGTCCCGAAGAGGCGGCCGACGACGATGAGCTGACGGCAGGCCGTCGCGGCGCCAATCCCCGCAGTGGCGACATGCCCACCTATGGTGAGTAATGTCACTCCGCACGCCAACACGAATCCCGTTCTAGAATCGGCGTCGGTGAGCGTGTGACTTCGCCGGGGGGACCGGCCGGAAAGGGTGTCTTATGTCCATCGGGCTGACCGAGGAGCACGAGGCGCTGGCGGCCTCGGTGCGCGGCTTCGCGGAGCGCAACATCGCGCCCGACACGGTACGGGCCGCACTTGACGCGAACGCCGGCGCGGACGCGACACGGCATGGTCCCCTGGGCCGTCCGCCGTTTTGGGCGGGCCTAGCCGACCAGGGTCTGCTCGGGCTGCACATCGCCGAAGAGCACGGAGGCCAGGGCTTCGGACTGCTGGAGCTCGCCGTCGCCATCGAGCAGCTCGGCCGGGCCGTGGCTCCGGGACCGTACCTGCCGACCGTGTTGGCCGGCGCCGCGTTGTCGGCCTCGAGCAACGCCAAGGCGCGCGGAGAGCTGCTCCCCGGCCTGGCCGACGGCTCCCGCACCGGCGCGGTGGCGCTGTCCGCCGGGGGCGGCGCCGCCGGCCCCGTGGCCGGCCTGCGCGGCCGGCGCGCCGGCGGCAATCTGGTGATCAGCGGCACCATCGAGCCTGTGCTCGGCGCCGGCCTCGCCGACGTCGTCATCATGCCGGTGGGCACCGATCAAGGTGAGGAGTGGGTCGCGGTGGACGCCCCCGACCTGACGATCACCTCGCTGCCCAGCCTGGACCGGCTGCGGCCGGTGGGCAGGGTCGAGGCGGCCGATGTCACGGTCGCGGCCGATCGGGTGCTCGACGGGCTGGAGGGGCCACAGGTGCTCGACCTGGCCGCTCTCCTGCTGGGTGCCGAGGCGGTCGGCGTGGCCGGCTGGTGTGTCACCACGGCGGCGCAGTACGCGAAGGTGCGCGAGCAGTTCGGCCGCCCGATCGGCCAGTTCCAGGGCGTCAAGCACAAGTGCGCCCGGATGCTCATCGCGCTCGAGCAGGCCAGGGCCGCGGTCTGGGATGCCGCCCGGGCCATCGACGAACCGGTCTCCGGCCCTGGCGGCGGGGACGCCGTCCCGGCGGATGAGGCGGCGTTCGCGGCCGGGGCGGCCGCCGTCATCGCGCCTGATGCCGCCGTCCAGTGCGCCCGCGACGCCATCCAGGTGCTCGGCGGCATCGGCTTCACCTGGGAGCACGACGCCCATCTGTACCTGCGGCGGGCCTCGACGCTGCGCCAGTTGCTCGGCCCGGCGGCCGAGTGGGCCGCATCGGTGACCCGGCTCGTCCGCGCCGGGGTCAGCCGCGCCGTCGAGGTGGAGCTGAATGAGGAGACCGAGCCGCTGCGGCGCCGGATCCGCGCCGAGGTCGCCGGGCTGGCCGCGATCGAAGACCAATCCGAGCGCTGGACCGTGATGGGCGACGGCGGCTGGGTCGCCCCGCACCTCCCGGCGCCATGGGGAAAGGACGCCTCTCCGCTTGAGCAGGTGCTCATCCAGCAGGAACTGCGCAGCGCCAAGGTGGGCGGCCCCTCCCTCGGCATCGGTGCCTGGGTGATCCCCTCGCTTGTCGCGTTCGGCACGCACGAGCAAAAGGAGCGGTTCTTGCGGCCTACGCTGCGCGGGCAGATGATCTGGTGCCAGCTGTTCAGCGAACCGGGCGCGGGCTCGGATCTCGCGTCGCTGTCGATGCGGGCCGAGCGCGTCGAGGGCGGCTGGCGGCTCACCGGCCAGAAGATCTGGACGTCCGTCGCCGCCTGGGCCGAGTGGGGCATCTGCCTGGCTCGTACCGACCCCGCGGCGCCAAAGCACGATGGCATCACCTACTTCTTGGTCAACATGAAGTCCGAAGGCGTGGACGTACGGCCGCTCAAGGAGCTCACCGGCGAGGCGGTCTTCAACGAGGTCTTCCTCGACGGCGTCTTCGTCCCCGACGAGTGCGTGGTCGGGGACGTGAACGGCGGCTGGAAGGTGGCCAGGAACACCCTCAGCAACGAGCGGGTGTCGCTGTCCAGCGGCAGCGGCGGGCTCGGGCTCGGCCTTAAGGACGTCATCGGTCACGTCGCCGCCCGGGCCGAGCCTGACCCGGTCATGGCCGTCGAACTCGGGAAGCTGATCTGCCAGGGCCAGTCGATCGAGCTGCTCGGCCTGCGGACGACCCTCAAGCAGCTGTCCGGGCTCAACCCGGGCGCCGAGGCCAGCGTCCGCAAGCTGCTCGGCGTCCAGTTCAACCAGAACGTCGCCGACTACGTCTGGGCCGCGCAAGGACCGCTGGCCGCCGTCGAGGAGAAGGGCGCCGACAGCGGCACCTACGCCCGCCACATGCTGTTCAGCCGGGCCATGACGATCTACGGCGGCACCACCGAGGTCCAGCTCAACATCATCGGCGAACGCATGCTCGGCCTCCCGCGCGACCCCGAACCCGGCAAGTAAGCCACCCGCCGACGGCCCCGGGACCGCCTTCGCCCCGGCCGTGTGTCAGGAGGGCGTGCGTCCATGGCCCGGGCGGCCGGTGCTTCAGTCCTCGGGAAGAACGTCGGCGCCCAGGCGGCGCCGGGTCTTGGCGGCGTGGCCGGCGCCGCCGGTCGGGCAGGCCGGTGGCCGGCATGGCGCGAGCACCACGGCCCGCGCCGGGCGGGCACCGCGGACACGATGCGACGATGACGATCGAAAGGAGAACGGCCGGTGCGTTTCAGCCAGCTGTCTCATCTCGAATGCACCCGCTGCGGCGCGGCCTGCGCGCCGGATCGGCCGCGGCAGCTGTGCGGACGGTGCCGGGCGCCGCTGCTGGCGCGCTACGACCTGGCGGCGCTGCGCTCGTCGGTGCGCCCCGCCGACATCGCCGCCCGCCCGGCCGATCTTTGGCGTTACCACGAGCTGTTGCCGGTACGCGAGGCGGACGCGGTGGTCACCCTCGGCGAGGGGATGACGCCGTTGCTGCCGCTGTCCAGGTACGGCGAGCTGATCGGCCTGCCGCGGCTGCTGATGAAGGACGAGGGGCTGATCCCGACCGGGTCGTTCAAGGCGCGCGGGGCGGCGGTGGGGGTCTCGCGGGCGGCCGAGCTCGGGGTCGAGCGGTTCGCGATGCCGACCAACGGCAACGCCGGCGCCGCGTGGGCGGCGTACGCGGCGCGCGCCGGGCTGACCGCCACCATCGTCATGCCGGCGGACGCGCCGGAGATCACCCGGCGCGAGTGCGTGGCCGCGGGCGCGGACGTCCATGTGGTAGAGGGGGTGATCAGCGATGCCGGTCGCGTGGTCGGCGAGCTCGTCGCGGCCGGGCCCTCGGTGTACGACGCCTCCACGCTCAAGGAGCCGTACCGCATCGAGGGGAAGAAGACGATGGGTCTGGAGATCGTGGAGCAGCTCGGCTGGCGGCCGCCGGATGTGATCATCTATCCGACCGGCGGCGGGGTGGGTCTGATCGGCATCTACAAGGTGCTGCTCGAGCTGCGCGAGCTCGGTTGGATCTCCGGTGCGCTGCCCCGCTTGGTGGCGGTCCAGGCCGAAGGCTGCGCGCCGATCGTGCGGGCGTTCGAGCGGGGCGAGTCGGTCAGCGCCCCGTGGCCGAACGCGCACACGGTCGCGTTCGGCATCAACGTGCCCAAACCGCTGGGCGACTTCCTCATCCTGGAGGCGTTGACCGCGACGTCGGGCACCGCGATCAGCGTCTCCGATCATGAACTGCTCGCCGACTTGCGCCAGGTCGCCGAGCTCGAAGGAGCGTTCATCTGCCCGGAGGGGGCGGCGGCCGTCACCGCGGCCAGGAAGCTGCGCGGCGCCGGCTGGCTCAGCCTCGACGACCAGGTCGTGGTGCTCAACACCGGGACGGGCTTGAAATACCCGGCGACGGTGCCACTCGACCTGCCCGGCATGCCCGTCCGATCCGCCGACGGCGCTACAGGGCGTTGAGCGCGGCGCCCAGCCGGCGCTCTTCGCGGTCGAAGTGCGCCTCCAGCTCGGCGGCGAGGTGGCGCAGCCCGGCGAGGACAGGGGCCGAGCGGACGGCGTGCAACCGGGCGGAGACCGAACGCCCACGGGTATGCCCAGCTCTATATTCAGTCGGCCTTAGATAGTCGTTGACTTATATAAGCAATCCCTAGTAGCTTCGGCCGGGTGCACGCGTTCGAAGTGCTAGGTGATCCCGTTCGCCGGCGGATCCTCGAGTTGCTCGCCGACGACGAGATGACCTCGGGCGCGGTGTGCGCGGTCATCCGGGAGGAGTTCGGCATCTCCCAGCCGGCCGTCTCTCAGCACCTCCGCGTGTTGCGCGACGGCGGCTTCGCCTCGGTGCGGCCCGAGGGCACCAGGCGGATGTATGCGGTGAACCCGGCGCCGTTGCGCGAAGTCGACGCGTGGCTGGACCGATTCCGGCGCTTTTGGACCCCGCATCTGGCGGCGCTGGCGACGGAGGTGGCCCGCGGCAAACGGGAGCGCCGGCTCCGCGACCAGGGTGAGGACAGCGACGACAGGAGCATTTCATGATCGATGTGAGTGAGCAGATCAACACCGTACGGCGACAGGTCGGCACGCGTGTGCTCGACGCGGGCGAGGCGCGCTCGGTCATCATCGGCCAGACCTACGACACCGACGTCGACGACCTATGGGACGCCTGCACCAACGCCGAGCGCATATCGCGCTGGTTCCTACCGGTCAGCGGCGAATTGCGCCTCGGCGGCCGCTTCCACCTCGAAGGCAACGCGAGCGGCACGATCGAGCGCTGTGACCCGCCGAAGAGCTTCACCGCGACCTGGGAGTTCGGCGAGGCGACGAACTGGATCGAGGTACGGCTGTCACCCGAGGCCGGCGGCGGGGCGCGACTCGAACTCGAGCACATCGCCCCCGTGGACGAACGATGGGTCGAGTTCGGCCCGGGCGCGGTCGGCATCGGCTGGGAGATGGGCCTCGTGGGCCTGGCCATCCATCTGGCGTCCGGGTTCGCCGTCGACCGGGACGAGGGCGAGCGGTGGGTCGCCTCGGCCGATGGCCGGCGGTTCATGACGCTGAGCGGCGAGCGGTGGCGCGACGCCGACATCGCGGCCGGCACCGACCCGGCCGCGGCGCGGGCCGCCGCCGATCGTACGATCGCCGCCTACACGGCCGCACCCGAGCCGCCCGACGCCGCCGCCGGCTCCTGACCGGGCGCCTACCGGGAGCGGGAGCGGGTCAGGAACGGGTGGCGGCGAGCAGGCGTTCCATGGCGGCGATCTGCCGGTCGGGCTTGGTACCCATCGACCACATGACCTCGTTGACGCCGAAGGTCTCCAGGCGGGCCAGGTCGTCGAGGACCTGATCGACGGAGCCGGTCAGTGGCGCGCGCTCGTCCAGCGCGCGTTCTGTGATCGGGCCGTTGACGCGGACGACCACGGGCAGCACGCCGGGATCGTGGCCGGCCGACTCGGCCGCCCGCCGGAAGGTCTGAATGAACTCGCCCAGTGCGTCAAGGGTCGGCTGAAGAGGGGATCCGGCGATCGGGTTCAGGCCGAGGCCCATCCGGCCCGTTCGTTCGGCCCCGGCGACGGTCCCGGCGCCGACGAGCAGCGGCGGACCACCCGGCTGCAGCGGCTTCGGCCCGATCTGCGACTCCGGGATCTGGTAGAAGCGGCCATCGAACGACACCGGATCGGCACCCCAGACGGCGCGCATCGCCTCGATGTGTTCACTGAAGCCGGCGCCCCTGCGCTTGGGTGAGACCTCGGCGACCGCGAACTCCTCCTGCATCCATGCCTGGCCGAGGCCGGCGACGACGCGGCCGCCGCTCAGCCGGTCCAGCGTGGCCAGCCGGCGCGCGAGCACCACGGGCGGGTGGAAGAGCGCGTCGATGACGCTCGTGCCGAGCCGGACCCGTTCGGTCTTGCCCGCGAGGAAGGCGAGCGTCTCGAGCGGGTCGTACACGCTGGCGTAGTAGTCGGGCACCGTGACCGGCGGCCCGCCGCCCATCGAGACCGGCCGCGTCGGGCGAAGCAGCCGTTCGAACGTCCAGATCGACGCGAGACCGAGACGCTCGGCCCCCACGGCCACCTGCGAGATCGCCTCAGGTGACGTGGCGGTGCCGGCGGTGGGAACGCCCAACCCGAAGTCCATCGTGTCCCTCCTCGAAGCGTTTGTGCTTTGTCAGGTTATGAGCCGGACGAGCGGTGCGAGGCACGTGAGGCTCGCCCGGTGGAATCGAATGCATGTGCACCAACGTTGCATCCTAGGCGAAACATGTTTATAACCGACATAGACCCACAAATGTTGCTTTCCGGCATCTAGCCGGACACAAGTTCACCATGTGAAATCACGTAGAGAAAGCCTCAAGGGGTAACCCTGGGGGCAGTGTGGCAACAGATGCTAGAGTCCCGCCCGTGCTCGTTAGAAACTTTCCTTGCCGTTGACAGACCTTCGATCCAGCTCGCCCTAGCATCGGCGCCGCTCCTGCCATTGGCATGATTGCGCCGCCGGACGAGGACACTCGCGATGTCCAGCCAAGTCGATACGAACGCACCGCGCGGGGTGGTCAATTTTCCGCTTTATCGTTCCCTGCCCCGGCTTATCAAGGACCCGCTAAAAGAGCTGGAACGTATGGGCCGAGCGGCCGACGGCGAGATCTTCCAACTGGACCTCGGAGCCTCCCGGCCCTGGGTGGTCACCCATCCCGACCACGTACAGCAGGTGCTGCGGCGCGAAGCGGAAAACTACCTGCGCGAAGGAGTTTTCTGGCGGCCGCTGCGCACTCTCATGGGCGACAGCATCTTGGCCGAACGCGCCGAATGGGAATTCAGCAAACGCGTCCTGCAGCCGGTGTTCACGACGCGAAATGTGCACGCGATCACCGATCAGATGGCGGCGGCCGTCAACACGGCGGTCGAGCCCCTCGGCGCGGCGGCGGCCATGGGCCGGCCCATCCAGGTGCTCCCGGAGATGGGCCGCATTGTCAACGAGACCGTGATCAAGGTCCTGTTCGGCGACAAGATCTCCACGGCCGAGGCGGAGCTGCTTATCCCCGCCATGGACGAGGTCGCCACCTCGATCGCCTGCCGGTTCCTGCTGCCGTTCATGCCGCGTGCCATCCCGCTGCCCGGGGACCGCGCGTTCAAAAAGGCCGTCCAGGTCATGGACGACACGCTGTTCGGCCTGGTGGCCAGATATCGCGAGGAGCCGGGCCCCGGCCACGACATCTTCACCGCGCTGTGCCGGGCGCGCACGCCCGATGGCCGCGCTCTGCCCGACCAGTGGATCCGCGACAACCTCCTCGCCATGTTCGCCACCAGCACCGAGACCACGACCGTGGCGCTGACCTGGCTGTGGCCGCTGCTCGCCGCGCACCCCCGGGTCGCCGAACGACTGTACGACGAGATCGGCCGCGTGGTCGGCGACGATCGCGTCGTCCGGCCCGAACACCTGCGTGACCTGGAGTACGTCAAGCGGGTGGTCCAGGAGTTGCTGCGTCTTTTCCCCGTGGGCTGGATGTTTCCCAGGGTCGCCGTCCGGCCGGGCGTCATCGGCGGTGTGCCGATCAAGGCCGGTCAGACCCTGCTGATCAGCCCCTTCCTGACACATCGGCTGGCTTCGGTGTGGGATCGGCCGCTGGAGTTCGACCCCGACCGGTTCGCCCCCGAGCGGGCTGCGGGCCGGCATCGATACGCCTATTTCCCGTTCGGCGGCGGCCCGCACCAGTGCATCGGCCGGCACGTCTTCAACGTCGAGGCGCAACTGATCCTGGCCAGCATCCTGAGCCGCTTTCGGCCCGTGGCGCCGCCCCTCGCAGCGGTCGAGCCCCGGATCGGCGCGACTTTGCGCCCTGATCGCGACATTGAAATGATCCTCACCGCCGTGGGACCGGTCCAATGAGCACTCTTCCGGCGGCCGGGGTGGGGCGGGCCCCGGCGGCGCGCGAGTGCGGGGCCATCAGCGCCGTCGCGGGGCAAAGCCAGCGGGAGATGCGCGAGTGGGCGGCACGCTACCCGGGCCTGCTGGACGCAAAGACGGCTGATCCGGCCATGTTCGGCACGCTCGCGGCGGCCGCCGCCTTCAGCGGGCCGGGGCGCGCCGCGGCCGAGCTGCGGACGGCCAACCACGCCTGCCTGTGGTGCTTTGGCCTTGATTGGCGGATCGATTATGTGGCCACGTCCGAGCGCGAGGTGCACGACATGGTGCGCCGGTGCGCGGCGGTGGCCGACGGCGCCGCCCCCGTCGCCGGTGACGATCTCACCCGCGCCCTCGCCGACCTGCGCGCCGAGCTTGCGGCGGCGCCGGCCTTCGCTGAACTGGGCGCCTTCTGGCGCGAGGAGCTGCGCCTCATGCTGGAGGCGATGGCGCGTGAATGGGCGTGGAAGGCGGCGCGGGACGCTGGCGCGATCGACCGCCCGACCTTCGACGAATACCTGGCCAACGCCCACAATCTCGGGTTCTCGTTCGTGTTCGCCGCGCACTGGATCGCCACGGGTCCCGTCGATGACGCCGGCGGCGACCTGGTCCGCGCCGCGAGCTGGGAGGTGCAGCGGGTCATTCGGCTGATCAACGACCTCGGGACGTACGAACGAGACCTGGCCTGGGGCGACCTCAACGCACTCATGCTCGACGTCACCGGCGACGGCGTGAAGGGCCGCCTCGCCGAGCTCACCACGGCGGCCAGACATCGGCTCGGCGAGCTGCGCGAGCGCCGGCCGCGGCTCGCCGCCCACGCCGACTACATGGAACGGCAGATGGACTTTTGCGCGGGGTTCTATGGCGCCGGCGACTTTTGGGGGAACGCTCCCGAACGGGACCCCAGGTGAGCGCGCTGAGTGCTGTGCGGGGAACCCGGTCGAGCGCGCTGAGTGCTGTGCGGGGAGCGTGGTGAGCGCCGGCGGCCAGGTGGCCGCCCGGGCGCTGATCGCCGAGCTCCTCGACCATCCTTGGGGTCAGGTGTCCCCTTCGGTTTACGAGACCGGGCGGTTGGTCACGTTGAGCCCCTGGTTGACGGGCGACGCGAAGCGGATCAGGTTCCTCCTGGACGCCCAGCGTCCGGACGGCGGCTGGGGCGCCCCCGATGACGGGTACGCGCTGGTGCCGACGCTGAGCGCGACCGAGGCGCTGCTTTCGGCCCGCCGCCGGCCCCCTGGCGGGGGCCACGGCGCACCCGGGCGCGAGCTGACACGGGCGGCGGCGCGTGGTCTCGATCTGCTGTCCGGCCTCCTGTCCGGTGCCGGCCCGGCGCTCCCGGACCTGCCGGCGATCGAGCTGATCGTGCCGTACCTCGTCGCGCTCATCAATCGGCACCTGGCCGCCGATTCCGGCGACCGCCTGCCGTGCCCCGCCGGCGTGGACGACGCGAAGCTCACCGCCGTCCGCGCTGCCCTGGCCGGCGGCCGCGGCGCGCCGCGCAAGCTGTGGCACGCCCTCGAGGTCGCCGGGGACGTCGCGCAGGGGTTGCCGCAGATCCGCCCGGAGCTCAGCGGCACCATCGGCGCCTCGCCCGCCGCGACCGCCGCGTGGCTGGGCGAGCGCGGCCCCGTCCAGCCGGGCGACGCCGCCCGGTGGCACCTCGAAACGGTGAGCGCCCTGCACGATGGACCGGTGCCATGCGGCTTTCCCATCACAGTGTTCGAACGCGCCTGGGTGGTGAGCTGGCTCGGCCGGTCGGGCGTCCCCCTCGCCGCGCCTCCGCAACTGGTGCTGAGCCTGACCGCGCCGCTCGGCCCAGACGGCACGCCGGCCGCCGCCGGCCTGCCGGCCGACGCGGACACGACGGCCGGGGCGTTGTACGCGCTGTCGTTGCTCAACGCGCAGCATCGCCCCGACCCGCTGTGGGAGTACGAGACGCCCACGCACTTTTGCACGTGGCCGGGCGAAGACGGCGCGTCGACCACGACCAACGCTCACGTGATCGAGGCGTTCGGCCACTACCTCGAGACGATGGGGCCCGAGCGGATCGGCGGGCATCTCGCGCGGCGGTACGCCGCGGCCGTCGACAAGGCGGCAGCGTGGCTGCGCGCGCGGCAGCGCGCCGACGGCAGCTGGACCGATCGCTGGCACGCCTCGCCCTATTACGCGACCGCGTCCTGTGCGCTGGCGCTGGCACGCTTCGATCGGGAACGGTCCAGGGAGGCGGTGAACCGGGCCAGGCGCTGGGTGCTGGCCACACAGCGGCCGGACGGCTCGTGGGGCCGGTGGCGGGGCACTGCGGAGGAGACCGCGTACGCCGTGCAGATCCTGCTCAACCGGGGCGGGGGACACGCGGCCGGCGACGACCCGCCGGACGAGGCGTCCGTGCGCGCGGCGATGCGGGGTCGCGTGCATCTGCTCCGGCCGCTGTCGCGGACCGACGCCGAGGAGCCGGCGCTGTGGCACGACAAAGATCTCTACCGGCCCGCGGCGATCGTCCGCGCGGTCGTGTTCGGAGCACTGAACCTGACGAAAGCTGAGCAACTCGTCATAATGGGGATAAGTACGGCAAAAGCGACATCAGGCCATAAATAAGAAAGGTGATCCCTTGTGGATAGTTCACCTTGAGGGGCAATGGTGGCGTTGCTAAGGTGCAGGCCGTACGGACTGGCGAATAGCGGTCACCGCCCGCACCCAACGGGCTTATCTACATATTTGATAAGGGCGATTGTCATGCGTTTCCGCAACTCCCGCCTGCGGATCAAGGTTACGGCCCTGTTGGTGTCGCTCACCGCACTCTGGGCGTTCGCGGCGTGGGTGACCTTGCGGGAGGGCGTGAACCTGCTGTGGGTGGCCACGCTCGACAAGCACATCGCCCAGCCGACCGACCCGCTGCTCGCCGAACTGCAGCGCGAGCGCAGGTTGTCGGTGGTCCAGCTGGCGAACCCCGGGTCTCAGCAGATGGCGGCCCTGCGGACGCAGCGCGCCAAGACCGACCGGGCGAAGGCCAATGTCATCCGGCTCGCGCGCAGCGGTAGCGTCGAGCGCGCGGCCGACCGCCCGCTCGAGCGGCGGATCGAAGAAACGCTCGCCTTGCTGGACAGGCTCGACGCCACCCGGAATGGCATTGACTCGGGCAGCGCGGATCGTAGCCGTACGGTCGCGGAATATTCCGCCATCATCGAGTCGATTTTCCGGGTGTACGACTCTTTGGCGACATTGGACGACAAGCAGTTCGCCAAAGACACGGCCGCGCTCCTCGAGCTCAATCGCATGTGGGAGGTGCTGTCCCAGGAGGACGCCATCCTCGCGGGGCCGCTGGCGACCGGCCGGCTCACCGCGAGCGAGCGGACGCGGTTCACCGAGATCGTGGGGGCGCGGCGCTTCAACACCGATCGCGTGGCGCTGAAGATCCAGCAGTACGATCCCACCGCGTACGCCGAGTTGACCGACAGCACCGCGCTGGCCCGCGTAAGCGCCCTGGAGGACACCGTCATCCAGCGGATCGTGACCCCGCCGCGTGGGCGCGCCGAGCCGCGGCCGCCCGTCTCCGCCAAGCAGTGGGCCGACACGACCGGGCCGGCGATCGCACAGCTCCGGCAGATCATTCAGGCGTCCGGCGACCGGTTGGTCGAGCGCGCCAAGCCGATCGCGACCGGCGCCATCGTCAGGCTCGTCCTCGCCGGCGGTCTCGGCCTGCTGGCCGTCATCGCGTCCATCGTCTTGTCCATCACCACGGCCCGCGCCCTGATCGCCCAGCTCGAACGGCTCCGCCTGGCCGCGCTCGAGCTCGCGGAACGGCGGCTCCCCAGCGTGGTCGAGCGGCTGGGGCGCGGCGAAGAGGTGGACGTCGCGGCCGAGGCGCCGCCGCTGTCCTTCGGCTCCGACGCGGTCGGCCAGGTCAGCCGCGCCTTCAACACCGTACAGGAGACCGCCATCCGCAGCGCGGTGGAGCAGGCCGAGTTGCGGCGCGGCATTCGTGACGTCCTGCTCAGCCTCGCCCGCCGCACCCAGGCCCTCGTCCATCGCCAGCTCACCCTGCTCGACAGGATGGAGCGGCGCGAGATGGATACCGCCGAGCTTGAAGACCTCTTCCGGCTCGACCACCTGGCCACCCGGATGCGGCGCAACGCCGAAAACCTCATCGTGCTGTCCGGCGCCACCCCGGCCCGCGGGTGGCGGCGCTCGGTGCCGATGATGGACGTGGTGCGCGCCGCCGTCGCCGAGATCGAGGACTACACGCGGGTGACCGTGCTGCCGATGGGATCGGTCGCGCTTGCCGGGCGCGCGGTCGGTGACCTGACCCACCTGCTGGCCGAGCTCATCGAAAACGCCGTCTCGTTCTCGCCGCCGCCCGCGGTGGTGCAGGTCAGCGCGCATGTGACCGCGCGCGGGTACGCGATCGAGATCGAAGACCGCGGGCTCGGCATCGCCGAAGAGCGGCTGGAGGCGATCAACGCGCGCATCAGCCGGCCGCCCGAGTTCAACATGTCGCGATCCGTGCAGCTTGGGCTGTACGTCGTGGGACGGCTGGCCCAGCGCTACGGCGTGCGCGTGACGCTGAAGAACTCGGCGTACGGGGGCACGACGGCCGTCGTGTTGATCCCCGGTGACCTGCTGATCGACGATCCGGACATCGACGTCGGCGCGCCGGCGACCCGCGCCGTGCCGGAGCCGGTGGCCGCGGCGGCCGTGTCGACGCGCCGCCGGGCGGCGATCGGCGGCGGCGGAGAGCACGCGAACGGCGGCGGGAAGTACGTGACGGTCACGACCGACGAGTCGGCCGGGTCGCCGGCCGGGCCGGGGCGATCCGACGCCATCGCGACCCCGCGGCCCGAGGCACGGCTCGAAACCCCGGCGCAATCGCCTGGGCGATGGGCGGAGGCCCCGACCGAGGGACGGCCGGAACTGCCGACGCGGACGACGGCCAAGGCGCAGACGGAGACGCCGCCAACGCCGCCAACGCCGGCGCCGCCCACAACGCGCACGCCGCCGGCACCGGCGCGGCCGGAGG
>OBLR010000126.1_pt1 | contig 14690 bp, 13 predicted proteins | sample 1519891 | NCBI WGS metagenome assembly OBLR01 (sample SAMEA3113583, study PRJEB22503) | soil metagenome | reverse complement strand
CAAGAATCTCGGCGACCTGCGCGGCGCCGCCCGCCGATACCCGCTGGTCGGCATCACCTTCGGCGTTGGGGCGCTCACACTGGCCGGGCTGCCGCCGCTGTCGCTGTGGGTCACCAAGGACACCGTTCTCACCGCCGCCGCCGATCGTTCCGCGGCGCTGTACGCGGTCGGCCTCGCGGCCGGCGTGCTTTCGGCGGTGTACGCCGCCATCGCGCTGTTCGGCGTGTGGCGCCCGGCCGACGCCGGAACCCGCGACGACACCGGGCAAACCGGCATCCGGCGCGTCGGCCTGCTGCAAAAGCTGCCGCTGCCCGCGCTGGCCGGCGCCGCCGCCGTGTTCGGCGCAGTGGGACTGCCCGCGGTGGCGGCGGCCTGGGAGCGGCTGCTCGGGGTGCCGGATGAACCTCGCGCCGGTCTCGGTGAGTCGGCCTTTTCCGGCGTACTGGCTGCGCTGACCCTGGCGATGGTCCTCTGGGCGGCGGCTGACACCCGCCGTGCTCTGCCGATCTCCGCGGCCCGGACTCAACCGGCCGCGAGCTGGCTGTACCTGGAACGGCTCGCCGTCGTGCTGGTCGCCCGCCCGATGCTCGCGCTGGCAGGGTGGCTGGCCCGCTTCGACGACCGCGTGGTCGACGGAGGAGTGCGGGCGGCCGCGGCGGCCGGGGACGTGGCGGCGACGCTGGCCACCCGGCGGGTGGAGGGACGGGTCGACGGCCTCGTCGACGCCGTCGGGCGCGCCGCCAGGTCGCTCGGCTCGCTGGCCCGCCGCCCGCAGACCGGTCAGGTCCACACCTACTACGCCCAAGCCACGGTGTTGTTCGTCGCTCTGGCCCTCCTGCTCGTCCTGCTCGTCCTGGTCAGGTGACCGTGCTCTCGTTGGTGATCTTCCTGCCGCTGGCGGCCGCGCTCGGACTGCTCGCGTTCCCGCGTCTCCGCGACCGCACGGTGATCTGGGCGTGGATCGGTGCGTGCGTCGCCGACCTCGCGCTGGTGGTGGGGATGTGGCTCGGCTACGACGGCGCTGGCGGCGGGGTTGGTTATGAGGCCAACCTGCGGTGGATCCCGTCCGTACGGGCCGGATACCACATTGGCGTGGACGGGCTGTCGCTGCCGTTGATCGCGATGACCGCCGTACTGTTCCTGGCCTGCGCGGTGTTCTCGCTGCGGCAGGCCCGGCGGGTGCGGGCCTTCGCTGTGCTGTTCTTGTTCCTGCAGACGGTCTGCCTCGGCCTGTTCGCGGCGCTCGACCTGCTGCTGTTCTTCGTGTTCTTCGACCTGTCGATCGTCGGGATGTACTTCGTCATCGCCGGCTGGGGCCACGGCGACAACGTGCGGTCGGCGCTGAAGTTCTTCCTCTACACCTTTCTCGGCGCGCTCGTGCTGTTGCTCGGCTTCATCGGCCTGTATCTGGGCGCCGATCCGCACACCTTCGACATGACCGAGCTCACCCGTACCCCGCCGTTGGCCGGCTCGCCCGGGCCGGCCGCCCTGGTGCTGCTCGCCGTCGGCATCGGGCTGGCGATCAAAACGCCGACCGTGCCGGTGCACACCTGGCTGCCGCCCGCGCACACCGACGCGCCCGCCGCCGGGTCGGCGATCCTCGCCGGCGTGATGCTGAAGATGGGCACGTACGGGTTCGTCCGGATCGCGATGCCGATGCTGCCGGACGCGTGGCGGCGCTACGCCTGGGCGGCGATCGTCGTCGGCGTTGTCAGCGTGCTGTACGGCGCGCTGGTCGCGCTCGCCCAGGACAACCTCAAGCGGCTCATCGCCTACACCTCGGTCAACCATATGGGCTATGTCGTGCTGGCCGTCGGGGCTGCGGGGCTGGCGGCCGGTGACATGGACGCGCGGCGGCTGGCGACCACCGGTGCGGTCACCCAAATGGTCAGCCATGGCTTGATCACCGGGGCGTTGTTCCTGCTGTCCGGCGTGCTGTACGACCGCGGCCACAGCTACGAGATGGGGCGCTACGGCGGGATCGCCCGCGGCGCTCCCCTCTTCGCCGCCCTCACCGCCGTGGCGGCGTTCGCCTCCCTCGGCCTGCCCGGCCTGTCCGGATTCATCGCCGAGTTCCAGATCTTCACCGGATCGATCGGCAGCGGCACCGGCGCCGCCGCGGCCGGCGCGGCACTGGCGATCCTCGGCATCATCATCACCGCCGCGCTGTTCCTGCGCGTCCTGCACCGCACCCTGCTCGGCCCGCCCGGCTCGCGGACCGCCCAGGTGACCGACATCCACCGCAGTGAACTCGCCGCGATAGCGCCGCTCCTGGCGCTGTCGCTGATCATCGGGATCGCGCCGCGGTTCCTGCTCGACGTCATCGAGCCAGCCTCGGCCGCCGTGGTGTCGCTGGTGGCCCGATGATGAACGAGAATCCGGCCGACCTGCTGCCGGAGCTGTGCGTCCTGGCCGCAGCGGTCATTGGGTTGCTGACCGGGCTTTTCCTGCCACGTACCCGGCAATGGATCGTCATGGCGATCTGCGCGGCCGGCCTGGTCGCCGGGATCGGCGCGGCCGCCGTCGCCGCCGACCGGCCGGAGACGATGACGTTCGAAGCGTTCGCGCTCGACCCGATCACGCACGTGACCCGGATCGCCGTGTTCGGCACCACCCTGCTCGTCCTCGCCCTCGCCGTGGGCATCCTCCGTGCCCATCCGCGGGAAACCGAGTTCTACGTCCTCGTCCTGCTGGCCGCGCTCGGCACGGTCGCGCTGGCCGCGGCCGCCGACCTGCTCGTGCTCGTGGCCGCCTATCTGCTCGCCAGCATTCCCGGGTACGCGCTGGCCGGGTTCGGCAAGGACGCGGCCGGTGTCGAGGCTGCACTGAAGTACTACCTCATGGGTGCCCTGCTCGGCATCGTCATGCTGACCGGCGTCACGCTGCTGTACGGGCTGGGCCGCGGCACGTCGTATGAGACCCTGCGCGAAGGATTGGTCGGCGCGCCCGCCGGGGCGGCGGCGGTCGGGGTGGTCGCGCTGCTGGCCGGGCTCACTTTCAAGACGGGCGCGGTTCCCGGGCACTTCTGGGTGCCCGACGTCACTGAGGGCGCGCTGAGTGTGGTGGCCGCGCTCGTCACCACGGTGCCGAAGATAGGCGCGTTCGCCGCGATGTACCGGATCGCCGCCGAGATGATCCCTCGTGGCTCGGTGAACTGGCCGTTGCTCATCGCCGTCATCGCGGCGGCGACCATGACGCTCGGCAACCTCGCCGCGTTCGCGCAGGACAACGTGCGGCGGTTGCTCGCGTACTCGACGATCAGTCAGGCCGGCTACCTGCTCGTCCCGATCTCCGTCGCGGGGCGCAGCGACCTCGCCGAGTCCGCGTTGCTGTTCTACGTCGCCGCGTACGCGCTCACCAACCTCGGTGCCTTCGCCGTGGTGGTCGCCGTCGGCCGGGACCAATTGGCCGACTACGCGGGACTGATCCGGCGGTCGCCGCTGCTCGCCATATCACTGGTGATCTGCCTGTTCGGCCTGGTCGGGACGCCGCCGACCGCCGTGTTCGTCGGCAAGCTGCTGATGTTCGGCGCCGCCCTGGACGGCCGGTACACCTGGCTGGCCGTGGTCGCCGCCGTCAACTCGGTCGCCAGCGTCTTCTACTACCTTCGCTGGATTCTCCCGATGTTCGGGCCGGACACCGCCGCGGCCGTAGCCCCGGCACGCGCCGCCGGCATGATCGCCGTGGGAACCGCCGTGGCCACCCTCGTGCTGGGCATCGGCAGCGGCGTCGTCCTGACCACCTGACCACGGTTACGTGACGGGCGACGTACGTTGCTTGTGTTGTTCGCCGCGCTGCTCGTGCTGCTTGCGCCACCCGTGCCTGGTCAGCCCGCGCGGCTTGTAGATGTTCAAGATCGTGACGGTGAGCAGTACGAGCAGGCCACCCACCGAATGGAACAGTGAGCCGGACATTGCCCGCGGATCGGGTCTGGACGTCGCTTCGGCTGCCATATGGCCGATGGCGTTCGCCTCGATCAGTAGGACGGTGGTGGCGAGCAGGGTGAGTACAAGGCTCACCAGCACCCAGTAGTGCCGGAACAGGCCCCAGGTGGTGCCGAGTGACTGGATGATCCCGGTCAGCATCGCGGCGAGGGCGAGCGGGACGATGGCGAAGCGGACGATCAGGTCCATCGAGAGATAGGCGGCGCGCACCAGCCGCGGGTCCTGGCCGGTCGTGGCGATGACATCGAGGGGAATGTAGGCGATGACCGCGCCGAGCCAGCCGAGCGAGGTGGTGAGGTGCGCGGTGAGCATGAGCTTGCGGATGCGGGGTGTCATGGTCATGGTGGGGTGCTCGTGTCTGAGGGCCCGTGATTGACCGCGGGTGTGTGTCCGCCGCGGGGCTGTTGCAGTCCGCTTTCCGGGATTCCGGTTGGCCGGGTGTCGGCTCCGTGTCGCTTTGGTCCGTGGTTTCCGGCGACTCCGGTGAGTTGCAGGACGAGGAACACCACGAGCGATACACCGATGACGATCGCCGGCCACTTCACCCAGCGCGGCATCCGGGGTGGCGAGGCGGCGTCCGGCCGCACGTCGGTGTCTTCGCCGGCACCGAGGGGGTGGTGGTTCGGGTCGGTCATGTGCGTCTCCGGTGTTGCGCATCGCCGTAGGTGGGCGCGGCCAAGTTTACGATACACACTGTCGGCTATTACTCATTATGTCGCTACAGTCGTCAGACTGACGCTGGAAACCGGGCGTGGCATGCCTGAGCCGGCACAGCCGGATTCCCGCCGGCGTGTTCTTCCAACGTTGGGCTTTGGGTTCCGCGGGGAGGGCCGTTGGACAACGTCGTCCGGCGTTGACTCGTAAACTTGGCGTCGTGCCCAAGCTGTGGACCGAGACGATCGAGGAGCACCGCCGTACGGTGCATGACGCGATCCTGGACACCACGGCGGAGTTGGCGGCCGAGCATGGGCTGCTCGGGGTGAAGATGTCGCAGATCGCCGAAAAGGTCGGCATCGGCCGGGCGACGCTGTATAAGTACTTTCCCGACGTCGAGGCGATCCTGATCGCCTGGCACCATCGGCAGATCGCCGCCCATCTCGAACGCCTCGCCCGGATCCGAGACCAGACAGTTGATCCTGGCCGGCGGCTTCAGGTCGTGCTCGAGGCCTACGCCTTCATCAACCAACATTGGGTGCAACGCCATCAAAGCGACGGCCATAGCATCGAATTCGTGGCGTTCCTCCATCAAGACCAGCACCTCGAGGCGCCCCGGCGGCAGCTTCACGACATGATCAAGGACCTGCTGGTCGAGGCCGCCGATGCCGGTCGCGTCCGGGACGATGTGTCGGCCGACGAGCTCGCCGACTACTGCCTGCACGCCTTGCAGGCAGCGAGCACCCTGTCGTCAAAGGCGGCGATCCACCGGCTTATCACCGTTACTCTCGACGGGCTGCGCCCGGCGCGCTGACTCATCGGCATCATGTCCGCGTTGTCATGGACTGCCACGCCCGCACCGACAGCGTCTCAACGCCCGTCGGCGGTGATGGATCTGGTGTCACGGGCTCAGGGGGCGATCGGCGGGGTCTTGGGGGTACCCCCCTTGGTGGATGCGGTTATTCGAGGTGGAAGGTGGCGGCGGCGCGGGCGGTGGGGGTGCCCGCGGGCTGGAGGTTCAGCAGGCCGGACGCGTGCCGGATGTAGCGGCCGGGGAGATTGACCGACTCGAAGGACACCCCGGCGGGGTCGGCGCGGCCGGACCGCAACGTGAAGCTGGCGTCGGCGCGGAAGCGGGCGCTGGCGTCATCGGGGTCCAGCCAGAGCTCGGAGCCGCGATGGCGCAGGTAGTGGCCGGGGTTGTTGGTCGATTCGAGTGAGATGGTGCCGCGGCCGGCCAGGCCGGGCACGATCCGGAACTGTGAGTCGGCGAGATTGGTGACGTCCGCGTCGAGGCGGGCCCGCGAGTTCAGGTGCCGGATGAAGTGGCCGGGGAGATCGAACGCGGAGTAGCGGTGCGGTGTGACGCCGTCGGGCACAGGGATGCCGAAGTTCGGGGTGCCGTCGGCGTTCCAGTACAGCTTCTGTACGCGGGTGCGCCGGTTCGGGTCGTCGAGCGGGTCGCCGACGATGTCGCGGTAGCTGCGGTCGTGGTAGACGAGGATGTCGCCGCGGCCGTCCTCGGAGACGGTGAAGGAGTTGTGGCCGGGCCCGAACTGGCTGGTGGCGTCGTTGCTGACGAAAACCGGGGTCTGGCTCTTGGTCCACGACGCCGGGTCCAGCAGGTCGGCCGACGCGGACGCGGTCAGCAGGCCCATGCAGTAGTTGGCGTCGGTGGCACTGGCCGAGTAGGTCAGGAAGACCCGTCCGTTGCGGATGATCACCGCGGGGCCTTCGTTCACCTTGAAGCCGATGGTCTCCCACGGCAGCGTCGGGGTGGACAGCAGCGCCGGGGTGCCGCTGATCGTCCACGGGCTGTTCATGCGGGCGATGTAGATGCTGGAGTTCACGGCGACGCCGGGCGGCTGCTGCGCCCAGATCAGATACCGCACGCCGTTGTGTACGAAGGTCGACGCGTCGAGGGAGAACGTGTCCCACGGCGTGACGAGGCGGCCCTTTTCGGCCCAGGTCGAATCGAATGCGTCGGCGCCGGAGCTTTCCAGCACGTACATGCGGATGCGGAAGGTATCGTCGGAGCGCCCGGCGGCGAAGTAGACATACCAGCGGCCGTTGATGAAGTGGATCTCCGGCGCCCAGATGTGCGCGGCCATCTCACCGCTTGGGTGCTTGGTCCAGATCACTTTCTCCTGGGCGGTGGACAGTCCCTGGATGGTCCTCGCCCGCCGGAGGATGATGCGGTCGAAGGCCGGCACCGTCGCCGTGAAGTAGTAGAAGCCGTCGGTGTGCTTGACGATGTGCGGGTCGGCCCGCTGCGCCGCGATCGGATTGGTGTACCGCACCGCCGGCGACGCCGAAGCCGCCGTGTCTGCCGTGGCCGCACCGGGTCCTGCCGGGCTCGTCAATCCGACGATGAAAGCGGCCGCCAGGGCCAGGTTTTTCAAGGGGAACATCTGGTTTCCTCAGGTGGATCAGACGGGGCGTAGCTGCCATTGCTGGCAGATGTTGTTCTGCCAGGTGCGCTGGCGTACGTCGGCGCCGTCGGCGGTGCCGCAGCCCACCACCTCGGCGACCTTGCCGCTGTTGACGTTGACCAGCCGTACCCAGCCGCCCTCCGCGGTGGACACGATGCGGAACCGCTGGCAGCCGTTGTTCAGCCACGACCACTGCCGGATGTCGGCGCCGTCGGCCGTATCACAGTTGGCCACGTCCGCCACCTTGCCGGTGGCCGCGTTCACCAGCCGGCTGGTGTCGTTGGCGAGATCCTCGAATCGCCACCGCTGGGCGGCGGCGCCGGTGCAGGTGCGCTGCGCGATGTTGGCGCCGTCGGCGGTGGAGCCGCCGGTGACCTCCATGCACTTGCCGCTGTTGCGGTTGACCACCGTGTAGGCGGCCGGGGTGGCGGCGGTCTCGCCGGCCGGGCCGTCCAGCGTCACGCCCAACCGCACCGGGGTGCCGAAGTTGGGGGTGCCGTCGGCGTTCCAGGTGAACCGCTGCGCCCGAGTCGTCCGGTTGTTGTCGCAGCCGTCGCTCACCGAGTCGTTGCCGTGGTAGACGATCCAGCTCTCGGTGCCGTCCGGCGAGGTGAAGAACCCGTTGTGGCCCGGCCCGTACACGCCGTTCGCGTCGTTGCGCTGGAACACCGGCGTCGACCGCTTCACCCACGAGGACGCGCTGAGCGGGTCGCCCCCGTTGTAGGTCAGCTGCCCCAGCTTGTAGTCAGGGCCGGCGCAGAAGCTCGCCGAGTAGATGATGAAGGTACGGCCGTTACGCTGCAGCGGCTCCGGCCCTTCGTTGACCGCGCCGCTTTGCCGCTCCCACGACAGCGTGGGCGTGGAGATGGTGGAGAACGCCCCGGTCACCGTGTACGGGTTGCTCATTCGGGCGATCACCAGGTTCTGTGTCGAGGTCCAGGCGCTGGCCATCAGGTAGCGGCTGCCGTTCAACTCGAGCACGCTCGGATCGATCAGCCCCACGTCGCCCGCCGGGTCGAACAACTTGTTCTTGTAGGCGTACGGGCCCATCGGATCGCCGCCCACGCTCTCCAGCACATGGCTGCGCTGGTTTCGTACGTAGTCGGTGCCGGTCGGACCGGCGACGTAGTAGAGGTACCAACGGCCGTTCGCGAAGCGCAGCTCCGGCGCCCACATGTTGCAGCACCGGGACGGAGTGCTGTCCGCCCACACCTGCACGCTCGGCGCGGTCGCCAGCCCCGCCAGGGTCGGCGATTTGCGCATCGTCAACTCCGACGTCCACGACGTCGTCACCAGGTAGTAGTTGCCCTGGTAGTACTCCAGCCACGGGTCGGCGCCCTTCACCGACTTGATCGGATTGGTGAACGGGCGCCCCGGCGCCGCCGTCGCGGGCGTCGCGGCGGCCGTCAGCACCGTCGCCATCGCGGTGACCAACGCCATTAACAGCGCGAGACTTTTCCCATGGCGCGACCTGCTGCTCATTGCTCGTCTCCTGCCATCAAAGCAACGCGCATCGCCCTGGAGTGACGTTCGGTATATCGAACGACGTTTGAGAAAGCGTTTGCCTGGACGGTAGGCACTCGTTGGGAACCTGTCAACGAGTTTCGCGTCGGCTCTTGGCCAGATTCCGACGGCGAGGGGTCAGCGGCAGCTCAGTCGCGCGAACGGCCTGGTCGCGCCCGTGGCGGACTCAGAGTTTGAACAGCTTGTCGTAGGGAGCCGTGATGCGTTGTTCTCGTGTTCCGAAATCGACGAGCACGGCGATGTTGTCCTCGACGCCGATGACCGTGCCGAGGCCATAGGTGTCGTGGGTGACCCGGTCGTGCAGGGCGAACTGCTCGATGGGGGGGATGACGACGGGGCGACGTTGGAAGGGGCTGCTCGGCAGGGGACGGCGCACGGCGGCGCGAGATTGTTTCATCGATACAAGTATGCGCCCACCCGCCAGATATGCCACGTTTCGCTCGCGAACAATCTGGGCACCCGGCCGATTTAGGCGTGACGGTGACTGATCGTGCCGGCGGGATCACATCGCCGCCCCGACCCGCTCATGCCAAGCCGACGAGCCCACGAGCGGTGTGTTGTCCATGCCGGTGTCTGGATCTCAGCGGCCAAGCCTCGGCGAAGCCTCATCAGCTGTCGCGATCAACCAGTGGCGTGGTGGGCAGCCAGCCCAATGTCCTGGACAGCTCTTGAGCGCAGGTGACGACGGCGTGTACGGGGTCACGGTGGTCGAGCGACCGCCACAAAATGGACCAGGGATAGTAGGCGACCGGTTCGACCAAGGGCCGCCATACGGTGCCGGGGAGCGCCGCCGCGCACGAGGATGGCACGCAGTACAGGCACCGTCCCTGACTGACCAGGTCCGCCGCCGCGCGAATGCTCTCGACAGTGCCTTCGTACACCGTGGGGGTGAAGCCGACCGATCGGCACAGCTCGACCACGAACTGATTGAACTCCGGGGCCTGTTCGTCCGCGGCCAACAGCAGCGGCTCTTCGGCGAGCGTGGGCACCGGAACGCTCTCCATGGTGGTGAACCGATGGCCGTCGGGGACAAGCACTCCCAGCGGGTCCAAGCGGAACAGTTCGGAGGCAACCTCGGGCGGCGCGAACGCCGCCCGGCCGATGCCGACATCGAGACGGCCGTCTTTCAGCTGCTGCAACTGCTCGGGCACGCCGACCTCGACCTGATGGATCACGAGGTCCGGGTATTTGGCCTGGACGTCCTGCAGAATCTGCGGCATCGAAGAGCAGGCCGCATCGATCACGCCGACCCGCAGGGCGAGTGACGATTGCGCCGTGCTGCGGGCCACCGCCGCGGCCCGGTCCACCTGCGCGAGGATCTGTCGTGCCTCGACCAGGAACGCCGCACCGGGCCCGGTCAACTCGACATGGTGTGTGCTGCGTTCCAGGAGCCGTACCCCGAGCTCGCGTTCGAGGCGTCGCACTTGTTGGCTCAGCGCGGACTGGACGATGTGCTCGCGCGCGGCGGCACGACCGAAATGCAGCTCTTCGGCGAGCGTCACGAAGTAACGAAGCTGACGCAGCTCCACCCCGGGCCAACTCCTTTCAGCGGCAGGAGCCACGCGGGCGATGAGAAAGTCGCCGCCGGGTTGGATTCAGCCTCCCAATCGCTCTCCGAGATGTCCACCGGAGCCCTGGGAGATCGCACCGTGGCGATAGCCGAGGCGCACCACGCGACCTCCGCATGCCGGTTATCACATGCGTGCATGGGCTTTTCGCGAAGCGCTCACCACGTCAACCGCGAACCTACGCGAGCGTAGCTTACGGTGGCGTAAGTAGGAGGACCTTCACCAGCAGGAACGACACAACCAGGAGGAAGCCGCGATGAGTGTGATTTCGCCGCATGATCCGGCCCGGGCCCAGCCGCGCCCGCCGCCCGCCGATACCGAGCCGCAGAGCAGGGTGGAACAAGTGGTGCTCGCCTTGTTCGTCGCCGTGCCGTTTGTGGCTTTGGCCGTCGCCGTGCCTGTCGCGTGGGGGTGGGCGCTGGGCTGGCACGATGTAGTGATCGCGCTGACCGCGTATATGATCTCCGGGCTCGGGGTCACCGTGGGATTCCACCGCTACTTCACGCACGGAGCGTTCAAGGCGGTGCGGCCGCTGCGGATCGCGCTGGCGGTCGCCGGCAGCCTGTCCATCGAAGGCCCCATCATCCAGTGGGTCGCCGACCATCGCCGCCACCATAAGTACGCCGACAAGGAGGGCGACCCGCACTCGCCCTGGCGGTTCGGCAGTGACTGGCGGGCGCTCACCAAGGGCTTGATCCACGCGCACGTGGGCTGGATGTTCGCCGGCGAGCGCACCTCACCACGACGGTTCGCCCCCGATCTGATCGCAGACCGCGACATCGCGCGGGTCTCCCGCGCGTTCCCGTCGCTCGTCGCCGTTTCACTGGCGACGCCGCTGGTTGTCGGCGGACTGTGGACGATGTCCTGGCAGGGCGCGGCGACCGCGTTCTTTTGGGGATCACTCGTACGAGTGGCACTGCTCCACCATGTGACCTGGTCGATCAACTCGATCTGCCATGCCTTCGGCAAGGAGCATTTCGAGGCGCGGGACAAGTCGCGCAACGTGGCCTGGCTGGCGATCTTGTCGTTCGGCGAATCATGGCACAACCTGCACCACGCCGACCCGACCTGCGCTCGCCACGGCGTGCTCCGGGGGCAGATCGATTCCAGCGCTCGCGTCATCTGGATGCTAGAAAAGGCCCGCTGGGCGTATGACGTCCGCTGGCCCGACGAGCAGCGGCTAGCCGCGCGCCGTCGTGCCTGACCGTGACGATGATCATGATCGAAGCTCCGATTCCGGGCCGCGCCGGCGCCGTAGACGAATGACCGGTCAACAACGCCAGGAGCAACTGGTCGACATCGGCCGCCACCTGTTCGCCGAACGTGGTTTCGACGGTACGACGATCGAGGAGATCGCCACCCGTGCCGCCGTCGCCAAACCAGTGGTGTACGAGCACTTTGGCGGCAAGGAAGGCCTGTACGCCGTCGTCGTCGACCGCGAGGTGCAGCACCTGCTCAACCTGACCCAAAGCGCTTTGACAGAAGGTAATCCGCGCCAGTTGCTGGAACGGGCGGCGCTGGCCTTCCTCGACTACATCGAAGAATCCGGCGACGGATTCCGCATACTGGTCCGCGATTCCCCGGTGGCGACCAGCACGGGAGGCTTCGCCAGCTTCATCAGCGACATCGCGCGGCGCGTGGAGCACCTGCTCGCCCAGGAATTCACCGCCCGCGGATATGACTCAAAACTCGCCCCCATGTACGCCCAGATGCTGGTCGGCATGGTCGCCCTCACAGGGCAATGGTGGCTGGACGCCCGCACCCCCAAACGCGAGCAAGTCGCCGCCCACCTGGTCAACCTCGCGTGGAACGGACTGTCCAGCCTGGAAACCAACCCACCGGCGATACGCCGAGCCGCCCACCCAAGTCCGTGAGGAGCCGCAGTGACGGCGTTCCTTCGACACCAAGCTCCACGGGCGGCGGCTTCGCCGACGGCCTAGAGCGATTCGGTCGTCCACCGCCAGCCGCGGTCGTCGCTGAGGGGCCGGACGAGGTGTGCCCCGGTGGAGTCCGTCAGTTCAGCGAGTACACGGATCAGCTGCCGATGGAAATCGGGCGACGGGTGGGGTCCGGCGGAGCCGTCGACCAAGGTCACGGTCACCTTGGCCTCGTCGTGGAGTTGTGCTGTCACCCGGCCCCGATCGAAACGTACGACGACGAGTGCGTCCGCCCGGACCATGTTCAGGCCGTCCGAGCTCGCGATCCAAATCTCAGGTGCGGTTCCACTCATAGATATCGTCTCCACCGGCCGATGAGGGTGGTACTAGATGTTTCCCCCCGCTCCTCCCAGAGTCGCATGTTCAGCCGCACCGCAGAGCTCTTGCCCCCAGCTCACCCCCAGCAGGCGCGGGCCGGAGCCGATCCCGGCCGGCGGGGTCCACGTGGATCGCGGTCCCCCCGCGCGGGCGTACTTCAGCTGGCGACCGCGGTGAGCGCCTCCCGGCGCACGTCCAGGAGGGCCAGCAGGCTGGGCGGGTCGATGGCCCGCATGGGATGCAACCGCACGTCGAGCGGACCAAGGGTCATTCCAGGCCGGACGGTGATGGGGCCGTGGGCGGCGACCGTCGGCGGTTCGTCGCCGAGGATCTCCTCATCACCGGACATGACCGACTGAACCAGCAGATACCAATCGCCCTCGGGCACGTTCTCAAGCCGGAACGGGCCCGGCTCCTCAAGCACGGCGCACCGGACCGGCGCGCCCTCCAGGATGATGTCGGGAAACAGACCGAGGAAGACCGGGCCCTGCTCCTTGGCGTGCCGTGGGGGCAGGACATTGCCCGTGAGCACGGCCGTCCGCGCACCGAAGCGCCGGCTGTCGGCGTGGATGCGCGGGGTATGCCCGCCGAGCTCACGGTAGACGGTCGGCGACAAACCTACGCTGCGCTTGAAACGGGAGCTGAAGGTGCCCACGCTGCTGTAACCAACCTGGTGGCTGATGTCCGCGACGCTGAGGGATGTCGATAGCAGCAGCTTCTTGGCCTCCTGGAGCCGCACCGCTGACAGGAAACGCCCCGGCGAGACCCCCGTGGTCCGCTGAAAGATCCGGGCAAAATGGAACTTGCTGAACATGGCCGTGCGGGCCATGTCGTCAATGGTGATCGGCTCGCCGATGTTCCGGTAAATGCTTTCAATAACACGTTGGACGCTTTGCTCCGCGTGCTTGCTCATGGCATGCCCCTCCCTGGGCTGACCGTGATCGTTCAATCGACTAAACTTGGAAAGGTCAACAATTCAACGAATCGGGTAGTCGCCGTCGTTGACTGTCGTGCCCTTTACGAGGGGCGGTCAGGGCGACCTTCCCAGCAGAACCGCACGAGAACCGCGCGGTCTGGTGATCGATGATCACCAGCTGGTCATGTAGCTCATCGCCCGTCCGGCGCTGCGCAAACCCCGTGGGCGGTCGGTCGACCGCGATGGCGGTGACGCACGGACGGATCGGTGACGCGGAATAGACGGATGGCCGGATCTGGCCAGTCGCATGGTCGTCATGCGATAACTTCAATGGCGATTGCGGCACGCGTACCCCCCGAGAGAACTCATGCACGCTGCGATCAAATGAGAAGATACCCGCCGGCTGGCTGTTCGCAATACTTTCTATTGCGCTATTCCGCCGATCGGGTCGTTCGAGGCCGTTGCAGAATGAGTTAGCCCCGGGGCGTGGAGTGTCGCGACGCAGATCGGCGGCCCGGCCGGCCCAGCCCTCTTGAGATGGCCGAAAAGGGTCGCGATGAATCTTCACCCCAACTTGACACAGAATCGATCATGCGGTAAGGGTTGCGACCGTTCAGTCCGACGTCTCGACCGGGACCGCGGCGTCGGCCACCAGGCCCTGGGCCGGCCGAACCCGTCTCAGCCTGCCTAGGACGGCCGGCCCTCGGGTCGGTGACCCTCGAGGTTGCAACGTTTTAATCATCGGGGCGGGCCGGTCGAGCGGCGGGGCACGAGGGTCGGGGCGACGGAGAAGCGGACCGACGCGGTACGGCCCTCGATCCGCTCGAGCAAGAGCCGCCCCACGGTCCTGCCCATCGTCGCGCCGTCCTGGTCGACGCTGGTGAGCGACACGTGGGCCAGCGCGGCCAGCCGGGTGTTGTCGTACCCGGCCACCGAGATGTCGTCCGGCACGGCCAGCTCGGCCTCGTGCAGCGCGGCGAGCGCGCCGAAGGCGGCCAGGTCGGCCCCGGCGAAGATGGCCGTCGGGCGCGGTGACCGGGCCAACAGCTCGCGCGTGCCCGCGTAGCCGCCCTCCTCGCTGTACGCGGTCACGGCGATGGCGATCTCGTCGCCGAGACCGTGGTCGCGCATCACCCGCTGGTAGGTCTCGGCCCTGATGTTCTGGAGCACGGAGGCGGGCCGGCCGCGGCCGACGTCCTTGTGGGCGATGTGCGCGATCCGGCGGTGGCCCAGCGCGATCAGATGCTCCACGACGAGCTCGGCGCCGGCGTCGTCATCGTCGAACACCGAGTCGTACACCGCGGACCGCTCGTGTGGGCCGAGTACGACGATCGGCACGGCCTCGCCCACCTCTTCGAGACGCCGTTCATCCGGGTGTTCGCTTTCTGGCGGCGGGG
>OBLR010000125.1_pt1 | contig 14717 bp, 15 predicted proteins | sample 1519891 | NCBI WGS metagenome assembly OBLR01 (sample SAMEA3113583, study PRJEB22503) | soil metagenome | reverse complement strand
GTATATGGTAAAGGGAGTATGGCCTCAAGCATAACATAAAAAGTTATATACTAGAATTCGAAGAGCTTATGTAATATGAACAAGCCGATCATAGCGGTTCTAGCTGCATTGGCAGTATTTACTTCTACAACGGGAGTAGCGTACGCACAGTACGGAGCCACCGGCGGTAGCACAGGAACCGCCTCACCAGAACAACTGCGAGAATGTGAACAGCTCGGAGTACTGCGCGAAAACTGCAGTGACGTAACTATTCTGGCCAAAAAAAGACTTACAGCTGCACAGGAAAACCCAGCTACTGGTTCTGGGACACCTATGTTGTCAACTGAATCAGGCCAAATGACAATCTTTATTGGCGTTCTGGCTGCCATCTTTGGGGGCGTAGCCGCAATGTTCTTCTTCAAGGGCAGAGGCGCAAGACCAGTCAAGACCTAATCTACCTCTCTTTTTGTTTTATTTCAAATGTTAAATGCTCAACTGTAATTGTGCTAAGATAGCTTTTATGTAAAGGAATAAAGGCTTTTATTCGTAGTTGTATACAATCAGGAATAACAAACTTTTTACACTTAGGCTTAGCTCGCGACAAACCGACAAATATATATATTCGGATTTTTTTGCATAGAGTTAATGTGGTATCAACAACTATTTGCGCAGATAGGTCCGGCGTACGACCCGCTGTTCTATGATGTCATGGTATACATATTCGGAACCATGCTGTTCGCAGTGTTCCTCTTAGGGGTCATCGCCTTCTGGCTAAGAAGAAAGGGACTTGGCGGTGGTGCAGCGAAAGAAAAGTGGGCACAAGAGCTGGAAAGGTACTTTGAGCGCGAACAGATCGGCTTGATTCCAGACGAGAAGCATCACTGGTAGAACTTCGCTGGGGAAACACCCCATTATATTATTTTATTTATTGTAATATTATTAATTATCCAGCACATCTCTCTCTATTTACGGTTGAACATAATTATTGTCTTTCCATCAGCGTTTACCGACGAGCAAGCACTTGCTAAGGCTATGCAGAAGCTTTACAATGGAATAGAAGATATCGATATTGAAGGTAATTTCATACTGTGCGAGGCGGATAATGTCGTTGATCTTGCATCCGAGCTTTCAAGAATGTTTGGCGTTGAGAGAGTTGCAATAGCAAAGAAGGTGTCAAGTAACTTTTCTGAACTTTCAGCTTCAATAGTTGAAGCTGGCAGCAGGATTATCATTCCCGGTGACAGATTCTATGTAAAAGTCATCATACCTACTCCTGCCAATGTTTCCTACAGGAGTAGAGATATAGAGTTTGCATGCGCTGGCACCCTTGCTGCAAAATTAGCATCAATGGATGCTTTGCCTGCTAAAACCGAGGCGGAGGCCAGACGAGTTATTTTGACGGTGGTAGGCAAGAAGTTCGCGTATATTTGCGTCAAAATAATGAGAGGTCCGGGGGGACTTATCGCCGGTTCCAAAGGCATAGCTATGGGTAGTATCCACAATTGTCTGTCACTTATCTCGTGTCTGATGACCGCTAAGGCAGGCTTTGACTGCACGAGTATTGTGTTGCCATATGCTGACGATAGTGATCTTGAGATCAACGCCAAGCTTGCGGAGCTCTTTGCCATAAGAACAGGCAGAAAAAGGCAAACGATCTACGCTACACCCGTCAAAGTACCTGCAAAGGGCTGCCCATCTTCGTTGTTAAAAGAGAAGATCATCTCAAAGATTCTAATTCAATGTCAGAACAAAATCATCACTTTTCCACTAACCACCGCAGCTCATCCAATATGGTTCATAGAATCAATCATTCAAGACGCTGTTTTTGCAGGCAAGGTCCCCATTGCACCAATAATATCTCTATCAAGCGAGCTTGGCTATTATGCAAAAGAGGTTGGCATAGATCTGAGGATTTTGGCTCCAAACATTGCAGAGGGCAAGCTTCTAAAGTACAGCAATGCCATTGAGTCTGAAGCACGGTCAGCGATTAAACACATGAAGAAACTGGAGCTAAAGGTAGGACCTAACTATTTGCACGATATTATGGACTCCGTTGAGCGTTTCAGCTAACCTTTGAAGTTCACATGCTTTCTTGTTGTAGTCTGGATTGCCTACTACTTTTTCGATAGCTTCGCCCAGCTGTTCTGGTCTCAACCCTTTTTGATGCAGCATTATCCCTGCTCCCAGTTCGGAAATCTTGGCGGAATTCCCCAACTGCTCGCCATGATTTTCGATGGGCACAGTAACGACGGGTTTTCCAAACTGAATCGCCTGTGACAGTGCAACATGACCGCCTCTTAACACTAGAAGGTTACAGGCAGCAAATATTTCATCTCTTACAGGACACCATTCATAATACCAGCTTAATCTTCCGATCCTTATTGGGTCACTTTTGCCACTGGGATTTCCTGCTGAGATGACAAATTGGATCTTTGGATCTAATATTTTTGCAGTTTCAACTGCGATTTTCAGGAGAGCTGATCGTGTCTGGATGGGGCCGCTTACATGCACAAAAACCAGCGGTCGACGCTTGTCAAAGCCAAGGTTATCGACTACCTTTGTCATATCCTCTTTATTCACCGTGGGCCTAGGCGAAGCAAAACCGATGTATTCTACCTTTCGTGACGCTGAGCCTACATCCCATATATTATGCGCAGAAAGCGTGTAAGGAGGTGGAAGATCTGGCACTAGCACCCTGTCCGCCATCGCCCACAGCGATCCCAAAAATTCGCCTGTGACACTTTCAAATATGCGTGACGCTGCAATCTCATGCAGTCTAGGTGACAGCAAAAGCTTGATCTGATTTAGAATGACGATCGAAGGAACTTTGAGCAATCTAGCTGCCATGAGGGGTGACAATCTGCTGTCTGATACTACCACATCTGGATTGTATTCAATTATATTGCGAGTTTCTTGGTTAACCTGTCTTAAAAAATTGGCAAACCAGAGGGGTACATTTGCTATACTATCTTTGACAGAGAAACCGCCTTCCATACTCCAAGCAAACTCGACAGGTGAAACAGTTGCACACTTGTATCCTCTCAGCGAAACGTACCTTACAGCCTCGCCATAGGATGAGAACTGTATATTTATGCCATTTTGCCTGAGATAATCGGCCACCATAACCAGTCGACTTGCATGCCCGAGGCCTACACCGTATGGTGCCAAGTATGCTACTGATGACAACGAGCAGGATATCACAGTTCATTATATATTATTGTCATAGCTCAACTTTTATAATCTGACCTCTTGGTTCGACTTCTTTGAAAACTGTAGCTTGAAATTTGTACAGCTTTGAATTTGGGTCTAGCCACACATCTGGGGGGGCCCCTGCTTTGTAGCATACGTTTGCGAGATATTCGTCAACATCCCACTTTAATTCGATCGGTACCTGTGGTAGGAGCAACCCTGAACCAAATCGCCACTGGAGTATTAGCCCATCTCTTCCTATCTCAATCTCTTTCCGATAGTCTGCGGGCTTGTTGAGTATTATTTCCTGAGGAGGAGTAAGTAGACTGACCTCAAAAATGATATTGTTAAGCTCTTGTGTGTCTAATGGAGGGAACCGAGGGTCTTCCGTCGCTGCTGCTATTGCTGCCTCTATTATGCCTTGGTAGACTGCCTTCTCGGGAAGTGGAAATCCAATGCAGCCCCGCAAATGTTCCCTTCTGCTTCGAGTTACATAGTTTAGCGTTACGAAGACGCCCGCCTTTTCTTGTGTCTCCTTTACTGGTTTGATTATGACTGATTCTTGTAGGTATTTCTCAACAGCGGCTCTTGCCAAACGGACGAGCTCCATCCCCTCAATAACTGATGTCAATCCTGGTTCATCTACTGTAGACGGACTAAAAAATTAACATCTTCTCGTATAGCAATTTTCTTAGTGCTCGCTAGGGGTAATGGAACATAGCATCGAACCAAGCTGTGCTCTACAGGGATTATAGAATACAATAACCCGCCTAATATTGAAAAATATTAAAAATTACTTCGACGGCAGTATACTAGGAATATCTCAATTTTTCTTTATTCCCTCAGCTTTGAGAAGTGGTAGGACCTCCATAGAATAAAAGTGAAAATCAATTATACATCACTCTAGTTCTTTGACATATACATCGTGTATAGCCTCAACAGTCTTGCTAAGATTGAACAATCGATCCATCAACAAGACATATTAACTCTGGACCCTCAACCTAATCTGCACCTATATGATGAACTGTCCTAACTGCGGCGCTATCATGGTGTGGCTTAATGGCTCTGTGCTACATGACCCACCTGTCAAACAATATGAATGCAGAGTATGCCAGTTATTCGTCGTGAAATATCAAGATGGTAACTACGACGTGGTCCCTATTGGCCCAGAGGCGCAGCAGGAACAGTAATAATGAAAATAAAGAAAGTCGTTGAAACATGCATCTATTCTTCAGACCTTGAGAGCATGAAGAATTTTTACGCAGGAATTCTTGGTTTGCCAGTTATTCAAGAGGAACAAGATAAGCTAATTTTCTTGAAGGCCGGAAAGAGCATGCTCTTGATATTCGATCCGTTGCGAACTAAAACTAACAATGGCAGCCTACCTGCGCATGGCACACCGACTCCACCGTCAAGCATACACTTTGCCATGGAGATAGAAGAACAGGAGTATCATGCAAGCAAGCAGCTTTTGATAGACAACAATATTGCTATAGAAAAAGAAGTTGATTGGAATAGCGATGCAAAGTCAATTTACTTTCGTGACCCTGCTGGCAATCTTGTCGAATTAATAACGCCAGGTGGATGGCCAGTAGAAAGCTAATATAACAATCTATTCATTCTATTTCTCAGCGATGCATAATAGAACATCAGCTATTTTGAGGGAGCAGCTTGAAGACAAGAACAAAATAATTGTGCTTCCCGGAGTTTTTGACGCATTGAGCGCCAAAATAGCAGAGCATGTGGGCTTTGAGGCGATGTTTCAGACGGGGTATGGATCGTCGGCTGCTCTGCTTGGAATGCCTGACTTTGGATTGTTAAATTCCGGCGAAACTGTCGATAATGCCATGAGGATAATTCGGGCTGTGAAGGTCCCAGTACTCGTTGATGCAGATACTGGGTATGGGAATCCTCTCAACGTTTGGCGCCTTGTCAGAGACCTTGAAAGGCTAGGCGCTGCAGGGATCTTTCTTGAAGATCAAGTCTGGCCAAAGAGATGCGGCCATATGGTTGGAAAAGGTGTGATACCTAGAGATGAATACATACCTAAGCTCAAAGCAGCGCTTGAAGCAAGACGCAGTAAGGACTTTATCATTGTCGCACGGACTGATGCTCGTGCACCAGTGGGACTTGAGGAAGCAATCGAGCGCGGCAAAGCATATAGGAAGGCTGGCGCTGATGTAATATTCGTAGAAGCACCCCGGTCAGTTGAAGAGCTAAAAAAGGTGGCTAACGAAATCGATGCGCCTCTTGTTGCAAATATGATAGAAGACGGAGCCACCCCCAATCTCTCAGCGAGCGAGCTCCTAAGGATCGGCTACAGGATAGCAGTTTTTCCCCTCTCTGCTATTTATAGTGCTACATTTGCTATGAGGCAAGTACTCACAGAGCTCAAAAATACCGGCACAACTAAAGAAGGTCGCAATATTATGGTGACATTTAAGGACTTTAACCAATTCATGGATCTGGATCACTTTAGAGATCTTGAAAAACGGTACGGATGATCTAATTTTTTGTGTTAAAGCAAGCTGCAGTTGAGCAAACTAGGCTCCCTAATAATTGCTATGGAATAGTTTCTAGCTAGTGTCTTGTGATATGAAGACGAGGAGCACTTTTGTGTGCGCATATTATCTTTAATCCACTTGTTATATCATAAGACTTGTCGGCAGATCGCCTTCTACCTTGATCAAATACACATGATATCCCTTTGCTGATCAAGACTTGCAGCAAAGACGATGGGATCATTGAAGAAGTGGTGACCTCGGTCCTCCTTAAGATACAATTACAGGAAAACTGGCCAATGAAGGCGAGTAGAATTAAGGACAATTAAGGAAGAGGACATATAACGCAAACTGCATCGTTATCCTGTTCCACTGGGATTGAAAATTGACAACTTTTGGGATGCCGTCGTTTATAATATCGTTCCTATTGAGACGGCCCCGAGACGGTATATAGATTACAAAGACTAATACTGCCATATGCTTTTCGCTTGCGAGAACGAAACACTGAAAAATAAACGCCTATCCACAATCAAAACTGAGTCGGCAACGCATCTTTTCTAAGCTATACTGCGAAAGAATAGTTTTGTATATTTGTCCGTCACTGTAGCCAAACACTTGCGTTAACACATTAAAAAGAGTGATTATTCGATTCAACAGCTTCCAACGGAGTGCCGAGCCTGGTTTCAGACCTTTGAGTCTTAGAAATAAAAAATACATCTTGATCGTTCGAACAATTTAGAAGTTGGAGATATCACATCAGGTTGCAGGCGATAAACACTCTTTTGCTTCCTAATCTCTGAAGTAATCAATTAGATCGGTTTTGCTATAAGGCATTTACAAGACGTGTCATCTTTTCGAGGCTTATCTCAAACCCAAAACGCTTTTCCTCCTTCTTCATGTTTCGATACATACTCATCATTAGGTTGAAATGTCGAACGGTCCTTAACTTGCCATCCATTTTGAGTCTTACAATTTTGTAAACGTCGTCATAGTAGTCAAATGTGTCAAGCACCTTCTTTCTATATCGCTTGAAATCAAACTTTCCCTTACTTCTATCAAGCACATCTAGAAATATATCGCAGCAGATAAGGGTAGGAATTATTCCTTCACCTAGCATCGGGAACACACAGCCAATTGACTCGCCTACTCCTATCACGTTGCCATCAAAGAAAGGCTCCATACGCTTTGAAGGTGAAAGCCTGATCGGTCTGCCTATCTTTTTGATGACCTTGGCTTCAGGATGTTGCTTGAAGAATGCGTCGATCCCATAATACTTTTTCTCAATATCTCCTGCACCCATATAGGCCCGACCGCCGTCTAACGGGAAGTACCAGAAATATCCCTTTGCACCTTTATAACCGATGACTTTGAAACCGTCTGCCCCACTTACATTATCCAGGAGATATTCGTAAGCGGGTATCAAGAAGTCTTCGCCTGACTTAGGCAAAAGCGAGCGGTGCAGACCTGTGCAATCAATTACATAGTCGTATTTGCTGAATGCAAATGTTTCTCGATTTATCTTGGTACCGTATGTCACTTTAACATTTTTTAGCAGATCCGCCTCCCAGCCGTATTTGTTATATGTGACAAGCCCTTTAAGATCAAGAACTTCTTCATTGTTGTTAGGCAGCTCTATCTTGAGCTTTTTTCCGACATGGAAAATGTAATTAGCAAAATCAAGTCCAGCTTGTTTTGAGAACTTCTCAAGCATGTGCCTGGATGCACCCCAAGCGCAGACTGGCCAGTGATACTCTTTTTTGGATGCTTCAAATATCTCAACATTGTGGCCTCGCTTCTGGAGCATATTGCCTAGATAACTCCCCGCTACTCCCGCACCTGCTATTGCAAAATTCATCTAATCTGAATTGTTTCTAGTTTCTTTATAATTCTTCAGGATTTACATTTTTACATATACCTATCTGCTATACGATAGCGAACATACTTGTCATCAGGTGAGTACTTGGGAGGATGTGGATCTATGGTCGTAGAATTGCATTTTGGACATTGATGCTTGAGTGTGTACGTATTACACGAGTGACACTTTCTTACAAGATGTTTCATATAGCATTCTGCACCTTCTGGAGGGTGTGAGATTTTCTTGAATCCAGACACATATAATTAAATGCACCGTGCTGTCTCTCAATATCAGCTGGAATCTTTTCAACTGTATTGTTCATCACCTTTTCGGCAATTTTGAAGTTTTCAGCTTTGATCATGCCTAGAATTTATGATGATAATGATAATAACAGTATCGAATTCTAAAAGTCCACCCCTTTCTTTGCCTTTATGCCCCTTTGATATGGATGTTTAATCTCTCTCATTTCTGTGACCAAATCTGCCGCATCCATGACCGCCTTTGGAACATAGTTGCCCGTTAATACCAGGCTGGTCTTTTCCGGCTTTGCTGCAATGACATCTAAAATATCCTCCTGCGATATCAAGTTGAGTTTAACAGCATAATTTATTTCATCCAGTATCATGATATCGTAATCGCCCGAAGCAATTTTTTGTTTTGCTACTTCAATAGCATCCTTTGCTGCTTTTTCATGTTCTTCTATTGGATGGTCGTCGTCGATGATGCCCACGAATCCTCTGCCCGCGGCTATCAGTTCAAACTCCGGCTCAAGCCTCTTTGAACTAGTAAGCTCTCCATAATACCACTCACCTTTGATGAACTGAATCATGCCGACCTTATATCCATGCCCAACTGCACGCAATACAATCCCTAGCGCGGCGGTCGTCTTCCCTTTACCTTTACCAGTATAGACAATTACAAGCCCCTTCTCTGGCATGCCTCGCCAAATGATGAGATAATATGAAGATAAAAATCAATCTAGCATTATCCCCTGATATGCCTGTCGCTACGTATCTTAGCATAAAGTTGAATGAAGGTTTTTGATACTTTATATCGACAAGTTGCTCCTTCTCGCAAAAGTTACTGGCTTGTGTATGCTAGGCAGAATAAAAGAGCATAACAGGAAAATCTTTATATCTTTACGCTAAAATTAAATTGAAACCAACTTAATTACTATTAATGCAAATATCCCGTGTTGTTGTTGCAGGCGTTACAAGCGGAGTTGGCAAGACTTCAGTTGCTCTGGGGATCATGCGTGGCCTACGCAAAAGGGGCTTGCGAGTCCAACCATTTAAAGTGGGTCCTGACTTTATTGATCCATCCTATCATAGTCTAATAACAAATAGGAAATCGCGTAACCTTGACGTGTGGATGATGGGAAAGAAAGGGGTGCTCGACTGTTTTGCCTCTGCATGTCAAGATGCGGATGTTGCAGTAATTGAAGGAGTAATGGGATTGTATGACGGAGTGTCGGGTAAGAGTGACTTTGCCAGCACTGCGCACGTAGCCAAAATTCTGGATGCGCCAATAGTTCTAGTGGTCGATGCGAGCAAGGGTGCACGGTCTATAGCTGCAATCATACTTGGATTTTTGCATTTTGACAGAAAATTGCGAATAGGAGCTATCATCTTAAACAAGGTTGCTGGCGAGAGACATGCCAAGTACATTACCGATGCTCTTGGGGACGCAGTCAAAGTCCCGGTGATAGGAATACTCTATCGCAATTCCAAGGTACAAATGCAAGAGCGACACCTCGGGCTGGTACCAGCATTAGAATTGAAAGCTACTAAAAATCAGATAATATCTGACACCGCGAGATATATTGCAGAATCCATTAACCTAGATAAAGTATTGACATTGTGCAGCTCGACGCCATTACCCGATTCTCATTATAGTGCCCGTCGACCAGCTAAAGCACGGATCGCTGTGGCATTGGATGAATCGTTCAATTTCTATTATGCAGACAACCTTGTCGCCTTAAAAAGAAGTGGAGCGAAGCTCGTTTTTTTTAGCCCTGTCAAAGACGAGAAGCTTCCAGATGACGTGCACGGGTTGATGCTTGGAGGAGGCTTTCCAGAAGTGCTTGCTGATAAACTTGAGAAGAACAGATCTATTGTTGGATCAATACGGAGAGCAGTGAATGAAGGTATGCCAGTATATGCTGAGTGCGGAGGTTTGATGTATCTAACCCGCTCAATAAGCGGCTATAGGGGTGAGAGCAAGGCGAGGAAGATGGCTGGAATCATAGATGCGGAAACTATAATGACAGGGAGGCTTACACTGAATTACACTGATGCCCATTGCAGCGGTTCGATATTTGGCAACACGCATTTGAGAGGCCATGAATTCCATTATTCTTCAATACGAGATTTAGCAGGCGATTCTCGCTTTGCATACTCTATGAAAAAGGGAAATGGAATCACAGGCAATCAGGATGGACTTATCATCAACGATAATGGTTTAGCGGCATATATGCACTTACACTTCGCCAACAGAAAACTATCCGATCGGATCGTGCTCTCTTCTATCAAATTTTCACGTAGATGACTTTTTGCTCATATACAGTAGCATTAGCGCATTTAATATAGAGGAGACTACTGGGCTGCCGCCTTTTCTCCCACTGTTAGTGATGAAGGGCACATCATGCATTCTTGCAAGCTCTTCTTTTGATTCTGTTGCAGATACAAAGCCTACTGGTATGCCAACCACCAGGGCAGGCCGCGTGATTCCTTCTTTAATCATGCTGATGACTTCATGTAGAGCCGTAGGAGCGTTACCTATTGCAACGATTCCCCCGTCCATGTCATTAGCAGCACATCGCATAGCAGTCTCTGATCTCGTCTTCCCACTCTTGCGTGCCTGCTCTGCCACGGTCGGGTTTGAAATATAACATACCGCCCTGACCCCCAGGTCAGCCATTGATTTCTTGCTTATTGCAGCCTTCACCATATCGACATCCGTGACTATGGTACACCTCCTTTGGAGCGCATCGAAAGCAGAATCGATAGCCCTTTTATGGAAGAGTATCTTTCCGCTCTTTGCAAAGTCAAAGTCTGCTGTAGCATGTATCACACGCCTTACAATTACCCATTGATATTCATCGTATGAATGACCACCTATCTCTGACTCTATGATATCAAAGCTTCTTTTCTCTATGTCAAAAGCCCTCTCCGACATGGCCCTGTCTACTGCAGTTCCGCTGTACTGATTGCGGTCGGGTGATTCAAGTTTATCCGTGCTAGATACCAAACCTACTCTCCACCTCTCGGGCTCTCTCTATAACGATATCGACTAACTTTTCGTCAACGCCAAGGTGGCGAGTCATATAAGCATCCTTGAAGCTATATTCGTCAAGAGCCGCATTGACATCCTCAATCACATCCCTCTTGATGTGGGCCCCTTTGTGCAAAAAATACGGCACAATCAATAATAACTGTGGGCTAGCTGCAACCGCCCGGCGTATGCCCTCTTGAATATTTGGCTGGTCAAGCTCAAGAAAGCAATATTCAACATTGTGATAATAGGGCGCAATGGTTTTTGCCGAGTAAACAAAAGCATCGTGAGCATTTTTGTCGCTGCTACCATGACCTATCAAAACCACATCACAATCCTTGTTAGACTGGCTAATGTTATTTTGTTTTTTGACTTCGTTAATTCTGTCAAGTATTAGTTGCACCATCATAGGATGATATGAGAGTGGTTTGGCGATGACAAGTTTCAAGTTGCTGTCTTTGCCTATCCTAGCGCTCTGCTTGACAGTATCTTTAAGTTTCATTCCCGGATACAGAAAATAAGGCATGACGGTGATAGAGTTAGCTCCGACAGCTATGCAGTGGTTAATTCCTTCAGCGATAAATGGTGGCACTACCTCAAGAAAAGAATAATCCACATGGTCGTAGCCTGTCCTCTGTTTAGCCATTAGGCAAATCTCTTCAAGCTCCTTTCTTACATCAGGTTCCCTACTTCCTCTGTCCACTATCAGGAGAGCTTTTTTCAAGTTCGTATTAATGCACTGATAATATCAAAGGTTAAAATATCTTTCAATGTGGTCTATGCAGATTTCTCGCTTAAAGTTTGTGTCTTTCTGTCTATCTCAAGTTAGTCTACAATTACCACTCCTCTCTGACGAACAAGCGGTTCTTGTCAATTGAATTTTCAGTATAGATAAAAGCAAATAAATTTCAAATTTCTATACCAATGAGATTCTTTATGACGCATTGCAGTCTAAGAAGGGACTAAAACAAGATCCGTGAGACAGCAACCGTGAGGTTAGGCGGTAGTTTTTGTTTTGGAATTATCAGTTCGCCTCTGGAGCTGAGAACCGACGCAGCCTCAGATACACTTGGCGTTCCCTCAAATTTTTGAACTGTTGAGGATGGATTAGGCACATCCACCGAAGCAAGTCCATCTTTCTCATAAATTTCTACGGGTAAGTTATATTGCTTGGAGAATTCTTCGAGGCCCTTTACCTTTGCTTTTCGATTTATTGATGCTATATTTCTGATGCTTTGAAAGGAGAGACCATTTTCTTTTAAGATATTACTTATGCCTGACTCTATTGTTTCTTTGTTTGTGTCCCAGTGTAATCCTATCCCAACCACCAGTGACTTTGGTCGATAAATAACTGACTTGCTAATGACTGCCTCATCTGATAGCAGTTTATCTGAAATTATTAGTGCTGCCTTGTATTCCTGGGATCTTATTTTCTCAATGCTGTCTACGACGGTAACATTGCCTGGAAGTGGTCCTTGCCACCAATTCCTCTGGCCTGCGTCTTGGTATATCGCAATTCTTTCTTCATTGACCATAGATGCGCTCACCTTAGTCACGTTCTCATAATTATCAATAGTCCAATTAAATTCCCTCCCAACAAGGTCAACTGAGATGGTATCGTTTACATCTGCTGCTGTTGTGATTACGGGTTTTGCATCAAGGAAAGATGCTACTAATCTTGTAAGAGTATTTGCTCCTCCAAGATGGCCTGAGAGGGTGCTAATGACGTTATTTGCTCTGTCATCAATAACGAGCACAGCAGGATCACTCTTTTTATCCGTGAGGTGAGGGGCCAGTATTCTGATGACTGCTCCAAGAGAAAATATGCAAATCAAGGCATCATAATTCTTGAATAGTCGTCCTACAAGCTGCGTGCTTTGCTCAGTAAACCAAACAATGTCATCGCCACCATCGTTGTGCTTTGCAGGCACGTATATCTCGGCTTCGGGCATCTTTTGTTTTATCCTCCGTGCTATTTCTATGCCATGCCTTGTGATGGCGACAATAGCCATTTTTGTAACCATAAGGCAACCATACCAGATATTAAAAGGGAAAATAATCTTTTGCATGCGAGCAAACGATAATAGTCATGTTCCCGTCATCTGATAGGAGGTTTGGGTCTTCTCTCCAGGCAGAAATACTCTGTGTCAATATTAGTTGTCCTAATACCCTTAGCATTATCTGCTTATACGCACCTGTGGAACCCTGCAGGCTTTCCTAACCTGTTCTACGATGAGGGAGTGTATATGCGAAGGGCGATGCATGTCATGGAAGGCCTTGGCCCACAAGAGGCATATTATTATGATCACCCGTTTTTTGGACAGATCTTTCTTGGTAGTATAATGACGGTGGTTGGCTATCCACAATCCTTAAGTCCTTCTGCCGATCTTGCTTCAATCGGATTACTCTACGAAGTCCCCAGAACTCTGATGGGAATATTGGCTATTATTGATACCTTTCTCATTTACAAAATTTCAGAACGTCTGTATAATCGAAAAGTGGCGCTGTTTGCCTCAGTTCTATTCGCAGTAATGCCAACAGCATGGTTCACTAGAATGATATTGCTAGATTCCATCCTTCTTCCATTTTTGTTATCTTCGATATTGTTAGCAGTTCATACTAGGACTTCAGAATCGGATAACGGTGGTAGTAGGAAAAATAATAATAACAATAATAATATTAATAATATCTTAATTGTACTATCTGGGGTATTACTCGGTACAGCTATTTTTACAAAGGTTCCTGCGTTTACCGTAATCCCGTTAATTGCTTTTCTAATCTATCGGAATAATGGTAGAAGACTAAAGGCGTTCGTAATGTGGTTTATTCCTGTGATTGCCATACCCTTGCTTTGGCCAGCCCAGAGCCTAATCGTTGGCACATTTAGCTCTTGGACCAGCGATGTGCTCTGGCAAATAAATAGAGAAAACGCAGGACTTCCCTGGATTGTGTTCCTTTTGGCTATTACAGATCCTTTCATATTTGTGGTTGGGTTTGCTGGCCTTGCCTATTCATTCATTAGAAGAGATTTATTCATTCTTTTATGGATCCTTCCATTTATGATATTTCTAGGTTTTATGGGATACACCAATTTCTTTTATTGGATTCCCGTATTGCCAGCGCTATGCATAGGAGCAGCTAAACTAATTTTCGATATGATTGAAAAGACAAGAGAAGTTACTAAAAAGGCTATAACTATTGCTGTACTTTCATCAATTATAGGTTTTGGGCTTGTTAGTACTACCCTGCTCATTGTTACGGACGTTACATCAGCTCAGCTCGAAACCGCTGCATACGCTTCCAGATATTTAGAAGGAGGTGGAGGTAATGAGAAAAATCTGACTGTAATTTCAAACCCTGTTTATTCCTGGGTGCTCAAATATGTTTTCGAAAAGGACAATATAATGTCAGATTACCGAGATCTGCTATACTCTTCCATCAATACCTCTAGAAGTGGAGTACTTTTAATAGACGATCCCAGATTCAGGCTAGACATGAGAGCTGAAAACAACCAGTTGCTACAGGAGCTTCAGCATAACACAAGCTCAATTGCAGATTTCAAGGGCAAAGTGACAAATTTTGACTTGGGCCTATATCCCTATACAAGTATGATAGAAAACTATGAGGGAAGCGAAGTTACAATAAGGCTCAATAATTCACTTTCATAACATTTTTAAAACAAAGAAAAAACATGAGCTAAGTAACAAAGCTATGGCAAGTTGGCAATCGGTACCAATTTTAGTAAACCGCAAGTTGCTGTTCGCTGGGATATTTCTGATAGCTCTATCGGGTTTAGTACTTGAAGTATCTATCACAAGAATATTTTCAGCGGCCATATGGTACCATTTTGCATTTGTCGCGGTCTCTGTGGCTCTTGTCGGCCTTGGAGCATCGGGTTTGGTTGTGCAGTACCGTGTAAC
>OBLR010000124.1_pt1 | contig 14783 bp, 15 predicted proteins | sample 1519891 | NCBI WGS metagenome assembly OBLR01 (sample SAMEA3113583, study PRJEB22503) | soil metagenome | reverse complement strand
GAGAATTGACCACCATGACTATTGATTACACCTTACAAGCTCAACTGCAATTCGCACAAGAAAGGGATTAAATGCAGACTCAGAAAACACCCGTTTATTTGAAGGCGATTTCGCTGCGCGATATTTCAGATATCTCAGCGGTAAAGGAAGATATCGAAAAGCACATGATTCTAATTATCAGAGTGACTCCTCTTGCACAAAAGGATTTGGAGGAACTGCGGAAGGTTGTTGAGGACCTCTATTCCTATACACAGTCGGCTGGAGGCGATATTGCAAGACTCGGAGAGGAGCGCATTGTGATTACACCTCCAGGCGTCAAAATCTGGCGTGGTATATACGATCTAAAGTAATTTTATTGCCTCTTGAACCAATGGGTGCTGTGTCTGTATTCTAAACTGCTTGTTTATCATACTTGCCAAGTTCTGTGCTTTTGATCGCTCACCGTGATTCACAAGGACTCGCCTAAGCTTGGGACGTAGCCGCAAAACATATGCCATAAGCTGGTTATAGTCGCTATGGCTACCAAGACCATCTATTCTTTTGATCTGGCACTTAACGTCAAGTGTTTCGCCTAGGACTTCGATTTGTTTGGCACCATCTAATAATGCTCTGCCCGGGGTATCAAGCGATTGATAGGATAAAAATACAATGGTGCTCTTCGGATCATTCGCTATTTGCTTCAGATATCCTACAGACGGACCTCCGATGAGCATTGATGAAGGAGCGAGGAGAACTGTAGGCTCATTAGGCTGAAGCATTTTGGATTCTACTATTGTAAATTGTGAACCAAATTGGCTCATTTCAGACTCTAGCACAGATTTGCCAAGATCTTTTGAAAGAAACTCTGGGTAAGCCTCATAGACAGCTGTGGCTTCTGAGATTATCTTTTCCACAAAGACGTTCGCCTTAAATCTACTGGCTTTTGTAAATCTGTCAAGTAATATTATCAGATCTTGGGAAATGCCTACTGCTGGCACTGGCAATAAGACATGGCCCCCTGTCGCAACTGTCCTCTCAACTGTAGTAGCGAGATCACTCTCGGCCTGCTCCCGTGGGCACATTATATCTTCCTTCCCACCGTATGTACTTTCAATTATCATAGTCTCAACACGCGGAAAATTCCAACTTGCATTTTCCAGTGTTAGTGTCTTGCCAAATTTCATATCGCTTGTGTAGACAAGGTTGTGCTCGCCATTGCCGATATGCAGATGAATTGAAGTTGATCCTACAATGTGTCCGGAGTTTGAAAGAACTAACTTAACATCGGGTGAAATGTCAGTTACTATACCGTGCATGAGTGTTATAGTGTGTGTTATTGCACTATTGATGTCCTGCTCGGAGTATAATGCATCTTTTCCAGAATTGTTCAGATAGTCTCTTTGAAGGATACTCATGAGCAAGAGGGTGGGTTCTGTGCAATATACTGGACCTCTATAGCCATATTTGAATAGTGCTGGCAAAAAGCCAGTATGGTCAAGATGAGCATGGCTGAGCACGATTGCATCTACATCTTCCATACTTATGCCTGTTATGTCAAATCGAGGTATTGCCGCCAATGAGTCCTTTGCAGACATGTTGAGCCCACAGTCAAGAATAATTTTGCTTTCACGTGTTTCAAGTAACATACATGACCTGCCTATTTCTGCAAACCCTCCTAAGGTAAGAAGACTTGCTTCGGCCTCCTGAGTCAATTTAGATCGAAAAATCTTATCCCCGACTTCCCGGTAGAATTTAGTACGCTGGCTAACTGTTTCACTCAGTACATTATAAAGTATTTCAATTGGCAACATATTTTGAGGAGCTTTTCTGATCTTGACTCTCCAGCCTATTTTTTCTGAAAGATCTAGATTCTCGTCGTCGTGTAAAATGGTAGACGGCTTCTTTGTAAAGATTACTGCCTCTCCCAAGGCAGCATCAAAGAACGTATCTATGAAGCCTGCATCTCTAGGAATAGTCTCTGCAATAATACTACGCGACTCATCCTGAGAACGCCTCAGCGATTCGTCTGTCCGGATAACTATGCGCTTCTTTATACTATTGACCATGTTTAAGACAAGCTGATTGTTGCGAAGTAGATAACTTGGATTTTTAGAATATAGCGCAATGCAAGGACCCTCGTATTCAATTTTTGTCAAGCTAGCCTCATGAGGTAAACTTTGCAGTATTACTGCCATGATATTTCGGCTAGCAGATTCATGAGTGGAGGGTGGTTTACGTTGCATGAATGTAATTCCTAGATGACCCTCAGACGAATATCTCCGTCAAGAGTAATTGATATGAATAGATGGATTCCAGGTATTAAATATTTGGACAGTTGGCTGTCGCAACTTGAGAGAAGGCTTTAAGATGGAATCTGGTCTGGTTCAGATAGAAAGCAGCTCTCGGCTAATTAGCTAGATGAGATAGAAGAAGTAGATGCATATGCATCTTGCTCATTTGATTTTGAAAGGTGGACCATAGGCCGTAAACCAAATTTAAAAGTTGAAAATATGTATTATCGTTCAAACACTTTATACTTGCTTATTCAATGACGACCAAGATAGGTCATTAACATCGAATTCGGGCTCTAAACTGCAAGTCGTTTAGACTTATTTATCAATGCACATATATCTCACAGAAAAGGCAAATATCACCAATAGACCTTAAGCTAGACGAAAAATTGAAGATACGATGCTAGAGCGTTTTATTGTCTTAAAACAAGATTCTCATGTCGTAAAAACTTCCATTTTGAATTCTCCAACTATGGACCTACCAGATAGAAGGTGGAAGCTTAATTAATTGCAGTGGTGCAGGTTTTTTCTAATTGAGTTCTCCACCGACCCATCTCATGGAGTTGCCAAGAAAGATACTGATTGGCGACGATGTTATTTCACAGGTTGGGACGCTTATTCGAAGCCTTAATCAAAGTGCAGTCGAGGTCGCAGTTGTTACTGGCAGAACAGTGAAATCAAAGGCAGGCGATGAATTAGACTTATCTCTTCAAGAGATGTCGCTAGACAGGTCTGTGCACATAGTAAGCCATGCATCAATGGATAGTGTTAACGCACTGCATGAAAAAATGGCAAACAAATTGCCCGATTTTGTAATAGGTTTCGGCGGCGGACGGTCTGTCGATATTGGCAAAATGACTGCCTTCAGCATACGCAGACCATTTCTAAGCGTACCAACGTCAGCTTCCCATGACGGAATTTCAAGCCCGTTTGTTTCTATAAGAGGTACCAATAAACCACACTCCATTAAAGCAAATACGCCCATTGGTGTAGTGGCGGACACTCGACTGATGTTAGAGGCACCATCTCGACTTCTGGCAGGCGGATGTGGAGATTTGGTTGCAAAAATAACAGCGGTTAAGGACTGGGAGCTTGCCCGAGATGATATAGGAGAGTACTTTGGGGGTTACGCAGCCAATCTCGCATATATGAGTGCCAAAATAATACTTGAGGAGTCGGACAAGCTAAGGGGCAGGAACCAGTTCAGCATTCGAACAATTGTCGAAGCTCTCATAAGTGCGGGTGTCGCCGCTTGTATTGCAGGTAGCAGCAGACCGTGTTCAGGAGCTGAGCATCTCTTCAGCCATGCAGTCGAGTACGTAGCAGGTCCAAATTTCGGGCTGCACGGCGAGCGGGTCGGTTTAGGCACAATAATGATGGCAAAGCTACATGGTCTTGACTGGTTAAAAATAGCTGAAACACTAGAAAAAATTGGTGCTCCCACTAAGGCTCAGCAGATTAAACTGAGCGAAGAACATGTGGTAAAGGCATTAATGACCGCTCAGTCCCTTCGTCCCGATAGATATACAATTCTAAGCAAGGTTAGGCTGGACAAAAAATCTGCATTTGAGCTTGCAAAGTCTGCTGGCGTGATTTAGTAGTCATCTTTTATCTGAAGCTGACTTCGGATGCACGCTCAGACTGGTATCTTTTATCGTGTAATTAGAATGTGAAAATGACTTGACAATATATGTCTTAGATTACTAGATCGGGTAAACTGAGTTATGACATTTTCATAAACTCAAGATCTTCAGGTTAAGCAGAGGTGGGGAGGGGATTCGAACCCCTATAAATTCGCTAACGGCTGGTACGATCTGCAGGCGAACGCATGGCCGCTCTGCCACCCCACCGCAAGTGTTAGTTCTTTTCCAACTCATAATTTAAAGCATTAGCATGAGAACGTGCGGCAATCTTGGCCACTCTAATAGGCTCAGGGATAGAGCCCTGTCTCGTGAAAGAATTTAGTACAGCAAGGGCTCTCCTCTGATTCACAGACCAGCAGCGTATGAAAAGATTCTTCCCGGTTTTCAGAGTCACCTTCTCACGACTTCCTAGTTTTTGGTATTTTGCGATTTTGTCCTCCCAGTTGCCAAAGTGGCTTTTGATGATATCTTCAAGGCCATCTGATTCTTGAAATGTTATTGCAATCACAGGAAGACCTGTTTCTCCAGCAACTTGACTCCCGTCTATAATATTATACATGCTGATAACAAGGCCGTCTATCAGAATGCAATTGATGTCCTCTCTTGCAAGCATAGCATGCATTGAAATTATACTCTGGGTCGCATCATCTCCGCCTATTGTGGCGGTTGCATATGCCATACCATCTATTATCAGGTCTCGTCGCATAACCACACCTGCAAGAATTGATTTCTTGCTGAATTTTTTGAAAGTTTCCGCTATGCCGAGCACCCTGATTCCTTTTTTTTCTGGATGAACTCTGTGTGAAATAATATATGAAGTTTGAGATAGATTTGATATAAGTTTACTGTATTGATACTTCCGTGCATGATTTTTTCATGTGCTATCGACGCGAATATTCATCAAAGGTTGCGTCTGCTGATATATTTGCAGTTGCAATAATTGATCTGCAGTTCGTATATCTCTAGTTTCCACATCTCATCCACAATGCACATTAGAGAGCCGTATGGATGCAAACAGCACGAAATAACTGATAAGAGCATGCATAAATGCACTCTCTATTACAATTTATCTGGTCGTATCAAATTCAACTCTTCATGAAAGTAAGTTCGAATGAAAGTACAGCAGTGAAGTTATGATCCCCAGATACTTTCGCAGTTATCAACTGCAAATCAAAAAAATCTATGTACACTCCAAACAGACACCCAGAGATGAACTATTATTGTTGCTTAAGAATCAATTCAGCCAAAGCTAGAAATAAACAGGTTTGGTTTAATGCATGAATTTAGGAACTTCTGAGATCAGATGAATTATGATTGTTTGCCTTCTCATCTAAATCTTGCAGCGTGAAGGCAAACCGTGAACCTTCGAATTCTTCGGTCCCAAGCCGTTCCCACTTTACTTTATATTCTCTGGTGACCTGCCTACCTATAATCTTGATATTTTTTGGTAAGTCTTCCCATAACTTTTCTATTTTTTCAGAGTTCTTGGTCATTAAAAGCGACCTACGTCTCTTCATCAGATACTTAACCGCAACATTTCTGTGCAGTTGGCCTTCGACTGGTATTTGCTCCTTGCCTGTATCTATTGTAAACTGACGTTTAGCCAATGCAATTATCGTAAGTTTCTCTGTAGAAAAGCTTTATGGCAGAAAATTTGCTCCCAGGAGAAAGTTTGTCTTTTGACATCGAATTAAGCCTTTGGTTGACATATTGTTTTTCTTTTTAAGAGTTTTTGCAAGCAGTGATGGTAGCATCATTTGAGTAGAGGTAGCTTGTGGTGATGTGAGTAGTGTATACGCCTTGACCACTGGTGCTAGGCCCAATGCCTTCACAGGGTAACATTTGATAATAATCATAATATCTTTAACTAAGAGAGAATCCAATAACTAATTGTTTGCCTTATTTAGGAACCAAGGGAAAACCAAGATCTGCCCGGCGAGCAAGAAAGCCACTGCAGGACAATTGGCCTAAGACACCTGTGGGGAGGTGGTTAAGATGCACCTACAGCAAATGTGGTTTTGAATGGCAGTATTTTGGAGGCAGAAATTGGGCTGAATGTCCTGCATGTCACTCTGCAATGAAGGTTGCAACTGCAAAGAGAAACTACAGGCTAGCCGACAAAGAATGAGTTTTCTTCATGCGCTAGCAAAAGATTAACTGTATTTTTTTCCTTATCATGTATTACCATGAGGCTTTTATCTATACTGTGCTTTTTTACTAAAGCTTGCAGATGAAAATTTAAAGTATAAGAATCTGCAAAAGAATTTGTTTCGACCATTGTGAGACCTTCATCATAAATGCTCAGCCTAAAATCTGCAGGTGATTTCTCTACTAGTGTAATATGCATCAGATGTCAGAGATCCTTGCAGATTTTAAATGCTGCATAGTATATAACCAAAGTCCCACAAATGCTATCGCTATCGTATCCCTGTCCCCGCCTGCGCGAATTGCATTTCAGGGATACTTGTCACCCTTTGGATCTGTACCTCATGCTGGCCTGCTGGAACAAAAAAGTCTATATAAATTGTCTTACTATCGGCTCTTATCGCCGGTTCATGCAAGTTGCCATCCAACAAAACCTTAACGCTCTGATCCTGGGATTCTTGTGGTATCATAAAGCTTACAGGTCCACCTCCAGGAGCATAGGGCCTTATGTCAAATGATATACTATCCGTTTCATTTTCATATCGTATTCCGCTTACCTGGGCCGCGGCACTTAGGTCATAAGGGATAAACTTGCCATCACCGGTATCGATCGTTTTTATTGGAGCGTCTAGATCAAGGCCTGCACAGCTGTAATAGTACACGTTCGACTTGATTGCTGCATCAGGAAGTGCTAGAAATTCTCTCTCCTCATTTGCTTTTAGAACCGGTATTATATCGCTTCTTACGCTATCAAGCTGGGTCGCATTCTCGCTGCGGACTGAGGCAAAAACACTGAGATTGTGAATGTCAAACGGAGAATTATTCTTGACTGTTCCGACAAAAGCCCTTTCATCTCCGAAGGCCATACTAGTATAGTTAAGTATTATCATATCTGTGACATGTGTTGCTTCAACCTCCTTAACATCTGCTATGAATGGAAGGCCTGCGATTCCAGAGTCAATCACGAACTTGAAAGGCGAGTCGTTCAACGGCCGTATGATACGGCCAAAAGTGGGCTGGTGCTCGCTCCTAATTCCGTTTTCATCTTCCACGTCTAACCCTATAGTTGCCTGAATTGGTAAGCTGCCTGTATTCCTGACTGTTCCTACGACGTTTAGTTTACCCTCAGAGTCAACAAACGACGAATAGGCAATTATCTTTACGAAGTCGTGATGAGCAGAATATGCACTCGTGCTAAATGATATAATGATAACAAGCGCCATTGCTGGAATAGCTAACAAATGGATCCTGAACGACACGATAAATGATCTGTAAATGGACAAGCCTATTAGCGTTTGGGCGACACTGGCTCAGGCTAGAAGATGAAAATTTGTATGTTCATAGAATGTAATTAGACCAGCCTGATTTTAATTGTCGGCTGTAAATGTACTTCCACAATTTTTGCATTCTCTAACCGCCAGCATTTTCTCCACTTAACGCTAGGCGCTCTTGATACACGTCTATTAATTGGTTTATTACGTCATCGTAGCTCAGGTTACGCTTTTCTATATGCACCATATCGTTCATGGTCGACGTTAACCTTCTATATGTCTGCTCGTCGATACTCAGCGTTTTCACTATCTTGCTGCGTTTGTTGCGCATATTTATTGCTTCAAGCCATAAAGACATATTCGTACATCCTGAATTAATTAGAGCATTGACCACACATCCTACTACAATGACAGGTCGTTGTAGTATCCCGCAGGGAATGATATCTTTGCAATTGTTTCCCCTAATTATTTACTGAGCTTATACTACAAGATTTACTGGTAGTCCTCCGCAGGTTAAGGTGAGCTCCATAGCTTACTTATTATTCGCTGACTCTGATAAAGGATATCAAGTAAGGCTGATCAAAAGAAGTATCTTTATCATTTGGCAATAAGGGCAACTGATGAGATTATTATGTTTCCGCCAAATGCAATACACGCTATAATAGTTGGGCTTGCATGCATCGGATAAGGCTTGGTAGAGGATTTACATAGTCAGTCAGACCCGGGGTTTAAATTTTGTGGCACAATTATTTCATATGACGGTATGAAGCGATATATGTTGCATCTACAAAATACGCTCCGATATTCTCCAAAGGAAGCTACTGAGCTCCTCCATAGGGCAAGGGAGCTTGTTGAGCCGGAAGCGAGCATCCGGGATGCTCGAGTTTCAAAGAAATATATCGAGTATGACATCAGTATACAGGAAAGTAAGGATTTAAGATCACTGCTCTCGAGGATTGAAGGCATTGCTCCATTGGCCAGCTATGAGGAAATTATCGAGCGTCACATGGAGAAGGATGAAGCCATTATGCGGGCAGTAGAGCTATTCAATGATGAAAGATATTGGGAAGCTCATGAAGCTCTTGAGTATGTGTGGAAAAACGCAACAGGAACTGAAAAGGAAATCCTAAACGGAATCATACTTGTAGCCGCTGCATTTGTACACGACGAAAAAGACGAGCAGAATATTTCTATCTCTATATTGCGTAGGGCTAAAAGGAAGCTTGATCGAACCGGCGATAAATATTATGGAATTAACACAGGTAAGATGGTAGACGCGCTTTCAGAAATTATCAATACAGGCAACGTACGTAGGTTTACAATCTAAAAACTTGGACTGAGACTCAAACTATTCCTTTTCAACTCAACAAGACGAGACGGTCACATGCATGCATCGTGCCGACGTACCATATCCCGTAGTCTATCATTAATAAGCTTACTTTGTTTTTACACTTTTGGATCTGAGGAAAAGCCCACACGTGTGTGTTTTTGTCCATAAAGTATAGGTATTTGATACGGCATCCTAGGCCATACAGAGCCTAATTATGTCCTTCCGAAAAGACAATAGGGGCGGTAAGGAACCTCAAATACCAAATTTTTTGCAGATTGATTGCTATTTGAGCAATTCGAACCCTCCTTGAGAATAGTTATTTAGGATGCAATGTTCTACCTGTCTGAAACATTGAATGGGATATCAGTAGTAACGGGGCCAGGATCATTTGATCTTGCCAACAATATTGCAAAGAGCCTTCAAGCCGAGCTGGCGTTGGCCAGCGTAAGAATATTCTCAGACGGTGAAAGTAGCATGAGACTTGGCAAGGTGCGCAAGAACTGCATTATTGTACAATCTACCCATCCGCCTACTGACAGGCACCTAATGCAGCTATTGATGATGACAAAAAAGTGCGTGGACGACGGTGCTCAAGATATGTGTGCAGTCATTCCCTATCTTGCTTATGCTCGCCAGGACAGGGCCTTCCTAGAAGGCGAGGTAGTAAGCATCGGTCTCGTCGCCAAATTGTTTGAAACAATAGGAATAAAGCACATCATAACTGTAGATATACACAGTCAACTTGCTATGTCGTATTTTCAGAGCATTCAAAATGTTTCTTCAGTTCGAATGCTTGCAGACTATGCCACAAATATGAAATTGCACGATCCTATCGCAGTGTCACCGGATACAGGCGGAGACAACAGGGCAAAGGAATTTGCCCGATATCTCAATATAGACTCCGTTTCTTTAAAAAAGTCACGTCACAGACTCACCGGCGATGTAACGATAGATGAAAGCATAGATGCCGATGTTTCTAATAGAGATGCAGTACTGATAGACGATATAATAAGTAGCGGCAGTAGCATCATCAAAGCCGCACAAGTTCTTCGCAAGCTAGGAGTAGGCAAAATCTATGCAATGTGTGCTCACGCACTGCTAATCCAAGATGCAGCTGAAAAAATCAAGTCTGCGGGTGTTCATGATATAATCTCTACAAATTCGGTGCCAGGGGAATATTCCAAGGTCGAGCTGAGTCCAGAAATAATATCGACGCTCAACACTCGCTATTAGCATAAATTTGGTCATCATTATCATAATCCAACCAGATGGTCGATATGCAACTCGTTTTTCTGGGTACTTCGTCAGGTGCTCCAACCGTTCGGCGCGGTTTGTCCTCAGTTGTCCTAGTTAGAGGAGGCGAGCTATTACTTTTTGACACTGGCGAGGGAATGCAACGCAACTTTATCAGAGCTGGGCTAGGAATGAATAGGAAAATGAAAATCTTCATCACACATATGCATTCCGACCATTGCATAGGTCTCTTAGGACTGCTTCAGACAATGGACCTTCAAGGAAGAGAAAAGTGTGTCGACATTTATGGCGAGCCGCGAGTTGAAGAGTTCCTGCGAGAGAATATGCGTATCATAAATTTCAGGCTAACATTTGATTTAACCGTACGCAAAATAGAGAAAGACGGTGTGATAGTTAGGGAAAGAGACTATCAAGTTTCATGTTGCGAGGCACTGCACTCAGTTCCCTCTTTGGCGTACTCTGTGGAAGAATTTGATAGACCAGGGTTATTTAATGTGATGGAAGCAAAGAGACTAGGGATACCCGAGGGGAACCTGTATAGTAAACTCCAGCATGGGGAAGACATCACTTATCAGGGTAAACTAATTAGAGCAAGTCACATAGTAGGGCCGGCCCGGAGAGGTAGGAAGATAGGAATCTCAGGAGATACCAGACCGACAGACAAGCTAGCGAGGTTCTTCAGAGAATGTGACGTGCTAGTCTTTGAATCCACTTACAGCCACGATAAGCTGGAAAAAGCTATTGAAAATGGTCATTCCACTGCAGCTGAAGCTGCGATGATAGCAAAAGAATCAAAAGTCAATAAACTCATACTTACGCACTTTAGTGCGCGGTACGACGATACCTCCCAGCTAGTCAACGAGGCACAGCTTATTCATGATAATGTTGAAGCAGCAGAAGATCTTAAGGTTTTCAAGATTTCTTATAGGCCAGACCCATAAGGATCGCAATATACGTGCTTTGTAGAAAGAAGCTCTATTAACAAATAATAGCATCGAATCCTATCCATATTGTTCATTTAGGATTTTATCTCTAAGACGCAAATGCGATAGATGTACTAGCAATTCAATGTTCGTGGCATTCATTTGTTTACAACGTAGAAATCATATACACTTACGGTTTCTGACATTTGTTTTTTCTTAACATTATATTCTATAGTTGCCCAAAAAGCGGGGAACGTTTCAATAAGTCCTAAGACAGGACATAGAACAAGAGTTTGTAAATGTAGCAGTATTTTTTTAGACCTTGTTATCTTTGAGTATCGCAAGTTCAGAAACAGCCCCAGCTGATATGAACCTAGCCATACTAGCGTTGCGAAGAAGAGTATTGTGCTAGTTGCAAATTCAATTGGCCCAGCTGTTAGGGTTGAAAACAAGATCGACTCAAAGGCAGAGAGAGGGTTAAGATGGCTAGGAAGCAACGTGATGATAGAGCTTATCGTTTCGGGCCCATGTAACGATAGCGAGAAAAGTGGTAGTACGTACGCGTTTATCATCAGGGCGGTTGATGCAACTCCAGAGGCAAACCCTAGGAAAAGAGTCACAGATTTGAACATGACTTTGTACCTATGCCATCGCGGAAATTTGTCAAGATTTTGCATTGTTCCTAAGAACCACCTACGCCTTTGTAAGAAATGATCCTTTAGGTTCAAAGGAGGTTGCTCAAGTAATATTCCACCATGCCACCCCATAGATCCATAACCATACTTTTCGTAAACTTTATAGCCAAACATCTGATCCTCGGCAAGCGTGTGTCCAAATTTCCATCCGATGTTATCTTCGATATCGGATCTAACCAGCAGGTTGCTACCATGCATGTGCAGTGGGGGCGGATTTCTCATCTGTGAGACGCAATCATAGCATGCAAACGGCCTTACTGACTCGGCTATTGCAGTCAGTAGGTTTGCCGATTCAAATTTTAAGGGATAGAATATAGGTCCTTCAGACACAACTCCCTTACCTTTCCCAATGAATTTGAGCAGCGCAAGAATCGTCTGGGGTGTCACGTAACTTTCCTCATCCATGTGGAATATCCATCGTTTGTTAGTGTTCTTTCCCATCTGCCGACGATAATCGACTGCAAATTGTAAGGCTCGACCTTTTTTTATTGCATCTGTATGATAGCTTTTCTCCACTACCACTACTTCGCACCTTTCCCTCCTAAGCGTCCATCGATCTTGAGGATCGTCTGTTACTACAGTGATCTGATAATTGTAAAAGCTTATCTCGTGTGCAGAATTTATTATTGACCGGATACCGCGCTTGACCACCGATGTCCTAGTGGCAGACCGGGTTGTTATCTGAAAAATTATAGACGAGTTATTAAAGGGGCACGAGAGATCTCCTTCGACAAACAGCTTTCTATTCTTGACAGTCTTCCAGACCGAAATGATCGCAACAGGAACATAGGATAGCCAGAAAAACATGGCGATGGCTATAAAAGCATTATCAAGCACAGTTATCGTAATTGCGGGTGGTTTTAATAAGGAATGTATTCTAGAATCGATTTAAATAGTTAAGTCGTCGGGAAATATGCTTATTAAAGCGCGTTAGAATATCGAAGGATTCTCATTGGAACAAATGGACTATTCCGATAAATTGGCTGTAAGAAATATGAATCTATTATTTCTAGAAAAACTAGAAATAATAGCACAGCTTAATACGTAGTCACGATGGAACCAGCTGAACAACAAATACATTCTAAAGATAATTTGACGTTTTGTAAACATTGCGAGAGTGACACAGTTATATTTGACATGATTTCGAGCGAATTTGTATGTAGCTCCTGTGGCTGTGTTGCAGACGACCGGATCTTTCATGCCGACAATGCAGCTGGTGTCGTCAATTCGTCCGAATACGGCGACAGGACAAGAACAGGCATGCCTGAATCGCTTGCAGTACATCACAAGGGGCTGTCAACGCTCATTGGTCTGGATGATACCGACGCAAGGGGAAAGACGCTAGAACCAGCGCAAAAATTGAAGATGCAAAGGCTACGAACGTGGAACAACAGATCTCAGCTCAATGATTCCATTTCAAGAAATCTAGAAAAGGCACTTAAATTTCTAAACAATTTTGGCGACAAATTGTATCTTAGCCAAGCAGTAATGGAAAGTGCAGCTTACATATACCGTAAAGCCGCTCTGAAAAAACTGGCAAAGGGGAGGTCCACATTAGGACTTGTGGGAGCGGCGCTTTATGCTGCCTGCAGGGAGACTGCCACCCCAAAGACTGTGGCGGATGTTGCAGCGGGCTGTAATATTTCGAGTAAAGACGTCCTGGCACACTACAAGCTGATTCTAAGGGAATTATCTCTGCAAATGCCAGTATTGCATGGTCCGGACTATGTTACACTGATAGCAAACAGGTTGGATTTGAGCGAAAGGACGAAGCGTGAGGCGCTTCGTATTTACACAAAAGTGCAGCAGAACCGCATCTCACTGGGCAAGAATCCAAGAGCATTGGCGGGGGCTGTAATATACCTCGCTTCCCAGAATTGTAATGAATTTCTCAGACAGGTGGAGATATGTCAAGTGGCGGATATATCGACTGTTTCACTTAGAAAAAGATGTAAAGAAATCAAGGCGACCCTAGGAATTTAACATGAACAGAAAGATCTTTTGCATCCTCAATAATATCGATTGTGGCTGCATCTAATTCAAGATAAGCTGCCGAGGAATTAGGGTAAAGATCTTCACAAGAAAACATAGTTATGATCATATTGTCATGATCAAGTTTAAACCCTTGACACGGCTCGTGGCCCCTGACTATTGCCTTCGTACCTGTTGCTTGTAACCAATTGCGAGTGATGCTGGGTCCGAAATATCTTCCAAGTCCACGACTTGACCTCTCGTGACCTTTATTTTCAGAGATTTCTCGCGGGTCATTCCATAATATCTCTTCAAGCACACTATTCATGGTCTGGGTTTCTGGAGCATACGCTATTGATTGCCGAAAATTCGACGCCGATCCCTCTTCAGTAGGAAGGCCCCCGTGCACAAGGAGTAGCTTTTGTTTAACTATTGTTGCAATAATCAGCTTCTTGAATACTGAGAGTATCCCCTTATAGATCTCTCTCCAATCTTTGCCGTATCGCTTTTCTATGTCATAAGGAAAATTGTGTGAAGAAAAAGGAAATTCTGCAGGGGCCTCATGGTTTCCCCTCATAAGTATAACTGAGTCAGGATATGTGCTTTTCAGATAACACACTGAATACACTATGCTGATCGAATCGGTTCCCCTATCGATGTAATCCCCGAGAAATACAAGTTTATTTAGTCGCTTTGACAAGAATTGTGTGTAGTCTATTTCGCGTAAAATTCGAAACAGTGACCGGGAATCGCCGTGTAGGTCGCCTATTATCACCAAGTTTTCTAATCGTATACCTCTAGCAGGCCACCAGATACATGTCCGCCAGCTATGCCTTTATTGCCCCTATTCGCCTCAAGCATATAGTCTGCCTGTCTAATTAGTTGCATAAATTCGGTTGCATTAGCATTTTTTGCAGACTCTCCTAGCTGCAATAGGATTAATATTTCAGGATCGCAGTTAAATGTATTACACGATGGTTGCTTTCTGCGCCTCAGATAGAACTAGGAATCTGCATTTAATGGAGGGTATTAGACGAAAAACCCAGAACTCTGCTAACCTGTAACTTGATATAATGCAGAGCTTACCAAACGGAGATTAGAAGCAAATGATGCATCCTACAAGAATGCTGCATTTGCTATTACAATAATTGATGGCATACTAATGAATCTTCTAGGTTCTTGTTGGCTTAGAAAGTATGTTTAACATTAAATCCAATAGGATTTGAGTTTCTGTAGTAAGTTGCCATTAAATGCTGAGGGCTGGAGTAATAGAGGATGGCT
>OBLR010000123.1_pt1 | contig 14789 bp, 10 predicted proteins | sample 1519891 | NCBI WGS metagenome assembly OBLR01 (sample SAMEA3113583, study PRJEB22503) | soil metagenome | reverse complement strand
GGTAGGCGACCGAGGTGAGCAGTGCGCCGACCTTGTCGGGCACCGGCGGAAGCAGAGCGGTCTGGAGCAGGCCGACCTCCTGGAGCAGCTCGCGCCGCTGGCGCGCCAGCCGGCGGGCCCTGAGCGCGGAGAGGAGATACGCGGTTCCGAGCATCATCGAGAGCACGGCCAGCGCTGCGAGGGCCGCCTTGAGCTCGTCGGGCACGACGTTGACGAGCTCCTCGATCGGCGTCACCACGAAGTCGCTCGGGCCCAGTGAGTCGCCCTCGCCCTGACCCGAGCCTTCGCCGTCGTTGTCCTGAGCACCGTCGCCGCCTGCGCCGCCGCCCGCGTCGCCGCCCGCGCCCGCCTCGCCGGCGCCGCCTTCGGCGCCGGGGGTGTCGCCCGCGGTCGCCGGCGCGCCGGTGCCGGCGCCGGCCGGATCGCCGCCGGTGGTGTCGCCGGCGGGCGTGCCGCCGCTGCCGCCTGCGCCGCCGGCCCCGTCACCGGCGCCGCCGGTGCCGTCGGTCGTGAGTCGCTGCGGGTCCTGCCCAGCCCGCTCGCCCGCCCTGGGCCGGTCGCGCAGCTCGCCGGTCCCGGTGCCGACGTTCTGGCCCCCGCCCTGGGTGTTGTCCGCGTCCCCGTCGGTGTCGCCCGGATCCTGGACCGCGGCGCCGATCGGGGGCGTTACGACCTGGCCGCGACCGCTGGGCGACGGCCCGTCGTCGTCATCGCCGTCATCGTCGTCGCCGCCCTTGCCGCCGCCGGAGCCGCGGCGGTCGTCATCGTCGTCGTCGCCGCGACCGCCGTCGTCATCGTCATCGTCGCCGCCGCGACCGTCGTCGTCATCGTCGTCGTCATCGTCGCGGCCATCGTCATCGTCGTCGTCGCCGCCCCGCCCGTCGTCATCGCCATCATCGTCGCCGCCGCGGCCGCCGTCGTCGTCATCGTCGTCGTCGCCGCCGCGACCCTCGCCGCCGCCGCTCCAGCCGTCGTCGTCGTCGCCGTCGCCGCCGCCGCTCGCACCGCGGTCATCGTCGTCGTCGCCGTCGCCGCCGCCGCTCGCACCGCTGTCATCGTCGTCGTCGCCGCCGTGATTCGCGCCGCCGCGGTCGTCGTCCCGGCCGCCCTCGTCGTCGTCGTCATCGCCGCCGCCGCCAACGGAGCGAGCCCCGACCGAGTGCTGCGGCTCCTCGGGTGGAATGTTGGGCGCGGGAGCCGCCTTCGAAGCAGGAGTCGGGTCCGGCACGGGAGCGGCCTTCGAGGCGGGAGCGGGGGCCGGCTGCGGAGCGGCCGGCGTAACCGGCGCAGGCTCCGCCGGAGGAGGCACAGCCGCCGCCGGAGCGGAAGCGCCGGGCACCGGCTCGGGAATCGGTGCCGCAGCGGTAGGAGCTTCAGTCTGGGCCGCTGCAGCCGCGCCCGCCTCGCCGATGGCCCCCTTGTTGGCCTCGGCAACGGCTAGCGGCTGATCCGTTCCACCGGCCAGCAGCACGACCACGATCGTGACGAAGACGGCAAATGCCGCCCCGGCTCGGGCCGTGAAGGCCCGCGCGTCGTGCCGCAGGGGGTGGAAGGGGGCCACGTCAGTAGTCTCGGCAGATCACGCGTCCGTGATTAGCGATTTTCTCCGGAGGGTCGAACGTTCGTCCAGGGCGGTGTCCGTGCTGTATAGCCGCACGGGATCGGCGATGCCCCTCAACTGTGCCTCACCTTTGGCGTATACGCCACTTTCTCTCATTTTGAGAGCCGACGGTCAGTCGTGAGGATCGGCGGGATTCGGGTCCACGGCTGGGCTGTTGCCCTCGCGGAACCCGGGCGCGCGCCGGAACGGCGCCTGGCCGCTCTCGAGGCCGACGAACTGCTTGCCATTGTACATCGAGCTCGGCGCGACCAGGCAGGGCGGGCGCTTCTGGCTCTCCTTCTGCAGCGGATTCACGCCCTCCGCGTCCTCGGCCATGGCTTTCTCCCCGCCCGGGCAGTCGAAGCTCTCGATGGTGCCGAGCGCGATGGCGCGCTGCAGCCCGTTCGGCTGCATGTACGCGTTGCCGCGCTCGCTGTCGGGCCGCTTCAGGTGCCGCACGAACCCGGTCGGCTCGATGATGCCGACGTTGACCTGGTAGCGGTCCCCGCCGAAGTCGCCCGACAGGTCCGGCGCGGCGTTCGAGATGAAGCCCGCGAGCGTCGACTGGTGGAAGTTGAAGTACGACAGGATCGGGTTGAGCTCCTCGAAGAAGGGATGCATCTGCTCGAACAGCGGCTCTGCCTCCTCGAGCACGCGCTCCATCTCGGGCACGCTCCGCCGGGAGGCGGCGATCAGCGGCGGCAGGTCGCGGAACAGGTTCTCGAGGTCCGGGGCGAGGTCGCCGAGGTCGCGCACGGTCGGGGCCAGGTCGTCGGCGGGGGCCTTCAGGTCGTTCACGAGCGGCCGCGTGTCGCGCGAGAAGTCCTCGAGCCGCGCCAGCGTCACCTTCGACTCGTCGAGGAACACCGGGAAGATCCGGAACGTCTCAGCCAGCGCCTCGTCGCGCGACGCGGTCGCCTCGAACGTGTTGTTCGAGTTGACGATCAGCTGCCGCAGCGCGCCCTCGCGCTCGTTGATCGCCTCGAAGACCTGGCCGGTGTTGCGGAACAGCTCGTGCACCGCGGTCTCCTGCTCGTCGAGCACCCGGAGCAGCTCGGCGCCGTCGGTCGCGAACGGCGCGAAGTTGCCGAAGGCGTCGTTCAGGTCCTCGGGGGCCTGCCCGTCGCTCGCCTTGGCGAGGCCCTTGACCCACTGCTGGAACGCCCTCCGGGTCGGCTCGTCGAACGCGCTGAAGATCTCGTCCAGCTCGACCGTCTCCTCGACCTGCGAGTCGGCCAGCCGGTCGCCGTCCTCGAGCATCCCGGAGGAACGGTCGCCCGTGGACAGCTCCACGTAGGTCTCGCCCAGCAACGTCTTCTGGCGCAGGATCGCGCGAGTGTCGCGCGGGATCGGGGCGAACTCCTCGTCCAGCTCGATCTCCGCGATCGTCCTGGCGCCGCCCTCGTCGAGCCGCTTCGTCTTCACCTTGCCGACGTTCACGCCCGAGATCCGCACGTCCGCCTCCTCGGCGAGCGTGGCCGCCTCCGGGAAGGCCACCTGGACCCGGTAGCCCTCCGGCTGCAGCGGGATCGGGCCGCCGAACGAGAGCCACAGGAACATGACGATCGCGAAGCACGACAGCGCGAAGGCGATCATCGCGACGATGCGGCCGAGGCTGGGCGTCTTCTTGATCACTTGGCGCACACCCCCGCGTCGCCGAGCGCGTCGGAGACCGCCTCCGGCAGGCCCTCGCCGGTGAAGGTGTTGCAGTTGACGCCGCCGAGGAAGAGGCGCCTGAACGGGCCCTGGGCGTCGCTCGTGCTGAACAGCGAGACCGTGTTCTGCCCGGTCCAGGCGAGCCAGTAGAGGTAGCCCTCGTCGCGCGCGCGGTCCTTCGCCAAGTCGCCGGTCAGCTCCTCGTTCCCGTTCGGGTTGTGGGCGCCGATGTTGAATAGGCGGTTCAGGCCGTGGAACGTGTCCGTCAGGTCGGGTCCCGCCTTGGCGAGGTCACGGGCGCCCCTGCCGAGGTCCCTGAAGAACGGCCGGCCGGCGCGCGCGAACGGGCGGATCTCGTCGCGGACGATCGGGGTGGCGTCCTCCACGAACGGCAGCACCGCCTCGTTGGCGTCGTCGAGCTCGCGGAACGCCGGGCGCAGCGACTCGAGCGCCGGGCCGAGCCGCTGCCCGAGGCGCTCCACCTTGCCGAGCGTCACGCGCGTGTCCCGGAGCGCCCCCGGCAGCTTCGACACGAAGGCCGAGACGTTGCTCTCCTCGGCCGCGAAGGAGTCGAACACCGCGTTCGACTCCTTGACGAGGCGGGTCAGGTCCTCGTCCTTCCCGCCCAGCTCGTCGACCAGCAGGCCGTAGTTGTGGATCAGGCGGCGCAGGTTGTCGCGCCGCTCGGCGATCGCCTCGGTCACCCGGTCCAGGTCGCGGTGCAGCGGCGCGAAGCGGCGGAAGGTCTCGCTCAGGTCGTCGCCGTGCCCGTCGAGCCCCTTGCCCGCACCAGTCACGAGCAGCTTCAGGTAGTCGCGCGTGTCCGCGTCGAGCGCGGCGAGCACCTCGTCCGGGTCGATGTCCGGTGCCGTGTTCGCAACCGGGATCCGCTCGCCCTCGTCGAGCGGCTCGCCGTCGCCCGGGTCGAGCTCGACGAACATGTCCTTCAGGCCCGTCTTCGTCCGCAGGAGCGCGGTGGCGTCATCCCGCACGTAGCCCTCGTAGCGGGGCTCGAGCTCCATCTCGACGACCGCGACGCCCTCCTCGAGCTCGACGTCGCCGATCTGGCCGATCTCCACGCCGGCGCTGCGGATCGTCTGACCCTGCCCGGGCTGCACCGCCTGCGCGTTCTCGAGCTCCATCTTGACCACGAAGGGCTTGTCCTCGATGAGCGGGAAGCGGAGCCGCTGGTTGGCGAGGATGTACGCGGCCACGCCGCTGCCGATCGCGAACAGCGCCACGACGGCCAGGAAGTCGGCGAGGTGCTTGCGGATCGCGGCCCTCATCGCCCGAGCCTCCCCTGGTGCTCCTTCAACAGCTCCTCCGCGCGGCGCAGCGCCTCGATGTCGAAGGCGTCCCCGAGCGGCTTCGGCACCAGGTCGGTGAGCGATCCGCCGAAATCCGTGGCCCGCGCGAACGGGGCGGCCAGGTTCGGCAGCTCCTGCGTCTCGCAGGGCACGTCGGGGCGCCGCGGCGGCGGCTGGTCGACGACCGTCGGCGGCGCCGGTTGCACGTGCGTGGCCGGCGGCGCGAGCGAGGTGTGGAACCACTGGTTGTTGCCGTCCGACAGGCGGCTCTCGCCCGACAGCCCGACGAGGCCGCGCTGCAGCTGGAAGCGGACCTGCTGCTCCGCGTTCCCGTGCTCGGCGTCGGCCCCCTGCACGTTCGGGTACCTCAGCTGGTTGTAGGGCACGAGCACGTTGTTCACGCACGCCGACAGCTGCCGGCTCTGGCGGAGCACCGGGATGGTGCTCCGGTTGAGCCGCACGAGGGCCGGGATTCGCCGCCGCAGCTCGGCGGCGAGCCCGCGCAGCTCGGCGGGCGACATCAGCCGGCGCGCCTGGGTCATGAACGGCAGCGAGGCGGCGAGCGTCTCGTCCGAGGAGCTCACGCCGGGCAGCGCGTCGCGCGCGAACGACCGCACGCTCGGCAGCGACGCGTTCAGCGAGCCGAGGGCGGGCCGCGCGGCGCGCAGCATGTCGCGCAGCTCGGGGATCGACGCCTCGAGCGCGACGTCCTCGCGCGCGAAGGCGCCCGCGGTCACGTTGAAGTTCGTGATCAGGTCCTTCAGCGCGCGCTCGTCCTCGACCAGGGCCGCAAAGGTGCGCGCCTGTCCCTTCAGCATGCGCTGGACGTCGCGCGACGGGTCCTCGCCCAGCGTCGCGTCGTTCGCCAGCGCGCTGTTGCGGTAGGCGTCCTCCCAGTACTGGATCGACTCCCGGAAGCCCTCGGCGCCGCCGTTCCCGAGGCCCTTGTCCCCGTACTCCTCCAGGAACGTCTTCAGGTCCTCGCGCGTGTCGCTCTGCAGCGCGTTCAGCACGTCGCCGAACTGCACCGGCGCCGCGGTCTGCTGCATCGGGATCGTGCCGCCGTCCTCGAGCTCGGGGGCCGAGGGCGAGCCGGGCTGCAGGTCCACGAAGAAGTTGCCCTCGAGGAAGATGCGCGGGCGGATCTTCAGCTGCGCGTCCTCGCGGATCGGCAGGCCCTTGTCCTCGACCTCCATCGTCACTCGGGCGCCGCGCGTGCCGCCGTCCACCGGCTCGACGCTCTTGACCTTGCCGACGTCGATGCCCGCGATCCGCACCGGCGACTTCGGCTGCAGGTTGCTGGCCGTGCGGAAGACGGCCTCGAACTCGTACGGGTCGGCGAACGGGTTGGCCTTCGTGAAGCCGAAGTACGAGAGGACGCCCAGCAGGACCAGCGCCAGGATGCCCGCCCGCAGCGGTGACATGCGACCGTCCCTCACGGCACGTCCGCCAGGTTGTCGATGCCGTTCTCGATCGACTCGAACGTCCCGCCCGAGAGGATCGGGTAGTCCGGGTCGGTGACCGGGGCGTTGCCGCCCGCCGGCGTGCGGTCGGACAGCTGGCCCGGGCCGTAGCGGCCGCCGGTGGTGAACGGCCCGTTCGGGTAGCCCTCCTGGCCGCGCTGGCAGTCCGCGTTGCCCTGCGCGTCGATTGCCGGGTACGGGGTGAGGGGGACGATGAGGCGGTGGAGCGGCTCGCCCGGCGGGCCCATGCTCCCGTCCGGCGGCGCCTCGGCCCCACGCGCGTCCATGCCGGGCGGGACGTCCACGTTGCGCGAGCCCTGGATCGTCGCGTAGTTGTTGGGCTGGTCGCCGTTGACGTGCTTGGCGCCCTGGTTCTGGACGGTGCCGCTCTTGTCCATCCCGAGCTGCGACTGGTGCTCGCCCAGCGCGTGCGCGAAGTAGACGAAGTAGTTGCACACCGTCTGGAAGGGGGCGATGTACTCGGCCGCCGGCCGCGTGACGGTCAGCGCGGTGTCGAGGTCGCGCAGCGACAGCAGCGTGGCCGGGTTCTGGAACAGGTCCTCGAGCTCGCCCGTCGCGCTCGCGAGCCGCTCGTTCAGCTCGACCGTCCGCGGCAGGATCGGCGTGCCGACCCGGAGGGCGTCGTTCACCGCCGGCAGCGAGCGCGGCAGCTCCTGCGCCGCCGGGCGCAGGCGGCGGGAGAGGTCCGCGAAGTCGGCCAGGAACGGGCGCTGGACCCGGAACGACTGGATCGCGGTGTCGAGCGTCGGCGGCTGCTTCTCGATCGTCAGCTGCAGCGCCTCCGGGTCGCTGCTCATCGCCGCGAAGGTGTCGGCCATGTTCGTGAACAGCTCGGCCTGCACCTCCGCCACCGGCGCCGCCTGCGCGGAGGCACGCCCGATCTGCAGGAAGAACTCGTCGAGCTCCGTGTCGGGGTCGGCGAGGTTCTGCATCACCGGCGTGAGGTGCTCGAAGAACGGGTTGAGCGCCCGGATCGTGTCGTTGATCGACTGGCCGCGTCCGGCGAAGGCGTCGCCGAAGCCCTCGGTCGCCGCGCGCGCGTTGGGGCGCATGTCGTCGTCGAAGGTCGAGAAGACGTCCTCGATCTCGAGCGGCTCGCTCGTGTGGCGCAGCGGGATCGTGTCGCCGCGCGCGAACGTCGCCTCGGAGTCGCCCGGCGTCAGCTCGACGTACTTGAGGCCGAGCGCCGAGCGCGGCCGCACCGCGACGGTGCTGTCCTTCGCGAGCGGCTCGACGACCTTGTCGAGCTTCATCGATATCTCGGCGATGGAGCGGCGCTCGCCGTCCACCTCCTTGACCTTCGGCGTGATCTCGTCGACCACCCCGACGCGGAAGCCGCCCACGCGCACCTCGTTGCCCTTGATCAGCTTGGCCCCCGAGGGCAGCTCGGCCTTGACGTCGTAGGTCGGGACGAACGGCAGGCCGGAGTTCGCGTTGTACGCGATGAAGACCGCGATGATCGTGACGAGCACCGTCACGGCCCCGATCAGGACCGGGCTCGCGGCGATGTTGGTCTGTCCCCTGCGCTTCCTCATGGCGCGAGCAGGTAGTCGAGGAGGGGCGGGGCCGAGCCGTTCGGCGCCGCGCCGCCCGGCGCGGGAACCGGAGGCGGTGCCGGCGCCGGGGGCGTCGGGAGCGGCGCGGGAGCGGGAGCCGGCTGACCGGGCTGCGGCCGCGGCACGTCGGGGAGCGGGCCGAGGATCTCCTCGATGCGGCGCCGCAGCTCGGGCGGGAGGTCCTGGAGCTGCTTCGGCGTGAGCTGCTCGACGAGCCGCTGGAGGTCGGGCGGCAGCGTCACCTGCGGCTTCGAGATGTCGGGCTGGCCGGGCAGCGGGCCGGCGTCGGGCTGGCCGGCGGAGCGCTGCTCGCCGACGTGCCGCGGCGGCGCCTCGCGGTTCGCTGCCGCCGTGGTGGCCCCCTCGGTGAAGTCGGGCGTCGTGATGCCCGGCAGGTTGGGACCGAGCCACTGGCTGCAGTCCTCGAAGTCCTGCCGGTCCTTCGGGTTCGAGAAGTCGAACTCGGTGTGCAGCTCGCCGCACTTCGACTCGGTGATCGAGATGCGCAGCATGTGGCTGTACTGGTCGAAGCCGTTGATGCTGAGGCTCTGCCAGAAGAAGTAGTTCCAGAGCGCCTCCATGCCGGTGAACGCGCTCGGCCCCCCCTCGCCGATCGCGGTGGGGTCGGGGGGCGGCGGGCTGCCGTTCGCGGAGCGCGGGTCGTCCTCGAGGCCCCGGCGGCGGTCGTCGATCGTCTGGAGGAACTGGCGGATCGGCTTGAAGGTGGGCTGCGCCTGCGGGGCGAGCCTCTGGAGCAGCTTGATTTCCTGCTTGCCCTCGCGGAACGTGCGCGTGGCGACCTTCGACGTCTCGCCGAGCGAGTCGACGGCGGGGGTCGAGGCCTCCGCGAACGGCCCGAGGCGGGTGAAGAACTCGTTCAGGCTCGGCGCGGCGCGCTGCATGTCGGCCAGCAGCGGCGTCTGCTCGTCGGCCAGCTCGCCGAGGCGGGCCATGGTCGGCCGCAGCTCGTCGAGGAAGGTGGGGAGCTTCTGGAAGGTGCGCCGGAGCTCGGCCCGCCGGGTGGCCGTGATCTCCGCGGTGTCGCCGGCCTCCTCGACCCAGCGCACGACGTCGGCCTTGTTCGCCTCGAGCTCCTCGATCACGCGGTCCGAGTCGGCGATGAAGTCCTTGATGACCTGGTTCTGGTCGCCCAGGATCTGCAGCACGCGCGAGGTCTCGCGGAGGCCGGGGTGGGCGCGGCGCAGCGCCTCGGCGAGGTCGTCCGGCCGGCCGGCCAGCCCGGTGCCGAGCGTCGTGATGATGAGGCGGAAGCGCTCGCGGTACGGGCGCCGCATGATGTTGTTGATGAGGTCGGCCGGGATCGTGGAGGTGGTCTGCTCCACCGGCACCGTGCCGCCCTCCCGCAGCTTCTCGGGCGAGCTGCCCGGCTGGCAGTCCACGAAGTACTCGCCGATCAGGGACTGGGGCTTGATGTCGCAGGTGGCGTCCGTGCGGAAGTCGTCGAAGCCGCGCTCCGTCACGTCGACGGTCACGACCGCCTTGGGCGCCTCCCCCTCCCGCTTGACGACCCGGATGTCGCCGACGGTGCCCGCGGTCACGCCGCCCACCTGGAAGTCGCCGCCCTCGACCAGCCCGAAGGCGTTGTCGAACTCGACCTGGTAGCTCTTGCCGTCGGGCTTGTCGGTCGACGCGCCGGCCAGCAGCACGGCCGCCGCGCACACGCCGAGCGTGAACAGGATCGTGAGGACGCGCCTCATCTGACGTCCCCCGTGGCGCGGGCCGACTCCTCGCACTGCCACTCGGCCATCTGCTCCTCGCTCCAGACGTTCGACCCGTCCGCGGCCGGCGCCTCGGCGGCGCCCGGGCAGCGCTTGTACTGGTACTTGCGGATCGGCCCGCCGAGGTTCTCGGCGAACGAGATGTGGCCGCGGCCCATCGTGCCGAGCGCGTCGAAGCCGCCGCCCGTGGTCGAGAAGTCGTCGGCCCAGCCGAGGAAGTCGGTGGTGTAGGCGCGGCCGAGGGCGATCTCCGGGGCGCCCGCCTTGAAGGCCTCGACGGTCTCCTGGAAGGCGCCGTCGGTCACCCCCACGCTGACCCGCCGGCCACCGGGCGCGACCGAGCGCCCCTTGCGCTTGACGGCGATGTCCGCCAGCGGCGGGAAGGCGTCGAGCAGGTTGATCAGGTCGTTGGCGGGGCCGCCGCGGCGGACCGTGCGGCTGAGGTCGCGGACCGTGGGCTCGGCGTCGGCGGCGAATGCGCGCGCCTCAGCCAGGAACGGCCCGAGGCGCTTGGCCACGGGCTCGGAGGCGTCAACCAGCGGGTCGACCTCGTCCAGCGTGCTGCGCAGGTTCACGAAGGTCGTGTTCGCGCGCCGCATGAAGGGCGGCAGCTGCGCGATCGAGTCGGCCAGGGCCTCCTTCTGGTCCCCGAGCGCCCGGGTGGTCTCGTTCAGGTTGCCGATCAGCCCGGCCAGGTCGTCGCGGCGCTCGGCCACGGCGGTCACGAGCCGCGAGCTGTCGACGAGGAAGCGCTCGAGCACCGGTGTGTCGCGCGTGAGCTCGTTGAACAGGCGGCTCGAGGTGGAGAGCGCGGGGTTCAGGTAGTGGAAGCCCGCGCGGGCCTCCTCGCCCTGGCCCTTGAACATCTCGGCCGAGCCCTTGAAGAACTTCTGGAGGTTGGCGCGGGTCTCGGCGTCGAGGGTGTTGAAGAGCTGGTCGAGGTCGACCTGGGTGGTCGTGTCGTCGGAGCCGATCGTGCCGCCGTCGGGGATCTCCCGGCCGCCGTTCGGCGGCATGCTGAGGTCGACATAGCGGTTGGCGATGCCGGACTGCGAGAGCTGGCGGATCGCGGCCTGCGTGCCGCGGCGCAGGGGCGCGTGCTCGTCGTCGATCTTCAGCGTGAGCTCGGCCTCGCCGTTGGGGGCGATCTCGATGCCGTCGACGCTGCCGATCGGCACGCCGCCGGTCTGGACCGGGTTGCCCTTCACGAGCTGGCCGGCGTTCAGGAAGCGGGCGTTGACCTCGTAGTCGCCGGAGCCGCCGCCGAACAGGAGTAGCGCGACAAGGGCGCAGGCAGCGATCACCGCGCCGAGCGCGGCAATGCGTCCAATCCCGCTGAACGATCGCATCTCCCTGCCTTGCTCCTCAGCCCGCAGCGCGACCCCGCCTCCCGCGGGGCTCCCTACGCAAAGCCGGACGTGTAGTCATCCTTACACGCCGTAACGCGCCTTCGCGCCGGTTCTTGCGGTCCTGACTACCCGGTCAGAAGCGGGCTAAGCCCCCGCTCGGGCTCCGGTTCGTTCTCTCTACTCGGGCTCCGGTTCCTTCTCGCCCGGCCACGTTCCCGTGGTGCGGTAGAAGGCGCGCCGGCTGTAGTGGTCGGTCGCCTCCTTCATCGCGCGGAAGATGGCGCCCTGGACGGCCGCGGCGACCAGCAGCTTGCCCCACTGGATGTCGCGGTGCTTCGAGTCCGGCGGCTCCTCCTGGTCGATCAGCCCCCAGATCTGGTCGAAGATCTTCTTGGAGACGAAGCCCGCCAGGAGGCCGCCGCCGATGCTGACGGGAATGAAGAGGACCTTGGCCATCATGGGATGTATACCCGGCCCGCGTCCCCGGCATGATGTTCAGTTCCGATGCAGACCTTCCTGTTCGCGGATCTCGCCGGCTTCACCGCCATGACGGAGGTGCACGGCGACGAGGTGGCCGCCGACGCCGTGAGCGACTTCTGCCGGGGCGTCGCCGAGCTGCTGCCCGAGTTCGACGCGGAGCAGGTCAAGAGCATCGGCGACGCGGTCATGGTTCGCGTGCCCGAAGCGTCCGCGGCGATCGATCTCGCCGTGCGGCTGATCGGCGAGGTTGGCACGCGGCACGGCTCGCTGGCTGTGCGGGTGGGCGTGCACACGGGACCGGCGGTCCAGCGAGACGGAGATTGGTTCGGTGCAGCGGTCAACCTCGCCGCGCGCGTCGCCGCCGTCGCCGAACGCGGGGAGGTGTTGATGACGGACGCCACGCGCGAGGCCGCCGGCGAGGCCCTGTCGGCCTACGAGATCGAGCAGCGCCCGAGCCAGTCGTTCAAGAACATCCTCGAACCGGTCGCCGTCCACGCGCTGACGCTCGCCTCGCAGCCGGACGTCGCCGACCTCCCGATCGACCCCGTCTGCCGGATGGCCGTGGACCCGCGTGAGTCGGACGAGCGGCGGACGCACGGCGGAGTCGACATCTGGTTCTGCTCGGCCGAGTGCGCCGCCGTCTTCGAGCGCCATCCGGACCGCTACGCCGCAGGGCGACACGCGACCGGCTGAGGTAGGTGCCCGGGGTGGGATTCGAACCCACACGCCCTTGCGGGCAGTCGGGTTTAAGCCGACCGCGTATCGCCGTGTTCCGCCACCCGGGCCTGTCAGATGCTAGTCCCTCCGGGGCTGATGAGAACATTTGTTCGTGCATCCCGTCGGACATGTCGAACGGGTCCTGGCGCTCCGCAGAGAGGGCCTCAGCACCTACGCGATCTCGCGAAAAACCGGAATCGCCAGATCGACTCTCCTGCACTGGCTTGGCGAACCCGACCGTGCACTCGCGAGAGGTCAATCGGAAGGAGTCTCCCCGCGCGAAGCGCCGGAGTCGTATGCGTACCTCCTCGGCCTCTACCTCGGGGATGGTTGGATCCGCCGCTATCCCCGGACCTGGCAACTCGTCCTCACGCTCGACAGCCGTTACCAGAGGATCGTGACCGAAGCTCGCGAGGCAGTTCGCACCTTCACACCCAGCGGGATAACCCGGGTGCGCCGTCGGCGCGATGCACGGGTGGTCGACCTCACGGCCTATGGGAAGCATTGGCTCAGATTGTTCCCTCAGCATGGGCCGGGCAGGAAGCACCATCGCCTGATCGCTCTCTCGGCTTGGCAGCGCGACATCACGCATCGGCACCCAGAGGATCTGCTCCGCGGACTCATCCAGTCCGATGGATGCCGCGTGATCGCTTCCATACGAGCTCCGAAGGGAAAGCGATACTCATACGCGCGCTACTACTTCTCGAACCGCTCGGCCGATATTCGCGGCATCTTCTGCGAGCACCTGGATCTTCTGTCGATTGACTGGACGCAATCGATGGAGTACGTCATCCAGGTCGCGCGTCGGCCGGCGGTGGAGGCCCTCGACCGGTTCGTCGGGCCAAAGAGCTGAGTCCCCCCGGGCGAGAATCGCGCAACTTGTGCGCTGCTACGGTGTCCCACGGGCGGGTACCCGTTGGAAGCTTCCGCACTTCAACACTCCGCGCGACTTCCCGCGCTTGCAGGGCGATCGCCCCTGCTCCGGCTTCAGACCGATGAGCGCCTGGTCGCGCTCATCCGGCGCGGGCATCACGGCGCTTTCGAGGCTCTCGTGCAGCGCTATCAGCCTCGGCTGCTCGCCTTCTGCCGCCACATGCTCGGCTGCCAGGAGGACGCCGAGGACGTGCTCCAGGAGGTCTTCGCCGCCTCCTTCAACGCGATCTGCGCGGACGACCGGCCGATCAACGCCCGCCCGTGGCTGTACCGGATCGCCCGCAACCGCTGCCTGAACCATCTGCGGCGGCCCCAGCCGGCCGGCCAGGACTCGATGGACGTGTTCGAGCGTGACGGCGGCACCACGACGGCCGACACCGTCCACAAGCGCGAGGAGTTCCGCCACATCGTCGCCGACGTCCAGGAGCTTCCGGAGACGCAGCGCACCGCCCTGCTCCTGCGCGAGATCGACGCGCTCTCCTACGAGCAGATCGCCGAGGCGATGGACACGACCGTGCCGAGCGTGAAGTCGCTTCTCGTGCGCGCGCGCGTGGCGCTCGCCGAGGCCGCCGAGGCGCGGCTCCTCACCTGCTCCGAGGTCCGGCTCGAGCTCGGCCAGGTGGCCGAGGGGATCACGCGCAGCTCGGCGCCGGTCCGGCGCCACCTGAAGGGCTGCGAGCGCTGCCGCACGTTCAAGGGCGAGCTGCGCAAGACCTCCCGGGCGCTGGCCGCGATCTACCCGATCGGGCCGCTGCTCTTCATGAAGAAGCTGTGGGTGGCGAAGATCGGCGCGGGCGCCGGTGCAAGCGCGGCCGCGAGCTCGGGCGGCGGCGCGGCCGCCGGGGCCGGGGTGGCCGGTGCCACCGCGGCCGCCGCGGGCGGGATCACCGCCGGCGGCGCCGTGTCGGCCGGCATCTCCACGGTCGCCTCGAAGGCAGCCGCCGGAATGGCGGCCGCGGCGCTCGTCACTGCGGGGGCCGTCGAGGTGAAGCACGCCACCGAGCCCAGGGCGGTCCCCGACCCCGCTCCGGCGCAGGTGGCCGCGGCGCCCGTTGTGACACCCGTCCCCCCGCCGGCGCCGGTCACCCAACCGCCGCCCGAGGCCAAGCCGGCGAAGGCGGCCAAGGTCGTGGCGGAGCCGAAGCCGAAGCCCGAGCCGCCTGCCGCCGTGGCTCCGCCCCCGGAGGAGCCCGCTCCCGTCGAGGAGCCGGTTCCGCCGGCCGAGCCGGCGCCGGTGCAGGAGGAGGCGTCCACGGTCATCCTGCCTCCGCGCGAGGAGGAGGAGCCGACCACGGGTCCGCCCTCCGGCGAGCCCGGCGAGCCGATCGAGCCGACCACGCCGTCGGGCGGGACCACCACCTCGTCCGAACAGCCGCCCCCGGCGCCGCCGGCGGGTGAGCCCGGAGCGGGCACCGGGTCCGGCGCACCGCCGCCCCCTCCGCCGCCCCAGCCGGCGCCCGCCCCGTAGCCCAGCCGGCTGAGCTCTCGCCGCCCCAGCCGGCCTCGGCCCGACCGTCGAGTTTGTCCGCCTCAGGCCCACAAAGTCGACGCTCGGGGTGCTGAGCGGGGCGGCGGCGCTCGGCGTGCTGGGCGGCGCCGGCGCTCGGCGTGGCGGGCGGCGCCGGCGCTCGGCGTGCTGAGCAGCGGGGCTGGCGGTCCCCGCGGGTACCCTCCCCGTCTCCGTGATCGAGTTCGACGACTTCATCAAGGTCGACATCCGCGTGGGGCGCGTCACGCGGGTCGAGGATTTCCCCGAGGCGCGGAAGCCGGCCTGGAAGCTCTGGCTCGACTTCGGGCCGGAGATCGGGGAGAAGCGTTCCTCCGCTCAGATCACCAACTACACGCGTGAGGAGCTCGAGGGCAGCCTGGTGGTGGCCGTCGTGAACTTCCCGCCGCGCCAGATCGGCCCGGTGAGGTCCGAGGTGCTCGTGCTCGGCGTGCCCGACGAGGAGGGCCGCGTGATCCTGC
>OBLR010000122.1_pt1 | contig 14821 bp, 15 predicted proteins | sample 1519891 | NCBI WGS metagenome assembly OBLR01 (sample SAMEA3113583, study PRJEB22503) | soil metagenome | reverse complement strand
ATCTGGTGGTCGACGCGCTGGGCCGCAAGTGCCCGATCCCGATCATCATGGTGGCCGAACGGATCCGCGAGATTCCCATCGGCGCCGTCGTGGCCGTCCTGGCCGACGACGTCGCCGCCCGCACCGACGTCCCGGCGTGGTGCCGGATGAAGTCGCAGGAGTTCGTCTGCGAGGAGCCGCTCCCCCGCGGCTGGGCCTTCCACATCCGCCGGATGTACTGAACCGGATGTAGTGAATCCGCGGGCCGGGCCCGCGTCAGCCCGGCAGGTGCCCGGCGAGTTCGGCGGCCTCATCCTTGCCGTAGGTGGCGGCGAATCGCTCGAGCAGGCGGCTCTTTTCGAGGGTGTACTCCTGGCAGCCCGCCGTCTCGAGCACGTGCACGGCGAGTATGTTGCCCAGCTGGGCGGCGCGCTCAAGCGACAGGCCCCAGCCGATCGCGGAGATGAAGCCGGCCCGGAAGGCGTCACCCACACCTGTCGGGTCGACCTTGGCCTCTTCGGGCGCCGCCGGCACGTGCAGCGACGGCTCGCCCTTGCGCTCCACCCGTACGCCCTTGGGGCCGAGCGTGGTCACCCGCACCTGGACCCGGTCGAGGATCTCCGCATCGGACCAGCCGGTCTTTTCTTCGGCCAGCGCCTTTTCGTACTCGTTGGTGAACAGATAGCCGGCGCCGTCGATGAGCTTCCGCACGTCCTCGCCGTCCATCCTGGCGAGCTGCTGGGAGGGGTCGGCGGCGAACGGGATGCCCTCGGACCGGCACACCTCGGTGTGCCGCAGCATCGCCTCGGGGTCATCGGGGCTGATCACGACCAGGTCGAGCCCGCCCACCCGGTCGGCGATCGGCCGCAGCTCGATCTCCCGGGCCTCGCTCATCGCGCCGGCGTAGAACGAGGCGATCTGGTTTTGCTCTTCGTCGGTCGTACACAAGAACCGAGCCGTGTGCTTGAGCTCGGAGACATGCACCGACGAGGTGTCCACGCCATGGCGCTCCAGCCAGGCACGGTAGTCGGCGAAGTCGTTGCCGACCGCGCCGACGAGGATCGGCCGCTGCCCGAGGCAGCCCATGCCGAAGCAGATGTTGGCGGCGATGCCGCCGCGCCTGATCTCCAGCTCGTCCACCAGGAAGGACAGCGAGACGCTGTGCAACTGTTCCGGAATGAGCTGGTCGGCGAACTTGCCGGGGAAGGACATCAGGTGGTCGGTGGCGATGGAGCCAGTCACGGCGATACGCACGGAGTCGTTCTCCTCGTCTGTGTCGTCCGGCTCATTTTCCGGCTATGTCAACACTCACGGGATGGGCCGCCCTCCACCATCCCCGGAACGGCGGTCCGGTGGGCGCGTGGACGCGAAAAGCCTATCCCCATCGTCCCCGCGTCTTCGGGACGAGGCCCGCACCGGGCGCGGACACACGTCGCCCCCGCAAGCACCTTGCGCGCGTGTGGTGCTTGCGGGGGCGGCATCGCGAGCCGATACAGCACGAGACGATGTAGGTAGTGGTCATGGCGCGCCTGAGGCCGGGAACCGGCCCCACCGCGCGCTGATCTGTTATGCGGGTGCGCTCAGTTGAAGGAGTCGCCGCACGCGCACGAGCCCGTGGCGTTGGGGTTGTCGATCGTGAAACCCTGCTTTTCGATGGTGTCCACGAAGTCGATGGTGGCCCCGGTGAGGTACGGCACGCTCATCCGGTCGATCCGTACGCTGACCCCGCCGAAGTCCTGAACCGAGTCGCCGTCGAGCTGACGCTCGTCGAAGAAGAGCTGGTAGATCAGGCCTGAGCAGCCGCCCGGCTGGACGGCGACGCGCAGCGCCAGGTCATCGCGACCCTCTTGCTCAAGCAGGCTCTTGACCTTCTGCGCCGCGATGTCGGTGAGCATGACGCCCTGCTCGGTGGTCTGCTGCGAGGTCTCGCCTGAAACCGTCATGTGCTAGCTCCTGATTGGCTTGGCCGCCGCGTTGGGCTACCGCCTGCGTTTGTCGGGTAGAGGGCGCGCGACCCCCTCGAAGACGCCGTTCGCCTCCTTCGTGTCCAACGTACCCCCAGTCGGCTCGCATTCCCGCAACCGGAAAGTCGTCCGGGGCACGCGGCGCGGGGATATGTGGCAATCGTCGCACATTGGGCCCTGGAGTCGCCGTGGTCAGCCGGCTATGCCATCATAGGTATCGTCAAATCGACGATAAGTGCCGTACTGTGGTGTCGACCTCGGTCGACCTCAAGTAGCGCTTTAGGGGGATCCGTGACTACCGTCCCGGCGACCGGAACCACCGGAACCACCGGAACCAGCAGCATCCCGCTGCTGGTTCTCGGCAGCGAGGCCGATCCGGCCAGCGAACGTGGCGTCTCTTGTCCCGGCGAGCTGCCGCCCGCATCCGACCCCGGCCTGGTGGCGCGCGCCGCGGCCGCGAAGGCGGCGCTCGGCGACCGGCTGTTCGTACTCGGGCACCACTATCAGCGCGACGAGGTCATCCAGTTCGCCGACGTGACCGGCGACTCCTTCAAGCTGGCCAGGGAGGCCGCGGCCCGGCCCACGGCGCCCTTCATCGTGTTCTGCGGCGTGCACTTCATGGCCGAGTCGGCCGATATCCTGACCGCCGGCCACCAGCAGGTCGTGCTGCCCGACCTGGCGGCGGGCTGCTCGATGGCCGACATGGCCACTTTCGACCAGGTCGAGGAGGCCTGGGAGGTGTTCGAGGATGCCGGGGTGGCCGACGACGTGATTCCCGTCACATACATGAACTCCTCGGCCGACATCAAGGCCTTCGTGGGTCGGCACGGCGGCACGGTCTGCACCTCGTCCAACGCCCGCCGCGCCCTCGACTGGGCCCTGCGCAAGGGGTCCAAGGTGTTGTTCCTGCCCGACCAGCACCTCGGCCGCAACACGGCCGTGCTGGAGATGGGGCTCGCGCTGAGCGACTGCGTCGTCTATGACCCGCACCGCCCGGGCGGTGGCCTCACCCCGGACCGGCTGCGCGCCGCGACCATGATCCTCTGGCGTGGCCACTGCTCGGTGCACGGCCGGTTCAAAAAGACCTCGGTGGACGACGTACGCGCCCGCATCCCCGGCGTACGCGTGCTCGTCCATCCCGAATGCACGCATGAGGTCGTGCTCGCGGCCGACGACATCGGCTCCACCGAGTACATCATCAAGACGATCGACGCCGCCCCCGCCGGTACGTCCTGGGCCGTCGGCACCGAGCTCAATCTCGTCCGGAGGCTGGCGAACGCGCATCCCGACAAGAACATCGTCTTCCTGGACAAGACAGTGTGCTTCTGCTCGACCATGAACCGCATCGACCTGCCGCATCTGGTCTGGTCGCTGGAGTCCCTGGCCCGCGGCGAGGTCGTCAACCGGATCCAGGTCGACGAGGAGACCGCGCACTACTCCCGGCTGGCCCTTGACCAGATGCTCGCCCTGCCCTGAGCCGTCCGGGCCGCTGCCCTGAGCCGGCCGGCCCGGACGGCCCGCGGCTACAGGCCGGGGGCGCCCCACACCGGGAACCAGCGGCTGAGGTCCGCCTCGACCGGCAGGTCGGCGCCGACGGCGGCCCGGATCTGCAGCTCGAGCGCGTTGTCGCGCTTTTCTCCCGGCTGCGGGGCGAACGGATAGAATGTGCCGCGCTTGTAGAGGTAGACGAGGGCCAGCCGCTGGCCTTGGGGGCCGCGGAAGCCCACCAGCGAGCAAAGCAGCGAAGGCCCGAACCCGTTGGCCTCAAGCGTTGCGTTGACCGCGTGCAGGTCGGTGACCAGGCCTGCGAGCTCGTTCGGATCATGGCGGGCCAGCAGCCAGGTGTAGCCGTAGGAGTCGGTGCTCGCCTCGACCTTGGGGCCGGCGTCGGCGTCGAGCAGCTCCCTGATGTCCTTCTCGAGCTGGGCGAACGCGCCGCCCTCCGCGGCGCGGAAGCACACCGAGCCGAGCCCGGTGGGCGTGAACCCAGCCGCCGCCTCGAGCGTCACCGCCGCCGTGGACAGCGCGAACAACCGGTCGAGGTCGGGCTTGACCGGCTTGGACCTGCCGAGGATCACGTCGAGAAAGCCCACCCTCGAGCTCCCTTCCCCATCGCGTTGGGCACCCAGGCCACGCCGGGGCCTGTGTCGTAGGGCCCGTGGCCAGGGTATCGGCCACCGCGGGCACGCGGGCACCGCGGAAGCGGTGGATTGCCGTGGCCGCTTTGCCCCGGCGTCCCCCGGGGCATTCGGTCAGCCGCGCCTGCCCAGCAGGGCCGACATCGTCGCCAGCCGGCGCAGGCGCGTCTCGAGCGGCGGGTGCGCCGACAGCCGCCTCGGCTTGGGACCGGGCATCTCGATGCACAGCAGCGCTTGGTACGGCTGGACGGCGCGCAGATCGGTGGCGGGGATCTGGGGCGCGCCGGCCGACAGCTTGACCAATGCCGCGGCCAGGTCGGATGGCCGCCCGGTCAGCATGGCCCCGGCGCGGTCGGCGGACAGCTCGCGGGCCCGCGACAGCATGCGCACGAGCAGCGTGCTGAGCCAGTAGACGGCCTGGCCGAACAGCACATAGATCCCGACTCGCAAATACCTCCCGCACACGAGACCGGGCGCGGCCGCGTACTCGAGCACCAAGCCGTCGCGGTGCGCGAGATGGCCGAGCTCGTGCGCGAGGACGGCCTCGAGCTCCGCCGTCGTCAGCCGGTCCAGCAGGCCGCGGGTGACGCACAGCTCGCGACCGATGGCGAGGGCGTTGGGCAGGTCGGTATCGGCGATCAGCAGGCGGGGCTTGGCGATGCCGGCGAGACCGCACAGCCGGTCCAGGGTGCCGTGCAGGTCCGGCGCTTCGGCCGGCCCCACCTCCGTGGCCCGCAGCTCGGCGAGCAGCCTGCGGCGGCTGCCGCCCTGCTGACCGGCCATCGTGACACCGCCCACGACCAGCAAGATCGCGACCAGTACGGCCATCCCCCAGTGTTGGCCGTGGATCAGGAAGGCGACCGCGGCCAGGAGGGCGGTGACGTACAGCACCACCAGCAGCGTCATGATCGCGATCATGCGGGCGGCGAGCATGCGGTCACCGAGGCGGAGGGGTCGAGACATGGCGGCTCCCGGCGGTGGGGTGGATGCTGGGGTCACGCTCCGCGGCTGAGCTGGGTGGAGATCGTGGACAGCTGCTGGAGGCGCTTTTCCAACGGCGGGTGGGTCGCGAAGAGGGTGGCGATGCTGGCACCCTTGCCGAACGCGGGGGTGAAGAAGAAGGCGTTGAAGGCCTGGGCCGACCTGAGATCCCGGGTGGGGATCTTGGCCAGCTCGCCGGTCACCTTGACCAGCGCGCTGGACAGCGCGGAGGGGCGTCCGGTGAGCAGCGCGGCGGCGCGGTCGGCCGACAGTTCGCGGTAGCGGGACAACGCCCGGGTGAGCAGGAAGCTGATCGCGTACGCCAAGGCGCTGACCGCGACGATGGTGAGCAGGATGAGACCGGTGTTCTGGTCGCCTTCGCGGCTCCTGAACCCACCCCACAGGCCCCATTCGAGGCCGACCCGGGTGATGAGCCCGGCGACGATGCCGAGGAACGAGGCGATGGTCATCACGGCGACGTCGCGGTGCGCGATATGTGACATCTCGTGGGCGAGCACGCCTTCCAGCTCGACCGGATCGAGCCGGCGCAACAGACCGGTGGTCACGCACACGATGGCCTTCTTTTGGTTGCGCCCGGTGGCGAAGGCGTTGGGCACGTCGACGTCCGCGATGGCGACGCGCGGCTTGGGCGTGTTGGACAGCGCGCAGATGCGGTCGATCACGCCGTGCAACTCGGGGGCCTGCTGAGGGGTGACCTGTTTGGCGCCCATCGAGGCGATCACGAGCTTGTCGGAGAAGAAGTACTGCACCGCCAAGAAGCCCAGGGCGAAGATCAGGGCGATCGTGCCGAACTGCGGGGAGATCGCGAAAAACACCGTCACGAAGACGACGTACACCAACCCAAGCAGGAACATCGTCACCAGCATGCGCGCGGTGAGCCCCCGGTCGGCTGCATATCGGGTTTGCGCCATCATCAGCCTCCTGCCGCGACTGCGCTTATCGCCCTAAGAACGTCCGGAGGCTCGGTTTTGTGCCTGTCCGCAGCGAATTGTCGCAGTTACCTGCGCCGCACCCGGCCCGATGCCCCTTCCGTCGTCTGTCCGCCGCCCTTCCGCCGCCTGGCCGTTTCCTGTCCCCCGAAGCTCATTCGTCCCGTCGTCCCGTCGTCCCGTCGTCCCGTCGTCCCGTTCGGTTCGTATAGGCCCGGCGGTCCCAGTAGGTCGGTTCAGTCCGGGATGAGGCCCTCGTCGCCGAGCATCGCCTTAACCTCAGCCATGTCCGAGTCGGCGGGCGGGAGGATCAGCCCGGACGAGACGAGGCTGTCGGGCGGCAGCGGCTTGCCGACCTCTCGTACGTTGTCGAGCAAAGCGTGCAGGGCAGCGCGGAACTTGGTCTCGTCGCCGGACTCGATCGCCGCCTCGAGGTCGCCGTCGAGCGCGTTGAGAGCGGCGAGGTCCTCATCACCGACCTCGAGCTGCCCTTCCCCCATGATCCGGATAATCATTGAGCCCCCCCGGGCTGCGGCGGGTTTTGCGCCTGCTGCGGCCGCGCCGCGTCCTCCTGCTGCGCGGGCCGCGCCTCTTGCTGCGCGGGCTTCGCCTCGCCGCCGCGGCCGGCGTCGAGCTGCTTGGGCGCCTCACCCTCGCCGACCTCGGCCTTGAGCCGCTCAAGCTCGAGATCGACGCCCGGGCCGGAAGCCCCCATGCGGTCGAGCTCGGCCTGGATGTCGTCTCTGGGGCCCGAGTAGTCCTCGAGCGCACCGGAGGCGAGCAGCTCGTCGATGGCGCCCGCGCGTGCCTGCATGTTCTGGGTCTTCTCCTCGGCGCGCTGGATCGCCAGACCGACGTCGCCCATCTCTTCGGAGATGCCGGAGAAGGCCTCGTTGATCTTGGTCTGCGCCTCGGCGGCGGTGTAGGTCGCCTTGAGCGTCTCCTTGCGGGTGCGGAAGGAGTCGACCTTGGCCTGCAGCCGCTGCGAAGCCAGGGTGAGCTTCTCCTCGTCGCCTTGGAGGCTGGCGAACTGCTGGCGCAACTCGCCCAGCTGGCTCTCCACCGCGTTGCGCCGGGACAGCGCCTCCCTGGCCAGGTCCTCCCGGCCCTTCTGCAGGGCCGTCTTGGCCTGGTCGGTGAGCTTTTGCTGCTCCCGCTCCTTTTGGTTGATCTGCAGCTCGAGGCGCTTACGCGAGGTGGCCACGTCGGCGACGCCGCGCCGCACCTGCTGCAACATCTCCAGCTGCCGCTGGTAGGAATAGTCGAGAGTCTCGCGAGGATCTTCCATTCGGTCCAGGGCCTTGTTCGCCTTGGACTTGAAGATCATCGACATTCGCTTCATCACGCTCATCGCGCGTGGCCGGTCCCTTCGTGATGTGCTGTGCTCACCAACATATGGCGTTACCACTGCCGGGGTGTTATCACCCTACGCGTTAACGCGCGAGGCAGCCATGTGGTTCGCGGCCGGTACGCTGATCCCGTGTTCCGACGTCGTACACCATCTGAGCCCGAGGCTCCCGAGCAACCGGCAGCGCCGGCCACCCCCCAAAGCGACCCCGGCAAAGGGACGCCGAGCAAGGGCCGGCCAACGCCCAAGCGCAGCGAGGCGGAAAGGCGCCGCCGCCAGCCGATCACCGCCCCAAAATCGCGTAAAGAGGCCTACCGCAGGCAGCGCGAGCGACTGGCCCAGGACCGGGCCAAGGCCCGGGCCGGCATGGCCAGGGGCGAAGACAAGTATCTGCCGAGGCGCGACCAGGGGCCGGTCCGCCGCATGGCCAGGGACTACGTCGACTCGCGCCGCACGCTGGGCTCGTACCTCATGTGGGTCCTGCTCGCCAGCCTGATGCTCAACGTCTTGCCCATCGTGCTCTTCCGGCTGATCTCGGTCTTCATCCCGCCACTGCTGCTGATCATCGTGCTGGTCGAAGGCGTGGTCATCAGCCGTAGGGTGACCCGGCTGGCCGCCGAGCGCTTCCCCGACGAGGAGCGGCGGGGGGTCGGCTTCTACGCCGCGATGCGGGCGATGCAGATCCGCCGGTGGCGCATTCCCAAGCCCCAGGTCAAGATCGGCGACCGGATCGACCTGTAACACCTCGACCACAGCGCCGGGCGGTCCTCCGGATGCCGGCCGATAGGGTCGGTTTTATGGAGTTTCGACACCTCGGCCGTAGCGGACTGATGGTCAGCGAGATCGCGTACGGCAACTGGATCACCCACGGCTCCCAGATCGAGGAGGAGACCGCGGTCGCGTGCGTGCACGCCGCTCTCGAAGAGGGCATCACGACCTTTGACACGGCGGACGCGTACGCCAAGACCAGGGCCGAAGAGGTCCTCGGGCGGGCGCTTTCCGGGCAGCGGCGCGAGTCAGTCGAGATCTTCACGAAGGTCTTCTGGCCGACCGGCGACGGCCCCAACGACAGAGGGCTGTCCCGCAAGCACATCGTCGAATCGATCAACGGCTCGCTGCGCCGGCTCGGGACCGATTACGTCGATCTCTACCAGGCGCACCGGTTCGACTACGAGACGCCGCTCGAGGAGACCCTGCGCGCGTTCGACGATCTGGTGCGCCAGGGCAAGGTGCTGTACGTCGGGGTGTCGGAGTGGCGGGCCGACGAGATCGCCAAGGCGCTCAAGATCGCCGACGAGATGGGCTTCGACCGCATCGTGTCCAACCAGCCGCAGTACTCCATGCTGTGGCGGGTGATCGAGGCGGAGATCGTTCCGCTGTCGCGGCAGGAGGGCATCGGGCAGATCGTGTTCTCACCGATGGCCCAGGGCGTGCTGACCGGCAAGTACCGGCCGGGTTCCGCTCCCCCGCCCGGGTCCCGGGCGACCGACGAAAAAAGCGGTGCCGGCTTCATCAAGCACCTGCTGCGGGACGAGACGCTGGCCAGGGTGCAGGACCTGCGGCCGATCGCCGACGAGGCGGGCCTGACCATGGCTCAGCTCGCGCTCGCCTGGGTGCTGCGCAACTCGAACGTGTCGGCCGCGATCATCGGCGCCAGCAGGCCCGAGCAGATCCGCGACAACGTCAAGGCCGCGGGGTTCGAGCTCGACGCGGAACTTGTGCGCCGCATCGACGACGTGCTCGGCGACACCGTCGTCCGCGACCCGGCCAGGACGGCCAGCCCGCCGCGCCGGCCCTGACCGTCCGCTCCCCCGTTCACCCTCGCCCGGTGGCCACCGTGATCATCATGCCGTCGTCGCGTTCCGCGCTCGCGGGCCGACCGGCGTCGCCTGGGCACGGCGGCGACCGGCTGCCTGGGCCAGGGTCAAGGCGGCCAGGGTCAAGGCGGCCGAGGTCACCGCGGATGCAGGCTCATGGGGCCGTAGACGAGCTGGTCGTCCTCATAGAGCGTGACCTGGTCCACCCCCTGGTCCAGCAGCCCCCGCCAGTTCTCGCCGAGCCAGGACTCGGCGTCGGACTGGGTCGTGAAGGTCTCTTCGGGCAGGCTATTCGCGGCCGGCCGCCCGGCGGCCGTCTCGTACCGCCAATTCCACGGCATCGGTCATCCTTCCGTTCGCACGCAGAGTACTTGCCCGGGCCGGCGGGCGGGCACAGTGGAGCGGCCCTCCCCAATGTCGAGAGCGCGTCGAGACCACTGAGAGGTTGAACGATGGAGGTCGAACTGCTGGGCACCGCCGGTCCGCTGGGCTGGCCCGCGCCCGGCTGCCGCTGCGCCTCGTGCGCCCGGATGCGCGCGGCGGGCCGGAGCTGGGAGCCGACCCGGGTCGTCGTCGACGGCGTGCCGCTTGAGCGGTGTCCAGGCCGGGACGTGCCCGGCGGCCGGGACGTGCGCCCGGCCGGCGGCGGCCGGCTGCTGGTGGCCGCCGGCCCGGGAGCCCGCCCCGAGCCGGCCGAGCCGGGATCCTACGACGCCGTGCTGCTCGACCTCATCGGCGCGCCCGACCATCTGGCCCGGCTCCGCCGCGCTGGCACCGTGACCGCGCGCACCCACGTGCGGGCCGTGCACAACGACCACCGGGTCTCTTCCCCCGCCGAGTTGGTCCGCCGGCTCGATTGGTGGACGCGGCCGCTCGCCGCGCCCGGCCGTACCCTCGTGCTCGGCGGCGCCGGCTCCGGCAAGTCCGCGGAGGCCGAGCTTCGGCTGCTGGCGCACCCCGAGGTGACCTACGTCGCGACGGGCCCAAAGGCGACGACGGCCGACGCCGCGGGCGCCGCCCCCGCCGATCAGGAGTGGGCGGCAAGGGTCGCGGCGCACCGGGCACGGCGGCCGCCGTGGTGGACCACGCTGGAGACGATCGACCTGCCCAAGGTGCTGCGCACCGCCCGCGACCCCATCCTGATCGACGGTATCGGGACATGGCTGGCCGCGGTCATGGACGAGACGAACGCGTGGGAGACGCCCGCCGCCGCGGAGCGGCGACTGGAGGAGCTGATCACGGTTTGGCGAGCCGCCGAGGCCCGCGTCGTCGCGGTCAGCGACGAGGTCGGTATGTCGGTGGTGCCGGCCACGCCGGCTGGGCGGGTCTTCCGCGACCTGCTCGGCCGGCTCAACCAGCGGCTGGCCGCCGAGTCCGAGGAGGCCGTCGTGATCGTGGCGGGCCGCGCCGTGGAACTGCCGGCATGATCGCGAGTGGCCGAGCGGGCGACGGACTGCGACTGGCGGTCACACTGCTCACCGTGATTACGGTACGGACCGAGCGGACGGACCGGGTCGATCACGTGGACCGCGCGTCCGCCGGCTGGGCCATGACGTTCGCGCCGTTGGCCGGGGTGATCGTCGGCGGGGCCGCCGCGCTCGTGTTGTACGCCGGAGACCTGGCCGGATTCGGTTCCTTGTTGTCGGCCGGGCTGGCGGTGGCGGTCATGGCCGTCTTGACGAGAGGGCTGCATCTGGACGGGTTGGCCGACGTCGCCGATGGTCTCGGCGGCGGGCGGCGGGCGGCCGAAGCCCTGGCCATCATGAAAAAGTCGGATATTGGCCCGTTCGGCGTCATCACCCTGGCGCTGACGCTGCTGATCCAGGTCGCCGCGCTGACCGAACTGCCCGCTGTCGCCGTCATTGTCGCCGCCGTCACCGGGCGGCTCGCGGTGACCTGGGCCTGCCGCGTCGGCGTCCCCGCCGCGCGGCCCGACGGGCTCGGCGCGCTCGTCGCCGGCACCGTGCCGGCCGCGCACGCGGCCTACGCGACCGGGGCCGTCGTCATCGCGAGCGCCGGAGCCGGGCTGGCCGTCGGCGGCGTACGGCTCGCCGTGCTCTGGCCGGTCGCCGCCGGCGCGGGCCTCGTGGTGGCGATGGCGGCGCGTAGGGTCGCGGTGCGCCGACTCGGCGGGATCACCGGCGACGTGCTCGGAGCACTCGTCGAACTCGCGGCCACGGTCGTTCTCCTCGTGGCGGCCGTACGCTGAGCCCGGGCGGGGGCCCGGTCGCCCCGGGGGGCGCGAGCCCGGAAGCGGCCCGGTGTTCCGGGCGCGGGGTTCGTACGGCGCGATCGGTCACAGTGATCACGAACAGCACGACGCCGAGCCCACCCAAGATCACGGCGAGCCGGTGCAGCCCCACGTCGTCGGCCCCCGCGCCGAAGACGAATCCGACGAGGCTCGACTGCACGATCGCGCCGATGTACTGCGACGTACGCAGCAGGCCGGAGGCCGAGCCCATGCGCGCAGCGGGCGACTGGTGGTAGAGCGCGGTCTGGTTGGTCACCGAACCGAGCCCCTGGGGCAGCCCGAGAACGAGGGTCACCAGCACGATGACGACCACCGGAGTGGCCGCGTGCAGCGTGATCATCGCGGTGGTTCCGCCGATCATGGCGATCGTGCCGAGCAGCATCGGCCCGCGGACGAGGGCACGCGGCGAAACCGCGGCGGCCGAGATGGCGGCGACCACCGCCATCGGCAGGGTAACAAGACCGGTCGCCTCCGGGCTGAGTCCGCGCGCCGACTCCAGCCATTGGCTCAGGCCGTAGATGACGCTGTAGATGACCAGCCAGTGCAGGGCGTATCTGAGGTAGGTCCTGGCCAGGCCGCGCTCGCGGATCAGCATGCCCACGTCGATGAAGGGCCGGCCGGTGCGCAGCTCCCAGCCGGCCAGCGCGGCGCCGAGCCCCACCGCGATCGCCAGCAGAAGGTACGGCGGGTCGGGACGGAGCCGCATGAGGAACAGCAGCAGCGTCGTCATCGCCGCGCCGAACAAGACGATCCCGGCCAGGTCGATGCCCAGCCCGCCGCGGACGGCACCGGACCGTTCGCGGGGCCGGTCCCGGTCGGGCGGCAGCCACAGCTGTCCGAGCACCAGACCGGCCAGCGCGAGCGGCACGTTCACCAAGAAGATCGACCGCCAGCCGGTCAGCCCGACGAGCAGCCCGCCAAGTGCCGGGCCGATGACGGCGCTGACCTGGCTGGTGATGGAGATCATCCCGATGACGGACCCCGGCGTGCCGATCCCGGCCGCGTCCGCCCTGGCCCTGATCATAGTGATGGCGGCCGGATAGGAGGCCGAGGTGCCTAGGCCGAGCAGCGCCCGCGCGACGATCAGCCAGCCGATGTCCGGCGCCAGCGCGCCGCCGATTCCCGCGATCAGGACGAGGACGAAGCCGGCGGCGGTCACCTTGCGCGGACCGTACAGCTCCGCGACCCGTCCCATCGCTGGCTGGCTGACCGCGGCGGCCAAGTAAAGCGAGGCGACGAGCCAGGCGGTCGAGCTCGGGCCGACATTCAGGTCGTGCCCTATCGGTACGAGGGCCGTCGCGATCATCGCCGAGTTGATGGGATTGAGCAGCGTCCCGATGAGCAACGGGCTCATGAATCGGAAGCCGAACGGCTGCATTCACTTCGATCCTCGCGTGGACCAGCCTGACAAGGCCCCAACGTAGCCGATCCTTAGTCAGGCTAACGAACTCCGGTGTCCAGAGGGCGGCGGATCGGAATGGATGGTGGCGGGACGGCGCGGCCGACGGGTGCGGCCCGGCCCCGAACTGGCAAGGAAGCCGATCTCGCGCACGTTAAGGCTTGATCCAACTCCTCCACAGCGGTTGGCGCTTTGACTAGCATCGGGCTTCGTGACGACCCTGCAGCTCGCCAACGCGGCACCCTCCACGCTCGACGTCGACGCGATCGTGATCGGCGTCCTCTCCTCAGACTCCGGCGTCCGGCTCGCCCCCGGCGCCGATGACGTCGGCCGGGCATACGACGGCCGGCTCGCCGAGGCGTTGGCCGCGCTCGGCGCGAAGGGCACCGCCGAAGAGATCACCAAACTCCCGGCGCTCGGCACCTTGACCGCCCCGCTGCTGGTCGCCGCCGGGCTCGGCGCCGAACCCGCCGGGGAGGACGGCTACGACACCGAACGACTGCGCCGCGCGACAGGGGCGGCCGTGCGCGCGCTGGCCGGGTCCGCCAAGGTCGCCATCGCGCTGCCCGCCGGCACGCCAGACGAGCTCACCGCCGTGGCGATCGGCGGGATGCTCGGCAACTACTCCTTTCAGAAGTACCGCACCGACCTCAACGGCAAGATCCCGGTCGCGGAGCTGACGGTGCTGTCCCCGATGGACGAGGCCGCCGGAGCTGCGGCCGTACGACGCGCCGAGGTGATCGCCGAAGCGGTCGTGCTCGTCCGGGACCTGGTGAACACGCCGCCGTCGGATCTGACTCCCGGCGGCCTCGGCGAGATCGCCGAGAGCGTCGGCACCGAAGCCGGCCTGACCGTCGCGGTGCTCGACGAGGAGGCGCTGGCCGAAGGCGGCTACGGCGGCCTCGTCGGAGTGGGGCAGGGCTCGATCAACCCGCCCCGGCTGGTGCGGCTCGGCTACGCCCATCCCGATGCGGCCAAGACGGTCGCCTTCGTCGGCAAGGGCATCACGTTCGACTCTGGCGGGTTGTCGCTCAAGCCGGCCGGGGCCATGGAGGACATGAAGTCCGACATGAGCGGCGCCGCGGCCGTGCTCGCCGCGATGCGGGCCATCGCCCGGCTCGGCGTCAAGGTCAACGCGGTCGCCTACATGGCGCTGGCCGAGAACATGCCGAGCGGCACCGCGCAGCGCCCGTCCGACGTGATCTCCATCTACGGCGGCAAGACCGTCGAAGTCCTCAACACCGACGCGGAGGGCCGGCTGGTCATGGCGGACGCGCTCGTTCGCGCCGGCGAGGACGAGCCGGATCTGCTGGTGGACGTCGCGACCCTCACCGGCGCCCAGATCATCGCGCTCGGCACCCGTACCGCCGGGGTGATGGCCAACGACGACGACGTGCGGGACAAGGTTGTCGCCGCCGCCGGCCGGGTCGGCGACTGCGCGTGGGGCATGCCGCTGCCCGAAGAGCTGCGCAAGGGCCTGGACTCCGCGGTCGCCGACATCGCCAACGTGGCCGGCGAACGCTCCGGCGGCATGCTCACCGCCGGGATCTTCCTCAAGGAGTTCGTGCCCGACGGGGTCCGGTGGGCGCACATCGACCTGGCCGGCCCGGCGTTCCATAAAGGCGAGCCGTACGGGTATACGGCGAAGGGAGGCACCGGCGCGGGGACCCGCACGCTGGTGCAGATCGCCGAGGACGTGGCGGCCGGCGTGCTGTGACCGCGCCCCGACCTGCGCCGCCAGGGCGGTGCCACGAGGCGGTGCCACCGAGGCGGTGCCGCGGCCGGCCGCGGACCGGCGGCACCTGACCCGGCGGCGTGACCCCTCGACCGGGCCCCAGTGTCGCGGAGCGGAACACGTGTGGTGTGAGCTGGGTTCGGATAGATGAAAAGATGCTCATGGCAGCGAAATAAGCATTGAGGAGCGACCTGTGGCTGAGAGCGGCCCCTTCGACATCGTCGTCCTGGGCGGCGGCAGCGGTGGCTACGCGTGTGCG
>OBLR010000121.1_pt1 | contig 14862 bp, 12 predicted proteins | sample 1519891 | NCBI WGS metagenome assembly OBLR01 (sample SAMEA3113583, study PRJEB22503) | soil metagenome | reverse complement strand
TCGCCGCGGCCGACGTCGTAGACCACCACGCCGTTGTGCGGGGTGTCGAAGGCCGCCGGCGGCGTCGTGACCGGGTGCCCGCCGCCACCGACGATCATGTGGACGGCGCCCTTCGTCGCGTCGATGACGGCGGCGTCCGTCGTGTCCCGCGGCGCCGGCGTGAGCAGCGAACTGCCCGGCAGCACCCCCTTGACCGGGAAGGTCCGTTCGAAGTGGTGCTCGTGACCGGCCACCACGAGGTCCACCCCGTACGCGTCGAACAGCGGCAGGAACTCTTGGCGGACGCCGAGGTCGCCGCCGTTGAAGTGCGCTGACGACATGGCCGGCTGATGCATGCAGACGACGATCCAGTCGATGTCCGGATCCGCGCTCGCGCCGCGCAGCGTCCGCTCCAGCCACCGCTTCTGCCGGCCATGGCTGTAGCCGCGGATGTACGGATCGTACGACTTCGCCCGGTAGCCGGGGACGTTGTCGCGGCGATGGAAGCTGAACCCGCCGTCGTGCAGGCACACGTCGTCGTTGTTGATGGAGATCACCTTGATCGGCCCGGCCGTGAACGCGTACCAGTTCCCGGCGAACTGGCTCGACCCGTTGGCCGGCAGGGCGAATCGGGTCCGGTAGGCGAGGTGGCCCTCCGGGCCGTTGCCGACCTCGTTCTCGTGGTTGCCGAGACACGGCATCCACGGGCGGTCGCGGGCCGAGCGCTGGTTGTTGGCGAAGAACGCCCGCCACGTCCGCACCGGGGCATCGCTGACGTTGGCGTAGCACAGATCCCCGTTGAGCAGATGGAACAGCGGGTCGAGGCGGTCAACGGCGTCGACGACGTAGCCGGCGTTCGGGGTGGCCGGACCAACGCCCCGGCCCACCTTCGCCGGAATGGCCTGGTCGCCGAAACTGGTGAACCGGAACCCGGTGTCCCGACCGGCGGGCGCCGTACGGAACGAACCGCCCAGCGGCGCGGCCGCCCCCCGGTGCGTCACTTCGTAGTCGTAACGGGTGTCGGCGCTTAGCCTGGGCAGCGCGGCGTGATAGGTGAACACCATCTCGCCGGTGAGCGCCTCGGTATAGACCCGTTCCTCCGCGGCAAGTTGCGTGCCGAGCCCCTGACCGGGCCGGCCGAGTCGCACCACCGGACGGTCGACCCGCCGCTGCGCGGCCCAGGACACGGTCACGTCGTGCGCGGCCGCGGCCCCGAACTGAAGGTGCAGCTGCTCCGGCCGCGGGGCCCCCAGCACGTCCGGACTGATCACCAGCGCCGGCGCGGCCCGGCTGAGCAGCGGCGTGGCGACGGCGAGGCCGCCGAGACCGCCGAGCGTGCGCAGCACCTGCCGCCTGTCGGGCCGAGCCCGGGTGCCGGCCGCGTCCGGCGTTCCCTCGCCCCGCGGCTCGCCCATGACGAACGCCTTTCCCTCCCGGCCCTATGGCTCAGCGGCCTCTTCCGCCCCAGCACGATCATCGTTCGCGGCCGTGGACGAGTAAAGCGGGACGCCGCCTCGCCGGGATGACCTCGGCGGCCTGGGTCAACGCGGGGTGGAGGGCCCCGTGGGCCACCGATTCAGGTTGCCGGGCCGCAGGCAGTCGGTCTCACCCGAGACGACCAGCCGGTCCGTCGCAGGTGCGTGCAGGGTCAGCCGGGTGCGCGTGGGCGCGTCGACGAGTTTCACGGTGGCGCCGTCGGCCGAGCGTTCAGCGACGGTGAAGTTGCCGACCTCCGGCACGTAGCGGGTCAAGTCATCGATGATCTGCTTGGGCGTCGCCGTTCTCCTGGTCTCGGTGTTGGCCGGCACCGAACCGGTGGCGGCGTAGGTCGTCGGCTTTCCCGAGATCGAATAGGTGATCTTTACCTTGCCGTCGGCGCACGGGACGTACTTGTCGAAGAGGTCATCGGTGACCTTGGTGTCTATGGTCCTCGTCGCGAAGGTCACCTTGGAGATCTGATCCAGCAACACGCTTCCGACCTGGTCCGCGTTCGGCTCGTCGGGGGCGGATGCTCCGCAGCCGGCCAGCAGTACGACCGGCATGACGACCGGAGCCGCGACGCGTGCCAACGAGCCAAGACGAGCAATAGCCATCGATGCCTCCGCCCCAGGCGCCTGATACAGGGTTATTCACCTGATGTCAGGTTCTTCATTTGTTGCCGGTCATGGAACCATGTCGAGGGAACGATTCCTAGACGTCTCACCGGCCGGAGCGGACCTGATCCGGCCGGGTCCTTGATGACCTTCGATGGCCTGCCGAAAACCTGGTGACGGTTCCCCCTTCACGGGTCGATCTTCATGGCTCGACGTGCCGGCGACCCGTTCCCCTCACTGTTCGCCTACCCCCTCGGCGCCGGTGAAACGGCCCGGCCCGGCCAAGGTACGCACGGCGGCCTCGACGTCGTCCGGCAGCCGGCGGCGGGCCCGGGCCAGCGCGGGCAGCCGGCGCACCGCGTCTACCACGCCGGCGCGGCCGTCCGCGGTGGCGAGCGAGGCGAGCGCCGCCCGGCCGAGTACGGGCAGCGGCCGCCGCAGCCAGGCCGTGAGCAGCTGGTTGCGCACCTCGCGCCGCCGCCGCCCGACCGGCTCGCGGGCCAGGTCGGACGGGTGGTGCCGGATCACGAGCTCGGGCACATAAGCCAGGCCCCAGGACGCGGCGGCCAGGTCGAGCGCGAGCAGTTCCTCCTCGCCGCCGAAGTGCAGCTCCTCGGAAAAGCCGCCCACGTCCAGGAACGCCTGCCGCCGCACGACCACCGAACAGGCCAGGAACCCGAGGATGGCGGGCCCGGGCAGGTCGCCGGGACTGCCGAGCGGCGCGCGTGCCATGTCCGCCGACACGGGATCGAGCCGTCCGGTGTCCCCCACGAGTACCCGGGCCGCGAGCACCGCCGTACGGGGGTGGGCGTCGAGGATCGCGGCGGCGCGGCCGAGCGCGCCCGGCTCCCACCACGAGTCGTCGTCGGCGAAGGCGACGTACGGTGTGGCCGCCGCCATGGCGCCCACATTGCGGGCGGCCGCACCCGCGTTGTACGGCAGTTCGATGACCCGTGCGCCGGCCGCCCGCGCCACCTGAGGGGTTTCGTCGGTGGACGCGTTGTCGACCACGATGACCGGTGCCTGCTGGCGCGGCAGCGTGCGGCTCAGCTCGGGAGCGCGGTCGCGGGTGGCGATGACGGTCGTGACCCTGGGTTCGTCCACGTCGAAAGTCCTTTAAGTCGCGAGTCCTCAGCTGACGTAGTCGCGGGATCTCCGGTTGCTGTGCTCGAGCACGCGCAGCCGCTCCTCGACGTCCCGCGGCACCACCGCCCGGTGCCGCAACACCCATGGCAGCCCGGCGACGGCCTCGGCGACGGCCAACGCGGAGATCCGGTCCCGGGGGACCGTGCGCAGTAGCCATCCGGTGCGGCGGACGGCGCTGCGGGCCGGCCGGCGCAGCCACGTGAACCACAAGGCGTTGCGGATGCCATGGCGCCGGCGCAGATGCGGGTCGCGCACTGGAGAGGGCTCGTGGTGCACGGTGACCTCTTCGGCGAAGCACAGATGCCAGCCCAGGCTCATCAGGTCCGCGCTCAGCAGCTCTTCCTCCCCGCCCAGCCACAGCCGCTGAGAAAAGCCGCCGGCGGCGCGGAACGCCCCCACCCTGACCATGGAGGCCCCGGCGAGGAACGAGCCCAGCGCGGGCCGGTCCAGCCAGTCCGGCCGCGGCACCGGCGACGAGCGCAACTCGCCGACGATGGGATCCTCCCGGCCGCCGGGCTCCTGGACGATCCGTCCCGTCACGACGGCGAGGCGCGGATGGGCGTCGAGCAGATCGGCGGCGCGCTCCAAGGCGCCCGGCGCCCACCAGGTGTCATCGTCACAGAAGGCGACGTATGGCGTCTGTACGTGGTCGACCGCCACGTTACGGGCGACCGCGCCCAGGTTGTGCCGTGCGCGCAGCACGACGATGCCGGGGAAGTCCGCGGCGGCCGCCGCGGCGGTGTCGTCGGCCGAAGCGTTGTCCACCACGATGACGTGGGGAGGCCGCGGGAGGTCACACAGCGTGGCCAGGGTACGAAGGAGCGGCCGCCGCCGGTCGTGCGTGATCACTACCACCGTATAGCGCATGCGCCGCCCCATACCCGCCTGTGGACAGGCGATGTCGCCACCTTCTCCGCTCATTCCGTCGCGGCCGTCTCAGCAATGCGGGTCCATCTCGGCTCGGCGGGATGCGGAGAAGCGGTTTGAGATCGCTTCTCTCGGTAACCCGAATTACGTATAGGTGAGATCCCTGGGACGTAGGTGATCTCCGGACGCGGGAAATTTCCTGCCGTTTTTATTGAGGCTTTCCCTTTCTCGGACGGAGATTTGGCATGCGCGTACTCGGCATCAACGCGATCTTTCACGACCCGGCCGCCGCGCTCGTCGTCGACGGGCGGGTGGTGGCCGCAGCGGAAGAGGAGCGGTTCAGCCGCCGCAAGCACGGCAAGCGGCCGGTCCCCTTCGCCGCGTGGGAGCTGCCCGAGCAGGCGGCGCGCTGGTGCCTGGACGAAGCCGGTCTCACCCCGTCCGACCTCGACGTCGTCGCCTACTCATACGACCCATCCATGATCTTGCAGGGTCTCGTCGGCACCGACGAGCGGTGGGAGCAGCTGCGCACGATCTACGCCCAGCGGGCTCCCCGCTTCCTCGCGACGGCGCTGCCCGGGATCGACGCCGCCCACTTCGAATACGTGCCGCACCACGTCGCGCACGCCGCCTCCGCCGGGCTCGCCGCGCCCTTCGCCGGGGAAGGGGACGTCCTGGTGCTGGACGGGCGCGGCGAGGCGCACTCCCACCTGTCCGGCACGTACACGGCCGGCGTCTTGACGCAGCTGGCGGCGCAGCGGCTGCCGCACTCGCTCGGCCTGATGTACGAGGAGCTGACCGAGCACCTGGGCTTTCTGCGCTCCAGCGACGAGTACAAGGTGATGGCGCTGGCGGCCTACGGGCGGCCGCGCTTCCTCGACTCCGTGCGCGAGCACGTCCGGGCGACCGGCGACGGCGGGTTCACGACCGACCAGATCGACTGGGGGGCGCTGGCCAAGGCACGGGCGCCGAACGAGAACTGGACGCAAGATCACGCCGATCTCGCGGCCAGCGTCCAGGCACGGCTGGAAGAGGTGCTCGTAGAGCTGGCGACCTGGCTGCGGGCGCGGACGGGATCGGCGCGGCTGACCATGGCCGGCGGCGTCGCGCTCAACTGCGTGGCCAACACCCGGCTGGCCGAGCAAGGCCCCTATGACGAGGTCTGGGTCCAGCCCGCGGCGGGCGACGCCGGCACCGCGCTTGGGGCCGCGTTGCACGTCGCCACGGCCGGCGGCGACCAGCCGGCGCCCATGCCCGGCGCCGACCTGGGCCGGCGATGGACCGACGACGAGCTCGCCGGGCGGCTCGAGACCGCCAAGCTGCCCTACGAGCGGCCCAGCGACCTGGCGGCCGTCGTCGCCGACGCGCTGGCCCGTGACGAGATCGTCGCCTGGTTCCAGGGCCGGAGCGAGTGGGGGCCGCGGGCGCTCGGCCACCGGTCGTTGCTCGCCCATCCGGGGAACCCGGACAACGTGGAACGGCTGAACGCCGTCAAGGGTCGCGAGCAGTTCCGGCCGATCGCGCCGATGGTCTCGCTCGACCACGCCGCCGATGTCTTCGAAGGGCCGCTGCCCAGCCCGTACATGCTGTTCGTTCACCGCATCCGCGCGGAGTGGCGGGACCGGATCCCCGCCGTCGTCCACGTGGACGGCACCGCCCGCATCCAGACCGTCGACCGCGCCGACGAGCCGCTGGTCGCCGACCTCATCGACGCCTTCCACGCCCGCACCGGGCTGCCGCTCGTCGTCAACACCAGCCTGAACACCGCCGGCCGCCCCATGGTGGACGCGCCGCGCGACGCACTGGAGTGCTTCGGATCCGCCCCCGTCGACGTGCTCGTACTCGGCCCGTACGTCGTCCGGCGCGGCGAGGTGTTCGGTCGATGACACGGCAGGACGGTGCCGGGGGCGTCACCTACAGCGTCGTGGTGCCCACGATCGGGCGGCCCAGCCTGGAAGTCCTGATCGACGTGCTCACCGCCGGGGCCGGGCCGGTGCCGGAGGAGATCATCGTCGTGGACGACCGGCCGGGCCCGGATCAGGGGCCGCCGGCGCGGCTGCCGCCCGACGTGCGGGTGGTGCGCTCGGGCGGGCGCGGCCCGGCCGCGGCCAGGAACGCCGGCTGGCGGGCGGCGACCGCCGACTGGATCGTCTTCCTCGACGACGACGTGGTGCCGGCGCCGGGCTGGCGTTCCCAGGTGGCCGCCGACCTCGCCGGCCTGCCCGCCGAGGTCGCCGGCTCCCAGGGCACAGTGGAGGTGCCGCTGCCCGCCGGCCGGCGCCCCACGGACTGGGAACGGAATACGGCCGCCCTCGCCGGCGCCGCCTGGATCACCGCGGACATGGCCTATCGGCGGACCGCACTCGCTGAGACCGGGGGCTTCGACGAGCGCTTTCGCCGCGCCTACCGCGAGGACGCCGATCTCGCGTTGCGGGTCGGCGCCGCGGGACACCGGCTGGTGAAGGGGAACCGGCTGGTGACGCACCCGGTGCGGCCCGCCGGTTGGCCGGCCTCGGTCCGGGCCCAGGCCGGCAACGCCGACGACGTCTTGATGCGCCGCCTGCACGGGCCCGGCTGGCGGCGGCGGGCGGGCGAGCGGCGCGGCCGGTTCCGCCTGCACCTCGCCACCACCGCCGCGGGCCTGGCCGCCCTGGCCGCCCTGGCCGGGTGGCGAACGCGGCCGGCGGCCGCGCGGTGCGCGGCGGCGGTCTGGGCCGGGCTCACCGCGCGGTTCGCCGTGGTTCGCATCGCCCCCGGGCCACGCACCCCTGACGAGATCATCCGCATGATCGTGACGAGCGTGGTGATCCCGCCCGTCGCCGTCGGCCACCGCCTGCGCGGCGTGCTGACCTACGGTGCCGCCGGGCCGTGGCCGCGGCCGAAGCGGTGGCCGCGGCCGGCGGCGGTGCTGTTCGACCGGGACGACACGCTGATCCGCGACGTGCCCTACAACGGCGACCCCGATCGCGTCATGCCGGTCCCCGGCGCGCGCCGGGCGCTCGACCGGCTGCGCCGCCGTGGCGTTCGGATCGGCGTGGTTTCCAACCAGTCCGGCGTCGCCACCGGCCGGATCACCGAGGGCGACGTGCGGCGGGTGAACGCGCGGACCGAAGAGCTGCTCGGCCCGGTGGACGTGTGGGAGGTCTGCCCGCACGACCGCGCCGCCGGCTGCGGCTGCCGCAAGCCGCGGCCCGGCCTGATCGACCGGGCCGCTCGGCGGCTGGGCATCACCGCGGCCGACTGCGTCGTCATCGGCGACATCGGCCGTGACGTCGAAGCGGCGCACGCCGCCTGCGCACGCGGCATCTTGGTGCCGACCGCACGCACCCGCCCCGACGAGATTCACCGCGCCCCCGAAGTGGCCGCCGACCTGAACGCCGCCGTCAGCCTCGCGCTCGGCGCCCCGGAGCACAGGAGGGCCGGCCGGTGAAAGTGCTGATCGCCCGCCTCGACAACCTCGGGGACGTGCTCCTCGCCGGCCCCGCCATACGCGCGGTCGCCGCGCGGGCCGACGAAGTGGTCATGCTGTGCGGTCCGCGCGGCCGGGCCGCCGCCGAACTGCTGCCCGGCGTGGACCGCATCGTGGAGTGGCGCGCACCGTGGATCGACCCCGAGCCGGAACCCGTTGAGCGGGCGGAGATCGACCGGCTCGTCCAGACGGTGGCGGCGGACGGCTTCGACCGCGCGCTGATCCTGACCTCGTTCCACCAGTCCCCGCTGCCGCTGGCGCTGCTGCTGCGGCTGGCCGGGGTGCCGTGGATCGGCGGCATCAGCGACGACTACCCCGGCTCGCTGCTCGACCTGCGGCACCGCCAAGACGACGACGTACCAGAGGCGGCGCGGATGCTCGGGCTCGCCGCAGCGGCCGGCTTCCCCGCGTCCGTGGACGACACGCGGCTCGCGGTGCGCGAGCCGCTCCCGGACGTACGGGAGCTGACCGGCGAGCCTGCCCACGGACCCGAACCCGGAGCCGGCCACGGACGCGGCCACGGATCAAGGCCCGGCTACGTCGTCGTGCACCCCGGCACATCGGTGCCGGCCCGCGCCTGGCCGCCGGACCGGTGCGCGGAGGCCGTACGGCTGCTCGCGGAAGCGGGGTGGCGCGTCCTCGTCACCGGCGGCCCCGCGGAAAAAGACCTCACCGCCCGGGTGGCCGGCCGCGACGGGCGCGATCTCGGCGGGCGCACCGGCCTGCCCGAGCTGGCCGCCGTGCTCGGCGGCGCGGACGCCGTCGTCGCCGGCAACACCGGGCCCGCCCATCTCGCCGCCGCGGTCGGCACACCCGTCGTCTCGCTGTTCGCCCCGACCGTCCCGGCGGCGCGGTGGGCGCCGTACGGCGTGCCGACCGTGCTGCTCGGCGACCAGCAGGCGGCATGCGCCGGGACCCGGGCCAGCGAGTGCCCGGTGCCCGGTCATCCCTGCCTGTCGTCCGTACGCCCGAACGACGTGGTCGCCGCCGTCGCCGGTCTGTCCGAGGAACCGACGAGAGAGGCGACCACCTGATGCGGGTGCTGCTTTGGCACGTTCACGGCTCGTGGGCCACGTCGTTCGTCCACGGCCCGTACACCACGCTGGTCCCCGTCACTCCCGGCCGAGGGCAGGACGGGCGCGGCCGCCCCAAGACCTACGACTGGCCGGATCGCGCCGTCGAGGTCCCCGCGAACCGGCTGCGCGACGAGGACGTCGACGTCGTCGTGCTGCAGCGGCCGCACGAGCTCAGGCTGGCCGAGGAGTGGCTGGGCCGCCGGCCGGGCCGCGACGTGCCGGCCGTCTACGTCGAGCACGACACGCCCCGCCGCACGCCGGCGGACGCCGGGCTGCCCGACGAGGTGGTGCCCAACAGCAGGCACTTCCTGTCCACCCGAGCCGACATCCCCGTCGTCCACGTCACCCACTTCAACGACCTGTTCTGGGACTGCGGACGCGCCCCGGCGACCGTGATCGAGCACGGGGTCGTCGATCCCGGCTACCGCTACCAGGGCACGTGGCCGCGCGCCGGAGTGGTGATCAACGACCCGCTCCGGCGGGGCCGGGTCACCGGCACCGACCTGCTGCCCGCGCTGGCCCGCACCGTCCCGCTTGATCTGTTCGGGATGAACGTGGCCGAAGCGCCGCACCGCCTCGGCATCCCGCACGAGGCGATGTGGACGTTCGACGATCTGCCGCAGCGGCGCATGCACGCCGAACTCGCCGCCCGGCGGCTCTATCTGCATCCGTACCGATGGACATCGCTCGGCCTCTCGCTGATCGAGGCCATGATGCTCGGCCTGCCGATCGTGGCGCTGGCCACGACGGCCGCCACCGAGGCGGTCCCGCCGGCGGCCGGTGTCCTGTCCACCCGGGTCGACGCGCTCGCCGAGGCCGCCCGCGCGTTGCTCGCCGATCCACTGCGCGGCCGCCAACTGGGCAAGGCGGCGCGCGAGGCGGCGGTCGAGCGGTACGCGCTCGCCCGCTTCCTGCGCGACTGGCAGCGCCTGCTCGAGGAGGTAACTCGATGACCGCGACCGCGTTGCAGATCGCCATGATCTCCGAGCACGCCAGCCCGCTCGCCACCTTGACCGGGCTCGGCGGCGCCGACGGCGGCGGCCAGAACGTCTTCGTCGCCGATCTCGCCACGGAGCTGGGCCGCCAGGGCCACCAGGTCACCGTCTTCACCAGACGCGACGACCCGGACCTGCCGCCCATCGTCGAGCCGGCCCCTGGCGTGCGGGTCGAGCATGTCCCGGCCGGGCCGGCACGGCCGGTGCCCAAGGACCATCTGCTGCGCTGGATGCCGGACTTCGGGCGCTACCTGGAGCGCCGGTGGGCGGCCGATCCGCCGGACGTCGCGCACGCCCACTTTTGGATGAGCGGCCTGGCCACGTTGCGGGCCGCCGCCGGGCTCGGCATCCCGGTTGCCCAGACCTACCACGCGCTCGGAACCGTCAAGCGCCGGCACCAAGGGGACAAGGACACCAGCCCACCCGGACGCATCCGGCTTGAGCGGGCGATCGGCCGCGGCGCCGACGCGGTCATCGCCACCTGCGCGGATGAGGTCGCCGAGCTGACCCGCATGGGGGTGCCGCGCGGGCGTGTCTCGGTCGTGCCCTGCGGCGTGGACGTCGACCGGTTCTGTCCTGAGGGGCCGGCTACTTTTGACCCGGTCCCGGCCGCGGGCGGCGGGCCACGGCTGGTCGCCCTGTCCCGGCTGGTCGAGCGGAAGGGCGTCGATACGGCCATCGAGGCGCTCACCCAAATCCCCGGGGCCGAGCTCTTGGTCGCCGGCGGACCGCCGGGCGAAGAGATGGACGCCGATGCCGAGGTGCACCGGCTGCGGCTGTGCGCGAAGGAGGCCGGGGTCGCCGACCGCGTCCACTTCGTCGGCCGGGTGAGTCGCGATCGCGTGCCGGCGCTGCTGCGCTCCGCCGATCTGGCCGTCACGCTGCCCTGGTACGAGCCGTTCGGCATGGTGCCCCTAGAGGCGATGGCCTGCGGGGTGCCCGTGGTCGCCAGCGCCGTGGGCGGGCACCTCGACACCGTCGTTGACCACGTCACCGGCGTGCACGTGCCGCCGCGGCGGCCGGCCGAGACGGCCCGTCAGGTCCGCGATCTGTTGGCCCACCCGGTCCGCCGGGAGGCGTACGGGATCGCGGCGGCCGACCGGGCGCGAGTGCGGTTCTCGTGGACGCGAGTCGGCCGGGAGACAGCACAGGTCTACGAACGAATTCGAGCCTCGGGGGACATGAAATGAGCGCACCGGTCACCAGACCGACCAAGCCCGCCAAACCGACCAGACCGGTCAGACAGCACCGCCCAAAGGGGCAGAAGGGACAGATCTGTCAGAACTGCCAGAATGGGCAGGGCAGGCAGAACGGGCGGATCGGGGCCACGGGGGAAAGCACCGCCCCGGAGGCGACGGAGACGGGCCTCGAGGCGCTGGCCGACGCCGCGCTGCGGTTCCGTCGGTGGACTCCGACGATCACCGCATGGGGGCGCCGGCTCGCGGGGGTGCTCGACGGCGGCGGGCGGCTGCTCGTCTGCGGTAACGGCGGCAGCGCCGCCGAGGCGCAGCATCTCACCGCCGAACTCGTCGGCAAGTTCGACCGCGATCGCCGACCGCTGGCGGCCATCCCGCTGCACGGCGACAGTTCGTCCACTACGGCGATCGGCAACGACTACGGCGCGGACGACGTGTTCGCCCGGCAGGTGCGGGCGCACGGCCGGGCGGGCGACGTCCTCATCTGTCTGTCGACGAGCGGCCGCAGCGCCAACGTGATCGCCGCGGCGACGGCCGCCCGCCAGGCCAGGGTGACCGCGTGGGCGCTCACCGGTCCAGATGGCGGCCCGCTCGCCGCCGCCTGTGACGACACGATCCAGGTCGACGCCGCGGCCACCTCAACGGTGCAGGAGATCCATCTCGCCGCGATCCATCTGCTGTGCCGGACGATCGACGAGACGCTGGGGGTGCCGACGTGACCGCCCCGCTCGTCGTCGTCGGGGACACCCTGCTCGACATCGACGTCGCCGGCACCAGCCGGCGGCTGTGCCCCGACGCGCCCGTCCCGGTCATCGAGCAGGCGCACGAGCGGCCGCGGCCCGGCGGCGCAGGTCTCGCCGCGCTGCTCGCGGCCGCCGCCGGCAGAGAGGTCGTGCTGGTGACGGCGCTCGCCGACGACGAGCCGGGGCGGCGCCTGCGGTCGCTGCTCGACCGCCACGTCACGCTGGCGGCCTTCGACCTGCGGGGAGGCACCCCGAGCAAGCTGCGCATCCAGGCCGATGGTCAATCGGTTGCGCGGCTCGACGTCGGCGACGGCCGCGCCGTCGACGGGCCGGTCGGGTCGCGGGTGACCGACGCGCTCGGCGCCGCTGCCGCGATCCTGGTCTCCGACTACGGCAGAGGGGTGAGCGGCCATGCGGTCGTTCGCCGGCTGCTGGCCGCGCTGTCCGGCAGGGTGCCCGTCGTCTGGGATCCCCATCCGCGCGGTGCGCCGCCGGTGCGCAGGGCCCGCCTGCTGACGCCGAACGAGCACGAGGCGACCGAGCTGGCGCGCGGTGCCGGTGCGGACATCGGGGGCGCTGGCCTCGGACCGGCCGTCCGCCGCGCCCGGTACCTCGCCGCGACCTGGGAACTTGACGGCGTCGCCGTCACGCTCGGCGCGGCCGGCGCCCTGCTCTGCAACGGCGAGCCGACCCCGTTCCTCGCCCCGGCGGGCCGGGAACAGTCCGGCGACACCTGCGGCGCCGGGGACAGCTTCGCCGGCGCCGCCGCCGGGGTGCTCGCCGAAGGCGGCGGGCTCACCGAGGCGGTCAGCGCCGGGGTGCGCCACGCGACGGACTTCATCGCGGCCGGCGCGGCCGCCGGCGTCGCGGCCCGGCTGGCGGCGAACGCGCCGGTCGAGATCCCGGCCCAGCCGCCTCCTGACGTGTGGGATGTCGTCGAGCGCACCCGACGGTCCGGCGGCAAGGTGGTGGCCACCGGGGGCTGCTTCGACCTCCTGCACGCCGGTCACGTGAGCCTGCTCCGCCAGGCCCGCCGCCTCGGCGACTGCCTCGTCGTCTGCGTCAACTCCGACGAGTCCGTACGGCGGCACAAGGGTCCAGGGCGGCCGGTCAACTCGGCGGCCGACCGGCTGCGGGTGCTGGAGGCGCTCGCCGACGTCGACGCCGCAGTGATCTTCCATGACGACACGCCCGCGCCGCTGCTCGACCGGCTTCGCCCGGACATCTGGGTCAAGGGCGCCGACTACACGGCCGCCCAGTTGCCTGAGGCGCCGACCGTACGGGCCTACGGCGGCGAGGTGGTGCTGCTGCCCTTCCTCGAAGGCCGCTCGACCACCCGCCTGCTGGCGGCCGCCGGCCCGTCCGGCCAAGACCCCGGGGACACCGGCTCGACCGGCTCAACCGGTGCGACGGCAGCGACCGGCATAACCGGCGCGGGCGGGGGACCAACCGGCGGCGCAGCGGCCGCCGAGGAAGGGATGGCACGATGAGAGTCCTCATCACCGGCGGAGCGTCCGGCCTGGGCGCGGCCGTCGTCCGGCAGGTCGCCGACGAAGGCGGCCGGCCCCTCGTCATCGACCGGCGGCCGTTGGACGGCGACATCTCGCACGTCCAGGCCGACCTGGCCGATCGCCAGGCCGCCGAACGCGCCGTGCACCTTCTGGCGCGCGCCGCCGACGGCCTCGACGCCGTCGTGACGGCGGCCGGCGTCGACTCCTGCGGCCCGCTCGGCGAGGTGCCGGCCGACGACTGGGAGCGCGTCGTCCGCGTCAACCTCCTCGGCACCGCCGCGGTGGTGCGGGCCGCGCTTCCCTACCTGACCGCGGCGCCGAACGGCCGGGTGGTGACCTGCGCCTCCACGCTCGGCCTGCGGGCGCTCAGCGACGCGACCGCGTACTGCGCGGCCAAGTTCGGCGTGGTGGGCTTCACCCGCGCGCTGGCGGCCGAGACGGCGGGGCGGATCGGCGTCACCATGCTCGTGCCGGGCGGCATGGACACCGCCTTCTTCGACGGCCGCGCCGAGCAGTACAAGCCGCCGCCGGAGGCGAAGCTCAACCGGCCGGAGGACGTGGCCGCCGCGGTCATGTTCGCGCTGCGGCAGCCCCGCGGCTGTGAGATCCGCGAGTTGCTCATCTGCCCCTCAGAGGAACCATCGTGGCCCTAGGGCGGGTACCGGCGGCGCCATCCGCCACCGGGCGGCGGCCGGCGACGGCGCCGCACGCGCTGGTGCTGCGGGCGCTGGGCCTGGGCGACCTGCTGACCGCGGTGCCCGCCCTGCGGGCGCTGCGCCGCGACCTGCCCGGCCACCGGCTCACGCTCGCGCTGCCCGCGCCGCTCGCGCCGCTCGCCCTGCTGACGGGGGCGGTCGACGACGTGCTCCCCGCCGAGGGGCTCGCCCCGCTGCGGACGTACGGCGCGATCGACATCGCGGTCAACCTGCACGGCAGCGGTCCGCAGAGCCATCGGGTGCTGTCCGCGCTGCGGCCGCGCGTACTGCCCGCCTTCGGGCACCCGGAGTTTCCCGAGCTCGAGGGGCCGCCCTGGGATCCGGCCGAACACGAGGTCGAACGCTGGTGCCGGCTGCTGTCCGAGTATGGGTTGCGGCCCGATCCCGGCGACCTCGATCTCGACCCGCCAGGCCCGCCGCACACGCCGCCGCACACGTCGCCGGCGCCCGGCGCCGTGGTGATCCACCCGGGCGCGGCCTATCCGGTGCGGCGCTGGCCGGCCGGTCGCTACGCGGCGGTCGCGGCCGCGCTGCGCGCCGCCGGGCTCGACGTCGTGGTCAGCGGCGGCCCCGCAGAGACCCGCCTGGCCGGTCGCGTGGCCGCGCTGGCCGGGCTGCCGCCGGCCGCCGACCTGTCCGGGCGCACCTCTGTACTCGACCTCGCCGCCCTGGTCGCGGCCGCCCGCCTGGTGGTGTGCGGCGACACCGGAACCGGCCATCTCGCGACCGCCTACCGAACGCCGTCCGTGCTGCTGTTCGGCCCGGTCTCCCCGGCGCGGTGGGGCCCGCCGCCGCACCGCGCCGAGCACACGGTCCTTACCGGCCGCGCGGAAAGCGGCACCGGGCCCGACGGCGACCCGCACGCGACGACGCCGGATCCGGGGCTGCTGGACATCGACGCCGACCGGGTCGTCGCGGCGGCGATGGAGAGCCTTTCGAGCACCTCAGGGAGGATCTGATGTACCACCAGCGCGCCGTCGTCACCGGCGGGGCCGGCTTTCTCGGCTCACATCTGTGCGAAGGGCTGCTGGCCCGGGGCGTCTCCGTCGTCTGCCTGGACAACCTGCTGAC
>OBLR010000120.1_pt1 | contig 14873 bp, 12 predicted proteins | sample 1519891 | NCBI WGS metagenome assembly OBLR01 (sample SAMEA3113583, study PRJEB22503) | soil metagenome | reverse complement strand
CTCGCACGACGGAGAGGTATTCGTCCTGGTACACGACGCCCACGTCGCCGTAATCGGCCGGGAGCCCGGCGTCGTGCAGCAACCGCCGCTGGCCGGCCGTAACCGTATTTTGCGCCATCGCGTCGAGTTCGATGGTGAACGCGCTGTCCGGCGGGTTGGCGAAGAGGTCGGGTCGATCTTTGCGCAGATCGGCGTAGGCGCGAAGCCGGTCCGCGCGCCGATCATCGTCATCGGTGCCGGCGTCAGTGCCGATGCCGGTCAAAGTACGTCCCGCAAGTCCGTCTTGGGTTCACCTTCGACGGCGGCGACCTGCTCTTTGAGGGCGCGTTCGGCCGCCGCCATCCCGGGTATGTCCCCCAGCTCCTTGATCAGTTCTGCCCAGAACCTGCCGCCGGACTCCACCCACTCGTTGAGTATCTGAGTCTGCGCGTCCAGGGCGCCCGCGAACTGTTTGCGGTCCCGGCGGTCCCGGCGGGCGCGCAGCCCCAGTCGTACGGTCAGCCGGGCCGCCTCGGCGACGAACGGGGCGGCGACGGCCGCGGCCAGCGCCACCGCGAGGCCGTCCGGAGCGATCTCGCACTCGAGTACCGCGCCCGCCACCTCGACGCTGATGATCGCGGCGAATTCGCGGGCGCGATGGTCGGGCCGGCCCGGGCGGCGGCGCGCCGTGGCGATGCGTGTCGTCTCGCCGAGGAGGTCGAGGTAGGCGCGGACCACCGACGGGGCGCCGGCGTACGGGTCGTCGAACATGGCCAGCGGGTCGCCCAGCAACCGGCGCATGCGGCGCACGTACTCGTCCCACTGGTGGCTGTTTCGGATGTCCCAGACGTCCCGCATCGACAGCTTCGCAAAAGTGTCGAGGAACAGCGTCTCCTGGACGAAGTCGAACGCCGTCCCGCGGAGCAGTTGCGCGAGTTGCGCGGCCGATACCGGATCGCTGCCGCGCCGTACCGCCTCCCACTCCTGCAGGGCCGAGCGGTGCAACGCCTGACTCGGCGTCAGCGCCAGCGTCTTCAGGCCGGTCGCGGAATTGACGCTGTAGGCGAGGTCGATGAGCTGCTTCACCTCGGCGCAGAAGGCCCGTCCCCGGTCGTAGCGGCCCAGCGCGGGAGCGGTGCCCTCGGCGGTGACGAACTCTTTGTACAGCCGCTCGCGGGTGGCGAACTCGTTGCGCGCGGCGTAGTCGGCGCAACGTGCGGTGACGTCCGAGAGGCGGTTTTTGATCCGCAGCGCGGTGTCCAGGTCGGTGCCGAGATCGATGGCGAGGCGTGCCGCATCGAGGTTCACCAAGGTCAAGGCCTGGTTGGTGAACCTCGTGGCGAAGCGATGGCGGACCTGGTCTTGGTTGGCGCGGTCATCGGTCCACGAGAAACGCAGGCTGTGCACGTGCGACTCTTCGGCGGCCGCCGTCCACGCCTGCCAGCCGTGCTCAAGCAGGGTGTAGTTGGGCGTGGCCTGGTTCTCGAGGAAGGCCGGCGGATCCACAGGGGTTTGCTCGGTCAACAGCAGCTGGACGAGGGCTCCGGAGTTGAGCAGCGCCAAGAAGGCGTCCCGATCCGGCGTGCCCGGCACGAAGTCCTCGAAGACCAACGGGTTGTTGTAGAAAAAGGCGCGGTTGACGATGACCTGCGGACTGTTGACCAGCGCTCGGATGTATTCCGCGCGGACCTCCTGGCGCAACTGGGCCCGCACGTCGTTGAGCTCGAGCCCGTCCTCGAGCATGCGGCGGAGCAGGCCGGGGGGAACCCATTGGTTATCGAGCGACTGCGCCACCACTGCCATCGGGCTGAGCTCGTCGGGTGTGACTTTTTTGAACTGACCCATGACAAGGTCGGGCCCTTCGCATCATGACGGGTAGAAAGGTAACCGCCCCCGGTACGGTCACGTACGTAACTTACGGCAATGGTGCCATCGCGGGGGCCGGAAAAGCTCGGCCGGTGGCGGCCGGAGCGCAAGTCGTCGTGGCGAACGCGAACTGGCCCTAGCGTGCGGGCAGGCGGGCGAGGTCCGGTGCCGCGCGCTCGGCGGTGAGTGCGAGTTCGCGGGCGAAGGGCGCGATCTTGTCGCGGCTGAACCGCGCCGAGGGGACGGCGATGGTGATCGCGCCGAGCGCCCGTCCCGACTCGTCGTGCACGCAGCGGCCGATGGCCTTCACGCCGGTCTCGGTCTCTTCGAGGTTCAGGCCGTAGCCGCGGCGCCGTACCGTCTCCAGCGCCCGGCACAGCCGCTCGAACTCGGCGGGGGACATCGCGGCCTCGTCCGGGTCGTGGCCGTGATGGCCCCCGTCGTCACCGCTCGGCAGATACAGCTCGGCGAGTTCGGCGCGGCTGAGGGTGGCGAGCAGGGCCTTGCCGCCGGAGGTCCTGGTCGCGGGCAGCACGGTGCCGGCCCGGTCGCCGACGCGGAGGATCTGCGTTGACTCCACGCTGGCCAGGAAGCGGGTCTGGGTGCCGACCCGCACCATCAGGTTCACCGTCTCGCCGACCCGTTCGCACAGGGCCTCCAGGTGCGGCAGCAGCGCCCGGCGCAGCTCCTGCAGCGGCCGGTCCCGGACGGGCGGCGCTGACAGCGCCGGCCCCGGCAGGTAGCCGTGTTGTTCGTCCTGGGTGGCGAAGTCGCGATAGACCAGCATGGCCAGCAGCCGGTGCGCGGTGGACCGCGCGGTCCCGAGCTCGGCCGCGGCGTCGGCGACGCGCAGCCGCCCCTGGTCGCGCAGCAGCTGGAGGAGCCGCAGCGCATTGTCGACCGACTCAAGCGAGTACGGCGGCTTGTTCTTCACAGCAGAATCTTATTCCTCCATGTGGAACGGCTTTTTAGTGTGTGGGTTATGACCACGACCGATGGCCGCCGCGCCCAGGGCGCCGATATCGAGCCCGCCGAGCTGGAGCGGCTCTACGCCGACTTCGGCGCCGCACACCTCGTACCGCTGTGGACGCAGCGTGAGGACCTGATGCCCACCCAGCCGGCGCCGGACGCGAGACCGCACGTGTGGCGGTGGTCGACGCTTTACCCGCTGGCGGAGCGCTCCGGCGAACTGGTTCCGGTGGGGCGCGGCGGCGAGCGCCGGGCGATCGCGCTGGCCAACCCCGGCCTGGGCGGCCGGCCGTACGCCACCCCGACGCTGTGGGCCGCCGTCCAATACCTCGGCCCACACGAGGTCGCGCCCGAGCACCGGCACACCCAGCACGCCTTCCGCTTCGTGGTCGAGGGCGAGGGCGTATGGACCGTCGTCGACGGCGACCCCGTCGCCATGCGGCGCGGTGATTTCCTGCTCACGCCGGGGTGGCGGTTCCACGGCCACCAAAACGTCACGGCGGAACCGATGGCCTGGATCGACGGCCTCGACATCCCGTTCGTGCGCGGTACCGACACCGGGTTCTTTGAGTTCGGGTCCGAGGAGCTGACAAGTAAACAGACGCCGCGGGTTTCGCGGTCGGAACGGCTGTGGGGCCATCCGGGGCTGCGGCCGCTGGTGCGTCCGGGCCCGCACGTCAGCGCGCCGATCGCCGCCTACCGGTGGGAGCACACCGACCGCGCCCTCGCCGAGCAACTCGCGCTCGAGGAGGAGGGGTACGCGGCGACGACCGAGCCCGGGCACGCCGCCGTTCGCTTCACCAACCCGACGACCGGCGGCGATGTCATGCCGACGATGCGCGCGGAGTTCCACCGGCTGCGCGCCGGGGCCGCGACCGCGCCGCGTCGTGAGGTCGGATCGGCGGTCTGGCAGGTCTTCGACGGCGCCGGCTCGGTCGGCTTGAACGGCGCGGAACACCGGGTGGGGCGCGGCGACATGTTCGTGGTCCCGTCCTGGACGGCGGTGCGGCTGGCCGCCGATGCCGGCGGCGGCCTCGACCTGTTCCGCTTCAGCGACACCCCGATCTTCGAGAGCCTGCATCAAGATCGCGTGTCCATCGAGCCGGTGCCCGGCGCCGCCGCCGAGGACGCGCGGTGAACGATCGCCGTCTTGAGTGGCTCGCCGAGGGCACCGAAGTGTTCGGCCGCGAACTCGCCGCGCTGTCCGACGCCGCGCTTGACGCGCCCAGCCTGCTGCCCGGCTGGACGCGGCGGCATCTTCTCGCGCACGTCGGCCACAACGCCCATGCCCTCATGCGGCTGCTGCACTGGGCGCGTACGGGCGAGGAGACGCCGATGTACAAGGACGCCGCCGCGCGGGACCGGGAGATCGCCGAAGGCGCCGCGCTCGCCCCGTCCGCGCTCCGGGATCTGGTCATCACCTCGGCCGCTGAGCTGCGGCAGGCCATCGACTCGCTGCCCGAGCGGGCCTGGTCGGCCGAGGTCGTCACCGCCCAGGGCCGTACCGTCCCGGCCACCGAGGTCCCGTGGATGCGCTGCCGGGAGGTGTGGGTGCACGCGGTCGACCTGGACGGCGGGGTCTCGTTCGACCGGTTCCCTGCGGCCATGCTGGACGAGCTGATCGACGACATCACGACGACCTTGCAGCGCAGAGGTCAGCCGCCCGCGCTGCTGGTGGAGCCCACGGACCGGACCCGGCGGTGGCGGGTGGACATCGACGGGCAGCCGCCGGCCACCGGCCGCGTCCGCGCCCCGGCGAAGCAACACCCGGGCTCCGCCGCCCCGGCAGTGCCCGAGCTCGGCCGCTGGCTGTGACGCAGGTGGCAGCGACGCCTATGGGAGTGGCGTCTACGGCGTTGGCGCCGATGGATGTGGCGTGGCGGGAGAGCAGCCGCGATGTCCGATGACGCGACGGACGTCCTGGTGGTCGGCGGCGGCATCGGCGGCCTGGCCGCCGCCTTCGCGTTGCGGCGGGCCCGCCACCAGGTGCGGGTGCTCGAACAGGCCGCCGAGTTCGGCGAGGTCGGCGCCGGCCTTCAGCTCGCGCCGAACGCGACCCGCGTGCTGCGCGAGTGGGGCCTGCTGGATGAGGTCGTGGCGACCGGAGTGCTCCCGCGGCGGCTGGTCCTGCGGGACGCGCTCACCGGTGACGAGCTCACCCACATGGACGTCCGGGGTGACTTCGAGCGGCGCTATCGGGGCCCGTACGTGGTGGCGCACCGCACCGACCTGCACCGGATCTTGCTGGAGGCCTGCCGCGACAGCGGCGTCCTGCTGGAGACGAACCGGCACGTCCTGCGGGTGGAAACGACCGGGGACGGTGTCGTGGTGCACGGCGCCGACGGGACGATCTGCCGCGGTGCCGTGGCGCTCGGCGTGGACGGGCTGAACTCGACGTTGCGCCGCGCCGTCGTGGACGACGAGCCGGTCAATTCCGGATATGTCGCCTACCGGGGCACGCTGCCGCTAGACGCGGCGGCCGCTGATGTCGAGGCGGACGCCATGGTGATCTGGATCGGGCCGGGACGGCACTTCGTGCAGTACGCCCTGCGCCGTGGCGAGGTTCTCAACCAGGTGGCGGTCTTCCGCAGCCCGGCCTTCGCGCGCGGCGAGCCGGAGTGGGGCACGCCCGATGAGCTGGACGCCGCGTTCGCCGACTCCTGCGATCACATCACCAAGTCGCTGGTGTCCATGTGGCGGGATCGGCGCTGGCCGATGTACGACAGGGAGCCGATCGACCGCATGACCGGCGGCCGGTTGATCCTCCTCGGCGACGCGGCCCATCCGATGTTGCAGTACCTGGCCCAGGGCGCCTGTCAGGCCATCGAGGACGCGCATGTCCTCGCGGCGCAGGCGGCGAGGCACGCCGCCGGCGGGGGACGGGTGGACTGGCCGGCGGCGCTGGCGGCCACCGAGCGCGTCCGGGCCCCGCGGGTCGCACGAGTCCAGAACGCCGCGCGCCTTTGGGGAGAGATCTGGCACGTCGACGGCGTTGCCCGGCTGATCCGCAACGAACTGTTCACCACCCGCGTGCCGCAGGATTATCGGTACCTCGACTGGCTATACGGGGTGTAGGCGGCAATTCTCCATGCTTGCCGCATTCGGTCGGCCGGTGAAATTGTTCCTTCATTGGGGATCATGTCACCATGGTGTTATCCCGTTCCCCGGCGAGGAGGCGCGTGAAATGTGGCTTATTAATAAGTCAAGCGATAGGGATACGTTAACGGCGGACACCACGAATGTGGCCAAAACCACGGGTCTGGCCGCTGTGCTTACGAGCCTCGGGGCTCCCGTGGTTTCGATACTCACCGGCATCGAGGCGAACGACCGCGCCGTACAGATCACACTCATCGGCGCGACCGCGGTCGTCTTGGCCGCTGCGGCCATCGCGTGGGCGATCGTCGCCGCCGCGGATCTACGCGCCCGCGCGGCCGGAGAGGCGGCGAAGGCCGCCGCGAGCGGCGCGCGGGACAGCACGGTCATGTCGAAGCTGCGGCAGGCGGGTGTCGGCGTGGATCGCTGCCTGAAAATGCTCGCGAACACGCCAAGCTCGCCGTCTTTTGGCACCGTCCTCGCCGAGGTGCGCGCCCACCTCGCGGTGGCGCGCGATCAAAGCGACGATTCTTCGGCGCTGGCGGAATGTGAAACCATGGCCAACGGTTTGATCGACGCGATGCCGCTGGATCTGGATGACGAGGTGGTCGTCCAGGCCACCAAGGAAACTTTGACGGCGCTGAAGATAAACATCCTGAGGGCCACGGTCTCCTTGACCAAGATTTGAGCCGATCGATCGGATCGGTCGGGTGATCAGCCCACGGCCGCGCCGAAGCGAACAGCGCCGTCGGGTATGCCGTCCCGGCCGGGGGCAAGGGACAGCCCGGTCCCGACGGCCGTCCACGGGACCCCGTGGACCACGCCCTGGCCATGGGTCACGTCGTCCGGCGCCCCCACGTACAGATGATCTTGGTAGGCGGCGACGGCCGTGCCGAACCCGTCGCCCGCCTCGACCGGCTCCGCCACCCGCGCCTGGGTGACGAACACATCGCTTGGCCCCGGTGCGACCAGGCTGTCTCCAAATATCTGCACCGCGCCCGCGTCGACCGCGGCGCCGGCGTCTTCGCGCGGAACGCCGACCACGATCGCCGTTCCCACGTCGTCGCCGCGCCACGGTCCGCCGAGCGCGAGGACGGAGCCGAACCCGTCGCCGGCCTCCGACTGGTCGGCGACATCTGGGCTGTTTTGATGGACGCTCCACCGCGGCGGTAGCGGAAGCTCGTCGTCATCGGTGCCGAAGTAGTGGATCATTCCCGAGTCGGCGGTCGTGCCCTCGTCCTCGCCGGGCGTGCCCACCACGAGCTTCACGTGCGACGGGCCGTCGTGTTCGCACTCGGACGCGAGCACGAGGGCCGCCCCGAACCGGTCGCCGGCCTCGGGCGCGCCGTCCACTCCCGCCGTGTCCTGCGAGAGCAGTGTGTCGCCGGTGAGGTCTCGTACGACGTGCACCATCCCCGGGTCCGGCGTGCCACCGAAGTCCTCGCCGGGGGCGCCCACCGCCATCGTCAGGCCGCGCGTCCCCGACACTGGGCAGCTGAAGCCGCCGGGACCCTGGAAGACGCCGACGGCCTGCCCGAACCGGTCGCCGGCCTCCACGTCGCCGGAGATGCCGGGGCTGTCCTGGTGGACGGATCCGGTGGCGGCGACTCCGCCCGTCTCCGGATCGAACGTGACCACACCGGCAAGACCGGCGTCCGCCGTCGTGCCGATGTCCTCGCCCGGCACGCCGTACGCGACGACCGGGGCCAATCCATCGTCGGTCCGCGTCTCGTTGGGGCCGACGGCGGCGCCGAACCGGTCGCCCGCCTCCGGTGTTCCGGCGATGCCCAATGTGGCCTGCCGAAGCACGAGGCCGGGACGACCGGCGCCGAGCCCGTCGGCCGACCCATAGATCACCTGGACGATGCCGGCGTCCTCGGCCGAACCCACCGACTCTTGGGGCACGCCGACGACGAGGTCGGTGTACTGGTCGGCGTCGACCCGCATCGCGTGCACGACCGCGCCGAACTGATCGCCGGCCTCGGGGGTGTCTCCGACGCCGGCCTGGCCCTGGGCCAGTACGTCGCTGTGCCCGGTGCCCGAGTCGTCCCCGTAAAGCACGTTGATCCGCCCCGCGTTAGTCGTGCCGCTCACCGTCGCCGCCGAATCGCCGATCACGAGATCGCCGCAGGTGTCCCCGTCGAAGTCGGCCCCGCCAAGTAGGCACGCCGCCCGGGCGGTGGTCCGCGCCATGGCCGGTCCGGGAACGGCCGCCGTCATCACTATGGTGACGACCGTCGCCGCGGCCGACGCAATGGTGATCGTTGATCTCCGCATGCCAGTCCTTCCGCCCCAGAACCCCGTTGGCCTCGCAGAAGGGGACGACCGGCCGGGCCATGCGGATGGCCGGAAAAGGCTTGCCGGCCACATGCGGCCAGACCTCGGGACCGGTAAAGCGGTCAGGGGCCGCGGTCAGCGTCGGTCGCCTCGTCGGCCAGCTTCGCGGCGATCGCGTAGTCGACGTGGACGTCCCGATATGTGATCTGCACCGCGACCTCGTCGGGCAGGTTGGTCCGGACGCTGCCGGAGGTGGACGCGTCGGCGGCGTCGCCGGTGAACTCGACGGACTCCTCAGGCGCCGTGAGAAAGCGCAGCTCGTCGGCCCGCACGGTGGCCGTGAAAAGGATGTCGGCCGATCTCCGGCGGGATGGCTCCGGATACTCGCCGGACATGATCACTTGCCTCCCCCCTGCATCTGTTCGAGCACCCGTTTGAGGCCGGCCACAGACTCCTGGGCATCACGAAGAGCGCTTTGGAGCGCATCGTCCGGCTCCTGATCGTCGCCGCCGCCGCCACCATCCCGGCCGCCAGCCCCTTCGGCGGCCTTGCCCGCGCCCTCGGCCGCCTGGCCGGCGGCTTCGCCCACCCCGCGGACGGCTTCGCCCACCCCGCGGACGGCTCCGCCGGCCTCCTGACCGACGTCCTGGACGGTCTGGCCCGCGCCCTCGCCGACGTCCTCGACGGCCCGGCCCGCGCCTTTGCCAACCCCTTCCACGGCTTCGCCGGCGCCTTTGCCCACGCCCTCGACGGCCCCGCCGGCGCCCTTGCCGACGTCTTCCACCGCTCCGCCCGCGCCCTTGCCGACCTCCTCGACGGCCCCGCCGGCGCCTCTGCCAAGCTCGCCCACGGCCTGGCCGGCGCCTTTGCCGACGTCTTCGACGGCCCCGCCGGCGCCCTTGCCGAGCTCGCCAACCGCTTCACCGGCGCCCGCTCCGATGCCGCGCGCCGCCGACTCCACGCCCCGCCCAATATGCTGCAAGATCTCGGGGTTGCGATCGAGTGTGGTCAGGACGCGGTCGACGATTACGGCCACGTTGTCCAGCCGGACCTCCAGCAGCGCCTGCGCCTCAACGCCCTTGATCTCAAGGTTGACCTTGCCGAGGAACACGTCCGCGCCGACGGTGAGTTTGAGCAGGTCGAGCACGGCGGCGGACAGCGATACGTGCGCTTCGAGGTTGTCGAGCTCAAAGGCGATCTCGTCCACTTTGACCGTCGGAACGTTGAGGTAGACATCCGGCCCTTCGCCCGAGGCCGGCCTTACCGGCGCGCCGTCAGCACGGACCGTGTCCTGCGTGCCTTCCCTCACGTGCTTAGCCGAACCCTCAGCCATGTTTCCCCCCGAGCGGACATCCCCCGCCCCGACAAGCGACCACATAGGCGGTCAAAAACCCTTACACCCTCCCGCTACCCTCGCCCTGACCGGCAAAAACGCGCAGGCCAGGGCCGCCGCGGCCCGGTGGGTCAGCGGCCGCCGCGCAGGAAGCGGGCAGCGAGCGGCGCCGCGGCGTTCGCCCCGCTGCCGCCGCCCGGCACGAGGGCGGCGAAGGCCAGGTCGCCGGTGAAGTCGATGAACCACGCGTGCGCCCCGGCGTCGGCCGAGCCGTACTCCGCGGTGCCGGTTTTGCCGGACACCCCGGACGGCAGCCCGGCGCGCGCGGCCGTACCGTCCGTGACGACCGCGCGCATCATCGAGCGGAGCGCCGCCGCGTGCGCGATGGCATGCCGGGGCTGCACCGGGTCGCCGCGCTCGGCGATCAGCCGGGCAGCCACCAGCCGCGGTGGGCGCCAGGTGCCGTTCGCCGCCGCCGCGGCGACCAGCGCCATGCTGAGCGGGCTGGCCTGCACCCTGCCCTGCCCGAAGGCGGCCTCCGCGAGTTCGGTCGTGCCATCGGGGACGGGGAACTCGCCGCGGGCGGCCGGTACACCGGGAGCGAGCGGGCCGCCGAACCCGAACGCACGCGCCGTCGCCGCGAGCCGGTCCGCCCCCACGCGGTCGGCGGCCAGCCGGGCAAAGGTCGTGTTGCATGAGTCGGCGAACGCCCGGCGCAGCGACGTCCGGCCGAGGTTCACCCCGCGGATGGTGCGCTCGCCGACGTGCGCGACGCCGGGGCAGTCGACGGAGGTTGTCGCGCTCATCCCGTCGGCGAGCAGAGCGGCGGCGGTGACGACCTTGAACGCCGAACCCGGGGGATAACGGCCGAGGAACGCGGCGCGGCCGGCGTCGAGCCGGTCGGCCACCGCGAGTATCTCGCCGGTCGATGGCCGTACCGCCACGATCGCGGCCGGTTCGCTCATCGCGGTGACGGCCCTGTCCGCGGCCGCCTGCAGCCGCCGGTCCAACGTCGTACGGGTCCGGTTCGCGCGGCGTCCCGGGAACGTCTTGAGCCGCTCGCTCCGCGTCCCGTTCGCGGCCTCGATGACCCAGCCCGGGCGGTCGGTCCCCGGCTCGACGAATCGCTTGGCGAGCTCATCGAGGTACGGCCTGGCCGTGGTGCCGGCGGGCAGTGGCCGGCCGGTGCGGTCGACAAGCCGCTCCCCGCCAGTCCCGCCGCGGCGGGTCAGCTTCACGAATCCGCCGGCCCCCAGCTTGGGGTGCAGGGTGGCCGGCGACCACACGACCAGCCAGTTGCGCCCCGGCCGCGCGAGTTCGAGCGTCGAGCCGTACGACCAGGTGCCGACGCCGGTGAGCTCGCGCGTCACGGTGAAATCGACGTGGGCCGAGTTGGCCCGCCGCACCACGCGGCCGGGCGCGAAGCGTACCGACGACTCCCGCAGCGCCGTGGCGAAGTCCTCGTGCCGCCGCACGAAATCATCCGGCGGATCGGCGACCAGCCGCTCCATGCCGGATAAGTCGCCGCGCTCCCAGCCGGCGAAGTAGTCGATCGCGACCTGCTCCGGGCTTTTGCCGCCGCGGTCATCGGCGGTGGCCCCGCCTCGCGGCGCGCCCGCGTCCCCCGCCCGGACGTCCAGCAGCAGCAGCGCACAGCCATCCGCGGACAGCACCATCGCGATGAGCATCGTCAGCACGACGACGGATCCCCGCATCCCCCGTACCTCCAGGCTCCGGTCCGCCGACCGACCGGCTCGCCGCGATCGTCGCATGCCGGGCACATCAGGGGATAGGGCGACGACCCGCGGCGCGCGTCATCGCGGGTCATCGCCGCACCACAGACCACGGATGGCCATGGTCGGTCAGCATCGACGCCGGGACGCCGGGACGCCGGGACGCCGGGACGCCGGCTTTCCGCGCTCGCGCCCCACCGCCGTTGGGCCCGCACCGGTCGGCTACCAGACGCAGCCGAGATGCTCGCTGTCTTCCCAGCCGCCCACGGAGGGATTGTCGGTGATGCCTTCCGCGCGGTACCCGCGGCCGCTGGTCGGCCAGCCGTCGACGTCCTTCCACACCCGATAGATGGGCCTGGCGCCCGCGCCTTGGACGAGGCCGCAATCCATGAACACGGCCGTCGGCGTCGGGCCGCGCCAGCGCGGTCGCTCCACCCCCAGCGGAGGGTCGCTGCTGTGGGTGTAGAGGCGGTTTTCGTCCAAGCCCCGGCAGCGACGGTTGCCGGCCGTGCACACGAAGCCGTTCACCATCCGCGCGCCGGGGATGTCCGCGCTCGGCGGATAGGCGGCGCCCACGGTGCGGGTGCCGGCGCCCTCGTGCAGCGTCCACACGTTGGTGGGGCCTTCGGTGATGGAGAAGGTCACCGGCTGCCACCGAGACCAGTAGATGTTCACGGGGGTGCCGAGCGGCTGCCGGCCGCCGACGCCGTCCTGGCGGTTGACGACCTGGTAGTTCCGCGCGATCTCATGGTGGTCGGCGCAGGTGAATCCCGCCTGCGCCAACACCGCGCAGGCCTCGAGCCGCTCCCGGTTCCGGACGTCGGGCACGGTGTTGGAGTCGCTGTAGAACGTGAGCGTGACCGGCCGCTTGATGTCCTGGCGCGTGCTCCGCGGCGGATCCTGCTGGTAGACCGTGCGCGGCTGCTGCCCTGTGCCGGCGGCGGTCCGGCCCTCCTGAGGCACGCATTGGAAGCCGTCGGTCTCCACCTGAGCGCACGCCTCGTCGACGTTCCTGCCGACATACCGGCCGACCTCGCCGTTCCCGGCGTAGTAGAGCAGGCGCGCCGTGTCGCCTTCGCTCGCGATCGTCCCCGCCCCCGGCCGCTGGTCGTACACCTCGCCCGGCTGGTGTGCGCCCGAGGCGGCCAGGCCGGGGGCCGCCTGACAGCGCAACGTGTACTTCCTGAGCCGCCCGCATGCTTCGCCCTGCGACTGGCCGCGTACGTCCGGCATGGTGAAGGTGTCCGGATAGGTGATGGTGACGGTCGTACCGGGTGCAGCCGTGCCGCCGGGCGGGTCTTGGCTCACGACGACGCCGACCTGGTCGGGGTCGATCGCTCCGGTGGGATCGGTCTGCGGCCGGCAGCGGAACCCGGCCTTCTTGATGAGCCGGCAGGCGTCCTCGTGCGGCAGCCCGAGCGCGGAGGGCACCTGTCCGGGCCGTACCGAGTCGCGTCGCGGCGGCCCGTCCGACCGGCCCGGCGCCTGCGGGATGCCGGGACGCGGTCCGAGCCCGGGATGTGCCGGGCCGCCCGTCCTGGCGGGGCCGCGCTGTTGTGGACCGGGCGCCTTGTCGGCCCGGTGGTCGCGCCCGTCGGCGTCGACGATCAGGGCGTACGGGTCGTACTGGTTGTTGGCCCAGACATGGCCCCCGCTCACCTGAAGGTCGAAGTCGCGACCGTTTCCCTTGGGGACGCGCAGGTGCCGATCGACCGTGCCGGTGGCGACATTGACCCGCCACAGGCGCGAGCCCGTGTAGTCCGGCACGTAGGCGTACGTGCCGAGCATCACCGGCGCCCCCAGCAGGGTGGCGTACGGGACAGAGAGCGACTGCCGGACGACGCGTCTGGTGCGCGGATCGAGGGCGGCGAACCGATGGGTGGCGTTGTCCACGGCCAGGACATGGCGGCCCGCCCCCCGCCACGAGCCCAACACGACCCTGTCGCCGGCGAGTCCGAGCGCGCCGATGAGGTTCGGCCGATCGGAGTCCACGACGTACACCTTGCCCATCCGCGTCACGGCCACCGGATGGCCGTCGGCGACGGTGATCCCGCCCAGCGCCTTGCCGAGCCCGAACCGGCGCACCTCGCGCCCGGCGCTCATCTCGACGATCTCGTCGCCTTCCGTCAGGATCCACAACGAGTCACCGTCGGGGACGGCGGCGCGGATACCCCCTCGAACCGGAACGAGGGACGGCGGTGTCGAACGGCCCGGCGGCGGAAGCTGCTGGACGGTGCCATTCCCCGCGTTGACGAGATAGCCGCCGGACTTCGTGGCGATCGCCTCGAGCCCCTTCGCCGGCGGCCGCCCGCCGCTCGCCATTGGACGGGAGGACTCCATGGTGGCGCCGTCGATCAGGGTGACGTGACCGGTCTGCTCGTTGATGGCCACGATCCGGCCGTCCGGCAGCCGTACGGTCCGCACCCGCTCGGTGCCCGTGGCGACCGGCCCGGACTCGGCATCGGCCTGCCCGGTGGCGCCGTTGACGCGGACGATCGTGTGCCCGCGCGTCAAGGCGGCGGAACCGTCGCCAAGCAGCGGCCGGGACACCGAGTAGCCGACGCCGGCCCCGACGGCGAGCACGGTCGCCAGCACGACCATCGAAAGCATCGCGCTGCCGGCCCGGCTCGCCGGGCTGGACGGGAGGCGCGGCCGGGCTAGCCGGCGTAGTCCGCTCATGATCTACCTCGGGAGACGGGTAAGGAGAGAGTCAACTCTATTGCCGAGGAAACGGTGGCGGCATGGCACGCCCTTCCCAAAAATGTCTTCTGAGAGATGACCGTGAAGGGCTGAAAATCGATGAATGACGACACAGGCCTGACGGTCGTGGCGAAAGGGGCGAGACGGCACCTGGCCGCGGGCGAGTCTTTGACCTTCGGCAGGGCCGCGACCTGCACGATCTGCCTCGATCCCCACGACATGGCGATCTCTCGCCTGGCCGGTGAGGTGCGGCGGGTCGGCGAGGTCTGGTTCGTGGCGAACCGCAGCGGCATCCGGCAACTCGCGTTGGTCGACCGGTTCGGGCTGCGGCATGTCCTGGCACCGGGCCGGCGCGACCCCATCGAGGGCCGGGTGCGGGTGATCGTGGACGGCACGCGGACGACGCACGAACTCGTCTTCGAGGGGCCGCTGCCGGGCGGCGAGGAGCCGGCGACCGGGGCGCCCGAGGCCGAATCGGGGCTGCCCACGCTGGCCGGCCAGAACGTCATGCTCAACGACGCGGACCGGCGTGCCCTGGTGGCCCTGTTCGCCGGGTACCTGTACGAGGGCCGGCGATATGACCCGAGCCCGAAGTCGTACGCCGCGGCGGCGGCCCGTCTCGGCTGGCCGCGTACGACCTTGGTGAAGCGGGTCGAATACATCCGCACCCGGCTCACCAACGCCGGCGTCCCCAACATGCAAGGGTGGAACGCGCTGAGCGCGCTCGCCGAGTACGCCCTCACCACCGGGCTGATCAAGCGCGACGACCTGCGGCTCATCGGCCGGCGGCCCGGCGAGTAGCCGACCGGTGCGGAGCCAACCGCCGGGGAAGCAACCGCCGGATCAACCGGCGGGCGACCAACCGCCGGGGAAGCGGCACTCGTACGCTGAGCGCGGCCCGCAGGCGGCGGAGCGGCGGCGAC
>OBLR010000118.1_pt1 | contig 14973 bp, 14 predicted proteins | sample 1519891 | NCBI WGS metagenome assembly OBLR01 (sample SAMEA3113583, study PRJEB22503) | soil metagenome | reverse complement strand
GGCGGAACAGCTTGAATTGGTGGCTGTCCCGGCGGTGGACACCATTACCGGTCAGCGCGGAGACTGGCTGAAGATCCCGGATGTCGTAGTTGTGACGCGGGATGCCTACGAGGCCCAACCGCAAGAGTACGACGTCGCAGACGTTTCGCTCGTCGTGGAGATCAGTGGCAGTAAGCAGAGCCGCAAGCGCGACTCCGGGACGAAGCTCGACGACTATGCGGAAGTCGGGATCAAAAATTACTGGATCCTCGAACTGGAGCCGCGCCCCAAGCTGACGGTGTTCGAGCTAAAGGCCGGGAGCTACTCGCAGGTCTACGCGTCCGACGGCCTTTGCGTCTCACCCAACCTTTCGGGATCGAAATCGATGCTTCGTGACTCCTCAACGCCCCGGGCACTTGACGCGGGGGGTCACCCGCCGTCTGGAGCCTGGTTCAGGCCGGCAGGGCGTAGCGGCCGTCGGTGAGCGGAGCGACGAGGCCGTCGGCGATGAGGCCGGCGAGGGCGCGTTCGCGTTGAACGGCGTCGGACCAGACGATGTCGAGGGCGATCTTGTCCACCGGTCCCGGCGCGCCCCGTAGTACGTCGAGGAGGCGGCCGCGGCACTGGCGGTCGGTGCCCGCGTACGTCTGACCGCGCCGGGGCGGGCCGTCGTGTGGCGGGCGTCCGGCCAGCAGCCACGCGCAGGACGCGGCGACGGGGCAGTCGACACAGCGAGGTGTACGGGCGGTGCAGACGAGCGCGCCGAGCTCCATCATCGCGACGGACCAGCGGGCGGCCACCGGCGGGTCGGGCGGGAGCAGCGACTCGGCCAGCTTCACTTCGGCGGCGGTCTGGGCCGTGGGCGGGTATTCCTTGCCCGCGACGAGCCTGGCCAGCACCCGGCGGACGTTGGTGTCGAGCACGGCGTGCCGCTGCTGGTAAGCGAAACTCGCCACCGCCGCCGCCGTGTATGAGCCGATCCCCGGGAGCGCGCGCAGCGCGTCGTATGAGGAAGGCACTCGGCCGCCGTGCCGCTCCACGATGGCGCCGGCGCTCTCGTGCAGCCGCAGCGCCCGCCGCGGATAGCCGAGCCGACCCCAGGCGCGGACGGCGGCGCCCGACGGCTCGGCGGCCAGGTCGCGCGGGGCCGGCCAGCGCGCCATCCATTCCGTCCAGACCGGCAGCACGCGCGCGACCGGCGTCTGCTGGAGCATGATCTCGCTGACCAGTACGCCCCACGGGGTGGTGCCGGGCCGGCGCCACGGCAGATCACGGGCGTTGGCCGCGTACCAGTCGAGTACGGGCGTGACATATCGCGAGTCGAGCATGACGTCTTAGATCGTCGCACGGCGGGTCGTCGCCGCTCGCCATGATCGGAAAACCATACTGTACGTGAGGGGGTGGACGCCATGGGTGATCGCGGTAGGGATTCCACCGAGGCGTACTGGCGACGGCGGGCGATCGCGCTGGGTGGCGTGCTGACGCTGGCCGGGCTGGTCGCGTGGGGCTGCGCCGGGGGCGGACAGCATCCGGCGGAGCGGCGATCGGTGCACAACGCCGCCGCGCTCGCCTCGCCGGGCGCGCACTCGGTGCCGGCCGTCGTCCCGACGGCGACCGTCACGGTGACCACCAGGACGACGGTACGCCCGATCGCGCCCAGGAAGACGGTCGACGCCTGCGAACCGCGCGACATCGTCTTCGGCTTCAGGGCGACGAAGACGGCGTACGCGGGCAAGGACCTGCCGCGCTTCCGGCTGACGGCCGTGAACACGGGCCGGCGCGTCTGTAGATTCGGCGTCGGGCCGAAAGAGCTCGAGGTCAAGATCAGCTCGGGCTTGGACCGGATCTGGACGAGCGCCCAATGTGCGCGCGGCTCCGGTTCGTCGAGCCAGATGCTGCGGCGCGGCGTCCCGTACATCACGACGGTCGTGTGGGACCGCAAACGATCATCGGCCGGCTGCCGGAGCCCGCGTGTCGCCGCCCGTCCCGGTGTCTACGTCGCCGCGGTCAAGGCAGGCACGATCAAGGTCAGGAAGCAGGTCTTCCGCCTGCGCTGACCACACTCAGACGTAGCGTTCGAGGATGGATGACTCGGCCAGGCGCGACAGGCCCTCGCGCACGCTGCGAGCGCGGGCCTCACCGACGCCGCCGACCGCCTGGAGGTCGTCGATGCTGGCCGCGAGCAGCTTCTGCAGGCCGCCGAAGTGCTCGACGAGCCGTTCGACGACGAGGTTGGGCAACCGCGGCACCTTGGCGAGCAACCGGTAGCCCTTGGGGCTCACCGGCAGATCGAGCGCGTCGTTGCCGGAAAAGCCCATGACTTCGGCGACCGTCGGCAGGTCGAGCAGTTGGTTGGCGGACAGCACGTCGAGGGCGGCGAGCGCCTCGTCGACGCCGCGGCCGCGCGGGCCGCCGGGCCGGTAGTCGCGGGCGATCAGCTCCCGGTCCACGTCGACCCCGGACACCAGCTCGTCGAGCTGCAACGACAGCAGCCGACCGTCGGTGCCGAGCTCGACGACGTAACCCTCGATCTCGTCGGCGATGCGCCGGACCATCTCCAGGCGCTGCACGACCGCGCTGACGTCCCGTACCGTCACCAGGTCTTCGATCTCCAGCGCGGACAGCGTGCCGGCCACCTCGTCCAGCCGGAGCTTGTAGCGCTCAAGCGTGGCCAGCGCCTGGTTGGCCTTGGACAAGATGGCCGCGGAGTCTTCCAGCACGTAGCGGACGCCATCGAGGTAAAGGGCGATGATCCGCATCGACTGGCTGACGGAGATCACCGGAAAGCCGGTCTGCTTGGCGACCCGCTCCGCGGTGCGGTGGCGGGTGCCCGACTCTTCGGTGGGGATGGCGGGGTCGGGCACCAGGTGCACGGCGGCCCGCACGATGCGCGAATAGGAGTCGTCGAGGACGATCGCGCCGTCCATCTTGGCGAGCTCACGCAGCCGAGTCGCGGAGAACTCGACATCGAGCTCGAAGCCGCCGGTGCTCAGCTCGGCGACCGTGCTGTCGTAACCGAGCACGATCAAGCCGCCGGTGTGCCCGCGCAAAATCCGCTCCAGCCCGTCTCTGAGGGCGGTGCCCGGGGCGACAGCGGCGAGCGTTACCCGGCGTCGCTCGTCTTGACTCTTTAGCTGTACTGGCACGAGACCCCCGCAGGTCGCTCGACGGCGCTCATTTTACCGAGGCCACGTCCCGACCGGCCCATTCCAGGTGCCATTCGTGGACGAAGCCAGGTGTTATCCAACTCTGCGCGACTTCAAGTCTCTGTAAAAGCCACCTGCAGGGCCTGGTTGAGACTGTCCACCTCGATGACCCTCATTCCCGCGAAGCCGTGCGACCGCTCGTTACCCGACGCCATGTTGCCCTCGCTGGGAGAAACCCCGGCGGCCGTGACCTCCCCGGCGGCCGCGGCGGTCTTGTCTTCCGGGTGCCGCGGCCGCTTCAACGGCGTCACCTCGCCCAGCTCAAGCGCGCCACGGGGTACGACGGCGCAGGTGAAGCCGAGCCGGCCCGCCTCGCCGAGCCGGCGTCGGACGCCCGGCACGGCGCGGACCTCGCCGGCGAGCCCCACCTCGCCGAGCGCGATGAGGTTGGGGGACAGGGCCTGCTCCACCTTGGAGCCGGCGACGGCCAGCGCGACGGCGAGGTCGACCGAGGTCTCGGTCAGCCGGACCCCGCCGACCGTGGAGGCGTAGACGTCCTGCTGGTGCATCGCGATGTGACAGCGCCGGCCAAGCACCGCGAGCACCATGGCAACCCGGGCCGACTCCAGACCCGACGTCGCCCGCCGCGGGCTGGGCAGGAACGACTCGGCGACGAGCGCCTGCACCTCGGCAACCAACGGCCGTCGCCCCTCGAGCGTCACCGTCACGCAGGTGCCCGGCACCGGCTCGGCGCGCCGGGTGAGAAACAGTCCGCTCGGATCGGGCAGCCCGACGATGCCCATCTCGGACAAATCGAAGCAGCCCAGCTCGTCGGTCGGGCCGTATCTGTTCTTCACCGCGCGGATCATGCGCAGCCGGCTGTGCCGATCGCCTTCGAAGTAGAGGACGACGTCGACCAGATGCTCAAGCAGCCGCGGCCCGGCGATCGCGCCGTCTTTGGTGACGTGCCCGACCAGCACCACGGTGATGCCCCGCTCCTTGGCCACCCGGATCAGGTTGGCGGTGACCTCGCGGATCTGCGTCACCCCACCGGGGGCGCCGTCGACCTCGGCCGTGCCGATGGTCTGGATCGAGTCGACGACGAGCATCTCCGGCCGCACCGCGTCGACCTGACCGAGCACCGCGGCCAGGTCGGTCTCGGCGGCGAGATAAAGCCGATCGGCGATCGCGCCGACCCGGTCGGCGCGCAGTCGCACCTGCTCGGCCGACTCCTCGCCGGTGACGTAGAGCACCGGCGCCGGCGCCCGGCCGGCGCCCGGCTCTTGCCGTGCCGCCGCGAGCGCCGCGACCTCGAGCAGCAGCGTCGACTTGCCGATGCCGGGCTCGCCGGCCAGCAGCACCACCGCCCCCGGCACCAGGCCGCCGCCGAGCACCCGGTCGAGCTCGTCGAGACCGGTCGGCCGGGAGCGCGCCGACCGCACGTCGACCGCGCCGATCGGGCGCGCCGGCGTCGTCACCGGACCGGCCGCGACCACGCGCGGCGGCGCGGCCGGCGCGCCGGCCGCGCCGACCGTGCCCCACGCCTGGCACTCGCCGCAGCGGCCCACCCACTTGGCGCTCTGCCACCCGCATTCGGCGCATCGGTACGCCGGTTTGGCCCGCCCCGCGCCCGCCGTCTTAGCCATGCCAGCGACCGTACGGCCCGGTGCCGACATTTGGCCGCCGAGACGCACGAGACGGACGAGATCGGCGATGCTCGAGTGACTTCGGCTACGGATGGTGTTTAAGTGGTGACGACCAGTTGTGGACAGCGAAGTTGACTCGGCACCTGACGCGCCGTCTGCTGAGCAGGAACCTGGGAGGGTCAATGGTCACAGTGCGCTGGATGATGGCGCTGTTCATGGTCGCCGTTCTCGCGATCACCACCACCCCGGCCGAGGCGGCCGCGTCCCGCTACGTGGCCCTCGGTGACTCGTTCACCGCGGGGCCGCTGATCCCCAACCAGCATGGCTCGCCGATCGGCTGCCTGCGATCCGATCGCAACTACCCGTCCCTACTCGCCGACCGGCTCAATCCGGACACCTTCGTCGACGTCAGCTGCAGCGGCGCCGACACCACGGACATGACGTCAGCGCAGGGCGTCACGCTCGGCACCAATCCGCCGCAGTTCGACGCGCTGACCGCCGACACGACGCTGGTCAGCGTCGGCATCGGCGGCAACGACATCGGCTACACGGGCATCTTCGAAACCTGCGCCAAGCTCAGCTTCAGCAACCCGTTCGGCTCGCCCTGCAAGAACCGCTTCGGCAACCAGCTCGACCAGCGGATCGCCGACACCACGCCCAAGATCGCCGCGGTGCTGCGCGGGATCCACGAGCGGGCGCCGCAGGCGCGAGTGCTCGTCGTCGGCTACCTGCGGTTGCTGCCGTCGGGGAGCGGCTGCTGGCCGCTGGTGCCCATCGCCGCGGGCGACGTCCCGTTCCTCGACGGGGTCGAGCGGAAGCTCAACGCCATGCTCGCCACCCAGGCGAGCCAGGGCGGCGCCGAGTTCGTGGACGCCTACCAGGGCGGCGACGGTCACGACATGTGCGCGGCGCCGAGCGCCAAGTGGGTCGAGGGCCTGGTGCCCACCGACCTGGCCGCGCCGATCCACCCCAACGCCAGGGGCATGAGCGTCGTCGCCGACCGGGCCGCCGCGACGCTGGGAGTCGCGGCCGCCCGCTGACGGCCGAGCTCGGATGATCTCGTGATCTCGATGATCCCGTACGACCCGCCAGGTCGGGAGGGAGTGGCGGGCCGTACGGGTGCGGCCGAACCTCGACGCCAAGGGGAGTGTCGGGCGGGCGCGCCCGCCGCACATCCTGCGCGGGCGGCGGTCCCGGCGACCCGAGGGGGAGCCGCAGTCCCCACGGCGAGCCGCCGGCGCTCGCTCAGTAGTGGCGCCACCACAGGTTGACCGCGTAGTCGACCTCGCATCCGGGATGCTCGGCGAGGAACCGGTCGGCCAGTTCGGCGGGGAACTCGATGCGCAGCACCGCCGCCAGGTCCGCGCGCCGGTCGAAGACCCAGCGGATGTCGAGCGGCTCCCGGGCGAAGCCCTGACGGGTCCAGAACCGTTCCACCGCCATCGGGTCGTAGGCGGTGAGCCAGCGCCGGAACCAGCCGCCGAACGTCGACCTGGTCGCGTCGTTGTCGATGATGAACGCCGTGCCGCCGCGCCGCAGCACGCGGGCCAGCTCGGCCAGGCCCGGCTCGCACCCGGGCCCGAAGAAGTACGCCCACCGTGCGTGCGCGACGTCGACGGACGCGGCCGGCACGGGCAGCGCCTGGGCGGCTCCGACGCGTACGGCCACGTCGGCCACGTCGGCCACGTCGAACCCCTTGATCGTCTTGGCCGTGCTCGCCCCGCCGGCCCTTTCGGCCTGCGGCTCGCGGCCGCCGGTGGCCAGCCGGCGGCGAGCGGCAGCGGCCAGCCCGGCGTGCGGTTCGACGCCGATGACCCGGGCCGCCGTGCGGGCGAAGCGCGGCAGGTGATAGCCGGTGCCGCAGCCGACGTCGAGCACCGTGGCGCCGTCCCATGACCTGATCCGGCCCATCGCCGCCTCGATCACGCCGTCGGGGTCGACGGCGCGGTTCTCCAGCTCATACACCCGCGGCGAGCTCCAGATGTTCGGGCTGGGCACGGCGCCGGGCGCGATGTCGACCATGGCACGCAGATTAGCCGCGCCGGCTCGGGCTATCCGGGCGCGCGTGAGCGGCTTCACAAGGTCGCGCCCCGAGCCGGAACCCCCAGGTCGACGACACGCGAAGGGTTCGCAGAACGGCCATCGGGACGGCCGGCGCACGCGAGCGCATAGGCTTTCGTATGCGTACCTGAGACAGGAGCGCATCATGTCTGTGACCGAGCTACCACCGGCGAGGGAGCTTTGACACGGGAGCACCGGAGCGCGATCGCGCGGGCGATACGAGTGCCCGATGCCCCGATCACGCTGTCCACGGCTTCGGTCTATCCAGAAAAGGTGCCTGCGGCCTTCGAGATGGCCGCTCAACTGGGCTACGACGGCGTCGAGGTCATGGTGGCGACCGATCCCGCATCCCAGGACCTCACCGTGTTGCGGCGGCTGTCGGACTACCACCAGATCCCGATCCGGTCCATTCACGCGCCCTGTCTGCTGCTGACCCAGCGGGTGTGGGGGCGGGAGCCGTGGGGCAAGCTGGAGCGTTCGAAGGAGGTCGCCGAGGCGCTCGGCGCCGAGGTGGTCGTGGTGCATCCGCCGTTCCGCTGGCAACGTGAGTACGCGCGGGACTTCGTCGTCGGCCTCGCCAGGATGCAGGACGAGACCGACGTCGTATTCGCGGTCGAGAACATGTTCCCGGTGCGGGCGCGCGGCAACGAGGTCGGCATGTACGCCCCGCACTGGAACCCGGTCGACCAGGACTATCCCAACGTCACGCTCGACCTGTCGCACACCGCTTTGTCCGGCTCGGACGCCCTCGACATGGTCGGCCAACTCGGCGACCGGCTCACCCACCTGCACCTGGCCGACGGCCTCGGCGTCACCAACCGCGACGAGCATCTGGTCCCCGGGCGGGGCCGGCAGCCGTGCGAGCAGGTGCTGGAGAAGCTGGCCGTGGGCGGCTACCGCGGGCACGTCGTCTTGGAGGTCAACACTCGCCGCGCCGCCACCCGCGCCGAGCGGGTCGACGACCTCGCCGAGGCGCTCGCCTTCACCCGGCTCCACCTCGCCGCCGCCAGTCGTACCTGGGAGGTAACGCCAGGCGGCGAGGTGTCCCCGCGGGGGGTGCCGCCTCCCACGTCCCCCCCGGCTTCTTCCTCCCCGCGGGGACGGGTGTCCTGATGGCCGCTTCGTCGCCGTCCAGGCGTCGTCCTGGGCGCCGGCCGGGGCCGACCGAGACGCGTGCGGCCATCTTGACCGCGGCGCGCGACCTGTTCGCTGAAAAGGGGTACGACGGCGCCTCCATCCGGGCCATCGCGCGGGCCGCCGACGTCGATCCCGCCTTGGTGCATCACTTCTTCGGCGCCAAGGAGGCGCTCTTCGTCGCCGCCATGGAGTTCCCGGTCAACCCCGCCAAAGTGCTTCCGTACGTCCTCGGCGGGCCGCGGGAGAGCACCGGCCGGCGCATGGCCCAGACATTCTTGCGCGAGTGGGGACGGCCGGAGGCGCGCGGGCCGCTCATCGGCCTGCTCCGCTCGGCGATGACCAATGAGCAGGCGGCCGAGATGCTGCGGCAGTTCGTCTCGGCGGCGATCTTGTCGCGGGTGGGCGACCGGTTCGACGTCCCGTTGGTGCGCATCGAGGCGGCGGCGGCCCAGATGATCGGCGTGGCGATCTTGCGGTACGTGCTCCGGGTGGAACCGATCGCGTCCGTTTCCGAAGAGGAGCTCGTCGAGTTGCTCGCCCCCACTCTGCAGCGCTATTTCGACGGCACCTGAAGCCGACAGCCCGAAGCTTCCAGCCTGAAACCGGCGGCCTGACTCGACAAGACGAACTCGAGGCCGGGCCGCCTGGGATGTGGTGCGGCCGGCTGCCGCCCGGGCCCCCGGCGCGGCCGGCGGCGCCCTCGGCGCCCTCGGCGCGGCTGTCGGGGCGGTCTGCCCGTGCCTTGCCCGCGTTGCCGCTGAGGTGATCGATCAGGTGATCCCGCGGGCCGGCCGCCCTTGACCCGGCCGCCGTGCACCGCATAAATTCAACATATGTTGAGTTCTGTCGTGAGCGTCAGCGGATTGCGCGTCGACCGGGGCGGGCGTGAGGTTCTGCACGGGCTCACGTTCGACGTGCCGCGCGGCTCCGTAGTCGGGCTGCTGGGCCCGAGCGGCTGCGGCAAGACCACGCTGATCCGCTCCGTCGTCGGGGTCCAGGTCGTGCGGAGCGGCTCGGTCACCGTGCTGGGCCGGCCGGCCGGCAGCCCGGGGCTGCGCCGGCTCGTCGGCTATTCGACGCAAAACCCGGCCATCTACAAGGACCTGACCGTCGCCGAAAACCTCCGATACTTCGCCGCCGTGCTCGGCGCGCCGCACGGCGACGTCGACCGGGTCATCGACGAGGTGGGGCTCGGGATCAACCGGCATCAGGTCGTCGCCACGCTGTCCGGCGGCGAGCTGTCGCGGGCCAGCCTGGCGGCCGCCCTGCTCGGCTCGCCCGAGCTGCTGGTGCTCGACGAGCCGACGGTCGGCCTCGATCCAGTGCTGCGGCAGGAGTTGTGGGAGCTGTTCCACGAGCTCGCCGACCGCGGCGTGACCCTGATCGTGTCGAGCCACGTGATGGACGAGGCGGCCCGGTGCGGGCGGCTGCTCCTCATGCGCGACGGCGACATCCTCGCCGACGACTCGCCCGGCGGGCTGCGCGCCGCAACCGGCACCGCCGACCTCGAGGCCGCGTTCCTGCACCTCATCGCGGAACGGCAGGAGGCGCACGCGTCATGAACGTTCGCATCACGCTTGCCACGACGCGGCGCATCTTGTCGCAGCTGCGGCACGACCACCGTACGGTCGGCCTGCTCATCGGGGTGCCCAGCCTGTTGATGATCTTGCTGCGATACGTGATCGACAACGAGATCGCGTTCGACCGGTTCGGGCCGATGCTCCTCGGCATCTTCCCGTTCATCGTGATGTTCATCGTCACCTCGGTCGGCACGCTGCGCGAGCGGACCGGCGGCACGCTGGAGCGGCTGATGACCACGCCGCTCGGCAAGCTCGATCTGCTTCTCGGCTACGCGCTCGCCTTCGGCCTGCTCGCCCTCGTCCAGGTCGCCGTCGTGGCCACGATCTCGATGACCTGGCTCGGCCTCGACTTGGCGGGCCCCGTGTGGGTGCTGTTGCTGGTGGCCGTGCTCGACGCGCTGCTCGGCATGGCGCTCGGCCTGTTCGCCAGCGCGTTCGCCCGCACGGAGTTCCAGGCCGTGCAGTTCATGCCGGCCTTCGTGCTGCCGCAGGCGCTGCTGTGCGGCATCGTCGTGCCGCACGACCAGATGGCGACCTGGCTGCAGTGGATCTCCAACGCGCTGCCGCTGACGTACGCCGTCGAGGCCATGCAACAGCTGGCCGGCAATACGGACATCACCGTCACGCTGCTTCGCGACACGGTCGTCATCGCCGGCTCCACCATCCTGGCCCTGACCCTCGGCGCCGCCACCCTCCGCCGCCGCACCCCCTGAACCTCATAACCTTGGGGGGCGGGACAGCGCCGTTCCGCGTGGGAGGGAAACGTTGCTTCGTCAAGCTCTCTTGGCCGCGTCGCGCAGCGGCGGCGTGCGCCGGCTCGTCGAAAACGCGCCGTACAGCCGTGGGGTCGTGCGCCGGTTCATCGCCGGTGAGGCGATCGGCGACGCGCTGCGGGTCACCCGGGCGCTCATCGGCCAGGGTCTCCTTGTCACCCTCGACAACCTCGGCGAGGACATACGTGCGGCCGACCAGGCCGCGGCGACCGTCGACAACTACGTGACGCTGCTCGACCGGCTGCGCGCCGCCGGGCTGAGCGCCGAGGCCGGCTCCGGGGCCGCCGGCGACGGGCGGGCGGACCGCCGCCGCCTGCCGGGCCGAGCGGAGGTGTCGGTCAAGCTCAGCGCGCTCGGCCAGGCTCTGGACGAGGATCTGGCGCTCGACAACGCGAGGCGGGTCTGTGCCGCTGCGCGCGCGGCGGACACCACGGTCACCATCGACATGGAAGACCACACCACCGTCGACTCGACGCTGCGGATCCTGCGCACGCTGCGCGTCGACTACCCGGACACCGGCGCGGTGATCCAGGCCTACCTGCGCCGCGCCGAGCAGGACTGCGCCGACCTCGCCTACGAAGGGTCCAGGGTGCGGTTGTGCAAGGGCGCGTACGCCGCACCGGATGAGGTGGCCTTCTCCGGGCGCAAAGAGGTCGACAAGTCCTACGTGCGGTGCATGAAGGTCCTCATGGCAGGCAAGGGCTACCCGATGCTGGCCACCCACGACCCGACGCTCATCGAGATCGGCGGGGCGCTGGCCGTGCTCAACGAGCGGTCCCCGCGCTCGTTCGAATACCAGATGCTGTACGGAATCCGGCCCCACGAACAGCGGCGGCTGGTCGACATGGGCGCTCAGGTGCGGGTGTATGTGCCGTTCGGCCAGGAGTGGTACGGCTACACGATGCGCCGGCTGGCCGAACGCCCCGCCAACGTTGGATTTTTCCTCCGCTCACTGGCGACGCGGTCCTAACGCCCGCTCGCCACGCCGGGGGGAGGGCCGGGGCTCGGCCGGCCGGATCGTTCAGATGCGGCCGGTCGGTAGGCTGACGGCGTCGGCCGCTTCGCCGAACGACATCCCAGACGACAACCAGGGTGAGACTATGATCGCGATTCTCGGTGCCGGAAAGATGGGCGAGGCGCTGCTGTCCGGCGTGCTGCGGGCCGGCCGGCGGCCGGCCGAGCTCATGGTGACCGTCCGGCGCGAGGAGCGCGGCGCCCTGCTGCGTGAGCGGTACGGCGTCGAGGTGGCGACCAACGCCGAGGCGGCCAAGCGGGCCGAGACGCTGATCCTCGCCGTCAAGCCGCAGGACATGGCCGTGTTGCTCCAAGACGTGGCGCCGCACGTGCCGGCCGGGCGGCTGGTGATCTCGCTCGCCGCCGGCATCCCGACCCCCTTCGTGGAGAGCCGGCTGCCGACGAGCGTTCCGGTGGTACGGGTCATGTCGAACACCCCCGTGCATGTCGACCAGGCGATGAGCGTCATCTCCGCCGGGTCGCACGCCGACGAGGAGCATCTCAAGCGGACCGAAGAGCTGCTCGCGCCGGTCGGCAAGGTGCTGCGCATTCCCGAGTCGCTGCAGGACGCGGCGACCGCGCTGTCCGGCAGCGGCCCCGCGTACTTCTACTACCTGGTCGAGGCGATGGTCGACGCGGGCATCCTGCTCGGCATGCCGCGGGCCGCGGCGCTGGAGATGGTCATCCAGTCGGCGGTCGGCGCGGCGGTCATGCTGCGCGACTCGGGGGAGCATCCCGTGCTGCTGCGAGAGGCGGTCACCTCGCCGGCGGGCACCACCATCAGCGCCATCCGTGAGTTGGAGCGCCACGGCGTCCGGGCGGCCGTGATCGAGGCGATCGAGTCCGCCCGCGACCGGGGCCGCGAACTCGCCGAGGGCTGACGAGACGGCGGGGACGAGACGGCGGGGATTCGCGCGGCATTGACCTATTTGGCCGGACCTTCTGCCTCGCCTTTCGATATCGGATCATGGGATTGATGCCTGGTGGATCCGGATGCGCACGATAACGTGGAAACCGTGGCGGCTCCCGGTCTACCGCTTTTCGCACCCCACGACCAGGTGAACCGAAACCTCTTTTGATCCGGTTAATGGGTATGAGACTTCTCCTTCGTCTGCTCGTCGCGGCGGGTCTCGCCGCGGACGCCTACGTTCATTGGGACTTCGCGCCGGAGATGGCCCATGTGCCTGGCGGAAGCATCGGTGGTGACGTCCTGTTCTTCGCGCAGGCCGGGGCGGCGGCCGCCGCCGCTGTGCTTGTGCTCGCGTGGCCGCGCCGGTGGACCAACGCCATCGCCTTCCTGGTGGCGGCGAGCGCGCTCGGCGCCGTGCTCCTCTACTACTTCGTCGACGTTGGCGCGTTCGGGCCGCTGCCCGCGATGCACGAGCCGGTCTGGTACGCCGAAAAGACGATCAGCGCGGCCGGTGAAGGCGTCGCGGCCATCGCGGCCCTGGCCGGCGTCTTCCTCGGGCGGCGGCCGCGGGCGGCCGCACCGGACGCGCCGGCCCAGCCGGAGCCGGCGACGCGGTACAGGGCCGGCCCGTCTCCCGAGCACGTGCGCCGATAGCGCCCCGGCCCCGAACGGGCGTACGGGGCCGGGGGGCTTGTTGCGAGATGGGTAAATAATCCCCTTGATGACAGGCGCGAGACGGCGACCGCCTACGATGCCGTCGTGGTCTTGCGGCGCTTTTTCCCCCTGGTTCTGATCGTCGGTTTGCCCAGCGCGGCCCTGCTCGGCGCGTGCTCGGGCGGCGAGCCTTCGAACGTGCGGATCGGCTCGGTCGCGCGGGCCGACGTCGCCGAGGTCGTCGAGGCGCCCGGCACGGTGTCCGCGCGCGCGACCGCGACGCTGCGCTCGCCGGCCGAAGGCACCATCAAGGAGTTGCACGTCGCCGACGGCGAGGAGGTCCGCGAGGGTGAGGTAGTGGCCACGATCTCTTCGCCCAGCGCGCGGGAGCAACTCGACCAGGCCCGCGACGCCGACCGCCAGGCGGCCGCCGGTGGCGGGGTGCCGGCCGGAATCGATCTGTCCGCGTTCAGGCGGCACAGCGACCGGACCGCCAGGCAGGGGTTCGCCGCCGCGCGGGGGGCGGCCGGCCAGATTCCCGACCCCGCCGTGCGCGCTCAGGTCCTGGGCCAGATCGCCAGGGCGCAGGCCGAATACACCCTCGCCGCCGCGGCGGCGCGGAACGCGGTCGCGCAGCTCAGCTCCGGCATCGGCAGCGTGACCTCCGCGATGTCGTCCATCACGGCGGCGCAGCGCGTGCAGACCAAAGCGGCGGTGCGGGCGGCCGAGCGTACGGTCAAGGCGCTCGTGCTCAGGGCGCCGTTCGGCGGGGTGGCGAATCTCGGGGGCCCGGCGGCCGCCGGCGGGCTGCCCGGCCTGTCCGGCCTGGCCGGACAGCTGCCGGGCCAGAGCGGCCAAGGCGGGCAGGGCGCGCAGGCCAGCCTCGCTGCCGGGCTTTCCGGCACCGGCGGCGGGGCCAGGGACGCCTCGGCCGTCGCGACGGGCGTGCCGGTCGCGTCCGGCGACGCCGTGGTCACGATCATCGACGACTCCCGGCTCACCGTGTCCGCCGACGTGGACGAGACCGACGTGCTGCAGGTGCGGCGGGGCGTCCCCGCCCGCGTCGAGTTGGACGCCGCGCCCGGTGCCACCTACCCCGCCACCGTCATCGGGGTCGGCGCGACCCCAGCCCAATCGAGCGGCGGCGGCGTGACGTACAAGGTCACCCTGACCCTGGACGACGGCACGTTCGCCGCCGGCGGCGCCGCGCCCCGGCCCAAGCCCGGCATGAGCGCGGTCGTCGACCTCCGGGTGCGCGAGGCGCGCGGCACGCTGTCCGTGCCGTCGTCGGCGATCGTGACGAGCGGGCAGAACGCGACCGTGTGGGTGGTGGCCGATGGCCGTGCCGAGCGCCGGGCGGTCCGGCTGGGCGCCCAGGGCGACACGGTCGCCCAGGTCGTCGCCGGCCTTGGCGAAGGGGAACGCGTTGTGGTGCGCGGCGCCGACACCGTACGTCAAGGCCAGCGGCTGTCCGGCGAGTGAGCCGGCCACGGTTCGGCGGCGGGCGCCGATCGGTTACTGTCATCGGACAATATGGGATCTTGCGGTCGCCGCCGAGCAAGGGCCCTTGGACGTCGGCGGGTGGGAGGGCAGGGTGCGCGCGGCGCTCGAGGCGGTGGACGTCACCCGGACGTACCAGATGGAAGGGGTTCAGGTCGCCGCCCTGCGCGGCGTAAGCGTGCGCATCGCCGCGGGGGAGTTCGTCGCGATCGTAGGGCCCTCCGGGTCGGGCAAGTCCACGCTCATGCACCTGCTCGGCTGCCTCGACCGGCCGACATCGGGGACGATGCTGATCGACGGTCGCGACGTCGCCAAGCTGTCCGACGGCGAGTTGGCCGAGCTGCGCAACAGCACGATCGGCTTCGTCTTTCAAGGCTTTCATCTACTGGCCAGGACGAATGCGCGCGACAACGTCGCGCTGCCGCTGGTCTATCGCGGCGTGCCGCGGGCGGAGCGCCGCCGCCGCGCGGTCGCCGCGCTCGAGACGGTGGGGCTCGGGCATCGGCTCGGCCACCGGCCCGGCCGGCTCCGCCACCGCTGCAGCCGATCGAACTTGCCCGCGCGTGGAACGCG